>Ga0315281_10000842_pt1 | contig 44265 bp, 38 predicted proteins | sample YL17G07_0_MG_FD_204540 | JGI IMG/M metagenome (GOLD analysis project Ga0315281, IMG submission 204540) | Sediment microbial communities from Yellowstone Lake, YNP, Wyoming, USA - YL17G07_0 | ecosystem: Environmental > Aquatic > Freshwater > Lake > Sediment | place: USA: Wyoming | collected...
GTTGTTGAGTTGACGTGACGTAATATCCGGGATACGGTTTCACACGGCAGGGGTCGCAGGTTCAAGCCCTGCATCGCCCACCATCCATCACCATTCCGCCCAACCCTTCGCGGAACGACGCACTCGCCTCGCTCTTTGATGTGCGCCGCGCCGGGCGGTCCAGGTGACTCCACCCGGCCTAGGCGGCTTGCGCGCGCTGGCGCCGTAGCAGCCTGGCGAGAACGATTGGGGTCAGCAACGTTGTGAGCATAATCATGGCCACGATGACGGAAAAGGCCTGATCGTCCATCACGCCTAACTGTTTTCCCACGACCGCGAAAATCAATCCTACCTCACCGCGCGGCACCATGCCCCAGCCGACGATCCATTTGTTGACAGATCCGGCGGCGATGCCGGACACCAGCTTGCCAAGAATCGCGAGCAGCGTCACCACCAGCGCTATTCCCAAAGCACGCGGATCGAACAGGCTGGAGAGATCGACTTGCATGCCGGTGTAGACAAAGAATATCGGAACAAACATGTGCCCGATAGGCGTGGTCAGCGATTGCAGATGGTGCCTGGCATGCTGTCGCATTACCTCATCAGCCCTTTTCCGGTATTCGGTCGGGGCGTTCGTCAGTGCGCGTTTGACATCCATGATGACTTTATCCTGGTCGTAATCCTTGAAAGTGACCTCATCCAGAACTAGCCCCGCCGCAAACGCGCCAACGATCGGCGCCAGGCCGATCGCCTGGGCAAGATAGGCCAGCGTGAAGCAAAAGAAAATTGCCAGCGTGAGTTTCATGCCCATACTGGTGCTGATTTTGGCGAACCAGCGGCTCAGGATGGGGGCAGCGCGCTGGCCCAGCACCAGCGCGCCAACGAGAAACAACAGGGCCTTGGCCGTAATCCAGGAAATGGATTCAAGGCCGACCTCACCGGTCATGACAACCGCCGACACGACCGCCAGGATAATCAGGCCGATTACATCGTCGATCACGGCGGCACCGAGCACGATCTGCGACTCGCGCCGTTGCAGCGTGCCCATGTCCCTGAACACCCGCGCCGTGATCCCCACACTGGTTGCGGTGAGTGTGGCACCGAAAAACAGGTGCGCGTAAAAACTGAGGTGCGGAAACAACAACGGTCCAATCAACAGAACGCCGAACGTGAATGGCACGGCGACACCGAGCAATGCCACCAGCAGTGCGCGCAGTCCGACTTTGCGCATCGTATTGACGTTGGATTCCAGTCCGATCTGGAACAAAAGAATAATGACGCCGAGTTCCGCCAGGAAGGCGATGATGGGATTGGTCTTGACCGGGTCGAGCGCCTGAATGCCCACCAGCGCCAGATTTCCGGCCAGCACACCGATGATCAGCTCGCCGAGCACCGCCGGCTGGCCAATCTTCTCGACCAGGCTGGATAATTTGGCAAGCAACAACATTACCGCGATCCACAACAGGTTAATCGCGGAATCGCGACTTGCCGAAGCAAAAGCAGCGAAAGGCAGGAACGCCAACAGAGTGAGCAGCGACATCTGCCGTAGCTGTGGGAGAAATTGTTGTCTGCGCATAAATTTATCCTTCAGACAGCGAACCGTGTTCACGCAGGATCTGTTTCAATACTCAGTCTGCCGGGCACGGCCCTACTGCGCAGTTTCGATTTCCTTCCAAACACACTTCCCGCCGCTTTTCCCGGAAATTTCGGCCAACATACTTTCGTGTTCGGCCAGCTCTGCGTCGGAGGCAGCGATAATCGCGAGCGCCGGACGATTCGCGTCGAGGCGTCGAATGGCATGGCCCGATACCGTCTGCCGGGCGGCCGCCGCGGCTTCGCCCGGTTCCTGGAAGAGCGCCGTCTGGCCGCCGGTCATGGCCAGATACACGTCCGCCAGGATCTCGGCGTCGAGCAACGCGCCGTGCAGGCTGCGCTGCGCGTTGTCGATGTGGTAGCGCCGGCACAGCGAATCCAGATCGTTCTTTTGCCCCGGGTGCAGGCGCCGCGCGAGCTTCAGGGTATCGAGCACCGCGCAGGCGTCTTCGATACTTGCCGCCGGCGCCGCCTCGCCCAGCCGGCGAAACTCGTGATTGATAAAACCGGTATCGAAGGGCGCGTTGTGAATAACCAGCTCGGCACCCTTCACGAAGGCCAGAAAGTCCGCCGCAATGTCGGCAAACTTGAGTTTATCCACCAGCATCTCGTTGCTGATGCCATGCACCTCCATCGCCCCGGCGTCGATATCGCGCTCCGGGTTGAGATAGTGATGGAAGCGATTGCCGGTGAGCCGCCGGTTCAGCATTTCCACCGCGCCAATTTCGATGATGCGATGGCCCTGCGAGGGTTCGAGGCCGGTGGTTTCCGTATCGAGAATAATCTGGCGCATCAGAAAGGGCCCAGTAGCTAAATCACTTGCGAGACATGAATGCCAGATAGGCGCCGACCGCCGTCACGACGGCGCCGCCCAGATAAAACATGGTCGCCTTGTCGGACATCGACCCGGAGAACGCCTGCTTGAACTGTGAGCCTACCGACTGGGATGCATTGTAACCCATCACCAACAGCATAATGCCCCCGGCCAACAGCACAAAGCCGATCAACTTGTTGCTCGACATGATTTTTCTCCTTTTAGGGTTAGCCCGGCTCTCGCAGGCAGGGCGCGCCCTGCTTCAGCATCGCATCAATCGCACGGTTGGCTAATTGATCGACGCGCTCATTCTCGGCGTGCCCGCTGTGGCCCTTGATCCACTTCCAGTGAATCTTGTGCGTGTGGGCGGCGGCTTCGAGGCGCATCCACAGATCCTGGTTCTTTACCGGCTTCTTGTCGGCGGTTTTCCAGCCGCGTCGTTTCCAGTTATCAATCCATTCGGTGATGCCTTTGCGCACGTATTGCGAGTCGGTGGTGAGCGTAATCTCGCAAGCGCGCTTGATGGATTCGAGCGCGATGATGGCGGCCATCAGCTCCATGCGGTTATTGGTGGTTTCGCGCTCCGAGCCGTGCAACTCTTTTTCGTTCTCACCATGGCGCAGCAAGGCGCCCCAACCACCGGGGCCAGGATTACCGCGACACGCGCCATCGGTGAAGATATCGACCTTATCCGCCACGAATCACCCGCAGCGCGGGGCGGGCCACGGCCCGGCCGAAGGCCCGAGTCCTGCGCCATTCGAGACGCAGTGGCGTCATGCCGGCGATGCGCTTCTTTGCCACCAGCAGATACACGGCACCGGCCAGCGGCCACCAGCGGTCGCCGGCCTTCTCGAGAAAACGCAGCCGCTGCATGGCGGTTTCACTGGTGAGCGGTGGACGATAATAAAGCATGTGACCGCGCGCAAGATCGAAGTCGAGAAGTTTCAGCCAGTCTTTGATGCGCGAGAGTTGCAGAAAACGCCCGCACCACGGGGCGTGGCCGCCACGGCGCCGCAACAAACGCCACAGGCCCCACAGGCTGAACGGATTGAACCCGAGGATCAACACATGCCCCTCGGGCGTCAACACGCGGCTGACTTCGCGCAACACCTGATGCGGGTCGTCGGCGAAATCGAGCGTGTGCGGCAGCAGCATGAGATCCACGCTGCGGCTGTCGAACGGCAGCGCTTCGGGGGCGCCATGTACGCGCGCGCCCGGCGCACCAGACACGCCGGGCAGATCGAGCACGGCGCGCACCTGAGCGTTGCAGTCGGTCAGCAGGTCCACCGGCCCGGCGCAGCCGAGTTGCAGCGCCACCCGGCTGAACAGCGTTGGCCACACGGCACGCAGCGCGTGCGACTCGACCGCCAGCAGCGAACACCCGGGAGAGCCTTCGAACCACGCGCACAACTCGGCGCGCCGCCGCTTGGCGGTCTCGATTTCTGTCTCTGACTCGTTCATCCGGCCTCCTCAGGCTCGTGCCATTCCGATGTCTGTGTACGGCCCGTGCCGCCTGTTTTACACGCCCGCGCGTTCGAGGACAACTGCGTCAAGGTGTTGCGCGCTAACTTGCGCGCGCACGCCGCACTGATGGCGGTGAGCGCCGACGAAAGGCGAGCTAGCGTAGATAACTAGCCGATTTATAAAGATAAAGGTTGACGCTCGGCGGGCCGCCACCTACCATCAACTCATCTAAGATGAAAAGACGAACGAGTCTTAAACGTGGGCTCGGTTCCGACTGAAAGACATGATCGGGCTATCATTGATGACAGCAAGAACCTGCTGTAGCACTCTTCTCCTCAAAATCAGCCTGTTGACCGCCCTCCTGGGCGCTACCGGCTGCGCCGGTTTTCCACAAACCGGCAGCTCCGAAGCCTCCGGCAGCACAGCCGGCGTCACTGACGCGCAGTCTGGCGCACCGGGTTCGTCAATTAAGAAATCACTTGCAGGCAAACCGCCCTCTGCGGACCAAGGCGATCAATTGGTCGACGCCCGCCTCCATCCCGATCTGTGGGCGCGTATCCGTGCCGGTTATGCCCTGCCGGCGCTGGACAGCCCGCTGGTGGCGCGTCACGAGCACTGGTTCGCCAACAACCCGGAATACATGGAAAGCATGGTGCATCGCGCCCGCATGTACCTCTTCCACATTGTGGAAGAGGTCGAGAAGCGCGGCATCCCCATGGAGATCGCGCTGCTGCCGGCGATCGAGAGCGCCTACAAGCCCCAAGCCTACTCACGCGCCCGCGCGGCCGGTCTGTGGCAGTTTATCCCGTCCACTGGCCGCACCTACGGGCTGCGCATGAACGGCTGGTACGACGGCCGGCGCGACGTGCTGGCCTCCACCCAGGCGGCGCTCGATTACCTGGAGAAGCTGCGCGACCAGTTCAACGGCGACTGGCAGCTGGCGCTGGCTGCTTACAACTGCGGTGAAGGCAAAGTCGAGCGCTTGGTCGCCGAGAACCTGCGCAAGGGCCTGCCGGGCGACTATGCCTCGCTCAAGAAGCTGCCGCGCGAGACCCAGAATTACGTGCCCAAGCTCATGGCCATGGTCAACATCATCGCCGACCCGGCCAAGTACGGTTTACAGATTGCCGCCATTCCCGATACCGAATTCTTCGCACGCGTCGAAACCGACGGCCAGATCGACCTCGGCGTGGTCGCGCGCCTCACCGACATGCCGGTGGATGAACTGTTCATGATTAACCCCGGCTACCAGCGCTGGGTTACCGACCCGAACGGGCCGCACGAATTGCTGGTGCCGGCCGCCAAGAAAGATGCGCTGATCGCCGGGCTCACCACGCTGGCGGTCGCGGACCGCATGCAGTGGACGCGCCATGAAGTAAAGCGCGGCGACACCATCAGCCGCGTCGCCGGCCGTTACAACGTCACGGTCGAATCGATTCGCAGCGTTAACGCCATGAAGGACAATCACCTCAGCACCGGGCAGAATCTGCTCATCCCGGTGTCGACCAGCAAACTTGCCGCCGTACCGCCCGCCTACGTGAAGACAGTCGCCAGCGTGCGCGGCGACAGCGAGCGGGTCAAGATCGTACACCGCGTGAGCACCGGCGAAAGCCTGTGGAGCATCGCCAAAAAGTACAGGGTCTACATTCACCAGTTACGCGAATGGAACCTGCTCGAAACGGATGACGTCCTGCGCCTCGGCCAGCGGCTGTTCATCTGGACCACGCACGGCGCAGGCGCCTCGGCCGCCGGCGACGTGCACCAGCCCGGCTGAGCTTTGTTAGGTCGGGCTTTAGCCCGACCGCTTCGACAAGCTCAGGACAGGCGTGCCGGCCTGAAGGCCGACCTAACTTTACAAAAATCGCGACACCCGTAGGTTGGGTTGAGGCCGCTCTCGCGCTATCCATATAGCAAGACGAACGAAGTAGGGCTACCTTATCGCGCTTCGCGGCACTTGGGCATCCTGCCCGTCGCGCAGCGAAACCCAACATAACAGACCCCGTTGTTGGGCTTCGGCGCAAGCGCCTCAACCCAACCTACTCGGGCTCACAGTAAATTTCGATGACTGTCCATGCTCGCAGTGAGCCCAAGAATGTCAAACCTTTCGCGAAAGATGAGACGAAAAATATACAACGAGCATAGCCCTACCTGTGCGGTAGTCTTCATGCTGTGACGTTGTTGGACTGTTCCTCCTGACAAATACGCCTGCTTTAGTTTCTTGCCGCCGTTAACGCGCTCTACAGTGAGGTTTGCAGTAACTGCTCTTTCATTCGGGTGCGCACCAAAATCAATCGTCCTTTCGTAAAGGCTGCGGGCCACCATAGCGTTCTTTGCATCCTCCACCTCGAGCGTCTTAATTACATTTGAAAAGCTGAATTCGCTCCTTGTCCGCTTTAGGGAAGACTCGTCATCATGACGACGTAGCCAGACCTCATCGAGACCTGCATTGCGATTCATATGAAGCGCATACATGGCGTTTTCCAGACAGCTGCGCGCCTGCACAAATGCCTCTGGATTCATACCCGCCATTGCGAGCAATGCTGTTGCCCTATATGCAACATGTGATCGCATAAGAATGATCGGCTCTACAACAGCTTGGGGGTTTAGGAGTGCGCGTACGATTGTTAGAAATATCTGGTCTATCGCACTCACGAGCGGATACTCATTCTTGTCATTTGCAAACGTTGCAACGACGTTATCGTTTGCCATGTCGATGAAATTGGTAAGGTCGTCTTGCGCCCAATTACCTGGGAATTCGCGATATTGTTTGCTCATATTCTGTTTGGAGGTCGCCTAGCGGTCCGGGTGCGCGGCGCCGGCCACAAAAATGTCAGGAAACATGGCGCGCTGTCACTGGCGACCGCACGAGCCAGTTGTTAGACGGCTCATGGCACAATCTCAAGAAGATCAAAAAGTACAGTATCAACATAGCGTTTAATTTTCTGCACCTCGCCCTTACTCTGGTGGATGTGCGTGGCAAGCGAGGCTCGGTTATATACAGCTCGCATAACTTCTCCAGAAAGTTCATCGATTAAGGCGAGCACACGTTCTGCAGAGTCTCTTTGCGTCTTGTTTCGTTCGCGTGACGTCAGAACGTACCGAACCTTCTGTCTCATCGTCGGTTTTTTTTGATCCTCTTCAGGTTTGTACCACTCTTGTTTTTGCACCTCGGCATCAGGGGCAAGATGATCAAGTGTTTCCCTCAAGGATTCCCGGAACTCAGCGGCGGTACCTCGATATGACAACCGCTCTGGGCCGATAAGGTCTGATAAACCCTGCTGGTATGAAGCCGCAGCACTGGGCACAAGAGACTCAAGCGTCTTCAGAATCAGTACTTCCTCACGAGAAGGGAACGTGCCTGCGGCGGATTGGGTGGCCGGAACTACAGGCGCCGAGAGGGCCAAGATGTTGAACTCTAAAAGTCCTTTCCGAAGCGCGCCGATGGTTCTTAGGTATGTTCGACGTGCGTTATTACCGTGAGCCAAGCGAACCAACTGTTGCCATTCTTCATCGTGGCGCAGTACGGTATCGGTCTCGCCGTTTGTTGCAACCAATTGCGGTCGTACTTCATTAAAGTAACGAGTTGCCAATCCAATAGCACGGTCCTTGGAGTCCTGATTGTTGACGTTAACCGCGCGGCCTCGGCGCAAAGACGCGCCGAGCGCATCAACGTCCGTAATAAGCTGCCCAATCATTACCGCTTCTTCGCGGCCCGCGCTTTCTTTGCTGGTTTCCTGCGTGAAGCGACTTTGACGCCTGCGTCGCGAGGCAAGCTGTGTACCACGAGGTTATGGCCAACGGCATTCAGTCTGTACTCACCGTCTCCAACTGCATCGAGGTACCCAGCTGCCTTGGCGTTTGGCAAGGTAAATTGTGTCTTCGTAAGCGGAAACTCGGCGATCTTGAAATAGGTTTCGATGTCCTTGGCTGTGATCCTGTCTTTTCGTTCTACCTTCGGTGCCGCGTTCGCTAAGTAATAGGCAACTAACGCCGCCATCTCGTTCGCGGACCGGGGCTTCTTCTGCTCCTTGAGGGTTTTGATATGAACAGGCAAAGATTGCTGTTCACCGGTGATTTTTTTCGCGCCTGCCGTCGCATCCACAATCGCAGACGATGCGCCCGCAGTCGAGACCTCTGTGGAGGATGCAATGACAATTTGGAGGCGTTGAAGCACATATCTTAAGACGCTTGCACGAACCTCGATCGGCAGTGGTTCGAGCGCGTGAAGAACGGCCTTTATCGCCTCGATCTCTTTATCAATGTGCTCTGCCATGTGCCACCTCCTCGGTATTTACTAGACAGTTACATGAGCCGTTTAACTATAGTTCGACGTCATAGTGCCATCCATAAACGATTACCATATATAGAACCATGTTTCTACATCTAAAACCATCGCATGGGCTTTTTAACTCTCAAATCCATGCCGCTTGTTTGAGGAATGGCGGCCCATCCTTATGGCCGCAGCAGGATATTTTTGAGCTGCTGCTAATCCCTTCTGAGCAGCGACGCGCGCAGCAGTTGCTGGGTGTAGGCCTCGCGCGGCGCGTTGAACAGGGCCTCGGTCTCGCCCTCTTCCACGATTCGTCCCTGGCGCATGACCACAATGCGGTGCGCCATGGCGCGAATCACCGCCAGGTCGTGGCTGATGAAGATGTAGCTCATGCCGTGCCGGTGCTGCAATTCGCGCAACAAATCCAGTACCTGCTTCTGCACCGAAACATCCAGCGCGCTGGTCGGTTCGTCCAGCAGCAGCAGCTTCGGCTCCAGCACCACGACGCGGGCGATGGCGATGCGCTGGCGCTGGCCGCCGGAGAATTCGTGCGGGTAGCGCCCCAGCATGTCGGCGCTTAAGCTCACTTCCTCCAGCGCCTGCACCACGCGCGCCCGGCGCGCCTCTCGACCGAGCTGCGGGAAATGAATACGCAGGCCCTCGCCCACGATCTGCTCCACCGTCAGGCGCGGCGACAGAGACGAATACGGATCCTGGAAGACTATCTGCATATCGCGCCGCAGCGGGCGCAGGGCGCGCTGTGACAGGCCATCGAGGCGCGTGCCATTGAATGTGATCGTTCCCTGACAATCTTGCAGGCGCAGCAGACAAAAGCCGAGCGTGGATTTGCCGGAGCCGGACTCGCCGACAATGCCAAGCGTCTCGCCGCTGTGCAGGTGCAGGCTGGCGTCGTCCACCGCCTTCACCTCGCCCACCTGCTTGCGCCAGAAACCGGCCCGGACCGGAAAGGTGCAGCGAATCTGCGCCAGCTCCACCAGCCGTGGCGCAGACTTAAGGCGCGCGGTTTCGGCCGGATCGACATGGCTCTCCGGACGACTGCCGAGGAGCACACGCGTGTAGTCTTCCCTGGGTGTGGTGAAAATTGTTTCCATCCCGCCCTGCTCCACGATACGGCCAGCCTGCATGACGCCGACGCGGTCGGCGAATCGCCGCACCAGGTTGAGGTTGTGGGTGATGAGCAACACGGCCATGCTGAATTCTTTTTGCAGGTCTTCCAGCAGATCGAGAATCTGCGCCTGGATGGTGACGTCGAGGGCCGTGGTCGGTTCATCGGCGATCAGCAACTTCGGCGAGCAGGCCAGCGCCATGGCGATCATGACGCGCTGGCGCTGGCCGCCGGACAACATGTGCGGAAAGGCATCGAAGCGCTTGTGCGGCTCGACGATGCCGGTGCGATCCAGAAGTTCGATCATGCGCTTGCGGGCAGCGCTGCGATCCAGCCCCTGGTGTACGAGCAGCGGCTCCATGAGCTGCGCGCCGATTGGGTACACCGGATTGAGCGAGGTCATCGGTTCCTGAAAAATCATGGCGATCTCGCGGCCGCGTACTTTGCGAATCTCCGTTTCTTCCAGCTTCAGCAGGTCGCGCCCGCCGAATAACACGCGGCCTTGCGGATGGCTGGCCTGGGTCGAGTCGTGCAGCTTGAGAATGGAAAGCGCCGTCACCGTCTTGCCGGAGCCGGATTCGCCGACCAACGCGTATTTCTCGCCGGGCGCAATCGTGAAACTGACATCGTGCAACACGTCGGCGGCTCCCGCACCGCGTCCGAAGCGCAGCGACAGGCGATCTACGGTGAGGAGCGGCTCGTCCCGACTCATGCGTTGCCCCGTCGTGTATCCATGGCCTCACGCACCGCCTCACCGATAAAAATGAGCAGCACCAGGGTCCCGACCAGCACCCCGAAGGTGGTGAGCGACAGCCACCAGGCCTCGATGCTTTCCTTGCCCTGCGCCAGCAACTCGCCGAGGCTGGGCGTGGTCGGCGGCACACCGAGCCCGAGAAAATCGAGACTGGTGAGCGCCAGAATCGCGCCGCTGATGCGAAACGGCAGGAAGGTGATGACCGGCGTGAGGCCGTTCGGCAGCAGATGCCGCCACATGATCGCGCGGTTCGACACGCCGAGCGCGCGCGCCGCGCGCACATAGTCCATGTTGCGGCCGCGCAGGAACTCGGCGCGCACGTAGTCCGCCAGATTCATCCAGCCGAACAAGGACAGCAATATGATGAGCAGTAACACGCTCGGTTGGAACAGCGAAGCGAAAATGATTAACAAGTACAGTTCCGGCATGGAATTCCAGATTTCTACGAAGCGCTGAAAAAGGAGATCGAACTTGCCGCCGAAATAACCCTGTAGCGCGCCGAGCAACACGCCGATGAAGGTCCCAACAATTGTCAGCGCGAAGGCAAACAGCACCGACAGCCGGAAGCCGTACAGCAGGCGCGCCAGCACATCGCGCCCGCGGTCGTCGGTGCCGAGGAGATTAGTGCCGCCGGGCGGCGCCGGATTGGGCTGGTCGGTAAAATAATTGATGGAGCCGAAAGAATAGCGGTTAGGCGCATACAGCACCCAGTTGCCATCGCGCGCCAGCAGTTCCTGCACATAGGGATCGTTGTAATCCGCCTCGGTACCGAAATCGCCGCCGAAGGTGGTTTCCGGAGAGGCCTTCAGAAACGGGAAGTAATGGCTACCCTGGTATTGCACGAGCAACGGCCGGTCATTACTCACGACTTCGGCAAACAGACTCAACACCAGCAGGATGCTGAAAATCCACAAGCTCACATAACCGCGCCGGTTCTGGCGAAAGCGCCGCCAGGCGCGTCGGCCCGGCGACAGAGGGTAGCGTTGCGGGTTGGGCGTTGTGCTAACGGGGATCATTGTTCCACCGACTCGAACTGGATGCGCGGGTCGATCAGCACATAGGCCAGGTCCGACAGCAGCTTGGCGACCAGACCAAGGAGCGTAAACAGATAGAGCGTGCCGAGCACCACCGGATAATCGCGCTTCATCACCGACTCGTAGGACAACAGCCCCAGGCCGTCGAGCGAGAAAATGGTTTCGATCAGCAGGCTGCCGGTGAAGAACGCCCCGATGAACGCCCCCGGAAAACCGGTAACCAGCGGGATCACGGCATTGCGGAACACGTGCCGATAGAGCACGGTGTTTTGGGATAGCCCCTTGGCGCGCGCGGTCAGCACATACTGCTTGCGGATTTCTTCAAGAAAACTGTTCTTGGTCAACATGGTCATGACCGCAAAACTGCCGACTACTGAAGCAATAATCGGCAACACCATATGCCAGAGGTAGTCAGTAACTTTTCCGTACCACGGCAAGCCCGCCCAGCTGTCCGACGTGAGACCGCGCAGCGGAAAAATATCCAGAAAGCTGCCACCGCCGAACAACACCAGCAGCGTGATGCCGAGCACGAAACCCGGAATGGCGTAACCGACCAGTATGAGAGTGCTGGTCGCCACATCGAAGGTCGATCCATCGCGCACCGACTTGGCGATGCCGAGCGGAATGCAGGTGAGGTAGACGATAAAGAATGTCCACACGCCGATACTTATAGACACCGGCAATTTTGAAACGACCAATTCCCATACCGACTTGTGCTGGTAGTGACTGATGCCAAAATCGAATGTGAGATAATTTTTCATCATCTCGTAGAAGCGCTCTGGCGCCGGTTTGTCAAAACCGTAAAGCGTCTTCAGTTCCTTCAGACGCTCGGCATCGATGCCGCTGGCGCCACGGTACAGCAGGCCCTCCGCGCCGCTGCTGGCTTCGCCGCTGCGCGCACTCTTCTGCAACTCATGAATCAACGACTCGACCGGACCACCGGGGACGAACTGGGTCACCATGAAGGTAATCAGCATGACGCCGAACAATGTCGGGATCATGAGCAGTAGTCGTTTCAATATATAGAAGGCCATGTCGGATCTCAGGGCTTCTTCCACCAGGAATGCAACATCCAGCTTTCCGCGCCGTAGTACAGCGGCACTTGCGCCGGAATCCCGAAACGATCCCAGTAGGCGATGCGATGCGTGGCGATGAACCAGTTGGGCACAACATACTCGCCGTGCAAGAGCACGCGGTCGAGGGCGCGGGTGGCGCTGACCAGTTGCTGGCGGTCCGTGGCGTAGATCACCTTCTGGATCAGCGCATCCACCACCGGATTCTTGAGGCCGATGACATTATTCGCGCCTTCCTGGTCGGCAGTCGACGAATGCCACAGGCCGACCAGTTCATTGCCGGGCGACTGCGACTGGCCGAAGGATTCCACGATCATGTCGAAATCGAAGGTATCGGTACGCCGCTGGTAGAGCGCGGCATCCACGGTGCGATAGCGCAGACGGACGCCGAGTTTTTCAAGGTTACGTGCGTACGGCGCGATGATGCGCTCGAAGCCCTTTTGCACCGAGACCAGCATGATCTCGAATTCCAGGGCTTGGCCCTTGTCGTTCTGCAGCACGCCGTCCTTGATTTTCCAGCCGGCCTCGGCCAACAAGTCGCGCGCGCGCCGCAGGTTAGCGCGCAAACTGTCCGGCGGCAGCGTGGACGCAGGTTTCCATGCCACGGTAAACACCGCGCGCGGCAACTGTTTGCGGAACGGCGCCAACAATTCGATTTCATCCGCGCCCGGTAGTCCGGTGGCGGCCAGCTCACTGTTGCTGAAATAACTGTAGCAGCGGGTGTACTGATTGTAGAACAGGTTACGGTTGGACCATTCGAAATCGAGCGCCAGGCCGATGGCCTTGCGCACGCGAATGTCCTGAAACAATGGCCGTCGCAGGTTGAACACGAATCCCTGCATGCCTGCATTGTTGCTGTGCTTGAGTTCAGTACGCCGGATCTGGCCGGCGTCGAACGGTGGCCCGGTGAAATCGCGCGCCCACTTTTTTGAATTGTTCTCGAACAGGAATTCGAACTCGCCGGCCTTGAAGGCTTCGTGCCGGACGGTTTCGTCCTTGTAGTATTTAAAGACAACGCGATCGAAGTTAAACATGCCACGCCGTGTGTTGAGTTCTTTCGCCCAGTAGTCTGGATTGCGCGTATAACTCACGCTCTTGCCGAAGTCGGCGCTCTCCACCACATACGGACCGCTGCCGATGGGGTGCACTGTAGATAATTTGTCGAATGGCTTGTCGCCCACCCAGGCGCGCGCGAACACCGGCATTTGCGCGGCAATGAGATGCAACTCCGGATTGACCTTGCTGAACTCGAAGCGCACATGACGTGCATCGAGCGCGACCGCGCGCCGGATGTCCGCCCAGTAAAATCGATAGCGCGGGTGCGCCTGCTGGCCCTTGAGCGTGTCGAAGGTGAACCGCACGTCGTCGGCCGTTACCGGCGCACCATTCGAGAAACGCGCTTTGGCGTTGAGGCGGAACGTAACCGACAGGCGATCCGGGGCAACCGTAATGTCTTCGGCAAGATGCGCATACAGGCTGTACGGTTCATCCAGGCTCTGTTCCATGAGCGGCTCGAACACGAGCTCGGCAATCCCCGCTGCGGGTATTCCCTTGAGCAGATACGGATTGAAACTTTCGAAGCTGCCGAACGCGGACAGAACAAGGTCGCCGCCACGCGCCGCCTGCGGGTTAACGTAATCGAAGTGACGGAACCCGGGTGGATACTTGGGCGTGTAGCCGAGCGCCATCGAGGGCGCAGCGAGCGCAGCGGGCAGGCTCGCGGCCAACCCGAGCAGTGCAGCGAAGAGCGGCAAGCCACGGCGTACGCCACCCCATCCGGTGCCCAGCCTGCGACTGTCTGATCCCGCTACTTTGTTTATCATTGTTTGGGGATACGTTACCATAGGCCTTCTGCAGGCGCCTGCCTGCCCAAACCATAACAGGTCCAACATGGGTTTTCTTTCCGGTAAGCGCGCCCTGATCGTGGGTGTCGCCAGCGAACGTTCCATTGCCTGGGGTATCGCCGCGGCCATGCACCGCGAAGGCGCCGAGATCGCCTACACCTATCAGAACGAAAAACTCCTGTCGCGCGTCCAGAAGGTTGCACAGCAGACCAACTCGAAAATTGTGTTGCCCTGCGATGTGTCCAGCGACGAGCAAATCCAGTCCGTTTTCGACGCTATCGCCAGGCACTGGGATGGCCTCGACATTATCGTGCATTCGGTCGCCTACGCGCCACGCGAGGAGCTGGCCGGGACGTTCGTCGAATCCTCGACGCGCGAGGGGTTCCGCATCGCCCACGAGATCAGTTCCTACAGTTTCGTGGCGCTCGCCAAAGCAGCGGTGCCGCTCATGAAGGGGCGCAACGGGGCGATGCTGACGCTCACCTACATAGGCGCCGAGCGCGCCATACCGAACTACAACGTGATGGGTCTGGCCAAGGCGAGTCTTGAGGCCGGCGTGCGTTATCTGGCGCAATCGCTCGGACCGGAGGGAACCCGCGTGAACGGTATCTCCGCCGGCCCGATCCGCACGCTCGCGGCGGCCGGCATCACCGATTTCAAGAAACTGCTGGATTACAACGATCTGATGGCGCCGCTCGGACGCGGCGTAACCATTGAGGAAGTGGGTAACGTGGGCGCGTTCCTGTGTTCGGACCTGGCCAGCGGCATCACGGGCGAAATCACCTACGTGGACGGCGGCTTCAACACCGTGGCCATCGGGCTCAACTACCAGCGGCTGCTCGTCAAAGAGCCGTGACTCCCCGCTGGCTCGCGTCGGGCCAGAGCCCGACCTACAGCTGATCTTTGTAAATTTTGATCTTGGCGTGCTGGCGCAGGCCGTTACGGTAACTGCTTAAATATTCCTGACCGCGACGCGCCTCCAGTAGCCGCCGCAGGGACTCCGCCTCCGTGGCCGGCTTGTCCGATTCGATCACCCGCTTCAGGGCGAACACCGCAACCGTGCCATCCGCCCGCACAACGTTGCCGTATACAGAATGTCCGCCTTCCGGATGCGTGGCCTGAAACAGCGCCGTCAGCAGCACCGCATCCACTCCTGCGGTTTTGCGTCCGTAAACACGCGCCGTTTGAACCTCAAGTCCGTACTGTTGCACCACGGTTTCAAACGATTGGCCCGTGCGTAACTTGCCAAGCGCTTCCTGGGCAAGACGATCAGCCTCGGCCTGCAACGCCTTGGCCAGCAGTAACTTTTCGATTTCGGCACGCACCTCGGCGAACGGTCGCTGACGCGGCGGCTCATGCCCGGCAATGCGCAGCGCTATCAGCGTATTCGGGCCGGCTTCGATCACCGGGCTGTTGCGGCCCTGGCCGAGCACCTCTGCGTCGAACGCGGCCTCCACGACCTTGGCATTCGCCAGGAGACCGCTGCCGCCACCAGTACGCGTGAACCAGGCGCTGGTTTCGACTTTGAGTCCCAGCGACTCGGCGGCGGGTTTGAGACTGTCCGGTTGTTCATACACCAGATTGCGAAATCTTTCGGACGATTCGAAGAATCGTTCCTCGGCCTTGCGTGCCTTGATCTCGGCTTCCACCTTGGCGCGCGCGGCGACCGGCGCGGCAACCGGCGTCTTGACACCGGTAAGCTTGATGAGGTGCAGGCCGTAGCTGGTGCGTACCGGCGCGCTCAGCTCGCCGGATTTCTTGAGTGAAAATAATATCTGATCGAATTCCTTGACCAGCGCACCGCGCGCCACGAAGCCGAGGTCGCCACCCTGTGCTGCTGACCCCGGATCATCGGAATTTTGTTTCGCCAGAACGGCGAAATCCGCGCCGCCGAGGAGCTTGGCGCGCAGCCCCTGGAGTTTCGCCATGGCGGCTTTTTCCGCCTGTGCATCCGCACCGGATGGCAGTTTGAGGAGAATATGGCTGGCACGACGCTCTTCTTTGGCCACTGTGCTCGCGCTCGCGTCCGCCAGTGCCTTGCGGACTTCGTCTTCGCTCACGCGAATATCATTGGCGAGGTCGGTAGCGGAAAGGCGGATGGTCTCGACGCGCACCCGCTCCGGCGTCATGTAACGTCCGCTGTTCGCCGCGTAATCCTGTTCGAGGGCCTGCGCGCTGACCTTCACCCGATCGAGCAGGCGCGCGGGCCGGAGTACGGCCACCGCCGCTTCGCGCTGTTGCGCCTGCAATTTGAGGAGCATCTCGATGTCCGACGACGGTATCAGCGCACTGCGGGCAATAACGCTTTCTGCCTGGCGCACCAGATAATCGCGTTCCAGACGCACCTCATAACTGCTTATGCCCATGCCGGCATTGCGTAACAGGGCGGCGTACAATTTTGGATCGAACTGGCCTTCGCGCTGGAACTGCGGCGTCTGCCGGATCTGCCGGCTAATTTCGGATGCACTCACACGATAGCCCTGGGCTTCGGCGTCGGCGGCAATGAGGATGTCATCGACCAAGCCATCGACAACCCGCTGCCGAAACACCGGCGTGTCGAACAGCCGCGGGTCGGCGCCGCGTCCCAGTATCTGTTGCAGCGAGCGGCGCTGGTCATCGAGGGCGCGTCGGTAGGCATCGACACTGATATCGACGCCATTCACCTCGGCCACGTTGAGACGGCTACCGCCGTCGAAATAGGTGTTGATGCCCCAGAGTGCGAACGGAACCGTTACCAGGCCGAGAATGATCCCGGCGATCCAACCTTGGGTTTTTTCTCTGATGGTCGAGAGCATGTGCGCGTCGCAAACAAAATTGACGGAACGGAAATTTTTAGAGATTCACAAAGAGCCGGAATGGAAATCTTTAAGGTGTTCATAAAAAAAGGGCGAGTCGGTCTCGCCCTCGGTATGCTTGGCGGAGCGGACGGGACTCGAACCCGCGACCCCCGGCGTGACAGGCCGGTATTCTAACCAACTGAACTACCGCTCCAAGTCTTTATGGTGGGTGCTGAGGGGATCGAACCCCCGACCAGCGCCGTGTAAAGGCGACGCTCTACCGCTGAGCTAAGCACCCACTGAGGAAATCTCTTTAAGTAAATCTCCATGAGGAGTTCCCTCAAAGAGTTGTCCCCCATAAAGCCGCGCTAGTTTACGGTATCCTTCAGGCCTTTGCCAGCCTTGAACTTCGGATTCTTGGATGCCGGGATGGCGATGGCCTCGCCGGTGCGCGGATTACGGCCGGTACGCGCAGCGCGCGCGGCAACGGAGAATGTACCGAAACCTGACAACGTAACCTGATCACCGCTCTTGAGTGTGGCCGCGATGCTGTCGAGTACCGCTTCCACGGCGCGCGTTGCGGATGCCTTGTTGAGTTCGGCGGCGGCCGCCACCTTGTCAATCAGTTCTGCCTTGTTCATATTTTATGATCCCTGGTGTGGTGGGTGAGGGTTGTTTCCACAGTCTCGAGACGGCATCCCGGCCTGAGTTATTGTAGTTTTCCAGTGCGCACCGCGCGTGGGGCAAGTGAAGCGCGCAGGCCGTCGATATCTAGCCAGCGCGCGAAAGGCTTGTCAAGAAACACATCGCGTTGGTCGGGAGAACGGCCGGCCCGATCGGACCGGCCGTTGGCAGGCGGGGCGGATTTCAGTGTGTGGTGATGAGGCCCGCATCGCCGGCCTCATCCACCGGCTTGGCCGCCTCCGCTGGCGGCACTGCTTTTTCATCCAGCGGTTGCGGGTTACGCTCCAGCGCCATGTTCAGCACCTGATCAATCCACTTGAGCGGACGGATATCGAGATCGTCGAGGATATTCTTCGGAATCTCGGCGAGGTCCTTGCGGTTCTCTTCCGGAATCAGCACGATCTTGATACCGCCGCGATGCGCCGCAAGCAGTTTCTCCTTGAGGCCGCCGATCGGCAACACTTCGCCACGCAGCGTGATCTCGCCGGTCATGGCCACGTCCGCGCGCACCGGAATTTTGGTGAGCGCCGACACCATCGCCGTACACATGCCGACACCTGCACTTGGTCCGTCCTTCGGCGTGGCGCCCTCCGGTACATGCAGGTGGAAGTCGTGCTTCTGGTAGAAATCCGCCGCAATGCCTAACTGGCTGGCGCGCGCCCGCACCACGCTCATGGCCGCCTGTATGGATTCCTGCATCACCTCACCGAGCTTGCCGGTGATGGTGAGCTTGCCCTTGCCGGGCACGATCACCGCTTCGATGGTGAGCAACTCGCCGCCAACTTCAGTCCAAGCCAGGCCCGTGACCTGGCCGACCTGGTTGGCCTGCTCGGCCACGCCGTAGCGGAAACGGCGCACGCCCAGATATTTGTCCAGATTTCCAGGCGTAACGACCACGGCCGTTTCTTGCTTGGTGAGCAGCAATTCCTTCACCACCTTGCGAAATATCTTGGAGATGTCGCGCTCCAGGCTGCGCACACCGGCCTCGCGCGTGTAGAAACGCACGATGTCACGAATCGACTCTTCGCCGATGGAAATTTCGCTGTCCTTGAGGCCGTTGTTCTTACGTTGCTTCGGCACCAGGTAGCGGATGGCGATGTTCACCTTTTCGTCCTCGGTATAGCCGGACAGACGGATGACTTCCATGCGATCGAGTAACGGCGCCGGGATATTCAGGGTATTGGCGGTCGCCACGAACATCACATCCGAGAGGTCGTAATCCACCTCCAGGTAGTGATCGCTGAATGCATGGTTCTGCTCCGGGTCGAGTACCTCGAGCAATGCCGAGGACGGGTCGCCACGGAAATCCATGGCCATCTTGTCCACTTCGTCCAGCATGAAGAGCGGATTGCGCACCTTCACTTTGGACATGTTCTGGATGATCTTGCCCGGCAAGGAACCGATGTAGGTGCGCCGGTGGCCGCGAATCTCGGCCTCGTCGCGCACGCCACCGAGCGACATGCGCACGAACTTGCGGTTCGTGGCGCGCGCAATGGACTGGCCGAGCGAAGTCTTGCCGACGCCGGGCGGGCCGACCAGACACAGGATCGGTCCTTTGAGCTTGGTCACGCGCTGCTGCACAGCGAGATATTCGAGGATGCGTTCCTTGACCTTCTCCAGACCATAGTGGTCGGCCTCTAGAATTTTCTCGGCCTCGGTCAGGTCCATGCGGATCTTGGAGCGCTTCTTCCACGGCACGTTCAGCAACCAGTCTATGTAGTTGCGCACCACCGTGGCCTCGGCTGACATCGGCGACATCATCTTGAGCTTCTTGAGTTCGGCATCGGCCTTCTCGCGTGCCTCCTTGGGCATGCCGGCCTTCACGATTTTCTTGGCGAGGTCCTCGGCTTCGTTAGGGCCTTCCTCGAGTTCGCCCAGTTCCTTCTGGATGGCCTTCATTTGCTCGTTCAGGTAATACTCGCGCTGACTCTTCTCCATCTGGCGCTTCACGCGTCCACGGATGCGCTTTTCAACTTGCAGCAGGTCGATTTCGGATTCCATCACACCGAGAATGTGCTCAAGACGCTCGCGGGTACCGATCATTTCGAGAATCTTCTGCTTGTCCTCGATCTTGAGAGACAGGTGCGCGGCGATTGCATCCGCCAGCCGCCCTGGCTCGTCGATACCGGCGAGTGAAGTCAGGATCTCCGGCGGGATCTTCATGTTGAGTTTCACGTACTGATCGAACTCAGCGAGCACCGAACGTATCAGCGCCTCACCCTCGCGGTCATCGACCGGGATCGGTTCGACCATGGTCACGAGCGCCGTGAAGCGTTCATCGGTCTCGGTGAAATTCTGTATCTCGGCACGTTGCTCGCCCTCGACCAGAACCTTGACGGTCCCGTCCGGCAACTTGAGCAACTGCAGGATGCTCGCAACCGTCCCGATACGATGAATCTGCTCAATGCTCGGGTCGTCGTCCGAGGCGCTCACCTGCGCCACCAGCATAATCTGCTTGCCCAACTCCATCGCGCGTTCCAGTGCTTGGATCGATTTTTTTCGCCCAACGAACAGTGGAATAACCATGTGCGGAAATACCACGACGTCGCGCAGCGGTAACACCGGCAGGGTCAGTGACGATGCGGAAGGTGGGGATTTCTCGTCTTGGGCCATGGTTTTCAGTACCTCAGTTCAGCTACTCCCAACAGCGGCAGCTACGAAGTCGGCGCAAGAGAAAGAACAATCTTTCCGGTGCAAAAAACCCGGCCTCGCGGGCCCGACCTGGGCTTTAGTATGGGGACAAGCAATGTTGATTTCAACACTCAGGTATTTCTCGGTACGAGAAAGACCGAAAGCGCGGATGAGAAACGGATGTCAGGGACGCGCTGAGGCGGAAGCACGTTTGGTGCCCTCGCCCTCCTCGCCATAGATCATGATCGGCTTGGCGCCTTCGTAGATCACTGCCGCCTCCACCACCACCTTCTTCACACCCTCAAGCGAGGGCAGGTCGAACATGGTGTCAAGCAAGGCGTGTTCCAGAATCGAGCGCAGGCCGCGTGCGCCGGTCTTGCGCTCCATGGCGCGCTTGGCGACGGCCGCGAGCGCATCCGGCCGAATTTCCAGATCCACGCCTTCAAGCTTGAGCAGCTTCTGATACTGGCGGGTCAGGGCGTTCTTGGGCTCGGTGAGAATGCGCATCAGCGCCGCTTCGTCGAGCTCATCCAGCACCGCGATCACCGGCAGGCGGCCGACGAACTCCGGTATCAGGCCGAACTTGATGAGGTCTTCCGGTTCGACCGTGCGCAGCAGTTCGCTCATCTTCTTGCTCGCATTCTTGCTCTTGATGTCCGCGCCGAAACCGATGCCGCCACGTTCGGAACGCTGCTGAATAACCTTCTCCAAACCGGAGAACGCGCCACCGCAGACAAACAGGATGTTGCGTGTGTCCACCTGCAGGAACTCCTGCTGAGGGTGTTTGCGGCCGCCCTGCGGCGGCACCGAAGCAACCGTGCCCTCGATGAGCTTGAGCAGTGCCTGCTGCACACCTTCGCCGGACACGTCGCGGGTGATGGACGGGTTGTCCGATTTGCGCGATATCTTGTCGATTTCGTCGATGTAGACAATGCCGCGCTGCGCCTTCTCGACGTCGTAGTCGCATTTTTGCAGCAACTTCTGGATGATGTTCTCAACGTCTTCGCCAACGTAACCGGCTTCCGTGAGAGTGGTGGCATCGGCGATCGTGAACGGCACATTGAGCAGCCGCGCCAGCGTCTCGGCGAGCAGCGTCTTGCCCGACCCGGTTGGGCCAATCAGCAGGATATTGCTCTTGGAGATCTCGACCTCGCCGATCTTGCCCTCGTTCTCGATACGCTTGTAGTGGTTATAAACCGCCACCGACAGGATTTTCTTGGCACGCGGCTGGCCAATCACATACTCATCGAGAATTTTGCAGATCTCCTGCGGCACGGGAAACTTGCTGCGTGCGGCCGAGGTATTCTGCTCTTCCTGGACTTCCTCGCGGATGATGTCATTGCACAACTCCACGCACTCGTCGCACACAAACACCGACGGTCCGGCGATGAGTTTGCGCACCTCATGCTGGCTCTTGCCGCAGAATGAGCAGTACAGCAGCTTCTCGCCCTTTGCACCGCCCCGGTCGTTGTGATTGTCGTCTGCCATGGTGCTCCTCGTCGTCCGGCTTTTACCCTGAAAAGGCCCGTTTGCGCAGGCCTTTTTGACCGCCCTTCTACCTATTTATAGCATAATCCGGGTCAGACGCGCTTTTCAATAACCGCGTCGATCAGGCCGAATTTCACGGCTTCCGGGCCATCCAGGAAGTAATCACGGTCGGTGTCCTGCTCAATTTTCTGCATGTCGCGCCCGGTATGCTTGACCAGAATCTCGTTCAGACGCTCGCGCACCCGCAGAATCTCACGCGTGTGGATCTCGATGTCGGTCGCCTGGCCCTGAAAGCCGCCGAGCGGCTGATGCACCATCATGCGCGCGTGTGGCACGCAAAAGCGCTTGGCCTTGGCGCCGCCCGTAAGCAGCAGCGCGCCCATGCTGGCCGCCTGACCAATGCAGACCGTGCTCACATCCGGCTTGATGTATTGCATGGTGTCGTAGATCGCAAGTCCGGCGGACACGGCGCCGCCCGGCGAATTGATGTAAAGGTGTATATCCTTGTCCGGGTTTTCCGACTCCAGAAACAACAGCTGCGCCACCACCAGGTTGGCCATGTAATCCTCGACCGGCCCAACCAGAAAAACCACGCGCTCCTTGAGCAAACGCGAGTAGATGTCGTAGGCGCGTTCGCCGCGACCGGTGGTCTCGATCACCATCGGAACCAGTCCGAGGTTGCGCGTGTCGAGCGCCCCGCCGCCGTCTGTTAAATCGTTCATTCCGGTTTTCCTTTGCATGAGTATTTCAGGCGGCCGGTTGTCCGGGCCGCATCAGTTCCTGGAACGTCATGGACTTCTCAACCACGTTCGCACTTGCCAACAACAGTTCCACAGCCTGATCCTCCAGCGCCCTGGACTCAAGCTCGGCGATACGCTCACGTTTGGCGTACTGCCAACTGATGAATTCCTGCGGGTTATCGTAACCGGCGGCGAGTTGCTCGGCATGTGCGCGCACACGCTGCGGATCGATCACAAGCCCCCTGGACTTGACCAGCTCTGCGAGAATCAAGCCGAGCGCCACGCGCTGGCGTGCCTGATCAGTGTAGCGCTGCGGATCACCCGGCATTTGGGTTACGGGCACGCCCTGGGCTTCGAGAGCCGCGCGCCCCGTCTGCAGGAGATGCTCGATCTCGTATTGCTCAAGCACCTTGGGCACGTCGATGGGATTGGCATCGACAATGGCCTTGAACACCTGTTCGCGTAATACATGGCGCACGCGCTCGGCAAGTTCGCGCGCCAGATTGGCGCGCACTTCGAGGTGCAATGTTTCCACCTTGCCATCCAGCACGCCGAGCGCGACGGCAAACGCATTGTCCGCTTCCGGCAACACTGGCGCGTTCACCTGTTTGATAGTCACGGCAAACTTCACCGGCTTGCCCGCGAACTGGGTGTTGCGGTAATCCACCGGGAAGCGAATGTCGAGTGTGCGGCGCTCGCCAGCACATGCACCAACCAGACCTGTCTCGAAGCCATCGACCAAGGTGTTGTTGCCCAGCACCAGCGAATAATCCCTGGCCTCGCCGCCTTCAAACGGCACGCCGTCCAGCAAGCCTTGAAAATCCAGCACCAGGCGGTCGCCGTTGACGGCGGCCCGCTCCACCGGGGTCCAGCCCACACGCTGGCGGCGCAACGTGTCCAGAGTGCGGGTCACGTCCTCTTCGCTGATGGTCACTACCGGGCGTTCGATGCGCGCGCCCTTGATCTCAAGTTGGGTGATCTCCGGATACACTTCGAAGGTTGCGATGTATTCGAAATCCTTGCCGGGACTCATGTGCTTGGGCTCGATATCCGGTCCGCCCGCAGGCTTGAGACCCTTTTCACTCACCGCCTCGTGAAAAGTGGCGCGAATCAGGTCACCCACCACTTCTTCGGTCACCTTGCCGCCGTATTGGGCCTCGACCATCTTCATCGGTGCCTTGCCGGGACGAAAACCCGGGAAGCGTGCGGTTTGCGACAGGCGCCGCAGACGCGCCGCAATTTCCTGTTGCATGCGCTGGGCTGGCACCGCCACCGTCATACGTCGACCGAGACTACCGGTGGTTTCAATAGTCACCTGCATTGAAAAACCTCACCCTGAATTAGTTAATAAGCAGTAAAAACCTGTGGTTATAAAAACCGGCAGCACCTGCCAGCATCATACCGGTAATGCCCAGACAGACCAACATCAAGGTGGTGCGAACGGGGAGACTCGAACTCCCACGGGTTACCCCACTGGAACCTAAATCCAGCGCGTCTACCAGTTCCGCCACATTCGCACTTAACACGGTCGATTATCCGCGAATCCACCGGTGCAGGACAGATGAAATTCGCCGCTCCGCGCGTCTGTGCCGCACGGGGATGTTGCCCATGCCGCGAACGCAGGATGCGCAAGAGCGGCCGCTCACACGGCATACGCTTCCATCCCTGGAGATAAAAAAAGGCCCGGTGGGAAACCGGGCCTTGGGGTTGGTGGGCCGTCCCCGGCTCGAACGGGGGACCTACTGATTAAGAGTCAGCTGCTCTACCAACTGAGCTAACGGCCCGGGGAAATCAGGCGCGAGGAACCAAGGAGCGGGGCGAGGGAATAGAACTTTATTGAGTAGGCCCTCGCCTCTCGTCCCTCGTCCCTCGTCCCTTGGTTTTTGGGGTGAGCGATGGGATTCGAACCCACGACAACCGGAATCACAATCCGGGACTCTAACCAGCTGAGCTACGCCCACCATAACTAAAACACCGCGCCGGTCAGAATACTCGGCCGACCCGTACAGCACCGGTTACTCACTACTACACAACTGGCGACACTGGCGCGCCCGACAGGAATCGAACCTGTAACCGCCAGCTTAGAAGGCTGGTGCTCTATCCGTTGAGCTACGGGCGCTAAGCTCATTACACCCGCCACGGATCAGGGTTACATCTACCTTCGCCCGCCGCAGTGGAAATGGTCGGGGTAGAGGGATTTGAACCCACGACACCCTGCTCCCAAAGCAGGTGCGCTACCAGGCTGCGCTATACCCCGAGACGCCCACAATATAGCCGAAGACTGCCGGTAAAACAGCGCCCGAGACAGTAATAACTCTGGGCGCGCGAGGGCGGCAAATATACGCGGCGCTCCGCGTGTGGTCAATGGGCGAACACGGTTTGCTGGGCCGAACTTGGCGAAGCGGCACACGCGTGCGATCATGCGCGCCGATGAAACCCACCGGCATTTTCCTCCCGTGAGCGCACGCCTTATCGACGGCAAGGCCGTCGCGGCAGGTCTGCTGACGCAAGCGCGCGAACGCGTGCAACAAAAACGTTCCGCCGGACTCTCGGCTCCGGGGTTGGCGGTTATCCTGATTGGCGCCGACCCCGCCTCGCAGGTGTACGTGCGCAATAAGCGCCAGGCCTGCGAAAGAACGGGCATCCTGTCGTTCTCACACAACCTGCCGGAACACACCACACAGACCGAGCTGCTGGCGCTCATCGACCGCCTCAACGCCGACTCGGGTGTGGATGGGATTCTGGTGCAACTGCCACTGCCGTCACATATCGACACAACCATGGTGATTGCACGGATCCTGCCCGCCAAAGATGTGGACGGCTTTCACCCCTACAACATCGGAAGACTCGCACAACGCGCACCGCTGTTGCGTCCGTGTACGCCCTACGGGGTGATGAAGCTGTTAGAGGTTACGGGTACGACCATTCGCGGCAGTGACGCCGTGGTGGTCGGCGCCTCCAACCATGTCGGCCGACCCATGGCGCTTGAGTTGCTGCTGGCCGGTTGCACAGTCACGATTTGCCATCGCTTCACGCACAACCTGCCGGAACAGGTGGCGCGCGCCGATATTCTGGTGGCTGCGGTGGGCAAGCCCGGGTTCCTGAAAGGAAACTGGATCAAAGCGGGAGCGGTGGTCATCGATATCGGTATTAACCGATTGCCGGATGGGCGACTGGTGGGGGATGTAGAATTCGATGCAGCTTCCGAGCGGGCGAGCTGGATTACACCGGTTCCGGGAGGGGTGGGTCCAATGACTGTGGCCTGCCTGCTGCTGAACACGCTCGACGCGTCGGATCGGCGCTAAGCACGTCTGAAAAAACCCGGCATGCCTCTCGATCGAGAGGCATGCCGGCACCCAGACGTTACGATTACTTCTTGTCGACAGCCGGAGGAGCGACCGGGGCCGTAGCCGGAGCCTCGGCAGCCGGAGCCGCCACAGGCTTCGGGGCTTCCTTCTGCTGACAACCGATGAGCGCCGCGAGGGCGATGGACAGAACCAGAATCTTCTTCATTAATAAATCTCCCAGAGAATTAAGGGCGACATGCCCGGCGCGCATTATACAGATGCAGAAAAGTTCTGCACGGCCCGCCGTACCCCCCCTACGCTCGCGGCGCCTTGTATCTCAGCGATGTCCAATATTTACCACGTCGTCATCCTCGCCAACCCGCTTCGCTCGCCAGACATGCGGCGGAACGCTATAGTTGACGCTCTGCGTCACGGCAACACCGAATGTCCACTACCCTGAAGTCTGCCGACGATCCCAGCCGACCCGACAACGGCGCATCAAGCCGTCAGCTGGTCATCGACACCGGCAACTTCTACCAGCAAGGCGTCGGCCGCGAAGGTATTCGCCACGAAGAGTTGGCGGCCGAGAGAAGCCGCATCGAGCGCGTACACCAACAGTTGCGAAATGGCAGTGCCGGCGGTCTCAACGCCGAGTTCGCCTGCCTCGATCTTGCGCACACCATGCCGGCAATGCTCGCCGGAATCCGCCAGATGGCGGTGGACTTACGTGCCTACCGCGATGTGGTACTGGTGGGTATCGGTGGATCGAGCCTCGGCACCAAAGCCATCGGCCAGGCGGTGACCGGTACGACCGCAGACGATACGCCGAATCTGCATTATGTGGAAAACGTAGACCCCTATTCGCTTGAACGCCTGCTGACGCGCCTCGACCCGGCCAGCACGGCGGTGTTGTGCATCAGCAAGTCGGGCGGCACCATCGAAACCGTGGTGCAGTATCTTATCCTGCGCGACTGGCTCACCCGCCGCATCGGCCCGGAGGCGGCGCGCCGTCAGCAATGGGTGATTACCGATCCCGACCAGGGCTGGCTGCGTGAACTCGCGGTGCGCGAAAACCTGCCGTCCCTGCCGGTGCCGGCGCGGGTCGGTGGACGCTATTCGGTGCTTTCGCCGGTCGGGCTGCTGCCGCTCGCCGTGCTCGGCGTGGACATCGAAGCGCTGTTGCGTGGCGCCGCCGACAACGCCGTCCGCTGCATGACAGCCGACCTCGCTGCCAACCCGGCGCTCGAGATTGCCGCGCTCAGTGTGCTGCTCGACACGCAACGCGGCAAACGCATCGCGGTGATGATGCCGTACGTCAATCGCATGCGCCTGTTTGTCGACTGGTACTGTCAGCTGTGGGCGGAATCGCTCGGCAAGTGGGACCGCAACCAGCCCGGCAGCGAACCGGCGGGCACACTGCCGGTGCGCGCCATGGGTGCGGTCGATCAACACAGTCAGCTGCAATTTTATCTTGAGTCTCGCCACGACAAGTTCTTCACCTTCATCGAACTTGCCAGCTGGGAGCATGACCTGCCCGTGCCGCTCGACGCCGCAGATGCCCGGCACTTCCCCTACCTCGAAGGCAAGAGCATGACTGACGTCATCGGCGCCGAGTTCCGCGCCACTCGCCAGGTGATCACCGACGCCGGACACCCCAACATAACTATCCGCCTGCCAGCGCTCGATGCTTATATCCTCGGACAACTCATCGACCTTTATCAGCGCACTACCGTCTACGCAGGCCTATTGTACGGCGTCAACCCGCTTGACCAGCCGTCGGTGGAGAAAGGCAAACGGCTTGCCATCCAGTTCTTGCGCGATATGCCCCGCTGCTGACGGACACCGGCAACCATGTGGCGATGGCCCGACCGGTGGCGGCCTGAGGCGCGGCACCAGACCATTTCTGACAGTCTCTGGTCACAGGCCCTGGTGCAACTGCCCTATTGCCAGGCGCTGGACCAGCACGCTCAGATCAGATTGCGCAAGCTCACGGTGATGTTCCTGCGCACCAAAACCTTCGAAGGCGCCGCCGGTCTCGTTCCGACCGACACCATGCGCGTGTGCATCGCCGTGCAGGCCTGCGTGCTGATCCTCAATCTCGACCTCGATTATTACGCTGGCTGGCACGCGGTTATTCTTTACCCGGGCGATTTCCGTGTGCACAAGGAAGAAGTCGATGACAGCGGGGTCGTGCATCGCTGGCGGGAAGATTTGTCCGGTGAGGCCTGGGAACAGGGTCCGGTCATTTTGTCCTGGGATACCGCCGCCGCGCCCACGGATGGCCTGACCAACAGCGTGCTGCACGAGTTCGCTCACAAGCTCGACATGCACAATGGCCGGGCGGACGGCCTGCCGCTGTTACCGGCGGGAATCTCTGTCAACGACTGGACGCGCGATTTTCAGGCTGCGTACCATGCCTTCTGTTACCTGCTCGATCACGACCAACCAGTACGCATAGATGACTACGCTGCAGAGAGTCCGGCGGAATTTTTTGCAGTTTTAAGCGAGGTGTTCTTTCTCAACCCAGAAATCGTACGGGCCGATTTTCCAGGGGTGTACCAGCAGCTTGTTGGCTTCTACCGCCAAGATCCGTTTGCCGTGCTGTCTGGGGGAAGGTGACGTAGCGGGAATCAGTTACCGGTGCCGGAGCGCAATTTGAAACTGGGCTCACTGTTCTGCCGGGCTTCGGGCAGGCGCGCGGCCGCCTCGGTGAGCAGGTGCAAACCGTCGGCAACCAGGGTGGCCACGACCAGCGTCAGAACCGCACTCAGCACGCCGCCCACCATGAACTCGATGCCGCCCATGAAGGTCGTATCGCCGAACAGCCCCAGGAATTTCGACGGCGGGCTGAGAATAGTGCTAACGCTCTTGCCGGTGAACCAGACAAAAATTCCGCCGCCCACGGCCACCAGACCGATGAACGCCGCGAATGTCTCGCCCGCCGTCCGCACCAGAATTCTCGCGAGTGGGAACATATTATAGTCGCCGCCCGGCAGGGCCTCGATGTCACGCGCCCGAATGAGAAGGCCGTGCACCACGCAGTAGATCCCCGCCACGAAGAATATCTGAAAGAAAATCCCACCAAGAATTCCACTGGAAGGCAGATCGAAGATCACTTTGCCGGCCCTGAAGAACGTCACCAGGCTGAACGGCACAATCAGTGCGGCCAGCGCTTGCAGCGTGAACGCCAACAGCCGGTTGAAGCGACGTGGCTGGGCCAGCCAGCCAAGCACGGCTCGCATGAAAAAATAGTTTTCCATCAGATGTCCTCGGAATGTCTGTGCACTTCGGGCGGCCGATTCTACCGCTGGAATCCGGGCAAGCGTGACGCCAGGAGGGATGACATGCACAGTATTTCCGACAGACGGCAATACTGTGCCCATATCAGACTGCACTCCTTGATCGCTCTTGCGCATCCTGCGCTCGCGACATTGGCACATCCATGCGCGGCACACTTGTGCATCCCTGCACAGAACCATTTTTTTGCCCGTCTTAACATCCGGCCGGGGATCGAGGAGAATACCGGTATGCGCGCCTACCTTGACCTCATGCAGCACGTCCTCACTCAGGGTAGCCACAAGGGTGATCGTACCGGCACCGGCACCTTAAGTGTATTTGGCTACCAGATGCGCTTCGATCTGCGCCACGGCTTTCCCCTGCTCACGACCAAAAAAGTGCACCTGCGATCCATTGTTCATGAACTCCTGTGGTTTCTGCGCGGTGACAGCAACGTCCGCTATCTGCATGAAAACGGCGTCAGCATCTGGAACGAATGGGCGGATGAAAACGGCGAGCTCGGGCCTGTGTACGGCGTGCAGTGGCGCAGTTGGCCGACTGCCGACGGCCGGCACATCGACCAGATCAGCGAGTTGCTGCGTGACATTCGCGCCAATCCTGACTCGCGCCGCCTGATCGTCAGCGCCTGGAACGTGGGCGAGCTTGAGCGCATGGCGCTGCCGCCGTGTCACGCCTTCTTCCAGTTCTACGTGGCGGATGGGCGACTCTCCTGTCAGCTTTACCAGCGCAGCGCCGATATTTTTCTGGGCGTGCCCTTCAACATTGCCTCCTACGCGTTACTGACGCTGATGATCGCGCAGGTGACCGGCCTGAAACCGGGTGAGTTTATTCACACCCTCGGGGACGCACATCTGTACAGTAATCACCTCGAGCAGGCGCACCTGCAATTGACACGCGTGCCGCGACCGCTACCCAGCCTGCGCCTGAACCCGGAAGTTAAATCGTTGTTCGATTTTCGTTACGAGGATTTCGAGCTTCTGAACTACGACCCGCACCCGGCCATCAAGGCGCCGGTCGCGGTATGACCGCCAAGGATGGCGGAAATACAGAAAACGCAGGAGCAGTTTTCTGTGCGACGGTGAATAACACCTCATTCACTGATGGCGGGAACACTGGGCGCGAAGCCGTCCCTACGGGGACAAATGCTGAAGCAATTACCCGTGCAAGCAGCGCGCAACCGCGCATCGCACTCATCTGCGCTATGGCACGCAACCGCGTCATCGGCCGCGGCAATACATTGCCCTGGCGGCTGCCCGCGGATCTTAAATATTTCCGCGAGCTGACCACCGGCCATGCGCTGCTCATGGGACGTAAAACGTTTGAGTCACTCGGTCGGCCGCTGCCAAACCGTATCAACATTGTTATTACCAGCCAACGTGACTACGCACCGGTAGGCGCCCTGGTCGTGCATTCGCTGGACGAGGCCATGGCACTCGCCGCCACGCATGGCTCGCCGGCCAGCCCGGAGCTATTTGTGATCGGTGGAGAAAATCTTTACGCCCAAATGCTGCCGCGCGCCGACCGGCTGTACATTACCCTGGTCGAGGCTGAGGTTGAAGGCGATGCCTGGTTTCCGCAATTCGATCAGGAGGCGTGGCAAGAGCGGGAGTGCCGCGCACACCCGGCGGATGACAAGAACCCGTATGCCTGCGTGTTCAGGGTGCTGGAACGAAAAACGCCCCGGCCATAACGGCCAGGGCGTTTTTCTCAAGCCGCGAACAAGATCAGGCTGCTATTTGGGCCACTAAATCCTTGGCCTGCCGCTTCTGGCTGTCGTTACCCTCGGCCATGACCTCATCCAGGATGCTGCGCGCGCCTTCCGAGTCGCCCATGTCGATATAGGCCTTGGCCAGGTCGAGCTTGGTGGTGGTTTCGTCCCAACCCGGGAGGGTATTCTCCGGCGCAGACCGATCAAGCGAGATCTCCGCATCGGACGCGCCGCTTGATGCAAAGCCGATGTCGTCAGCCACTACGGTGGTGTGCTCCGATGTGGAGAAATCCATGCTCGCGGATGGCTCCGGTAAACCTGGACTATTGAAATCGATAAGGTTGGACGCGGACTCTCCACTCGGCGCTGCAAGGCTGAAATCCATATCCAGTCCCGACGTGGTATGCGACGCAGGAGCAGCATCGGTCGCGGCCATGTTCATGTCGAAGGCCATATCAAGCGGCGACGCCGACTTCTTGTCAAAATCGAGATTGAAATCAAGACCGGTTGAGGACGCTGACGCACTGTGCGCCAGATCCATCTCATGGGTTGAAAGCATATTGTCGCGAGCCGACTCAGACATCGTATCCGACACCAGCAGGGTGGTGGCACCCGTTGCCGTTCTCGCCGCCGGCTTGCCGCCGCGGAACATCGGGTTGCTAGGGCTGAGTTTACGGCCCATTTCTTCGGCCTTGTCCCAGATCTTGCCACCCTTTCCTTCGAGCGCGGCATATAACTCTTCCGCCAGAGTTTCAAATGCCGCGGCATCGTTGCGCTGAAAATATATTTCCAGCAGTTTCGCTTTAAGCTCCTGGCGCACCGGATCTTTGACAATGGCGTCCTTGAGAATTTCCTCAGCCTGCTCGTCGCGCCCATAGGCCAGATATACCTCGGCTTCGGCAATCGGATCCACCTCGTCCGTATGTACGTTGCCCATGCCGCCCTGACTGAAGTCGCTCAGGAATGAGGTATCGCTGGCAGCCACTTGGCCGCTGGTGTCGGAGATGCTGGCCTCCATACTGGCATCGCCCGACAGGCTGTTGCTGCTCAGAATGCTCTCCGAAAATTCGCGCGATGCGATGCGTCGCCGGTAGGCGTAAATGCTACCCACGCCGACAGCGAGAACGCCAAGGACCGCAAGGAGAGCCAAGGTAAGGGGGTTATTGATGACGCTGGCATATACCCCGTCAAACAAGCCTTCCTCCGGCGGTGTCACCGCAGGTGGTTTCTTGGCCGCGGCCGCTTCAACAGGCGTCTTCGGCACCTCCACCGGTTTCGTCGCCTGGGCTACCTGAGCTGCCTTGGCTGCAGCCGCTGCCTTCTCTTGCGCCGCTTTCTCCTCAGTGGCCTTTTCTTGTGCGGCCTTCTCGGCGACGGCCTTGGCCTCGGCGACCTGCTTCTCCGCAGCTTGTTTCTGGGCAAGCGCGAGGTCTTTGTTCTCCAGGTCAACCAAGCGCTCGGTACTCTTAACCTGCTCTTGCAGCTTGCCGACGCGCTCGCGCATCTCCTTGTTCTGCAACTGCTTGGATTCGATTGCCTCTTCGAGCGTGGCGACGCGTTCGGTCAACACGCGCTGCTCCGCAGCATCCTTCTTGGTTTCGACACCCGGGGTCCTGGTGGTTTCTTCCGGCAACTCTTGCTCGAGGTTGGCGCGCACAATCTTGAGCAGGTCCAACGGCACGGCTTCTCCGGAGGTTGCCGGCTTTTTGCCGACCTTGGCCGCATTCTCTGGTTTCCTGGTTGCGTCTTTCTTCCCCGGCTGCACTGCCGCCTTGGGCTCGCCGCTTTCAGCAACAGTGATAGCGCGGCTGGCGCCGGCCACCTTCAACTTGTACTCCTGCCAAGCATCGTACTGGGCGCTGAATTCCTTTGCGGCCTGTGCCTTGGGGAGGGCGGCAATCGTTTCGTGCTCCGGCACCGTGAGTATCTTGCCAGCCTTGAGGTTATTCACGTTGTTGCCAAAGAACGCCGATGGGTTCGCACGCAACAACGCGAGCATCACCTGCTGGCCGCTAAGACTCTTGTCGACATTCAGTGCACCAGCCACCCGATACAGGGTTTCACCGGTTTTGATCGGGCCATACTGCGAAACCGTCGACGGCGCGCCCGCGAAGGGCACAGGCATTTCGGGAGCGGGAAACGGCGCAAGTTCGCTGACCACTGCCGGCGCGGGACGCTCCACCTCGACAACGGCAGAAGCGGATTCGGCCGGAACAGCACCGGCCAGCGGGTCGATGGGTGCCACTTCAGCCGGTGGGGCTATCGCTTCAACGACCGCAGCCGGTTCCGTTTTGGCTACTTGTGTTTCAGTCGGCGCCAGCGGTTCGATCACCGCCGATTGTGGCTTCTCAACTGCGGACACATCCGCAACTGAATCGGCCGGGTCGGCGCTGCCGATTGGCGGCAGACTTTCCTCAACGACGGACGGCGAAACTTCGACGAGCGGTGGAATATCTTGCGCCGGAGCGGACTCATTCGCAGTGGTTTCCGGGACATCGATATCCGCAGGCCGGCCGGCCACCCACTGCGGCGGATCGAGCAAGGCACTGTATTCGCGAATCAGACGCCCGCCGCTCCACTCTACCTGGATGAGAAAATGTACAAACGGTTCACGCACCGGCTTGTGGGTGACCAACTTGATAAAGTGCTGCCCGTTCGCGTGCTGAATGACACTATAGGTGATGTCGAACAGCAGGGGATTGCGTTCGACGCCGGCAATATCGAAATCTTCACGCGCAGCGAGCGACGTTTTGATAGTTTTAAGTTCGTGAGAAGTGGGAGCGATGAGCTCGATCTCACCATTGAGTGGTTCGTCCAGACCGGAGCTCAAGACCAGGCGTCCGAGGCCGAGCGCTTGGGCACCCATCGAGGTCGCCGCCAGTAATGCAGCGAACGCAAGACGCAACGCCAAGCTGGCACGACGACGCACCTGCGGCATCAACTTCATCTCTGCATTTTCGTCCGGCAGCGCATTAAAATGGCTATTTCTGTGCAAGCTCGCTTTCCATAGTCAAGATAGGCTTTAATTACTTGGAGTTATGAAGATATGGTAGTAACAATGTTTACGAAACACAAGTAACTATCACTGACAAATAAGCTTTCACCAACATTTCCTGGCCGGGGTGACATTCGGGGCCAACCAAGCCGGACAGGCCCGCATGCGTAAAATTCGGCCGTTTTCCATCGCTAGCCAGGCCATTTCCGCATGATTTACCCAATTTTAACGCCTCCAACCCTAGACCCGCGACCGCTGCGGTGGCATGGGGCAGAAAGTAACACCCACTCATGTTCTGTATAGCTGTAGTCCTGTGGGACATCAATGCGGCAAACGCTCAAGTCTCGAGCAGAATGCGCAGCATGCGGCGCAACGGCTCGGCCGCGCCCCACAAAAGCTGGTCGCCGCAGGTGAAGGCAGTCAAGTACTCAGACCCCATGGTGAGCTTGCGCAGCCGGCCCACTGGTACGGTCAGCGTGCCGGTGACGGCCGCCGGTGTGAGTTCGCGCATCGATATATCGCGGTCGTTCGGCACCACCTTCGCCCATTGGTTGGCCGAAGCCAGCATGCCGTGGATCTCGTCGAGCGGCACATTCTTGGTGAGCTTGATGGTCAACGCCTGGCTGTGACAGCGCATGGCACCGATACGCACGCACAGGCCGTCGATCGGGATCGGTCTGGCCTCGCGCCCGAGAATTTTGTTGGTCTCGGCCTGGCCCTTCCATTCTTCCTTTGATTGGCCGTTGTCGAGCTGCTTGTCGATCCAGGGAATCAGTGACCCGGCGAGCGGTGCGCCAAAGTTCTGCTTCGGGAAACTGGCCGAGCGGATGGTATCGGCCACGGTCTTGTCGATGTCGAGAATGGCCGAGGCTGGATCATCGAGTTTCGTTTTCACCGAGGCATGGATGGCGCCCATCTGGCTGATCAGCTCGCGCATGTTCTGCGCGCCAGCGCCGGAAGCAGCCTGATAGGTCATGGAGGTCATCCATTCGATGAGTCCCTTCTGGAACAACCCACCGAGACCAATGAGCATGAGGCTCACCGTGCAGTTGCCGCCGATGTAGTTCTTCACGCCAGCCTTGATGCCATTTTTGATGACATCCATGTTGACGGGGTCGAGAATGATGATCGCGTCCTTGTCCATACGCAGGGTTGAGGCCGCATCGATCCAATAGCCATTCCAACCGGCGGCGCGCAGCTTCGGAAAAATCTCGCTCGTGTAGTCGCCACCCTGGCAGGTGATGATGATGTCCATGGCCTTCAGCGCATCGATGCTCTTGGCATCCTTGAGCGACGGCACGTCCTTGCCAATCGCCGGGCCCTTGCCACCGACGTTCGACGTGGTGAAGAACACCGGATCGATGTGCTTGAAATCCTGCTCTTCCAGCATGCGACCCATGAGCACCGAGCCCACCATACCGCGCCAACCAATCAAACCAACCCGCTTCATAATCATGACCTCAGTTTTTTAATGACTCAACGCGAAGACGCAAAGGCGCAGAGAACGACAATAATACTCTGTTTCTCTTTGCGTCTTAGCGCCTTCGCGTTGAGTTGTTAGTTTATTCAAGCGCCGCCACCACGGCGTCGCCCATCTGGACCGTGCCGACCTTGCGCATGCCGTCGGTATAGATATCTCCGGTACGCAGCCCCTGATCGAGCACCTTGGACACGGCCTTCTCGACACGCTCAGCCAGGGCCGGCTCATTCAGGGTGTAGCGCAACAGCATGGCCACCGACAGGATGGTGGCGAGCGGATTGGCAATGCCCTTGCCGGCGATGTCCGGCGCCGAGCCGTGAATCGGCTCATACATGCCCTTGTTGGCGCTATCCAGCGAGGCCGAGGGCAGCATGCCGATGGAGCCGGTGAGCATGGCCGCCTCGTCCGACAGGATATCGCCGAAAATATTGCCGGTGACAATCACGTCGAACTGCTTGGGCGCGCGCACCAGCTGCATGGCGGCGTTGTCTACATACATATGGCTGAGCACCACATCCGGATAATCCTTCGCCACCTGAATCACCACCTCACGCCACAGGCCTGAAGTCTCAAGCACATTGGCCTTTTCGACCGAGCAAAGTTTTTTGCTGCGCTTGCGCGCCGCCGCAAAGCCGACGCGCGCCACCCGCTCCACCTCGTGCTCGGCGTATTTCATGGTGTTGTAACCCTCGCGTTCGCCATTTGGCAGGGTGCGCACACCGCGTGGTTCGCCGAAATAGATATCGCCGGTCAGTTCGCGCACGATCAGCAGATCCAGCCCGGCAACAATCTCCGGCTTCAAGGTCGAAGCCGCGGCCAGCTGTGGGTAGAGAATCGCCGGACGCAGATTAGCGAACAGTTTCAGCTCGGCACGCAGGCCGAGCAAGGCCTTCTCCGGACGCAGTTCGCGCGGCAGGGTATCGTATTGTGTTCCGCCAACCGCGCCGAGCAGCACGGCATCCGCCTGCTTGGCGAGCTTCAGCGTCGACTCGGGCAATGGGTGTTTGTATTGGTCATAGGCCGCGCCCCCGACCGGGGCGGTTTCCATTTCGACCTTAAGGCCGAAGTCCTGGCGCAGACGCTCCAGCACCTTCACCGCGGCGGCGGTTACTTCCGGGCCAATGCCGTCACCCGGTAAAACTGCAATTTTCTTCATGCGTGAATATCCTAAAAAAATCCGCCGCAAAGGCGCAAAGGCCGCAAAGAACCGCCTGATTCAGGCAATCCTGATTCTTTGCGTTCTTTGCGTTCTTTGCGTTCTTTGCGCCTTCGCGGCAGGTGTTTCAGTTAAACAGCCATGGCGCTTCCTGCCGGCGCCGCTCTTCATAGGCCTTGATCTCCGCGACATGCTGGAGCGTCAAGCCGATGTCATCGAGGCCATTTAGCAGGCAGTGGCGGCGAAAGGCATCGATATCGTATTTGAATATCGTGCCCGCCGGGGACGTCACCGTCTGCGCCACGAGATCCACAGTGAGCCTGTAACCCGGCGTCACCACACACTCCTTGAACAGCTGGTCCACTGCATCGCGCTCGAGCACGATCGGCAGCAGGCCGTTCTTGAAGCTGTTGTTGTAGAAAATGTCGGCATAGCTCGGCGCGATAATCGCCCGGAAGCCGTAATCCACCAGCGCCCACGGCGCGTGCTCGCGCGACGAGCCACAGCCGAAGTTGTCACGCGCCAGCAGAATCTGCGCGCCATGATAGCGCACCTGGTTGAGCACGAAGTCCGGATTGCTGCGGCGCTGGCTGTGATCCATTCCTGGCTCGCCCGGGTCGAGATAGCGCCAGTCGTCAAACAACGTCGGCCCAAAGCCGGTGCGCTTGATGGATTTCAAGTACTGCTTGGGGATGATGGCGTCGGTATCGACATTGGCGCGATCGAGCGGCGCCACCAAACCTGTGAGTTTCTCGAATTTCTTCATAATCTCTCCTTATTTAAAAGACTCAACGCTAAGGCGCAAAGACGCGAAGAAAGGCACGACTCAATAACAGAAATCATCTTTGCGTCCTTTGCGCCTTCGCGTCTTAGCGTTGGGTTTTAGATCTCTCTGACATCAACAAAATACCCGGCGATCGCCGCCGCCGCGGCCATGGCCGGACTGACCAGATGGGTGCGGCCACCGGCACCCTGGCGACCTTCGAAGTTGCGATTCGAAGTCGAGGCGCAGCGCTCGCCCGGCTCCAGCCGGTCGGCATTCATGGCCAGACACATCGAACAGCCCGGTTCGCGCCATTCGAAACCCGCCTCTTTGAATATCTTGTCCAGACCTTCCTGCTCGGCCTGGGTCTTCACCAGGCCCGAGCCCGGCACGACCATGGCGAGCTTGATGTTCTTCGCAATCTTCTTGCCTTTCACCACGACCGCCGCCGCGCGCAGGTCTTCGATGCGTGAGTTGGTGCACGAGCCGATGAACACCTTGTCGAGGGCGATCTCACAGATCGGCGTACCCGGCTTGAGTCCCATGTACAAAAGCGCCTGCCGGTAGCCCGTGCGTTTGATCGCGTCCGTTTCCTTCTCGGGATCCGGCACCACGCCGTCCACGGCCACCACCATCTCGGGCGAAGTGCCCCAGCTGACCTGTGGCTTGATGTCCGCGGCGTTCAACACCACTTCCTTGTCGAACTTGGCATCCGCATCGCTCTTGAGCGCACGCCACGCCCGCGCTGCTTTATCCCACAACTCGCCTTTCGGCGCATACGGACGGCCGCGGAAATAGTCGATGGTCTTGTCATCAGCAGCGATCATGCCGGCGCGCGCGCCGGCTTCGATGGCCATGTTGCACACGGTCATGCGGCCTTCAACAGAGAGCTGCTCGATGGCCGTGCCGGCGAACTCGATGGCCGAACCGTTCCCCCCAGCCGTACCGATTCGTCCAATAATCGCGAGCACGACGTCCTTGGCGGTAACGCCCGGCGGAATGTCGCCGTCCACGCGCACGCGCATGTTTTTCGATTTCTTCTGAATCAGGCACTGGGTGGCGAGTGCGTGCTCCACCTCGGAGGTGCCGATGCCGAAGGCGAGCGCGCCGAACGCGCCGTGCGTCGAGGTGTGTGAGTCGCCGCACACCACCGTCATGCCCGGCAGGGTCGCGCCCTGCTCCGGACCGATGACATGCACGATGCCCTGGCGCGGGTCGTTCATGCGGAACTCGATGATGCCGAAGTCCCGGCAATTCCGGTCGAGCGTTTCGACCTGCAGGCGCGACACCGGATCGGTGATGCCCTGTGCCCGGTTGGTGGTCGGCACGTTGTGGTCGACGGTGGCGAGATTCGCGTCTACCCGCCACGGGTTGCGGCCGGCAAGCCGCAGCCCCTCGAAGGCCTGCGGACTCGTGACCTCGTGCACCAGATGTCGGTCGATATAGAGGAGGCAGGTGCCGTCCTCGTTCTGGCGTACCACGTGTGCGTCCCAAAGCTTGTCGTACAGCGTTTTCCCGGCCATGGCAGTTCAGTCATCCTGAGCAATTGCGTAAATCCTAAGCAAGGTTTATAAATAACACAAATTCATCTTTAGCATGCAATGGATTCCATCTAGTCATGGATATAGCCGCCCTCCAGGCCTTTCTCGCTGTCGCCGAAACCAGCTCATTTTCGCGCGCCGCCGAGCGCATCTTCCTCACTCAGCCAGCTGTCAGCAAGCGCATCGCCGCGCTTGAATCGAGCCTCGGCACGCGCCTGTTTGACCGCATCGGGCGCACCATACAGCTCACGCCCGCCGGTCAAGCGCTGCTCACGCGCTCGCGTGCGATCCTGCGTGAACTCGATGACGTGAAACGCTCCATCGCCAATCTCGCCGGCGCGATCACGGGCGAACTCTCGCTCGCCACCAGTCATCACATCGGGTTGCATCGGCTCCCCGGCCCGCTCAAGCAGTTCCACGAGACCTACCCCGGCGTGCGTCTCGATCTGCGCTTCATGGATTCGGAAAAGGCATGCCGCGCAGTGGCGCAGGGTGAGATCGAGTTGGCCATTGTCACACTTCCCCCAGTGGTGAACGCGCCGCTGCAATCCATAAAGGTTTGGGACGACCCACTCGATATTGTGGTCAGCCGCACGCACCCACTCGCCGGCACCGCACCCGCCTCGCCCAAGGTGCTGCTCGACTATCCCGCGATCCTGCCCGGACCCGGCACCTACACGCGCGAGATCATCCTGAAGGCGCTCGGCCCGTGGCGCGACAAGATCACTGTGGGCATGGCGACCAATTATCTGGAAGTGCTGAAGATGCTCGCCGCCATCGGCCTCGGCTGGAGCGCGCTGCCGCGCACCATGATTGACGAATCGCTGAGTGTGGTCCAGATTAGAAAAATGAAACTGGAACGCAGCCTCGGCATTGTCACCCACGCCGCGCGCACTCTCTCGAACGCCGCACAGGCGATGATTGAGGCGATACAGAAACCGGCATGACCTTCCGCGAACTCATCGAACAGTTGGCGAAGCGCATCGGGCAACATCAGCTGCCGGTCAATACAGCGGCCACCGAGCTGCGCGGCTTCATCGACTCCGGCGCCGTGCACTACGAACTGGTTACCCAGGTCGTCACCGCGATCTACACCGGCAACCGCTGCCGGCGCCTCGCCGACCCGGTAACACGTGACGCCAGCTTCGAAGCGATCGAGCCGATCCGGCTGGCAGCACTGCGCTCGCCCGGCACCGATGTCGATGTTCACGGCCTGATGGAAACCATCTGCATGGAAGTGGCGCACGCCTTTGGTGTGGTAACACCTGGCCAAGGCCCGACTGCACCATCATCCAGCGGCGAGCTCGTACGCTTCCGCCGGCGTCTGCGGTTCTAACGCCGTTATTCCGGCGAAAGCCGGAATCCAGCGTTTTTCTAAGAACCTCTGGATGCCAGCTTTCGCTGGCATGACGACTGAGAAATGTTTCGTCCTCAATGGCGACCGAGCCGCATCGCCACTACAAACGCCGCACCGGCCGCCCCTGCCGCGATCGCAAACGTAATCCCCGGTCCTAGCGTCTCCCAGGTATGGCCGCTGTAATAACTCCCGATTGCCCCGCCCATCCCGAATGCCACCGTACCGTACAGCGCTTGGCCGCGATGCTGGTGTTTGCCGACAAAAAACCGGTACACCATCTGCATGCCGGCGGCGTAGAAGCTTCCGAAGCTCGCGGCGTGCAGGGTCTGGGCAAAAATCAGGAGTTCCAGGCTGTCCGGAAAGTATCCGATGATGAGCCAGCGCACCGCCGCCAGCGCGAAACTTGCCAACAACACGGTGCGCTGTTCGATGTGCTTCAGCATGCGCGGCATGAACAGGAAAACAATGATCTCGCACACCACCGCATACGCCCACAACAATCCGATCACGGTCTTGCTGTATCCGTGGCCTTCGAGATAAATGGAGTAGAAGGTGTAGTAAGGGCCATGACTCACCTGCATGAGCAGGCAGGCGACGAGAAACGCGAGGATCTCCGGACGCAACACCACCTTGAAGAATGGACCCGGATGCGCCATGTGTCCGGCCATCTCCGATTCCGGCAGCGTCAGACTGAAGACCCAGATGCCCACCATGAGCGCCGTCATCACCGGCAGAATCCACCACGGACCGGCGGCATCCAGCACCGAGCCGAGCGCGACAACACTCGCAATGAAACCGATCGAACCCCACAGACGCACGCGCCCATAGGCGCCGGGCTTGTGGCGGGTGTGGTGCATCACCTGCACCTCGATCAACGGCAGCGAGGCATGCCAAAAGAAACTGAAGGTCAGCATCACCAGCGCCAGCCACCAAAAACTCGTGTCGGCAAATACACCGGCGAACAGTAAAACTGTCAGGAACGAAGCGACGCGCACCACGCGCATGCGATCCTCGCGGTGATCGGCGATGTAGGCCCACACATTCGGCGCGACGATGCGCGAGAGCATGATCACCGCCATGAGCGTGCCGATATCCACCGGCGTGAAACCGGTCGATTTGAGGTATAGCCCCCAGTACGGCACCAGTGCGCCGAGCACCGAGAAATAGAAGAAGTAAAAACCGGCGAGGCGCCAGTACGGCATAACGGCGGGGGAAGCTGCTTTTATTCGGTGGTTCCCGGGATCACCGGGGTCGTACGTACAACATCGGCATTCTGCGCACGCTGGCGCAAGGCGTGGTCCATGAGTACGATCGCGAGCATCGCTTCAGCGATAGGTGTGGCTCGAATGCCGACGCAGGGGTCGTGGCGGCCGGTGGTGGTGACTTCCACCGGTTCGCCCTTCACGTTAACGCTGCGGCCGGGTTGCGGGATGCTCGAAGTCGGCTTGAGCGCGATGCTCGCGACGATGTCCTGGCCGGTCGAGATGCCGCCGAGGATGCCGCCGGCGTTGTTGCTGAGAAAACCCTTTGGGGTGATTTCGTCGCGGTGCTCGGTGCCCTTCTGCGCGACCGCCGCGAAACCGGCGCCGATCTCGACGCCCTTCACGGCGTTGATGCTCATGAGCGCGTGCGCGATGTCGGCGTCGAGGCGGTCGAACACCGGCTCGCCGAGACCCACGGGAATATTCGAGGCGACCACGTTGACGCGTGCGCCGATCGAGTTGCGGTCGGCGCGGATTTCGTCCATGTATTTCTCCAACTCGGGAAGCTTCGCGGGATCGGGCGAGAAGAAGGCGTTCTGCTCGACCGCATTCCAATCTTTAAGCTCAAGCGTAATCGGCCCGAGTTGCGCCAGGTAGCCGCGGATCAGGGTGCCGTATTTTTCCTTGAGCCACTTCTTGGCGATGGCGCCGGCCGCGACGCGCAGCGCCGTCTCGCGCGCGCTGGAGCGCCCGCCGCCGCGATAATCGCGCAGGCCGTATTTCTGCTGATAGGTGTAATCGGCATGGCCGGGACGGAACCGGTCCATGATCTTGGAGTAATCCTGCGAACGCTGATCGGTGTTCTGGATGAGCAGCGCAATGGGCGCGCCGGTGGTCTTGCCCTCGAACACACCGGACAGAATCTTTACTTCGTCGGATTCCTTGCGTTGCGTCGTGTGCCGCGACTGGCCGGGCTTGCGCCGGTCGAGGTCATGCTGCATATCCGCTTCTGTCAGATTCATTCCCGGCGGGCAGCCGTCGACGATCGCGACCAGCGCCGCGCCGTGCGATTCGCCCGCGGTGGTGACACTGAACAGCTTGCCGATGGAGTTTCCAGACATGCCGTGATGTTAAACGCCCGCGCGCGCCGGCACAAATCCTCTTTCAGTCACGCGCGAGACCCTTCTTGTGCGCGGTGTTGATGGCATCGATCAGCACCACAATCGGCAGGCGCTTGCGCACTTTCTGTACCACGGGCATGCACGGCAGGTCTTTTCCCCGGCCGATGGTATAGTCCCCGCCCAGAATTTCTGGCATGCCGCGCCTTGAGGCCGGCCTCAATCACGCGCAGGTCGGGTGTCATGGCCGAGAATTCAGTGTCACCGTCGCCTGCGTCCTCGGCACACAGAAACAGCTCATCAAGCTCGAACAACGCCTGATTGATCAGCTCCACGTAGCCATCCACGTTTTTTTGGTTTGTACATTTGCTTCGTCCTCTTCAAATAAGATATGCCGGCCGCGTCAGTCCTTCACATCCACGCGCTGTTTTGACTCGGCGAATATCCAGGCGACGCTGAGCCCGGCCATGAAGGCGTGGTCGCTGCGCAGCAACGGGCTATCCTCGAATTTCACGCCGCTCAAAGTATCGTACCGCGCGAAGGCGCCGACCCAGACATGTTGAAAGCGTTTGCTCAACGCCAGCGTTAGCCGGCTGCCGCTGTAGCCGCCGCGCGCATCGTAGGCCGGGCGTGATCCCGTCGCATAGAGCGGTGCGACTTCATAGTAGTAGTCGTGGTAACGCTCGCTGCCGTACAGCGGCCCGGCGGCCACGCCGAAATTCCAGCCGCCGCCCGGACCGATATTTTTAATATCGAAATTGAGATTCGGATGCGTGCTGCCACCACGGCTGTCAATCGAACCGAAATCTGTGCTGAACACCGCGCGCACCGGCAGGCGAAATTGCAGTTTGTGTTCGCCCTTACAGCTCCGCCATAAACAGATTTCCAGCGCCGGGCCTATCTCGAACGTCGCATCCAGATCGGGCATGCCCTGGCGGGCGGAATTTTTCGAGCTGTCGGCGGGCACGCTGCCATCGGCGCTCAGGTCCAGATGCACACGATCCGTCTCGAACAGCCGGCTGTAGATGCCGGAACGGTCGATCTTGATGATGTCGCCGCGGTAGATGATATAAGGAAATGGCAGGAGGTAAGCGTGCGACTCATCCGAGCCCCGGTAGTCCGGAGATGTCAGTGCAAAAAAACCGAAGCCCAGCTCCCAAAGTGGTTTCTCTTCGGCCTTGGCGGCGCCCGAGACACAAACCAGAAATCCTGCTGCAAAGGTGCGCCCGAAACGCATGCGTAAACCTGAAGTGTGCTGACGTTACAAGAAATGCGATGCCGTCGACCGCAAAACCGCCGGGGCAGATTTGGGGCGCCAACGGTCCTCGCCTTCATTTAACCACACCCCGGACGGGTAGCGTGAGGACAGGCGCGGTGCGTTTACTCGGGAGCGGATTGGATTATAGTTGCCAATATAAGCCTACAACGTCTCGCCCCCGATCATGCCCTGGTCCCTGCCACGACTTCAGCCCACAGCGGCACCGCGCGCCACGCGAAGCGCGCGGGCAATGTGGCTAGGGCTGCTCTTGTGTGGCTCCGGGCTCGTTCCGCTCACCGGTCACAGCGCCGAATGCCGCCCGGTCGCCGCCGAGAAGACCGATGCCGGCAAACGCCAGGACTTCACGCACGGGCTGTTGTGGAAAATCGAAACACCCGGCAGCCGCGCAAGCTACCTGTTCGGCACCTACCACACGAGTGATCCGCGCATCACCACGCTGCCGTGTCCGGTACAAGAAGTGTTCGACCGCACCGCCAGCTATACCATGGAGGTCATCACCAACGGTGCGGGCATCGTGTCCATGGCCGAGGCCATGTTCTTCAGCGACGGCAAAACCCTGAAGACCGTGCTGGGTGAAGCCCTCTATCAGGAAACGCGGCGCGCCATGGGAAACACCGACGCGGCCGCTGGCATCGACAACATGAAGCCGTGGGCAGTGATGATGACGCTCAGTAGCCCACACGAAGCGCGCGGTCTGTTTCTCGACATGGCGTTGCAGCTCGCCGCCACGCGGCGTGGCAAGCCCACCTACGGACTTGAGTCCATGCAAGAGCAGATTGCCGTGTTCAACGGCATGAGCCTCGACGATCAG
>Ga0315281_10000843_pt1 | contig 44258 bp, 38 predicted proteins | sample YL17G07_0_MG_FD_204540 | JGI IMG/M metagenome (GOLD analysis project Ga0315281, IMG submission 204540) | Sediment microbial communities from Yellowstone Lake, YNP, Wyoming, USA - YL17G07_0 | ecosystem: Environmental > Aquatic > Freshwater > Lake > Sediment | place: USA: Wyoming | collected...
CGCGGCTGGCGGAGGCGCTGCTCACGTCGTCCCCGAACCTCCGCATTGTCGCCACCAGCCGCGAGGCGCTCGGCGTCGCCGGCGAGACCGCCTGGCACGTCCCCTCGCTCGACGCCGATCGCGCCGCGCAGCTGTTCGTTGAACGCGCGACGCTGGTGCGGCCGAACTTCGCGCCGGCCGCCGAAGAGCTGTCGATCGTCTCCCGCATCTGCGACCGCCTCGACGGCATCCCGCTCGCCATCGAGCTCGCCGCCGCGTGGACGCGCATGATGCAGCTCGGCCAGATCGCCGCCGCGCTCGACGATCGCTTCCGGTTGCTCACAGGCGGCAGCCGCACGGCCGTCCCGCGTCAGCGCACGCTCGAGTCATCGGTCGCCTGGAGCCACGATCTGCTCGAAGATCGCGAGCGCATGCTCCTCCGCCGGCTCTCCGTCTTCGCCGGCGGCTTCACATTGGATGCCGCGGAGTCCGTCTGCGCGGATGATCAGCTCGACCGTTACGCCGTGCTCGATCTCCTGTCCCGTCTCGCCGACAAGTCGCTCGTGCAGGTGAGCCACGAGCAGCGCGATGCCCGCTACAGCCTGCTTGAAACCATCCGCTACTTCGCGCGCGAGCGCCTCGTCGAAGCGGATGAGAGCGATGCCACGCGCGACCGGCACCTCGCCGGCTTCCTGGCGCTGGCCGAGCAGGCCGCTCCGGAACTCCCCCGCAGCGGCGGTCCCGAATGGCTGTCGCGCCTCGAACGAGAACACGACAACCTGCGCGCCGCCCTGGAGTGGGCCCAGGCGGAGCACGAGGATGACCTGTTCCTCAGGTTGTGCGGAGCGCTGACGTTGTTCTGGGAGCTCCGCGGCTATCTCGCCGAAGGCGGCCGCTGGTTCGCACGCGCGCTCGCGACCGTGGGCGAGCCGTCGGTCATCAGGGCGCGCGCGCTCTGGGGCGCCGCGCACGTCGCCCTGTACGGCAACGAGTTCGAGACGACGATGCGCCGCATACCGGAAGCCATCGCCATGGCCGAGACCGTCGGCGATCGCTGGTCCGAGGCGCGCGCAAACAACACCCTCGGCTATCTCACTACGGTGTCCGATCCGCCAGGCGCGCGGCTCGTGCTCGACAAGAGCATCAGGCTTGGCAGAGAGATCGGCGACGCCTGGGCGATCGCCGATGGCCTCAAGATGTTCACCGCGTCCTTCATCTTCCAGGATGACCACGACGCAGACATCGACGTGCTGGAGCAACTCCGTGACGCTGCGGTCGGGCTCAACAAGTTCTTCCTCGCCTGGTACGAGGTTGGACGCGCCTACGCCGCGTACCGCTGGGGCGAGCTCGACTCGCTCCGCGAACATGCCAAGGCGTCATTGCGATACTGCGCACAGTGCGGCGATCCCATCACCGACGGCTTCGCGATCACGCTGCTCGCGGCGGGTGAAGCGCTCTCCGGAGACTACGAAGCGGCAACGGAGCGACTGCAAGCGCTCTTGCGCGTCGCGGAGGCATCAGGCGGCAGCGTCGCGGTACCGCAGGCGCTGTTCCAGCTGTCCATGATGATGCTCGCTTGCGGCGACGCCGAGGGCGCGCGCGCGTACATCGAACCGCTCCTGGAGGAATCCAGGACGCTCGGTCTGACCGTGTACCTGTCGTGGTCGCTCTGCATCGTCGGCGGCTGCGAGCTCGCACTGGGGCGCCTCGCTGAAGCGCGAACGGCGCTCGAAGAAGCCGGCACAGTCGCCGCAGCGTTTGGTAATCCGTGGACTTCCGCGCTGGCGATCCACCGCTCGGGCGACGTTGCCCTCGCGGAAGGCGACTCCGGCGCGGCGGAGGATCTGTACCACGAAGCACTCGTCATCAGGCACAAGCGGCGATTCGCGCCGGACATCGCGGAATCGCTCGAGGCGCTGGCATCGATCGCGGTGAAGCAAGAGAGTGCGCTCGAAGCCGCTCGGCTGTACGGAGCGGCCGACGCTCTTCGCCGGTCGCTGGGCCTCGTGCGCTTCCCGGTCGCGCAGAACGAATACGACGTGCACGTCAAGCAAGCGCGGATCCTCGCGGGCGACGACGCGTGCGACGCAGCGTTCGCCGAGGGCGCGGCGTTGTCGGTCGACGAAGCCGTCGGCTACGCGTCCCGCGCGCGTGGCGAACGCAAGCGCCCGTCCGTCGGCTGGGACAGCCTCACGCCGACAGAACAGCGGGTGGTTGCACTGGCCGCGGCGGGTCTCACGAATCCCCAGATCGCCGAGAAGCTGTTCATCACGCGGGGCACGGTGAAGGTGCATCTCGCGCACATCTTCACCAAGCTCGGCGTGGTAACGCGGTCCGAACTCGCCGCCGAAGCAACCAGGCGCGAGCGAAGCGCGCAGACGGCGAAGAAGTGAGCCTTCGCTGGTCTCGCATGGATTCGCAATCCGCTGGTGCTGGGAGAGATTGAGCGCTCGCCTCCCCGCCAGATGCCAACGCGGCCAAACAATTGCGGCCATCGTCGGTGGTCTGGCGGGCCGGCAGAGCATCATAAGCCATCTAGCGTCGTGACGTCGCCATCGGCGTCTGTGATCGCGGCCGCTTCGAGTTCGCCCGACGCCGGTGCCATGCTGCGCGCGTGCACCAGCGTCTGCTCTCTGCTCTGCGGCGCTCGCCGCCATCTGCTGTTTGCTGTTTGCTGTTTGCTGTTTGCAGCGACGGTCAATCAAACGCCCCGCGCGCGCACCTCTACCGGCCGCGCCACTCCGGCGGCCGGTGCTCCAGGAACGCCCGCACGCCCTCCTTGAAGTCCTCGCTCGCGAACATGCGGGTGATCGTCGCCGTGCTGTCCACCAGGTGCTCCATTGGGTCGCGCACCAGGCCGCGGTACAGCAGGCGCTTCACCTCGCCCGTCGCCAGCGGCGAGCCCCGCGACACCGCCGCCGCCAGCGCCAGCGCGCGCTCCATGAGCTGCTCGTCCGGCACGACTTCCAGCACGTAGCCGATCGCCTTCGCCCGCGCCGCGTCGATGATCTCCCCCGAGTAGAGCAGGTACGCCGCCTGCTGCAGCCCCACGATCCGCGACAGCAGCCACGAGCCCGCCGCCGTGTCCGGCACCAGCCCCCGGTGCACGAACACCCAGCCGAAGCGCGCCGACTCGGCCGCGATCCGAAGGTCGCACTGCAGCGTGAACTCCGCCCCCAGCCCCACCGCCGCCCCGTTCACCGCGCCGATCACGGGTTTCCGAATCGAGGGAAAGGTCCAAGGCGCCGGCGCGTCGGCGCCGTAGGCGCGCCCCAGCGACTCCGCTCGCCCCTGCGGTGGCGGCTGCGACGAGAGTTGCTGCAGGTCGGTGCCGGCGCTGAACGTCCGCCCCGCGCCCGTCAGCACGACCGCGCGGACGGCGTCGTCGCGGTTGGCCTCGCGCGCCGCCGCCTCGATGTCGCGCAGCATCTCGTACGTGATGGCGTTCATCCGGTCCGGCCGGTTGAACCGCATCAGCGCGATCCCGCCATCCACGGAGTACTCGAAATCGGCCATGTGCGCCTCCCTCTCATCTGCCCGCCCCGGCACTCTAGCGCGGCCCCGCGCGAGCGGCGAACCGGCGCGAGGGGCGCGTGTGACCTACTCCTGCCCAGCCTGTACTCTGTCCGCATGGGTCAGCCCAACGGCACGTATCGCATCACGGGCGGCAACCGCCTGGCCGGGCGGGTGCGCGTGAGCGGGTCGAAGAACGGCGCCGACTACGCCATCGCCGCTGCGCTGCTCACCGCCGAGGACGTCGTGCTGCACAACGTCCCGGAGATCGGCGACGTGCGCCAGATGGAGGAGATCCTCCTCCACCTCGGCGCGAAGATCGACCACCCCTCGCCCGGCTCTCTTCGCATCAACTGCGCCGACATCACCGGCGCCGAGGTGCCGGCGCGGCTCGCCGCGCGGCTGCGCGCGAGCTTCCTCGTGATGGGCCCGTTGATCGCCCGCATGGGGCGCGCGTCGTGCCCGCCGCCCGGCGGCGACGCCATCGGCATCCGCCCGCTCGATGTCCACCTCGCCGGGTTCCGCATGCTCGGCGCCACCGTGACGCAAAACGGCGACATGTTCGACGTGCAGCAGGACGGCAAGCTGCGCGGCGGCCGCGTCGTGCTGGACTACCCCAGCGTCATGGGTACGCTCAACGTCATGCTCGCCGCCACGCTCAGCGAGGGGGTCACCACGATCATCAACGCCGCCAGCGAGCCCGAGATCTCGAGCCTGGCGTCGATGCTGAACGCGATGGGCGCGAACATCAGCGGCGCCGGCTCCCAGATCGTGCGGGTCGAAGGCGTGCGCGAACTCGGCGCCGTCGAGCACGTCATCATCGCCGACCGGCTCGAAGCCGGCACCTTCGCACTCGCCGCCGCCATCACCTGCGGCGAGATCGAGATCGAGGAGGCGGTGCCCGAACACCTGGACGCGCTCATCTCGAAGATGCGCGAGGCGGGTGCCCAGATTGAGCCCACCGACGCCGGCATGCGCGTGCGCGGCACGGGCGGCCATCGCGCCGTATCGGCGCAGGCGCTGCCGTACCCCGGGCTGGCGACCGACCTGCAGCCCCAGCTTGCGGCATTCTTGACGCAGGCGAACGGCACCAGCACGGTCCACGAGCGCGTCTACGACAACCGCCTGCTCTACATCGCCGAGCTGCGGAAGATGGGCGCGAACGTCGTCGCCGCCGGCCCGACGGCCATCATCACCGGCCCGACGAGGCTCAGCGGCGCCCCCGTCTCGGCGCTGGACGTGCGCGCGGGCAGCGCCTGCGTGCTGGCAGCGCTCGTCGCCGAGGGTACCACCGTGATCAGCGATGTCTATCACATCGATCGTGCCCACGAAGATCTTCATGGTAAACTGCGCGCGCTGGGCGCAGACATCGAACGCGCCTAGCCGCAACACCGCCAGGAACCCCGGCCTCGATCGTCGAGCGATGGCCGGCTCGCCGGGACTCATTCGTTCGTTGACCCCGTCTGAATTGGAAGGGCACCCATGCTTCCGAAGCGCATCGGAATCGACCTCGGCACGGCCAACGTGCTCGTCTACGTCAAGGGGCGCGGCATCGTCGTCAACGAGCCGTCCGTGGTGGCGCTCGCCAACCGCGACAACACAGTCGTCGCCGTCGGGCACGAGGCGCAGGCGATGACCGGCCGCGTGCCGGGCAGCATCTCCGTCATCCGCCCGATGCGCGATGGCGTCATCGCCGACTACCTGATCACCGAGGCCATGCTGCGCTACTTCATCGCCAAGGTCGTCGGGCGATTCAACATCATCAAGCCCGAAGTCATGGTCTGCATCCCCGCCGGCGTCACCAGCGTCGAGCAGCGCGCCGTGCGCGATGCGGCCGAGCAGGCGGGCGGCCGGCGTCCGGTGCACCTCGTGCCGGAGCCGCTGGCGGCGGCGATCGGCGCGCGTATCCCGATCAACCTGCCCAGCGGCAACATGGTCGTCGACATCGGCGGCGGCCGCACCGAGGCCGCTGTCATCTCCATGTACGGCATCGTCGTCAGCGAGAGCGTGCGCGTCGCCGGCGACCGCATGGATGATGCCATCACCGCCTACATCAAGCGCCGCTACAACCTCGTGATCGGCGACCGTACGGCCCAGGACGTGAAGGTGACGGTTGGCGCTGCCGTCCCGCTCGATGAAGATCTGCGCATGGACATCCGCGGCCGCGATCAGATCAGCGGCCTGCCGAAGACGATCACGGTGACGTCGAGCGATGTGACGGCTGCCATCCAGGACTCGCTCGCCACCATCGTCTCCGTCGTCCGCACTGTGCTCGAGCGCACGCCGCCGGAGCTGGCATCCGACGTCATCGATCGGGGCATCGTGCTCACCGGCGGCGGAGCCCTCTTGCGCCACCTGGACGTCCTGCTGACGCAGGAGACGGGCGTCCCATGCCACGTCGCGGAAAACCCGCTCGACTGCGTCGCGATCGGCGCCGGCGTCGCCCTCGAATACCTGGACGTGATCAAGCGCAGCCTTCCGACCGAGGAGGAGACGCTGGTATCCAGCTACTAGGCGCCGCTGCGCGGGATGGGCCGTCCGGCGCCCCTGATCCTTGGTTCTTCCTATTAGGAACCCGTTAAGCTTTCCACGGAAGTTTCCTGTGCTGACGGAATCGCAGCCACCCATTGTTGACATGGCGATTCCACAGTCCGTAGGCTCCAATGCCCGTTCGGTATCCGCTGGGGAGATGCCACGGCGGCAGATCCGCAGCGCCTGCTGCCCGAGGAGGCAGAACGCCATGACCACCCAACCTCTGAATCCCGCCGGCCTGCCTTCGCGCGACGGCCGCGACCTGATCATCGATGCCAGCGACGTGGTCAAGACGTATCGCACCGAGGATGTCACTGTGAACGCGCTCCGCGGCGTCACTTTCAGCGTGGCTCGCGGCGAGATGGTCGCCATCATGGGACCGTCGGGCTGCGGCAAGACGACGTTGCTGAACTGCCTCAGCGGCCTCGATACCATCGACGAGGGGCTGATCCTCATCAACGGGGAGGACATCAACCACCTCTCCGATAACAAGCGGACCGAATTTCGCGCCCGCCAGATGGGATTCGTCTTCCAGTTCTACAACCTGCTCCCGGTACTGAGCGCCATCGAGAACGTCGAGCTGCCGCTTCTCGTCTCCGGCACCAAGTCCGCCGAAGCGCGCAAGAAGGCCGGCGCCGCGCTCGACCTCGTGCACCTCAAGGAGTGGTCGCGGCACAAGCCGTCGCAGCTCTCGGGCGGCCAGCGGCAGCGCGTCACCATCGCTCGCGCCCTCGTCAACAACCCCGCCATCGTCTGGGGCGACGAGCCGACCGGCGACCTGGACACGACGAACGCCGATGAGATCATGGCGCTGATCGTTGACCTGAACCGGCGCCAGAACCAGACCTTCGTCATCGTCACTCACGCGCCGGACGTCGCCGCGCGTTGTCATCGCATCATCCACATGAAGGATGGCCACATCGTGCGCGAGGAGATCCTGGCGGTCACCCGCGGATGAACGACCTCTTCGGTCTGTCGATGACCTACATCATGATCGCGTTACTGGTGATCCTGACGATCGCGGCGTCGACGGTCGCCTGGGTCATCGCCCGCAACCGCGTGATGTTCTTCATCGGCGTCCGGAACATCCCTCGGCGGCGCGCGCAGACGGTGCTGATCATCATCGGGCTCATGCTCAGCACGCTCATCATCAGCACCGCATTCAGCATCGGCGATACGGTCGACTACAGCATGTCGAGCCAGGTCTACGACCGGCTGCACAGCGTCGACGAGATCGTCCAGGCGACATCCGGCACCGGCAACGACAGCAGTTCCGATAACCCGTTCGAGGGCTCCTCGCTGGTCGCCGCCCGGCCCATCCCCCAGGACCGCGCGCTCGACATGATCACGGCCATCCGCCAGATCCGCGGCGTGGACGGCGCGGTGCCCGTGCTCCGCTCGCCGGTGCCCGTCAGCGACGTCCAGACGGGCCTCACCGAGCCGATCGTGCTCCTCATGGGCGTCGACGCCGAGCTCATGCACGCATTCGAGACGGACATCGAGACGGTTGACGGCGCCGAGGCGCCGATCCGCAACCTGGGCCCGGGCCAGATCTACGCGAACCAGTCGCTCGCGGACAAGCTGGACATCCAGAAGGGCGACACGCTGCAGATCTTCGTCGCACAGGCGCCGCACGAGTTCCTGGTGCGGGCGATCGTCAAGGACCGCGTGCTCACCGGCGCCGCCCTCGGACAGACGAAGGGCGTGCTGCTCAACCTGAAGGATGCACAAGCGCTGCTGGATCGCCCGGCCCAGGTCGACTTCATCGCCATATCGAACGACGGCGGGGTGCACAGCGGCATCGACAACTCTGCGACGATCAGCGGGCTGGTGAACCACGAGCTGCGGAACACGCCGTGGCAGGCCGCAGCGACAAAGCGTGACCTCGTCGACCTGGCCAACCGGGCGTCGAGCTTCCTGGTGACGTTCTTCGTTGTGCTTGGGCTGTTCTCGATCGCCGCCGGCATGCTCCTGATCTTCCTGATCTTCGTCATGCTGTCGGCCGAGCGGAAGATGGAGCTGGGGATGATCCGCGCCATCGGTACCAGGCGGAGCCACCTCATCCAGATCTTCCTCTCTGAAGGGATGGCGTACAACACGCTCGCCGCGGCCATCGGATGCGCGCTCGGCGTCGCCGTGTCGCTGCTCATGGTGCGGATCATGGCGTCACTCTTCTCGGATCAGGACATATCGATCGCGTTTCACATCTCGCCGCGCAGCCTCACGATCTCGTACTCGCTCGGCGTCGTCCTCACGTTCCTGACGGTGACGGTCTCCTCATGGCGCATCGGCAACCTCAACATCGTCAGCGCGATCCGCGACACGCCGGACCCACCGCCACTGGACACCCGCCCGCGGTCGACGGCGGGCATCCGGGGCGCGCTGGCGCTGCTCCGCTGGCTGCTCGTCAAGCCGACGAAGCTCCGCGACTGGCTGACCGGCCTGGGCATCATCGGGACGGCGCCGCTGCAGGGCGGCGTTGCCTTCGCCCTCTTCCTCGGAATGAGGGCGCTTTACGGCAACACCGCATTCGCCAGCATCCTCGCGGTGCTACTGGCCGTCGCCGGTGTGCTCGTCGCGGCCACAACCATCGTGACGGCGGCGGTCGGTCTGAACCGGATCTTCCAGTCCGGGGCAATCTCGCTGGTGATTGGCATCGTGCTCGTCATCGTCGGACTGATCGCCTACCAGGAAGCACCTTATGCGCTCGGCGTCTCGCTGGTCGTCCTTGGTGTCGCGCTGACGCTGGTGATGCTGCGCTTCCAGCAGCGATTGATCTTCTCCGTCATGGGACTGACGCTTTTGGTGTACTGGCTCCTCGGCGCCGGCGGCAAGCTTCCGCCGCACCTGGATGGCGGCATCGAGATGTTCTTCCTGAGCGGTATCACCATGGTCGTCGCCGCCACGTTCGTGCTCGTCTACAACGCCGACGTCATGCTCGGGCTGCTGACGCGCGCCGGCGACCGTTTCTCGATGCTCATCCCATCGATACGCACCGCGGTCGCGTATCCGCTCGCGAACAAGTTCCGCACGGGCATGACCGTCGCGATGATCTCGCTCGTCATGTTCGCCCTCGTCATGATCTCCACCATGAACTCGAATTTTAGCCGCATCTTCCTCAGCAACGATGCGCTCGGCGGCTACGACGCGATGGTGACGGAGAACCCGACGAACCCCATCGCCGATCTGCCCGCTGCGCTCGCGCAGCAGGGAGCCGACCCGAGCGCGATCACGGCGGTCGCTGACCTGCGCCTGGCGAACGGGCGCGTCGCCGAGGTCCGCAACCAGCCGGCGGCCGGTGCCCCAGGAGAGGATTTCTCGAAGTACCGGATCGTTGGCCCCACGGCAGCATTCATCGAGCACAACGGAGTACGGCTCGATGCGCGCGCCGAAGGGCTCGCATCCGACGCCGAAGTGTGGCGCATGCTTGAGTCGAATCCGAACGCCGCGGTGGTAGACGCTTTCGCTCTCGGCGGCAACAACGGGCCGGGCGGCGGCGGTTTCACGCTCAAGGGCGTCACCAGCCAGGACCGCACGTTCAAGCCGGTCCAGCTCGAGGTGCGCGACGGCGCCGATCCCTCGAAGGTGCGGATGGTCGAGGTCGTCGGCGTGTTCAAGACCAGCGCCAGCCTGATCTACAACGGCCTCTACCTCTCTCCGCAGGCGTTCGACGCGGTATTCCCCAGCCCGGAATCGAGCATTCATTTCCTGAAGCTCCAGGACGGGGTCGACGCCGCGCGCGAAGCCAAGGACATCGAGAAGGCGCTACAGCGCCAGGGCGGGCAGGCCGATTCGCTGCGAAAGCTCATCGACGAGCAGCGCGGGCGCAGCCAGGGCTTCCTCTACCTCATCCAGGGGTTCATGGGCATCGGCCTCTTCGTCGGTATCGCCGCCGTCGGCGTCATCGCGTTCCGGACGGTCGTGGAGCGGCGCCAGCAGATCGGCATGCTGCGGGCCATCGGCTACACGCGGCAGGCCATCGCCGTCAGCTTCATCATGGAGTCATCGTTCATCACGCTGCTGGGCGTGCTCAGCGGCATCACGTTGGGGCTGCTGCTCGCCTATCAGCTCACGCACAGCAACGACTTCGCTGCCGGCGGCGTCACCAGCTTCTACATACCGTGGCTGCAGATCTTTGGGATCGGGTTGTTCGCGTTCGTCGCGTCGCTGATCATGACGATCATCCCTTCGCGCCAGGCATCCAGCATCCCGATCGCCGAAGCGTTGCGGTACGAGTAAGCTTGCGGAAAGTTCGGCGCGGCGCGCCGGTCGAGTATTGGAAGACGCGAGTGGCCGTCCTCCGTCGGCATGCCATAAGATGGCCGGACTGGCGTGCGGAGCAATCGCCCGCCGTACGGAGCGGAACACTGACTGCCGATGTGCAGCAACGCGGGAGCCGCCAGAGCAGATGTACCGAGGCCTGATGAAATGACGGAACTCTTCGGCATATCGCTCACGCTGATCATGATCGTGCTGCTCGCGCTCTTCGCGGTTGCACTCGCTTCCGTCGTGGCCGTGGCATTGCGCAATCACGTGCTCTTTTCGATCGGCCTGCGCAACATTCCGCGACGCCGCGCCGGATCCGTGCTGATCGTCCTCGGGCTCATGCTCTCCACCGTCATCGTGTCAGCCGCCTTCGCGACGGGCGACACGGTGAACTACAGCATCACCAACGACACCTACAACAAGCTGGGGCACGTCGATGAACTGTTGCAGATCCAGGAGAACAGGCATCGCGCCGAGCTGACTCGCGAGCAGGTGTCGCCCGCCGGCATCATCCCCAACCAGATCACCGGGCTCGTCATCGCGGGCACAAATGGTGATGATAACGTCGACGGCGTGCTACCGGCGCTGCGGATGCCGGTCCCCGCGACGAACACCCGCGCGAAGATCAGCGTGCCGGAGGTGATCGTGATCGGCCTCGATGAGCGGTTCATGGCCGGCTTCGAAGATGACATCATCGCCGACGATGGCACCGGGCGCATCGACATCGCGCGTCTCAGCCGCAGCAACGTGCTGGTCAACACGTCGACCGCCCGCGCGCTGAGCATCGTCGCCGGCGACCGCATCGACCTCTGGATCAATCGCGAGCCGCGCACGCTGACGGTGTCCGGCATCGTCAACGACACGCTGCTCACCGGCTGGACGCAGGGGCAGCCCAACGGCGTGCTGATGAAGCTCAGCACCGCGCGGAACCTCTTCCGCATCAACGGCGACGGGCTCGTCGCCATCTCGAACCGCGGCGGCGTCCGCGATTCCGTCGCTCTCAGTGCAACCGTCGAGCGGGCCGTGCATGAATCGATCGGCGACTCGCGCTTCGAGGTGAACCAGATCAAGCACGACCGCATCGAGCGTGCCCGCGAGCTCGGCTCCAACATGACGGCGATCTTCGTCGTGCTGGGGTTGTTCTCGATCGCGGCGGGCTTGCTGCTCGTGTTCCTCATCCTGGTCATGCTGGCGACGGAGCGGCGGCCCGAGATGGGCATGTCGCGCGCCATCGGCATGACACGCCTGCAGCTCATTGAGACGTTCATGGCCGAGGGCATGGCCTACAGCATGACCTCGGCGATCGTCGGCGCGGCGCTTGGCGTGCTGGTCTCGCTCGTCATGGCGCGGGCGATGGCGTACATCTTCAAGTCGTTTGATGTCGATATCGCGTTCCACGTCACGATGCAGAGCCTGGTCATCGCCTACTGCCTCGGCGTCGTCCTCACCTTCGCGACACTCGTGCTGTCGGCCTGGCGCGTCAGCAACATGAGCATCGTCGCCGCGATCCGCGAAGTGAACGAGCCGCCGCGCCGTTCCACTGGCCGCGCTTCCGGCATCGTCGGCGCCGCCGTCGCAGTCTTCGGCATCGCGCTGGCGGCATGGGGGCTGCAGCAGGGGCAGGCGTACGGATTCGGAGCCGGCATCTCGCTCATCGCCCTTGGCCTCGCGCTCGTCTCGCGCACCTTTGCATGGCCGGAGCGGCCGGTGTTCACCGCCACGAGCGCGATCGTGCTGGTCCTCTGGGGCCTGATCGCCGGTGACACGCTGCACGCCATCACGGGCAAGCTCAACGTCGGGATCGATACGTTCTTTGTTAGCGGCGTGCTGATGGTCGCCGCGGCGACCCTGATCGTCATCTACAACGCCGAGCTGCTGCTCGGCGTCATGCGCATCGTCGGCGTACTGTTCGCGCGTGCGGTGCCGGCCGTCCGGACATCGATCGCGTATCCCCTCGCCAACAAGTTCCGCACCGGCATGAGCATCGCCATGATGTCGCTCGTCGTCTTCGCGCTCGTCATGATCTCGACGATGAACCTGAACTTTCGCAGGCTGTTCTTGAGCCCGGACTCGCGCGGCGGCTGGGATGTCGAAGTGTCGGAGCTGCCGACGAACACGTTCAACGGCACAAGCGACCACCGGCTGGGCCTGCTGGGAGAGGCGCTCGACAGGGCGTTTTACAAGACGCAGAACATCGACGTGATGGCCCGCGTGCTCGTGGGCCATCCGAAGACGACGGAGATCACGCAGCTGCACACCGACCGCAGCGAGACGAGGCCGCACAACTTCCAGGTGCTCGGCGCGGATCCGGTCTTCCTGCAGGAGAACGCGATCGGGCTGCAGGCGCGCGCGCAGGGCTACGCCAGCGACCGCGCCGTGTGGGACGCGGTGCGCGACGACACGAACAACGCCGTGATCGACGGCAGCGTCGTCCCCGGCATCAACTACGCCAACGTCACTGCATCGCGCTTCACGCTCGACGAGTACAAGAGCGGCCAGCGGCAGTTCGCGCCGTTCGCGCTCTTCGTCGATGACAGCGGCACGGGAAAGCGGAAGCCCGTGAAAGTGATCGGCATCATGAACCGCGGTCCAAGCGAGACGTATCACGGCCTCGTGATCAGCGAAGATGCGTTCAACAAGGGCCTGCCGCCGCTGTTCAACCGGTACTACCTCCGCCTGAAGCCCGGCCTGGACGCCCAGGCTGAGGCCAGGAAGATCGAGGCGGCACTCTCACAGCAGGGCATCTCGGCGCACTCCATCAAGGCGCAGGTCGAGAAGGATCAGCAACTCAATAGTTCCTTCTTCTACCTGATCCAGGGGTTCATGGCGCTCGGCCTCGTCGTCGGCATCGCCGCCCTCGGGGTGATCGCCTTCCGCACCGTCGTCGAACGCCGCCAGCAGATCGGCCTGATGCGGGCGATCGGGTTCAGCCGCACCAACATCGCGCTCAGCTTCATGCTCGAGTCGGCATTCGTCGCCGCGCTGGGCATCGCGAACGGCGTCTGGCTCGCCCTGCTGCTGGCGAACCGCCTGCTGTCGAGCGACGAGTTTCAGACCGCCGGCTTCACCTCCTTCTACGTCCCGTGGCTCCAAATCGCTATCATGGCCCTGCTCGTGTTCGTCGTGTCGGTGGCCACCACGCTGATCCCGTCACGGCAGGCGTCAAGTATCCCGATCGCCGAAGCACTCAGGTACGAGTAGAGCAGGACTGCCGCTTCCGTGAAGACCGAGATCTACGAATCCGACCCTTTTACCCCGGAGAAGGGCAGGCTGCTCGTCTCGCTCGACAGCGAGTACCGCTTCGAGAAGGGCGACGAGATCTTCCTTGACGATGAGCCGGGCCGGATGAAGGTCCGCATCATCAGCGTCCGCCTCCACGTCAAGCGCAACGGCGACGTCTACCGCGACGTCCTCGCCCTGCCGCTGGCGTGACTCAGCTCGCGGGCGCCGCGGCCGCTTGACCGGCCCCGCCGACAGGCGTTTCTCCATCGTTGACCCTCGTGAGACCCGGTGCTACATTGCGCCAAATTGCGCAATCGCGCTCAATTCCTCGCTAGGGAGCCGCCTGGGAGGCAGATGCCCATCGAGATTCCGGACGTCGTCATCGACCGCCTGCCCGTGTATGCGCGCGCGCTCGCGTCGCTCGAGCGCAACGGCCGCGAGGTCGTCAGCTCGCAGGAACTCGGTACGCAGCTCGGCGTCACCCCCGCGCAGATCCGCAAGGACCTGAGCTACTTCGGCCGCTTCGGCAAGCAGGGACGCGGCTACAACGTGAAGCGCCTGCTCGAAGAGCTGCACCAGATCCTCGGCCTCGACCGCAAGTGGACCATGGTGCTCGTCGGCGTCGGCCAGCTGGGCCGCGCCGTGCTCAGCTACGGCGGGTTCGCGCCCCAGGGTTTCAGCATCGTCGGCGCGTTCGACAGCGACCCGGCCGTCACCGGCGAGCGGCTCGACGGCCTCGTGGTCCAACCGGTCGAGCAAATGCGCGAAGCTCTCGCCGGTCGTGACATCGATATCGGCATCGTCGCCACACCTGCGGCGGCGGCGCAGAGAGTCATCGACGCACTGGTCGAGTGCGGCGTCCGCGCGATCCTCAACTACGCGCCGATCGCTGCGCACGTGCCGCCTCACGTGCACATCAAGGACATCGATCCCGTGCTCTCACTGCAGTCGATGACCTTCTACCTGAAGCACGAGCCGGCGCCCGGGGCGCCGAAGTAGCGGACCGGGGAGATACTGCCGCAGGAGGCGAGCATGCCCATCGACCAACCGACTGACGACGACCGCCAGCAGGCGTCGCCGAAGAACGTCGACAAGATGTGGAAGTTCGTCGAGAAGTTCGCCGAGAAGAGCGGCAGCTACCTGCACCCCCAGCGCGAGATCACGGAGTTCCTCGTCATCGGCCTGGCGAAGCACATCGACGAAGTGGGGCGCCCCCTCTGCCCCTGCAACTTCTACGAGGACAAGGCCGAAGAGGCCAAGCGCAGCACGTGGGTCTGCGCCTGCGAGGAGATGCAGAAGTACAAGTACTGCCACTGACTGCTCTTCTGTAATTCGGAAGGTCTTCCGATCACCGAGCACCTGCCAGAAGGGCACGAAGGACGCGAAATCTACGGCCTGATCAAGGACGAGCACCCCGACAAGGGCCGCGCGCTCGGCCGCCTGGAGGAGAAGCAGGGCCGCAAGATCGACAAGAGCGGCGGCGCCCAGCAGCACGAACGCACCGACGAGAGCTGATGGCTTCGCGCTGGCGTGCCTGCGGCGGACTCACGGCCGCTTGCCCGTCAGCCCCTTCTTGGCGGCGTAGGCGGCCGCCTCGCTGCGGCGGCTGAATCCCAGCTTCGATAGAATGTGGCTGACGTGGTTGCGCGCCGTGTTCTCGCTCAACACGAGCTTCGCCGCGATCTCCTTGTTCGTCGCCCCGTCGGCGATCAGCACCAGCACTTCGCGTTCGCGCGCCGTCAGCGCGTCGTCCTCGCCCGGCTGCTGGTGCATCCCCACGAGCTTGTCCAGCACGCCCTTCGTGACCTTCGAGTCCAGCAGTGACTCGCCGCGCGCGACCGAGCGCAGCGCTTCCAGCAGTCGCGCACGCGCCACGTTCTTCAGCACGTAGCCGGCGGCGCCCGCCAGCACCGCCGCCACCACCGTCTCTTCCTCAGCGAACGACGTCAGCATCAGCACCTTCGTCTCGGGCAGCTCGCTGCGAATCGCCCGGCACGCCTCGATGCCGTCGGTGCCGCCGTCCATCCGCACGTCCATCAGCGCGACGTCGGGCCGGTGCGCGCGGGCCTTCTCGACGGCCTCCTTGCCGTTGCTGGCCTCCGCCACCACCGTGAAGTCCGGCTCGACCTCCAGCGCCGCGCGCAGCCCCATCCGCACCACCTCGTGGTCGTCGACGATCATCAGCCGCGTTTTCACTCATCGCCTCCTCTTGGGATCGAAACCTCGATGCGCGTGCCCGCTCCCGGCTGGCTACGCACGCCGATCGTGCCGTGCAGGTCCTCGACCCGCTTCCGCAAGTTCCCCATCCCGTATCCCACCCGCGCGTCGGGCGCTGCCTCTGTCATGCCCACGCCGTCGTCAGCGATCGAGAGCGCGACGTCATCCTCGCCGAACGTCAGCGCGATCTCCACCCGCGTGGCGCGGGCGTGCCGAAATACGTTGCCCAGCCCCTCCTGCACCATGCGGTACAGCGCCGCGCTCGTGGCGATCGGCAGCCGCGCCGGCGTGCCTGAAACCACCAACTCCACTGGCATCTCCGACACGGCCTGGAACTCCTTCACCTGTCCCTGGACCGCCCCGACGATGCCCTCGTCCCCGCTCAGCAGGGGCCGCAGGTCGAAGATGTACTGGCGCACCTCCCACAGCGCGTTCTTCGCCAACGCCGTCAGGTCCGTCAGACGCTGCCGCTGCTCGTCGGGGTCGGAGCCGACCCGGTCGCTCGCCGTCTCGAGGCTCAGCGACAGCATGTACACCATCTGCGCTATGCCGTCGTGGATCTCCCGCGCGATGCGCGAGCGCTCGCCCTCGGCCGCCAGCTCGGCGATGCGCGCCGCCAGCCGGATGTTCCGGACGCCCAGCGCCACCTGGCCGGCGATCGCGTCGAGCAGCCGCACCTCGTGCAGGATCGCCTGCGGGCGCTCCCGCATCCCCGCCAGCAGCCAGCCCTCGACGGCGTCGGCGGAGCGAAGCGGCACCATGCCGGTCCATCCGCACTCCGCGAAGACCGCATCCACCGGCGCGGGCAGCATCGACGGCGCGCAGGTGCGGGCGCCATCGCTCTCGAACGCCTCGGCCAGCACGCCCGGCTCCGGCAGCGCGTCGACCGGGCTGCCGTAGGCGCGCGTCTCGCCTCCGTCGCGGAGGTCGTCGGGGATCAGCAGCAGCAGCTCGTCGAACCGCGATGCAGCCAGCGTGGCCACCGCCACGCCCGGCAGCACGTCGTCGAGCGCCCGTCCGCCCTCGAGGAACGCGCGCGCCACGCTGTAGAGCAGCTCGCTGTCGCCCAGCGCGTCCACCGCATCCTGGCGCGCGATGTCGAGCTCCTTCAGCACCGTCCCCAGGTAGTTCGGCACCAGCGCCACGAGCAGCGGCGTCATCATCGCGCCGATAAAGCTGTTGAGGTTGCTGTCCTTCCAGCCGCCGTGCACGCCCGCGCCGAACGTCGCGAGGCCGAAGACGTACGCCACCATGTAGGCCGCAACCAACACCACTACCCCGCGGAACGTCAGGAAGAACGCCGGGATCAGCAGCGCCGTCAGCGCGAAGTGGAAGTACGGGCTCCCCCAGCCGCCGCTCAGGTACACCGCGCCCATCGACAGCGCCAGGTCGATCAGCCCCAGCGCCAGCACGTCCGAGTTCTCGGGGGAGTTGATGCGCCGGCGCAGGAGCGGCAGCAGCACCGGCCGGATCGCCGGCACATAGAAGGTCACGAACGCCGTCTGCGCCATCGTCCCCAGCAGCAGCCACGGCTCGTAGCGCTGCGTGTAGTGCGGCACATCGGAGATGAAGATGATCAGCACGGCGACGAGCCACGCCGCCCAGCGCACGATGAACGGCGAGGTCAGCACCGCCAGCCGGATGCCGCCCGGCAGGGTCGCCAGCGACGCGTCGCCATGCCGCCGCCAGATGCTGCGCGGCAGCGTGGCTACCCGAGCGCCGAACTCCTCAATGGAGGCTTCGAGTCTCGCCATGGCGTCATTCTAGGCGATGCGACGGTCCCGCCTCGCAATGAGGCGGAATCTACGACCAGGCGCGGCTGAATTCTTCCTCGTCACGGGGCCGCACCACGCACTCGCAGAACTTCCCGTCCCGAAACGACCAGACGTGCTCCACGCGATACGCGATCACCCCACCGCCGCGGCGCAGCGTGTGGTCCAGGACCGCGACACCGTGCTCGTCGTCGGCGATGATCTCCGACGGCAGGTCGCCCAGCGTGTCTCCGGAGATCTGCATCACCTGCCAGACCAGGTCCGGGAGTGTGGCCTTCGTGTAGTCGCCGCTGAACGGCGCAGTGCCCGGCACGTGGAAGACGACGTCGTCGGTGCACATCGCCAGCGCGCCCTCGATATCGCCCTTCGAGAAGCGGTCGTACAGCTCGCGCAGCAGTTGCTCAGCTCGATGCATCGCGGCGTCCATTCTCTCCCAGTCCCTCATCCGCGCGGCGAACCGGGCACCTCACCCCCGGCCCCTCTCCACGCGGTGGAGAGGGGAGCCTCGGACCGGACTTGCATCAACTTTGGAGGCAGTGTGCGAAGCCGGTTGCGGGCCACCTCGGCGTGCCACGCAGCCATCGCGGCATCCGTCACGATCTTCGCCACGCGCTGCGCAGGAAGAACCAGAGATTCGCCGGCCGCTCTGCCAACCGCCGCATGAGATACGGGTACCAGTGGCTGCCGTACGGCACGTAGATCCGCACGCGCTGCCCCTGCTCGCGGAGCGACCGCTGCAGGTCGCCCCGGATCCCGTACAGCATCTGGAACTCGAACCGCTCGCGCCCGATGCCGCGCTCGTTGGCGATGCGCAACGCCGCCCGCACCATCCGCCCGTCGTGCGTGGCGACCGCCAGCCATCCGCCGTCGGCCATGTGCGCGAAGTACGACTCGATCAGCCGCTCGAAGTTGGCGTCGACTTCCGCTTTCGGCTGCAGCGCAACGCTCGCCGGCTCGCGGTACGCCCCCTTCACGAGCCGCACGGGCGCCCCCTCGCGCGCCAGCTCCTCGATGTCAGCGATGCTGCGACGCAGGTACGCCTGCACCACGACGCCGACGTTGGCGTTCGAGGCGCGCGCCCGGCGGAACAGCGCCAGCGTCGCGTCGGTGTAGCGGGAGTCCTCCATGTCGATCCGCACGAACGTGCCGGCCGCCGCCGCGCGCGCCAGCACGAGGTCCAGCGACCGCGCCGCCAGCTCCGGATCGAACGCCAGCCCCAGCTCCGTCAGCTTGATGGAGAGATGGCTGCGCAGCGATTGTTCTCGCACCGCAGCCGAGTACGACGTGAACTCCGCGATGGCGGCGTCGACCTCCGCCTCGCTGGTCACCGCTTCGCCGAGAAAGGACACCGTCGCGTCGTAGCCCTCGGCGTTGAGCCGTCGCACGGCGTCGATGACATCGGCCTGGCGTTGGCCCGCCACGAAGCGGCGTGAGAATCCGCGGAAGCCGGGCACGTTCGTGGCGACGTGCTCTCCGATCCGGCTGCGGGAGAGCGCGAGGATGAGCGGGCGTATCATGCGGTCAGGGTACCCCGTAGCGGGTGTCGCGGTCCTTCGAGCCGATCATCGTTGAAGGCATCGGCGCAGAACGTGGGCACCACAGCGTGAACCCGCACTACCGCGAGCGTTCGCGCACCAGTGCGATCGCCCGCAGCCCGATCACGCGCACGTCCTCCGAGACGGGCATATCCACGCCGGACGAGGCGACGGGCAGCGGGTCGCCGTTGCGCAGCTCGGCTTCGCTCACCCAGATGAACTCGTGGTGCTCCTCGGGCGGCAGCCGCTCTACCCCGGCGACCGGCCGCAGGGCGTAGCTCATGTCGATGTGCTCGTGCGGGCCCTCCGGCACGGTACCGACGATGATGGCCATCGGCGGCGGCAGTTGCCGTACATTCGTGAAGGGTGGCAGCTCGACGTGCGGGACGATCTCGGCCGCGATGCCGGTCTCCTCGCGCACCTCGCGCACGACCGCCTGCGCCATATCTTCGTCGGGGTCGATGTGCCCACCGGGCGGCAGCCAGATCTGCAGCTTGCGGTGCCAGTGCAGGGCAGCGCGCTCGTTATCGATGAGGAAGCCGGTGACGGTGAAGTGTCGTTCCATGCCGGAAGGGTACGACCGGGGCATGGAAGATGGAAGATAGACGATGGAAGGTGGACGTCAGTCGCCGGTCATCCCTCTGTGTTCTCTGTGTCCTCTGTGGATCCCGCCGCCGATCGCTTCCGGAGCTCCGTGTCCTGCAGCGCGCGCTTGCGCTCGATGCCCCAGCGGTAGCCGCCCTGGCTGCCGTCCGCCCGCACCACGCGGTGGCACGGCACCACGACCGCGGCCTGGTTCATGGCGCACGCCCGCGCGACGGCGCGCACGGCACGCGGCTCGCCGATCGCCGCCGCCACCTCGCTGTACGACCGCGTCTCGCCGGCCGGGATCGCCCGCAGCGCCTGCCAGACGCGCGCTTGGAACGCCGTCGCCTGCACGTCGACGGGCAGCGAAGGGTCGGTGCCGCCGCCGTCGATCGCCGCCAGCACGGCCTCGCGCCAGCGCGCCGCGCCGGCGTCGTCGCGCTCGATCGCCGCCGCGGCGTACTCGCTACGCAGCGTCTCCTCCAGCACCGCGTCGGCGTCGCTGATGTATACGGCCGAGATACCGCGCTCGGTCCCCGCCACGAGCACGCGGCCCAGCGCACACGCCGCGATCGTGTAACCGATGCGCATGCCGCGCCCGCGCCTGCCGTACGCCGCCGGCGTCATCCCCAGCGTCGAGGCAGCCGACTCGTACGCGCGGCTGCTGGAGCCGAATCCGGCGCCGTAGATCGCGCCCACGACGGCGCCCTCTGTCCGCAGCTCCGTCTTCAGCCGCTCGACGCGCCGCGCCGCCGCGTACTGCCGCGGCGACACGCCGGCGACCCGCTTGAACACGCGCTGCAGGTGAAACGGACTGAGCCCGAACTCCCTGCCCAGCTCCTCCAGCGTCGGCGCCGCACCCGCGCTCGCGTCGATGCGCGCGCAGATGCGGCCCACGAGTTCGCGCGGGCTGTCGAGCGCTCCCTCCTGCGGGTGGCAGCGCTTGCACGCGCGGAAGCCGGCGCGCTCGGCATCGGCCGGCGCAGCGAAGAAGCGCACGTTCTCCCGGCGCGGAAGCCGCGCCCGGCACGACGGGCGGCAGTAGATCTTCGTCGAGGTGACGGCGCAGACGAACGCGCCGTCGTATGCGCTGTCGCTTCGCGCCATCGCGAGCCAGCGGGTTTCGTCTTCGTCTGCCTGGACCAGAGCGGGCATGGCCGTCATCGTCTCACCTCCAGCGCGATCGTAGCCGCGCCGGGGCCGCTGCTCTATCCGGATCTTGCGCTCGAAGTGGCTGCGGCGCCTACGCCGCGTCCAGGATTCTCCGTAGTTCGTCCGCGTCGCCGCCCGGTCCCACGACCGCCATCGAGAACCCGCCCGGGCGGAACAGCCGCTGCGCCACGCGCTGCATCTCCGCCGGCGTCACCGCCGCGATCGCCGCCACCACGTCCTCGATGGGCTCGATCTCGCCGGTCATCAGCAGCGCCTCGCCCGCGCGCTGCGCCAGCGCCATCGTCGACTCCAGCCCGAGGCGGAAGTTCCCGATCGAGAAGTCGCGCGCCTTCGTCGCCTCGTCCTCACCCGCAGGCTCGTCGACCAGACGGAAGAGCTCGTGGCGGATCACGCGCGTCGCTTCTTCCAGGTGCTCCAGCGTCACGCCCGCGCTCACGCTCATCACGCCGATGTCGCTGTACCGCGATGCTCCGGACCCCACGGAGTATGCCAGTCCGCGCCGCTCGCGCACTTCCTTGAACAGCCGCGACGACATGCCGCGCCCGAGGATCGTGTTCAGCACCATCAGGGCGTACCGGTCCGGATCCTTGCGCGGCAGCGCGTGCAGGGCGATCCCCATGTTGCACTGCGCGATCTCCCGCGTCTCGACGACGACGCGATCGCTGTCGAAGTCGTGCGTGGCGGCGGGCGGTGCCGGCGCCGCGCGCGCAAGCAGATCGCCGAAGAGCTGCTCCGACAGCCGCATCACCTCATCGTGCGTCGTATTGCCCGCGACGCTCAGCACCGTATTCGACGGCACGTAGTACGTGGCCACGTGGTTCACGAAGTCGTCGTGGTGCATCGCCTCCACCGTCTCGATCGTCCCCGCGATCGGCCAGCCGATCGGCTGATCGCCGAACGTCGCCCGCGAGAGCAGCTCTGATGCCCAGGCGCCCGGCTGATCGAACGCGCGCCGGATCTCCTGCTGCACCACCGTCCGCTCGCGGTCGATCTCCGCCTGCTCCAGCAGCGAGTTTCGGTACATGTCCGCCAGCACATCCATCGCCACCGGCAGCTTGTCGAAGGGCACCTGGTTCCAGTAGCAGGTCAGTTCTTTCGACGTGTAGGCGTTCAGCACGCCGCCCGCCCCCTCGATCGCCTCGGCGATGAGGATCGCGTCGGGACGCCTGGGCGTGCCCTTGAAGAGCATGTGTTCCATGTAGTGCGAGAGCCCGTTGGTGCGCCGGTCCTCCCCCCGGGAGCCGATGCCGACGAAGAGGTTGACGCTGACGGACTGCGCCGTTGGTACTGGCGTCGTCACAACCCGCAGCCCGTTGCCTAGATGCGAAATCTGCCACTCGATGGCCAAGGAGCGGTCCCTTTCTGCGCATGATGTTGGTGGAATACCCGCAAGTATAGCTGCCCCGGCACGGGCGCGCCGAATCTGAGCCTGCCGCGGATTAGGGGCAAACCCTCATCTCGGACCCCTCAGCTGCCGACAATTCCGTATCGCGGAGACGGGATCCGCGCGTCGCGGCGCAGCAGGCCTGCGGGCAGGAAGCACAGATGAAGCTCTGGCGCCCTCCCCTTCGCAACCAGCGCGCGCCCGCAACAGCAGGCGCAGCCGCCGCATCCGAAGCCCACACACTGCATGCCGCGGGCGAGCCGTCCGTCGCGCCGGGATACTGGTCGCGCTCGCTCGGACTCCGCTTCGCCATCGCCGCCAGCTACGTAATCCTCATCCCCGCGGGCCTTCTGCCCATGTCCACGGTCTGGTGGGTCGCCAGCGGCTGGAGCTTGCTGGCCTACAGCGCGGCGATGCTCGCCATCTACCTCTGGCGCGGCCCTGTCCTGCTGCTCCACCGAAACCTCGCGCCATTCGCCGACACGTTCTTCGTCACCCTGGCGATCGTCGCGCTCGCCCGGCCCGACTATCCCATCTGGATGGGTTACGTCATGATCATCTCGGCGCTGTCCGTGTTCCACAGCACGCGCTACCTGGTGACGTTCTCGCTCGTCACCATTGCCGCCTACTGGGCGAGCCTGGTCGTGCTGGACGCGGCGGGGCGTGGGGACGTCTCGTGGCAGATCGCGGTCGTCGTATCGATCATGGCCGCCTTCACCGCCTTCAACTCCGACGTCATCGCCACCAGCAACCGCAAGCTCCACGATCTCGTGCAGAAGTCGGCGCTCACCGGCCTCGACAACCGCCGCCGCTTCCGCCAGATCCTCGATTCGCACGAAGTGCCCGAGTCGTGCCCGCTGGCCGTCCTCATGTACGACATCGACAACTTCAAGCAGCTCAACGAGTCGCGCGGCCACGTGCACGCCGATACGGTGCTCGTGCGCGTCGCCGAGGAGCTAAGCGCGATCTTCCGCGGCGCCGACACCGTCGCGCGCTACGGCGGCGACGAGCTCGCGTCCTCGCGCACGTCAACTCCATCGCCGACGCACTCGACCTGGCGGAGCGCAGCCTGATCGAGATCAGCGAGCGCGCGGGCGTGACGCTCAGCGTCGGCGTCGCCGTCTACCCCATCTCGGCCGACACGATCGAAGGCGCGCTGCGTGAAGCGGACGACGCCCTCGGCCGCGCCAAGCGCGCCGGCAAAGCGCGCGCCGTCACGGCAGCGTAGTGTAGAGCTTCTACCGCTTCTTTACTTCCCGCCGTCACACTCAAGCCGCCGCATTCCCACCCGGACCTAACCCCCGGCCCCTTCCCTGGGAGGGAAAGGGAGCTCCACCACGACGATCTGCGGCGCGAAACGGATGCTACGCTGCTTCCGATGACCGAACTCTTCTTCGAGACGGATCCACCGGCTGCCTGCCCCATCGCCTTCGGCGGGCCGAGCGATGTGCTGGTGCACTTCCTCTCGCTCGCGTTCTCGACGCGCTATGGCTCGCTGCACCCGCTCTCGCAGCTGGCGCTGCTGCTGCGCGGCGAGCTGAAGATCGACCTCGGGCCCATCACGACGTTCGCCGACCGCAACGTCGAGGAGGAGGCGGACCGCATCGAGCTGGAGCGCGTCTGGCAGGACGCCGCGCCGCTCGCGAGCAGCATCCGCCGCATCGTCGAGGCGCTCGGTGCCGGCGACGAGCGCATCGCCGTGCTGACGGAAGACGCGCCGACGCTGCGCGAGCGCCTGGCCGAACTGGGGCGCATGGCCGAGTGGGCCGCAGGGCGTGGCGCGCGGGTGCGCCTCACCTTCGAGCTGTAGCCACACGCCCCACGTCACGACGGCTTCGGCTCCGTAAAGGAGATGACGCGGCCGTTGATGTAGACGCGCTCCCCGTAGCCGACGACGGCGACTTCCGCTCCGGCATCATCGAAGAGATGCACGCCGTCGTCGTGTGGCGCCATCCTGCGCACGCCGAGAAAGCTGCGGCCGCTGCCGGGCGCGGGTCGGAGCGCGTCGGATTGCTCTGGCATGCGGAGATCGTAGCGCAGCGCGGCGTCACAGGGGTGGAGGCGGCTCGCCGGACGGCAGCGCCCGCTGTCCGGAATCGGTATCGAGCGCGAACGGCGGGTATTCATCGGTGAGGCCGGCGAGGTAGACGAGGACGCGGGTCTCCCAGCGGAGGTAGCCGCGGAGGAAGCTGAAGATGCTCTCCGGGTACGACTCCTGCACAAGGATCATGATCGCCGCTATCAGCAGCAGGATGCCCGCGACGATGCCCAGGAGCGCGAGCACGATCGCGTGCGGGATGACGAGGATGATCCGCAGCAGCACCTCGCCGGCGGTCGGCGTGCCCGTGGGCGTGACGGAGAAGCTCACCGGGTGATCCGGCTCTTCGCCCGGGAAGCGGTCGGTGAGCAGGCCGATGTAGGCATACAGCCGGACGATCAGCCGCAGCCACTTCGTCATGTTGCTCTCGGCTTCGTCGAGGTATTGCTGCGCGCCGTGCTGCGAGATCAGGATGGCCGCCGCGACCGGGATTCCGAGAAAGAGCAGGCACGGAAACCAGCCCGTCGCTCCAACGATCGAGAGGACGATGAAGATGAGGATGCGGATGGCGACCTGTGTGCGGTCGTACCGCTCCTGGGGCGCGACATCGAACGTGGATGCGTACGGGGCCATGCGACTCTCCTCTCGGGGTGCGTCGGGCGTCTCCAATCATAGTACGACGCGGCGTCAAGCCCCGCATACGCAGATCGGGTGGGGCGCCTCTGTGCACCGCAGAGGCGCAGAGGACGCAGAGTTCTCGGGAATCCGTGTACGGCGCCGCCTGACCTCACCCCCGGCCCCTTCCCTGGGAGGGAAGGGGAGCTCGGAAACGGGGACGCGATCACTGAGGCGGAGGACACGTCGGCGCCCGTCGTTAGCCGGCGGCGGCGCGGTCGGAGAGGGGGTGGGCGCCGTGGCGGCCGAGGACGCTGTCGATGAACTGCGTGATCGGCGGCACGACGAGGTCGGCGGAGATGTCGGCGTGGCCGCCGTCGGGGAAGCTGACGTACATCTTCGGCCCGGGGGCGGCTTCGAAGATGCGCTGGCCCATGTACTCGGGCACCGTCTGGTCGTCCTCGCCGTGCATGACGAGCAGCGGGCGGTCGAGGCGGCGGACCTTCGCCAGCGTGTCGTAGTTGGTGAGCGGCAGCCACGGCGCGACGCGCAGCAGCGGCCGCAGGCGCGGGTACCAGTCCCAGATCATGCCGCGGACCGACGTGAACGGCGCCCGCAGGATGAGCCCGGCGCCCGGCTCGCGCATGGCCAGCTCGGCGGCGATGCCGGTGCCCAGCGAGAAGCCGTAGAAGAAGATCGTGGTGGGGTCGACGTCGTCGCGGGCGTAGAGCCAGGCGAGCGCGGCGGCGGCATCGAGCGCGGTGCCCTCCTCCGTGGGCGTGCCATCGTTGCGGCCGTAGCCGCGGTAGTCGAAGACCAGGAAGTTGCAGGCAACGCGCGTGAGGAATTCGTGGAAGGCGTGGATGCGCTCTTCGGTGAGCCACATGTCGCTGGCGTTGTAGCTGGTGCCGTGGCAGAAGAGCAGCGTGGGCGCGTCGGGGTTTGCCTTGAAGAACCAGCCCTGCAGTTCGAGACCGTCGGCGGTGAAGATCTGCGCCTCCTCGTAGGGGAAGCGGACGGCGTCGGGCGGCGCGGGGTGCCAGTCGCCGCTGAAGAAGAGGCGGGGGCGGATGACCCGCTCGGCCGCGACGGTGATCGCGATTCCGGGCGCCGAGAGGGCGGCGGCGGCGTAGAGCGCGCGTTTGATCATGATGCGCCGAGTGTAGCGAGCGGCGCGCGGGCGGCGGAAGGTACGTTTGGACCAGTTGGTAGTGGGTAGTTCGTAGTGGGTAGTAGGGGGTAGGGGACAGAAAGGCGCCACCACCGCCCCCACACCTCTCCCTCGCCACGGCGAGTCTTCGACCGGCCTTCGGCCACCCCCTCCCAAGGGGCGAGGGACTCGTACACGCGGGGTGTGCTCTTCGTTGGGAGCGCGTGGGTGGGGGCGGCACCTCACCCCGGCCTTCGGCCACCCCTCTCCACGGCGTGGAGAGGGGCTCACACGGGGGAGTGTGCTGAGGGACGCTCGGAGACGCCGTTTCGGGGGGTTGGGCGTACCTGGTTTCGTTATGTTCTGCGATCTGAAGCTGGAAGGTACGTTGTTTCGTAATTTCAGCCTCCCGGGAGGCCGAAGGCCTGGACGCGGTGGAGGGGCGTGGGGGCGCCGGCGCGGCGGGACTGGTTGGCTTCGAGCTGGTTGAGGGCCTGGTAGAGCATGCGGTTGAGAGACGCCTCGTAGCGGATGATGAGGTCCATCGTGGGGGTGTCGGGGAGGAGGCGCTCCTGGTACATGCGGTCGACCTCGGCGAACATGCGGGCGGTCTTGAGCACTCCCGCCATTCCTTATGTCGAGTCTGCTGGGCGCGACGTGCCTGCTCCGCCGCAGACTGCGGAGTCTGGCCGAGCAGTGCTGGGGGGATCCCTCATCGCGCGGGGGGCTGATACCGATCATTCTTCAGTGCCGGGGCGCGAGTGGCGGTCCGGAGGGAGGGCTGACGTTGGGCGACACCACGAACTGGGAGTTCGCCGCCGCCGTTTCCGCCATCTGCATCGGCCTCGGCGGCCTCCTGCTGATCACCATCGTCGGCGCCGTCGGCTCCTGGCGCATCTTCAACCGCGCGGGCGATGCGGGGACGGAGGCCAGCGCCACCTACGCGGCGGTGCAGGACCTGGCGCGCGCACTCAGCGCGGCGCAGGCGAGCCGGGCCTACGCGGGCCCGGACCCGCAGGAGACCGAACGCAGCCTGACGGACCTCCGCCAGCAGGTCGATGCGCTGGTAGAGACGCAGTCGCGCATGCAGGACCTGATGCGCGACATCGTGGCGATCAGCGCGCCGGGCGGTGACGCCGCGGCGCCGCAGTTGCGCGAGCTGGAGGCGGCGGTGCGGCGGCTAGAGCAGGAGTTCTCGAGCGTGGCGGCGGCCGTCGCCAACCTTTCGAGCGAGCGGTAACCCGGAGGCGGAGCATGACGGCGAAGCAGAGCACAACCGGACAGACGGCGAAGCAGAGCACAACCGGACAGACGGCGAAGCAGAGCACAACCGGACAGACGGCGAAGAAGGACCGGGCATCGATCATGCTGTCGGCGCTGCTGCCGATCCATTCGGCGATCACGCTCGACTGGCTGGTCGATGCGACATCGACGGCGGCCGAGGCGGCGCTGGGCGCGCCCTACGCCTTCGTGTATTTCGCGGACCACGACGGACGGCTGAACCGCAAAGCGCCCGCCTCGGACCTGCGCCGGCGCTCGCTGCAGCGCGCGATCGACGCGTTCGGCAAGGACACGCTGCGCGCGCGCCTGGAGCCCTCGGACGCGCCCGCCATCACGGCAGCGCTGGACGCGCGCACGCCCGCAGCCGCCAGCGCGGCGGAGCTGTTCCGGGGGCTGACGAACGAGACGGCCGCGGCGGACGCGCAGACGCAGCTCGGCATCGCATCGATGGCCGCGGTGCCGCTGGAGTCGGCGGGCGAGCGCGTGGGCGCGCTGCTGCTGATGTTCGTGGATGAGCCCGAGCCGGCGCACGTGCGGCTCTTCGCCGACCACGTGGCGTGCGCGGCGGTGAACCTGCGCCAGAGCCAGGCGGCGCGCGAGCGGGGCGTCACCGACCTCGTGCGCTCGGTGTTCGACGCGCGCAAGCTGGAGTCGGATCTGCAGAAGGAACTCTCGCGGGCGGTGCGCCACAAGCACGAGGTATCGATCGCGATCGTGGAGGCGACGAACCTGCGGCTGCTGCGCGACAGGTTCGGCCGCTTCCTGACCGACCAGCTACTGCAGCGGCTGGGCGCCGCGCTGGCGGAGAACGCGCGCGACATCGACGTCATCGGCGCCTACAAGGAGAGCGGCTACACGATGATCCTGACGGAGGCCTCCGCCGACGGGGCGAACGTGGCGGCGAACCGCCTGCTGACGATCGCGCTGGAGACGAAGCTGGATGCCGAGGACGTGCCCGGCCTGGAGCTGCACCTGGCGTGCGGCTGGGCATCGTGCCCGGCCGACGGCGCGACGACGGACGCGCTGTTCGCCGCGGCCGAACGGCGGATGTACGACGCTGCGGAGCAGGTGGCTTGAGGGAGTTCTCAGTTTTCAGTTCTCAGTCGTCAGTCGTCGGTCGTCGGTAGTTCACAGTTTCACCGTTCACAGTGACAGGAAGCCCCCGCGATGCGGGGGCTTCCTCTTCGGCTTACTGAAAACTGATGACTGACAACTGTGCACTCGTCAAGCCGCATCGCCAGCGGGCGTGCTGTGGCCACGGAGGGCGTCCCAGGACGTGCAGATGCTGACTGACGCAAGCGTCAGCAGGATGGGCAGCACCGGCAGGTGGTATCGCGGCTCGCCGAAGAATGCGATGTGGATCGCTGTCCACAGCAGCAGAGTGAGCCAGAGAATCGAGCGCCGGCCGCCCCGCGACAACGCCACGGGGATCGAGGCGATCGCGAGCACAATGATCGCGTATGACACGATATCTGCGATGTCCTGCAGCCGTTCCGTCGCGGTCAACGATCCCCAGATCGGATCGGCCCCGGCTGATGTCGCCCAGATCACCGAGTCAGAGTCGGTTGTATAGAGGTAGAAGACCTTCTTCGCGGACAGCTCGAGTTCACGGACCGGATGCGTCACGGCGTAGTCCAACGCATCGGCCGCCTGACTCCAATCGCTCCGATGCTGCGGCGACACGAGGATCTGCCGGTCCGCCTCGGCCGGTGGCGTCGTGTACCTGCCGGTGGAGTACGGCGCGTGTCCGATGCGCAGGTTGTACCCCAGGTTCTGAGAAAGCAGCATCGCGCTGTCCGTGCGCACGCTGTTCCAGATCAACACGGGTACAACGAACGCCAGCGAAGCAAGCGCTGCGAGCGTAAGCGGGCGCACCATGCTGGAGAAGCGCGCCTCTGTTGTCCACACCGCGGCGGCCACCAGGAGCAATATGGCCGCGGGCGGGCGGATGATCGCCGCGTACCCGACGAGCAGGCCCACAACGATCGCCGCGGCCGCCGACGGGGTGCGCACGGACGCAAGGATCGCGAGCGTCAACGCGAATGGAAGTGCGAAGACGACGTCGGAGTAGAGCACGGACGACCAGATGATGTTCGCGGGATACACGGCGCACAGAACGGCCGCAATGATCGCCGTGCGAACGTCAAACATGCCCCGGGCGAGCAGATAGGTCGCGACGATCGTGCCCGCACCGGCCATCACGTTGACGAGTTTCGCCGTCAGCAAACTCGCTCCGAACGCCTTGAAGAAGGCCGCCAGCGTGAGCGAATAGCCAGGCGGCCACAGGACGGCCTCGAAGCCCCCGGCGCCGGCGACGTATCCCATGCCGGGGATGACCTTCACCGTCATGCCGTGACCGCCGGCGAGGTTGGACGCCGTCACGTAGTACCACTGCATGTCGACGATGCGGACGACGTCGGTCTCGACCGAGAGCACCCACGCGAGCCGGAGGCCCAGGCCGAGTGCCGTGACCAGGCCAAGTGTCACGTATTCGCGCGGTCGAATCGCTCATCCCTCCCGCCGTCACGGTTGCAGCGGAAGTGTACGCCAACGGAGAGTCGGTAGTAGGTAGTTTGTAGTTCGTAGTTCGACGACGAAGAGGCCCTCGCTGCGCGAGGGCCCTTTTGACTACTCACTACTCACTAATCACTACCCACTATCAGGCCACATCTTCCAGGGCGACGATGGTGATGTCGTGGCCGGAGGGGAAGAGCTGGGTGACGCGCTGCTTCAGCGCGTTCTGCACGTCGGCGGGGGTCGAGGTCGCGGCGATCCAGACCTTGAGCGTGGCGCGGCGGCCGTCGTAGTCGAGCAGCGCCACGTCGCGCACGGCGGGGTGCTCGCCGACGGCGTCGTCGACCTTGCGCAGGTCGAGCGGGCCGGGGTTACTCTCGAACTCGAGGCGGAAGCAGGTGACGCCGGCGCCGTCCGCGGGGTTTGGGAAGGGAGTACTATCGATGGGCTTGGCGCCATCCAGGGGGGTGGGCGTTTCGGCTGGCGGCGGCGTGAAGGCAGCGGGCAGGACAGGCCGCTCAGCGGCGGAGGCGCGCAAGCCCTGCGGCGCTGGCCCGGCAGCGGCGGGCTGCTCGGCCTGGCGGCGCGGCGCCGGGCGCGGCTTCGGCGAGGCGGCGTCGGGCACGACGAGCGCCGGACGTGTGTACGCGATCGGCGGGGGCGCCGCGGGCGCGACAAGCTCGACAACGGCGCCGATCTGGCTCCGCTTGGCGCGCACGAGCGCTTCGATCTCGTCCAGCACGGATCCGCTGGCGGCGAGGCGCGGCACGATGCCCCTGATGACGGCGGTGGCCTCGCCGGCTCGCTGGAGGGCGGCCGCCAGGTCGTCGAGCGCCTGCGTGAGTTCGGGTTCGAGTCCGGTGTGACGTTCGGTGTTGGGCATGGGGTCTCCCTCGGATAGCGGAGCTGTCGGGCTTCTACGATCGTTATCGACCGGGAGGCGGGTAGGCGGAGCGGCAAAGCGGGAAAATGGGGGTTTTAGATACGGATGCTCAGGCGCCGGGGCCGGGCCAGGGGGCCAGCCGGATTCGCCGCTCGTCTCCCGTCTCCTGCGGCGACTCCGCGAGCGGCGACCCCTACGGCTGCCACCGCACTTCGTACAGGCGCACCGCGTCGTCGAAGCCCTTCATCTCGTACTCGCCGCGGTCTGAGAACACGAAGCTCTTGCCGGAGAGCAGGTGGCGCACGGGTTCCGGGACGAGGATCTCGCCGCCGCCCGCCTTCGCGGCGATGCGGGACGCGAGGATCACCGTCGCGCCGAACAGGTCGCCGTCTTCCTCGATCGGCTCGCCGGCGTTCAGGCCCACACGCACGTGCAGCGGCTCCGGCATCGATTCGGTGTGCGCCGCGAACGCGCGCTGCAATGCGATCGCGCACTCCATCGCGGAGGTGACCGAGCTGAATGACGCCATGAAGCCGTCGCCCATCGTCTTCACCTCCGCGCCGCCGTGCTGCTTCAGCAGCTCGCGCGTGATGCGCTCGTGCTCGCGCAGCACGTCGCGGCCCTTCGTGTCGCCCAGCCGCTGCATCATCTCCGTGTGGCCGACGATGTCGGTGAAGAGGATGGTGCGCATGGCAGAGTGCCGTTCCTGTCGCACCGCTGCCGTCATGCCGAGCGCGCGCCGAAGCGCGGGAATCGTGCTGTTCTTCTCGGTCAGCGCGCCGCCCGTGTTGCCCTCGATCGAGACGAGTTGGGCGTGTGGGATCGCGGCGGCGAGTGCTCGACCTTCTGCGAAGCGCACGAGCCGATCAGCGCGACCGTGCAGCACGGTCGTCGGCATGACCAGTGCGCTGAGCAGTGGCGTGACGTCGACCGCGTAGAGGGTGCGCAAGAGGGCGGCCTGCACGGCGCGGGAAGACGCGACCTGCACCATGTCCCGTCCGGTGCGGTCGAGCTGTTCGTTTGGATCGGTGCTTTCGACGAAGTCCATGACGGGGACGCCGAACTTCTCGGTGTAATCGATGAGAGCCGCACGGCGCTCGGCGCTCGCGAGCCGCTCGCCTCGCGTGAAAGCGCTGCAGACAACGAGCCGCGACACCCGCGCGGGATTTGCGGCGGCGTAGGTGATCGCGATGGGCCCTCCGAGCATGCCGAGGCTGAGCAGCGAGAACGTCGCGGCGCCCGACGCTTCGACGACGGCTTCGAGATCCTTGACGAGTGTCGTGATGCTGAAGTCGTCGACATCGGTGTCTGACAGCCCGCAGCCCCGCATGTCGTAGCGGATCAGGGTCGCGCCATCGCTCAACGCATCGAGGAGCACGCGGGAGCTTCCGCGTTCCCATTCCATCTCCAGATGGGTCGGAAATCCGGCCGCGTAGATGATGGGCTCGCCACCGCCATCGAGCACGGCGTACGCGATGCGAACGCCATCGGACGCGGTGCAGAAGTGGACCTGCTGCTCCATCAGGCACCGTCCTCTCGCACGGCGTACACCCGCACCGGCTCGCCGACGCCCTTCATCTCCTGCTCGCCGCGATCCTCGAACTCCACGCCCGCCGAGGATCGCGCCATGCCGCGCACGACGTCCGACACCAGGATCTCCCCCGGCGCCGAGAGCCCGCAGATCCGCGACGCGATGTTCACCGCGCCGCCGTAGACGTTGTTGTCCTCCCGGATCACGTCCCCCGCGTGCAGCCCGATGTGCAGCCCCAGCTCCGACGCCGCGCTCAGCGCCAGGCAGCGCCGCGCCCCATCGATCGCCTGCGCCGCCGACGGGAATGTCGCCAGCACCCCGTCGCCCAGGAGCTTCCCCTCGATCGCGGCGCCGCCCGCATCGCGGATCGCCGCCCGCAGCCCCGCATCGAGCGCGCGGGATGCGTCGCGGAACCGCGCGTCGCCCATGCGCTCGGTGAGCGCCGTTGACGACACGATATCGGTGAAGAGGATGACGGCGGTACCGGACGAAGCCGGCGGGTTGGATCGTGCACCCGGCGCCCCGCGGGTCAGGAACTCGAGCGTGGGTCGAAGGATCGAATCCGCATCGCCAACCCACGGGTAGTGGGCGTCGCCCTCGAGAGGCACGAACTGCGCGTTCGGCAGGCGCCGGGCGAGATACTGACCCCAACGGAAGGGACAGACCACATCGCCTTTTCGGTGTAGGACAAGCGTCGGCGTGGAGATTCGTGACAACACGGCCCGAGTGTCGAACACGACGTCCTGGAGCTTTACTGCCATCACTTCGGAGGTGGAGTCCCGCAGCATCCGCACAAGGCTCCGGAACGTCTCCGGGTCGGCGCCGCTCGGGAAGAAACGCGCCGCCTGCGCAAGGAAATATGCCTCCGGGTCGGCGCGTCGCAGCGCATTCCACGCTACCATCGCGGCGTGGGTGTTCTCGTCCCGCCGGCTGCTGTCCGCGCCCGTGCCGTAGAGGACCAGCTTGTCGACGCGCTCAGGGCGTTGCGCCGCGTAGGCGAGGGCAGGACTGCCACCCCATGAAATACCGAACAAGTCGATCGATCCGCCTCCAACGGCTGAGATGACCGCCTCCAGGTCGAGCAAGTCGTCTTCGGGGGTGAAGGCCTTGCGGTTGCGGTCGGACAGCCCGCAGCCGTGGCGGTCGTAGAGCACCAGCGTGCGATGTTCCGCCAGGCGGCTGCAGAACTTCGTCTGCGCCTCCGTCTCGCTGACGTACCACTCGATGTGGGTGGTCCCGCCCGGCGGTATGACAAGGATAGGGCCGCTACCGAACACCGCGTATGCGGTGCGCACTCCGTCCGGCCTCAACGCGTAGCGGATCTGCGGTTCGATACTCATCCGTTCCCTCGCACCGCGTACACCCGCACCGGCTCGCCGACGCCCTTCATCTCCTGCTCGCCACGATCCTCGAACTCCACGCCCGCCGACGATCGCGCCATCCCCCGCACCACGTCCGACACCAGGATCTCGCCCGGCGCCGACAGTCCGCAGATGCGTGACGCGATGTTCACCGCGCCGCCGTACACGTTGTTGTCCTCGCGGATCACGTCCCCAGCGTTCAGTCCGATATGCAGCCCCAGTTCCGACGCCGCGCTCAGCGCCAGGCAGCGGCGCGCCCCATCGATCGCCTGCGCCGCCGAGGGGAACGTCGCCAGTACCCCATCGCCGAGCAGCTTGCCGTCGATGGCCGCGCCCCCGGCATCGCGGATCGCCGCCCGCAGCCCCGCGTCCAGCGCGCGCGATGCATCGCGGAAGGCGGCGTCGCCCATGCGCTCCGTGAGTGCGGTCGAGGAGACGATGTCAGTGAAGAGGATGACGGCGGCGGCGCCAAATGTTGGTAGGTCTGGCGGTATCGACCGTGGAGGTTGGCCCGCGAACGCGCGTACCAGTTCAGCTTGCACGTCGCCGTTTGGGTCTGCGTATTGCCGGAACTGGGCACCCTGGATCTTCGCAGTGACGCGCTGACACCACTCGGCGGGCACGTAGTTGGGATCCAATTTCAGGACGAGCGCAGGTTGATGCACGCGGACCAGAAGGTCACCCAGATCCACGGTCTGTTCCAATCTCACGTATTGAAGACCCACGGACGCGTGGACCCATTGGGCCGCAGCCTTTGCCATCGGATCGAGCCAAGCATGGTCAGCCGCGTCCCAGCCGCCCAGCACGCGAAGGACAGTCTGGACGTAGATGGTCCAGTCCGCCTCGGCGAGCGCCAAGCCTATCCGGCCGGCTGGTGTGTCAGCGAGCTCGCGCATGTTTTGAAACGGCGACTCGAGCACAAGGTGGGTCACTCGTTCGGGAAGACGGGTTGCGACCTGAAGAGCCGTAGATGCCGCTAACAACGTCATATCGGCAAACACGACAAATCGATCGAGCTTCGCCGCATCGATCACGGCCTCGGCGTCCATCAGCAGCGTCGCAAGCGATACGCCTGCAATGTCGCGTTGAGACATACCCGTGCCCCGCGCGTCGAACGTGATCACGCGAAAGGAGAGCCCCAGCTTTTCATAGAACGACTCGAAGATCGCGTAGTGATCCTGCACGTGCGAGAACGGCGTCGCGCCGCAATACAGCAGCGCCGGGCCTTGGCCCGCATCGCCCCAAGCGATGCTGACGCCATCCTTCGTGCTGCAGTAGCGGATCTTCGGTTCCATCAGCTCTCGCCTCCGCCCCGCACGGCGTACACGCGCACCGGCTCGCCGACGCCCTTCATCTCCTGCTCGCCGCGATCTTCGAATTCGACGCCGGCCGACGAGCGCGCCATCCCGCGCACGACGTCCGACACCAGGATCTCGCCCGGCGACGACAGGCCGCAGATGCGTGAGGCGATGTTCACCGCGCCGCCGTAGACGTTGTTGTCCTCCCGGATCACGTCGCCCGCGTGCAGCCCGATGCGGATCTGGATGTTGGATGTTTGACGTTGGACGTTGGAGGAGCCGGTCAGCGCCAGGCAGCGGCGGGCGCCGTCGATCGCCTGCGCCGCCGACGGGAACGTCGCCAGCACGCCGTCGCCCAGCAGCTTGCCATCAATGGCAGCGCCGCCGGCCTCGCGGATGGCGGCGCGCAGCCCCGCATCGAGCGCGCGCGACGCGTCGCGGAACCGCGCGTCGCCCATGCGCTCCGTGAGCGCGGTGGAGGCGACGATGTCGGTGAACAGGATGACGGCCGTGCCGGACGCTCCTTGGGTTTCCGGCCGCGTTTCGACACCGAGGAACTCTTCGAGGACACGGACGAACCGCTGGTGGTCGAAGTACGGGATCCCGATATCACCGTCGATCGCCATCAATTGTGCGTTCGGCATGACGGAAGCCGCCGTCCGCGCCTGTTCTGCCTCAATGCCCTGTGCATGCTTGCGGTACAGCACGAGCGCTGGCATGGTCAATTCCGGTAGTAGTGGGGTGAGATCGTACGTCCAGTCGAAGACACTTGCTACCGCGTCCGGGGTTGTCCCCGAGCGGAAGGCGTTGGAATAGAGGCGCTGGGCCTCAGCTGGCCCGGTAGGGAAAAAGAGCGTTGCAGCAGCGCGCGTGTACATCCCCCAGTTGGCGTGTGCGGACTCGCCGATATCCGGGCGGCCCTGCTGTGTGACGCGCGGACTCCACAAGGCGAGCCTGACTACACGCTCGACGTATCGTGCCGCGAACGTCAGCGCGGGGGCCTGGTAGGGGTACTGCGACAGGAGGGCGAACTGCCTGATGCGCAGGTGGTCGACGACCGCAAGGAGATCGTGAACGCCGCTCTCGAGCGTGATGGTTTCGACGTCGCGCTGAGAGGCTCCCGTACCTCGCGGGTCGATTGTAATGAGCCGATGAGTGCGTGCGAGCGCCTCGAAACATAAGCGTCCCCACGGGGTCGCCCAGAGAGCTTCCTGCCAGGGAGGCACGCACAAGTCCACGAGAGGCGGCATGCCTTCGTTGCCGTACGTGCCATAGGCAATGCGTACGCCGTCGCTCGTCTTGCAGTAGCGAATCTGCTGCTCCATGTGGGGATTATGCGCGATCGGCTCCGGCTGCGGCTATGCGTGGGGGCGGCGCTGGAGGTCTGCGGCCACGTGGCCGGCGCCCGTCAGGGTGCCGCCAGCGCGCGCTCGATCGCGTCGCCCATCTGGCTCGTGGTGACCAGCGTGCCGCCGGCGGCGGCGATGTCGGGCGTGCGGAGGCCGGCGGCCAGCGCCGAGCGGATGGCCTGCTCGATGGCCGCGGCCTCGGCTTCGAGGTGGAAGCTGAGGCGGAGCATCATCGCGGCGCTGAGGAGCATGGCGATGGGGTTGGCCTTGCCCTCGCCGGCGATGTCGGGCGCGGAGCCGTGGATCGGCTCGTACATGCCGAAGCCCTGCGCGTTGAGGCTGGCCGAGCCCAGCATGCCCAGCGATCCCGCCAGCACGCTGGCCTCGTCGCTCAGGATGTCGCCGAAGATGTTGTTGGTGAGCAGCACGTCGAACTGGCGCGGGTTGACGACGATCTGCATGGCGGCGTTGTCGACGTGCAGGTAGTCGTGCGTGACGTCCGGGTACTCCGGCGCGATCTGCGCCAGGACCTCGCGCCAGAGCACCGAGCTATTGAGGATGTTGGACTTGGCGACGAGCGTGACGTGCTTGCGGCGGCCGCGGGCAATCTGGAACGCGCCGTGGGTGATGCGCGCGATCTCGCCCTCGGTGTACGACTCGGTGTCCCAGACCTGGCGCTGGCCATCGACCATGCGCTCGCCGCGCTCGCCGAAGTAGATGCCGCTGGTCAGCTCGCGCACGATCAGCATGTCGGCGCCCTCGACGATCTCCGGGCGCAGCGGCGAGAGCGGCAGCATCTCGGGGTAGACGACGACCGGCCGCAGGTTCATGAAGAGGTCGAAGACGCGGCGCAGGCCGAGGATCGCCGTCGTCTCGACGCCCTGCCACTTGGGGTGGTTGACCTCGCTCGTGGGACCGCCGAAGGGGCCCTTGAGGATGGCATCGGCGTTGCGGCAGGCCTCGATCGTGACGGCGGGGAGGTGCTCGCCGTAGCGCTCCCACGCCTCGCCGCCGGCGTACGCCTCGACGAAGTCGAACTCGTGCCCGAAGCGGCCGCCGACCGCCTGCAGCACGCGCAGCGACTCGTCGACGATCTCGGGCCCGATGCCATCGCCCTTGAGGACAGCGATCTTGAAATGCATGGCCGAAGGTTATAGGTTCCAGGTTCTAGGTTCTAGGTAGGTTGTAGGTTGTGGGTTGTAGGTTGTAGCGGACAAGTCACAGGCCGTGCTCCACGCAGTCCTATAACCTAACACCTATCACCTATAACCTTCTCCCGAAGGGAGACAAACATGGCACAGGTGAAACTCGCCACGCTGAATCTGTTCAACCGCATGGGGCAGTGGGGGGCGCGGGCGCCGCTGGTGGTGGACCAGCTGGAAGAACTGGCGCCCGACGTGCTGGGGCTGCAGGAGGTTGACCTGGTGCTGGACCAGGGGATGTGGCTGAGCCGCCAGATCAACAAGCGCCTGCCCGGCCGGCCGCACTATCGCATCAAGCACGCGACGAACCCGGACACGCGGGCGAGCTTCCACAGCATCGCCACCATGTCGCGCATCGGCTACGAGGAGCACGAGATCCTGGACCTCATGTCGTTCGAGCGCGTGGCGCAGCGCTTCGTGTTCCTCTGCGGAGCCGCGCCGTTCGTCTTTGTGAACACGCACCTGCACCACCCGCCGGAGGCGCAGCAGGAGCGCGTCGAGCAGCTCGAGCGCCTGCTGGCCTGGCTCGACCGCGACACGCGCGGCCTGCCAACCGTCATCGCCGGCGACTTCAACGCCTACGCCGTGCCGCCCGAGCCGGCGGTGCTGCTGATGAAGTCGCGCTTCCGGTCGGCGTACGAGACCGCGCACGGCCGCGAGCCCGACAAGACGTGGACGACGCCCGTGAACACCTACGACCCGGCACCGCACGGCACGCTGGACTACATCTTCGTCTCGCCCGAGTTCCGCGTCGCCGAAGCGGGCCTCGCCTTCGACAAGCCGTCAGTGCTCGACCCGCAGATGTACCCGTCGGACCACCTGGGCGTGTACGCGATATTGGAGCTGTAGGTTCCAGGTTCTTGGTTCTTCGCACCGCTACCGGTGCCGCGCCAGCCAGGCCATGATCGCGTCTTCGATGCGGCGCTGGATGGTGGGCGAATCGTCCAGCGTCTTGTGGCTGATCAGCGCCGGCGCGCCGCCGCCATCGCTGAGGGCGATGGGCGCGCGTTCGTGCGACGCATCGTAGTTCACCACGTTGGGCAGATCGATGTTGCTGCCGTGCCATCCTTCGTTGAGCTGAAAGACGTTGAAGATCTCCGCCCGCGCGGGGTACTCCGTCGCGTTGCGGTCGTAGAGCGCGACCGTGCGGTCGATGGCGACGCCGAATATGCGGTCGCCGTATGCGTCATCGAGCGCGGCCGTGATGGATGTGACGTTGACCGCACCGTGGCTGTGGCCGAGCAGCACAGCGCGCATGCACGGCAGCGCGTCGAGCCGGCGCCGCATGTACTGCTCGAGCCACTGCTCCATGTGCGTCTGCGGGTGATCGGCGCCGAAGACCGCGGCGGCGGACAGCACGACCTCGGTCGCGATGCGCTCGCCGGCTGCGCGGGCCTGCAGATCGTTGACGATCTGGAGCATGCCCAGGCTCTCGCCGCCGGCCGTATCGAGCATGTCGCTGCCGGCGCTGGCGATGCCGACGAGCAGCAGCGGCGGCTGCGCCAGCGCGCAGGCGGCGGTGCTGGAGGCGAGCTGCGTGCCCGGATAGAAGTCGCGGTGATGCGCGGGATCGACGCAGGCCTCGCCCGGAACGAGCGGGATGTTGACGCCGGAGAACGTGGGCCCATCAGCGGCGCTGAGGCGGCCGTCCCGGTTGCCGTCGAAGCAGCTGAGCAGGACAGGATCGCCGGTGGCGTGTTCGAGCCCCTCCTTCCACGTGCGCGGGTACGGCGTGGCAGTGGAGGCGGCGGGCACCGGCGTGGCACTGGGCAGCAGCGTGGTAGCGCTGCCGGAACGGCCGCCGCTGCCGACGAAGAGCACCGCCGCAACCACAGCCGCAGCGACCGCGAGCAGCGACGCACCGCCGAGCGCCATGCGCCTCAACTGCGGACCCGTGGCGTGCGCGGGAGCATCGTGCCCGGCGCGTGCCGCTGGCGCACGGGGAGAAGCTTCCCTTCATGGAACCGGTTACCGGATTTCACGCGGCAAGTATAGGCGGTTCGGGTCGCCGGCCGGGGGCGGCGAAACGTGAAGATGCGTTAAGAACAACCCGCATCCCGGAGTGAGCCGTCAAGTACGTCCTGGCGCGCAAGGTCCGTCTTACGCTCCGGGCTGGTGATTCGCGACGGCCAGAGGGTAGTGGACGGGCTTGCGGGCGATGAAGGTGGTGGCTTCTTCGTAGCCAGCGCGGCGGGCCCACGCAGCGAGTTCGTCGAAGTTCGCGCCGACGCGGTCGGGCGTGTGCGCGTCGGACGCGAGGGTGATCGGCAGGCCGAGGGCGCGGGCGCGCTCGACGAGCGGCAGCGCGGGGAAGATCTCGCCGCAGCGGCGCAGGCCGTTGCTGTTCAGCTCGACCGCCGTGCCGTTCACCGACGCGCCGGCGAGGATCAGGTCGTGCAGCGGCGTCTCGTCCTTCGGGCGGTGGCCGTACTTCTTCGGCACGTCCGGGTGCGTCAGCACATCGGCCAGCCCGGTCTCGGCGAGCTCTTTCATCAGGCCGCCGTACTCGGACCACGCCTGCGCTACGTCGCGCTTCTCCCACTCCGAGACGAACGCCTCGTCATCGATGCCCCAGGCGCCGATGTAGTGCACCGAGCCGAGCACGATGTCCCAGTCGTACGGCGCCAGGAACTTCCGCAGGATCTCCTCGCGGCCGGGGATCCAGTCCATCTCCAGGCCGAGCAGGACCGGCACGCCGTCGCGCTTCGCCTCTTCGATCAGCCGCACGTAGCCGGCGACGCTGCCGGAGACGTGGTCCTCCCAGTACTGGCGCACCATGCCGGCGAGGCGCTTGTCCGGGTCCTCGTCCCACCAGCCGTGGAGCATGTCGAAGGCTTCGCGGAAGCGGAAGAGGTGCTCGGTGATGCAGACCTGCGTGATGCCGCGCGCCGCTCCGGCAGCGACGTACTCGTCGATCAGCGCGCGCGTCATCGGCGGCTGCTCGCCGTGCTCCTGCAGGTGCGTGTGGCAGTCGACGATCATCGTCGCAGCTCCATCTGGTCGATGATCGGCTCCATGCCGCGGATCAGCGTGACGACACGCGCGGCGGCGTCGGCGGCGAGTTCGGGCGTGAGCGACTCCGCCGCGAAGGAGCGATGCAGGCGCGTCCACGTCTGCGTCCACTCTTCCAGCTCATATTCGGGGCCGATGGTGGACTGGATGTCGGGCGCGCGCAGGGCGAGCAGCTCGGCGGCCTCGTAGTTGCGGTCACGCTCGCCCTCAAAGTGCAGGCCGATCTCGAGGCGGCTGGTCTTCTTCTGCGCCCAGACTTCGTAGTGGATCTCGGGCGTGCCGCGATAGTACTGCAGGTAGCCAAAGCGCTGTCGCACGTCGAGGCCGTCGAGCTTCTTGCCGAGCTGCGCCAGCACGCCCTCGTGCACGAGCGCCAGGAAGTCGCGGATGCGGAGGGAGGGGGCGCTGGTGCCGGGGCGGGGCTTGGCCATGGGGGAAGGTTATAGGTTTTGGGTTATAGGTTATAGGTAACAGGGGCGACGCGCTCAGCGGGCGCGGGCCGCGGCCTTCGACTTCGCCAGCACTTCGCCGTAGATGTCGAGCGTGATCTTCGTGGTGCGCTGCCAGGTGAAGTTGGTGCGGATGTGCTCGCTGGCGGCGGCGCCCATGCGGGCGCAGCGCTCGGGGTCGCCGAGCAGCGACTTGATGGCCACGGCGAGGGCGGCCGGGTCGCCGGGGGCGACGAGCACGCCGGTGCGGCCGTCATCGATGAACTCGGGGAAGGCGCCGGCCGTGGTGGCGATGACGGGCGTGCCGCAGGCCATCGCCTCGGCGGCGGGCAGCCCGAAGCCCTCGTAGAGCGACGGCGAGACGACGATCTGGGCGCTGTTGTAGAGCCGCAACAACTCGTCGGTGCTGAGCCGCGGGATGTATTCCACGAAGCGGTTGAGGCCGTACTTCCAGACCAGCGGCGGCACGACCTTCATGTCCTGCTCCTTCTTGTCCTTGAAGAGCAGCCGGAAGTCCATCTCGTGCTGAAGGCGGGCGCAGGCTTCGATGAGGAAGCGCGCGCCCTTGTTGCGGTCCTCGGAGTCGCCGACGAAGAGGATCGTGCCGGGCTGGCGCTGCACGCCGGGAATCGGGCGCATCACCTCCTGGTCAACGCCGTACGGCGTCTGGCGGATGTGCTCCAGCGGGATGTCCATCGACTCGCTGACGGAATGGGCGGAGTTGCGCGAGCCCGTGAGGATCATATCGATGCGGTTGGCCACATAGGACTGCATGCGCCAGGGGAACCAGATCTCCTTCTGGATCCGGCTGACGACGTTCTTCGCCTCGCGCATGTTGTTCGCCTTGTCGATGGCGAGCGGGTGGTGGAGGCTGGCGACGACCGGCTTGCCCATGAACTGCTTCATCGCGAGGATGCCGTAGCCCAGCGTTTGGTTGTCGTGCACGAGGTCGAACGGCCCGTACGTGGCCTCGATCTCGGCGAGCTTCTTGTAGGCACGCACGCTGAACGTGAAGAAGAGCGACGCCAGCGAGGCGCGCGTCGACGCGAACTCGTAGAAGTTCCATGGGTGGAAGAACTCCGCCGGGTTGTGCGCGTGGTCGTAGGCGTGCTCGTCGCGGCCGTTGAGGAACGCCCAGAAGCTGTAGGTGTGGAGCCGGTGGTGCACCACGCCCTCATCGAGCGACGGATATGGCCGCCCCGAGATCACATGCACCTCGTGCCCGAGCCGGACGAGCTCGCGCGTGACGTAGTGCAGGTAGACGCCCTGTCCCCCGGAGTACATGTTGCCCTGGTACATGATGAAGGCGAGTTTCATCGGGGAAGTTCGTAGTTTGTAGTCGGTAGTAGGTAGTAGACCGGCATCATGCGATATCACGCTCCACCTTGGCGATGAACGCAGCGAGCATCTTCTCGACAGTGGCTACGTCATCTGCCAACGAGGCGTACGCGGTCTCCGACAGGTAGCGCAGATCCCGGCACAGTAGTAACTGGTACTCCAGTTCTTTCGCAGAACCCATCGCCATGTACAGGAAGCGTAGGAAGTCAGGCTTCGTGTTCCGGCCACACCCCTCGGCGATGTTTGACGGTACTGAACTGGAACAGCGACGAATCTGGCTGACGAGACCGTAGAGTTCCTCGCGTGGAAACTCGAGCGTCGCGCGGTAGACGCTGAGCGTAAGCTCGTGCGACTTCTGCCAGATCATCAGTTTGCGAAAGTCCTGCATCGTTCCGCTCTCGATCCCGCCACGCGCGGGCTACCCACTACAAACTACCTACTAACGACCTCCGGTAAGTGCTCCTCCTGGTAGTGGTGCGCCGAGACCATGAGCAGGTAGACGCCGCAGGGGACGGTGCCGCCGAGGTCGGGCCAGAAGAACTGGGCAGTGTGCGCGAGGGCATCCGCAGGCGTGCGCTCGGCGGCGGCGATGAGCGCCTCGAACGCGGCATCGGAGGCTTCGAGGATGTCCGACCAGGGGCGCTCGCGCGCCTCCGCCATACGGGCGGCGTTGAAGGCGTCGATCGAGGCGTAGCGGCTGATGCCGTCGGGGTAGCCGGAGAGCGACATGATCGAGGGCTCGTTCACCCCCGCGGCGATCTCGTCCAGCGCGGCGGCGACCCAGCGCTCCCAGCCCAGGATGTGGCCGACGATCTCCTTGATCGTGCGGCCGTCGCCGGTCCAGGGCGTCGATGCCTGCTCGCCGCTGAGGTCCAGCACCTCACGCATCATCGCGAAGCGGCAGGAGCGGAGGATCTCGGTCAGGCGGCGCTTCTGCTCTTCGCCGCCGAGGCGGAGCGCGACGCGCAGCTCGTCGTCGAGCGAGAGCGGCGGCGCGTGCGGCTCTGCCGGCGCGGCGGGGGCGCCGGGGTCGATGGCGAAGGGGGCGGGCACGGCGCGCACCTCGACCGTCGTACGGTCGTCCCCGCCGTCGGCGGGCGCGTGGTGCCCATTGGCCGATGCTGCGGAGGGCTGGTGCTCCGCACCCGTGTCCGCGAGCGGCTTGCGGCTGTACACGACGATGCTCTTCGGCAGGATGCGGTTGCCGATGTCGTCGAGCGCGCTGACGATGCGCGACTGGCGGGCGCGCTGCGAGTCGAGCAGGCGGCGGAAGGCGGCGGTGATCGGCCCCTGCTTGCCCCAGTCGCTCCAGAACGCGACGTGGCTGAGCCAGTACACGGTCTCGAGCGAGTGGCGGTAGCGCACGGCGTAGGGCTCGAGCCCGGCGTTGCGCAGCAGCCGCACGATGTCGCCGCGGTTGTAGATGCGCACGTGGCCGCCGACGTGCGTGCGGTAGCTCTCGCTCAGCTTCCAAAAGACCTTCTCGGAGTACTCGTCGGGCACGCTGACGGCCAGAATGCCGCCGGGCTTCAGCACGCGCACCAGTTCGTGCGCCAGGACGGCGTCGTCGTCGACGTGCTCCAGCGTCTCGGTGCAGACGACGCGGTCGAAGGCGCCATCGACGAAGGGGAGGCGCTCGCCGGCGGTCTGTAGCCAGTGGACGCGCGCCCGCACGTCGCCCTCGCGGCGCATGATCTCCAACAGGTAGCGGCCGACGCGGATGTCGTGGCGGGAGAGGTCGGCGCCCAGGACGTTGCAGGGGGACTTCGCCAGCTCCAGCACGTGGCGCCCGGTGCCGCAGCCGAGGTCGATCACGCGGTCGGTGGCGCGGATATCGAGCAGTGCGGGGTCGATCGACTGGAAGCGGTCGAGGGTGGGTGGCATGTCGCCAGAATGTTAGCGGATTGCCGCGCCGAGACGCAGCGCACGGCTGGAAGCAGGAATGAGCCTGCCCCGGTTGCCCGGACTGCTTGCTTCTTAGTGCATCATGCGGCATCGACCTCAGCGGTGTACAGCCTCTCGTACTCCACCGGACTACGATTGTTGATCGAGGTGTGAC
>Ga0315281_10000844_pt1 | contig 44213 bp, 40 predicted proteins | sample YL17G07_0_MG_FD_204540 | JGI IMG/M metagenome (GOLD analysis project Ga0315281, IMG submission 204540) | Sediment microbial communities from Yellowstone Lake, YNP, Wyoming, USA - YL17G07_0 | ecosystem: Environmental > Aquatic > Freshwater > Lake > Sediment | place: USA: Wyoming | collected...
AGGTATCCGCTGCCAGATCAGGAACGAACTCCTCAGCCGCCTCGCCGGAGAAATCCCGTTCACCGAATGCGCGCCCCAGTTGTGGCTGTTGAACGAACGTGACCTCGAGCGCGCCACGCAGGTGGTGGCCGACTTCGGCCGCGGTACTCCCGCCAAACCGCCGTGGCAATGTCCGGATTGCGGCGAAGCGCTGGAAGGTCAGTTCAGCGCCTGCTGGCACTGCGGCGCGCCGCGGCCGGAAAGCTGACGGCGCTATCTGAGCGGCGGCGCGAACCGCGTCCTGGTCCGCCGGCCTTCGTCCGCCGGGTCAGGTGAATGCCCGCGCAATGGCGAGCAGCAACAAGATGAACAGGATCACGACCAGCGCCCGCCAAACCAGGCCGATAGTGCTGTCGAGAAAACCGACGTCGGCTTCCTCACCGAGGCCGAGCTCCGGCCGGTCGACCGGACTCAGTTCAGAAAGAAAAGGCATGCCCAGGCGCACGCCCATGGCGCCGGCCCCGCTGGCGAGCACCACGCCAAGCGAGGAGTCGGGCCATTTGGCCGCCTGCGTGCGCCAGCAATAGGCTGCATCCTCGAAGTCGCCAACGACCGCAAAGGCGATGCCGGTCAGCCGCGCCGGTGCCCAATCGAGCAGCCGGAACACCTGAGCGGGGAAGCTGCCGAATGCCGCCAGCTCGGCATCCCTGCTGTCGGCCCAGCGCCGGTGCAGAAACGACGACAGCCGGTAGAGTATCGCCCCGCTCGGCCCAGGCAGCAGCACGAACCAGAACGCCACCGCGAACACATGCTGGTACGAGGCGACGAGCGCCTCTTCGATGGTCAGCCGCGCCACCTCCTCGCTGCTGAGCCGCTCGCAGCTCGCGCCGCGCCACTGGCCCAGGATCGCGCGTGCCTTATCCAGGTCGCCGTTTTTGAGGGCCCAGTGAATATCGGTAAAGTAGTGCCCCACGTGGCGGAACCCCATGGTCAGATAAAGCATGAGCACGTTGAATCCCAGGGCGAGCAGCGCGGACAGGTGATACAGAAGGTAATATGCGGCAATCGCGAGCAGCGTCGCCGGCAGCACGCCCAGCGCCCAGGCGAGCATCCCGTGCTGGCGCTGGCCGGCATTGAAATGTTGCTGCAGCATGTCGGCAAAGCGCATGGCCGGGGATGCCAGGTACTTGCGCTCGGCGAGCGGCCGCCACTGCTCGAGCAGCAGGGCGATAATCAGCGAGATCAGGCTCATCGGGGAAGCGGGACTCTTGGGCGGCGGCGCGGGACAAGCACCGGGATATTATACGCACGCGGCCGGCTCAAACGCACGGCCAGGCGCACATCAGGCGTCCCAAGACGATTGCCGGGCTAAGCTGCGGTAAGGAACGCGTACAGGTTCATCAGCATTCCCGCCGTCGCGCCCCAGATATAGCGCTGTTCGTAGGGCATCGCGTAGTAATGCCGGGTACGGCCCTGGTATTGCAGGGTATTGCGTTGATGGTTGCCGGGATCGAGGAAAAACGTCAACGGCACCTCGAACGCCTCCGCCACCTCAAACGCGTCCAGACTGAGCGTCAGCGGCGGCCTCACTATTCCGACCACGGGGGTGACGTGGTAGCCGGTGACCGTGGTGTACTCCGGCAAGGTGCCGAGCACTTCCACCTGCGATTGCGGCAGGCCGATTTCCTCGAATGTTTCGCGCAAGGCCGTTCCTGCCGGGGATGCATCGTGCGCTTCGGTGCGGCCCCCGGGAAAACTGATCTGGCCGGCGTGGTCGTACAGGTGGTCGGTGCGCCGGGTAAACAGGATCGTCAGCCCGGTATCATGCCTGACGACCGGCACCAACACCGCCGCCGGCCGCAGTTCCTCGGTCTGGCGCCAGAGATGACCGTCCCCTGTGGCAATCGGCGTCGCCGTACGGCCGCCAGCGAAGCGCTGCCGCAGCCAGGCTTCGGTGGCGAAATCATTGGTATCCTGCAGGTCGCGTGCGTTCGATGACATGGTTCAATATTAGCCCAAAAACCCGCCCGGCCCGAATGGCGCGAACGTCTGTAGCGCGAACGCTTGCGGCGGCGATGTCCAGTGCACATAAAAAAAACGCCGCGGCCTGTGCCGCGGCGCTTTGTACTTGCGTGTCCCGGCTCCGAACCGGAACGACCGCGTCAAGCGCGGCTTACTTGATCGCCTGCAGCTTGTCGTAGACGTCTTTCGGCCAGGGTAGCGCACTGCCGTCAGGCTGCTTGCCGTCCTGATAATACTTCTGCACAGCGGCGATAAACGGCTTGCGGTCCACTTTGACCACGGTCTTGCCGCGTTTGGCGAAATCGGTCGTCAGTTTCTTCTCCGATTCGATAATCTCGGCCGTGGCGCGCGCCGCGGCCTCGCGGTAAACCTCGGTGAAGGTCTTCTTGTCGGCGTCGGAAAGCTTGGTCCACAGCGGCCCGCCGATTATGGTGAGCAGCGCATCGGTGATGTGCCCGGTCAGGTTGATGTGCGTCTGCACTTCGTAGAATTTCTTGGCCTCGATGGTGGGCAAGGGGTTTTCCTGCGCGTCCACCGTCTTGTTCTGCAGCGCCAGGTACACTTCGGCGAAAGCGATCGGCGTCGGGTTGGCGCCGACCGCGCGCGGGAACAGGGTGTACAGCGGCGCGTCGGGCACGCGGATCTTCAGACCCTTCATGTCCTCGGGCTTGTTCAGCGCCTTGTTGGCCGTGGTGTGGCGCTCGCCGTAATAGGTGATCGCCACGACCTTGCTGCCGCTGCTTGCCTTTTGGTAGCCATCCGCCAGCTCGTCGAACAGCTTCGAAGTGGAAAACTTTTTCCAGTGGTCGAAATCGCGGTACACGAAGGGCGCCCCGCCGATGGAAATCGGACCGTAGTTGCGGCCGGCGAACAGCTGGCCGGTGTAGATCATGTCAACCGTGCCCAGGGTGAGGCCCTGATTGATGTCGGACTCCTTCCCCAGCTGCGAAGCCGGGAACACCTCGACCGTGTAGCGGTTGCTGGTGCGCTTCGCGATCTCCCCCGCCGCCCACACCGCCGCAGTGTGATATGGCTCGGAGGTTTCGTAGACATGCGCGAACTTGAGCTTGGTCTGCGCGAGCGCGCCGCCGCTGGCGGCTATGGTCAAGGCGAAAGCCGCGGCCAGGTATTTGAGCTTCATCTGTATTCTCCCTTTAATTTAACGCACGACCAAGATTCGGCCGGATTTGACGAACCGGCCGACAGAATTCCATGACGCAATCACAAAGTCAATCCGCGATTCACCCGCGACGCGCTACTGGATCACCGATTTCGGCGTTGCCAGCAGGCGCGTCACCTGGATCTTTTCGCGGATGATCATGCCGTCGTTGACCGGCTTGATTTCATTCAGCCAGGTCGGGCTTTCGTACATCTCGGCGTACAGGCGCTGGCGCTCCTGTTCGCTGTCGAAACGCCGGATCCAGACGTAGACGTCCGGGTCTTCTTCGGCGATGAAGCTGCCTATGATCACCACCCCCAGGGCCACCTGGTAGGGAATGATCTTTTCCTCCATCCATTTGACCCAGCGCTCGCGCTGACCGGGTTTGAGCCGATACTGGCGCAGTTCGAAAATCATGCGTCGTCTCCCGATGTTCGCATTTGTCGGTTGTCCTGGCCCGTCCGGCGGGGAAACCGCCGGACGGATTCGCTTCCCGCCGCCCGCAATCAGGGAACGAGCAGGGTCGAGCCAGTGGTCTTGCGCGCTTCCAGATCGCGGTGCGCCTGCACCGCGTCCTTGAGCGCGTAGCGCTGCCGCACTTCGATTTTCACCTTGCCCGACAGGACAATATCGAACAGATCTTTGGCCGAGGCCACCAGGTCTTCGCGCTTGGCCGTGTAATGCACCAGGCTCGGCCGGGTGAAGAACAGCGAGCCGCGCGACGCGAGCATACTCGAGTCGAACGGCGGGGTCGGGCCCGAGGCGTTGCCGAAGCTCACCATCATGCCCATCGGGCGCAGGCAGTCCAGCGAGCCGACGAAGGTATCCTTGCCGATCGAGTCGTACACCACCGGCAGAAGGGCGCCGCCGGTGATCTGCTTCACCCGCTCGGTGAAGTTCTCGCGCGTATAGACGATGGCGTGGTCGCAGCCGTGAGATTTCGCCAGCGCCGCCTTCTCGTCCGAGCCGACGGTGCCGATCACGGTCGCGCCCAGCGCCTTCGCCCACTGGCAGGCGATCAGGCCCACGCCTCCCGCTGCCGCGTGGATGAGGATGGTGTCGCCGGGCTGGACCTTGTAGGTACGCTTGAGCAGATACTGCGTGGTCATGCCCTGCAGCATCATCGCCGCGCCCTGCTCGAACGAAAGGCGGTCGGGCAGATTCACCAGTCGGTCGGCAGCCATCAGCCGTACTTCCGCATAGGCGCCAACCGGCCCCGAGGCATAGGCGACACGGTCGCCCTGCTTCACATTGGTCACCCCCGGCCCGACCGCCTCGACCACACCCGCTGCTTCCATGCCGATGCCGCTCGGCATCGGCAGCGGGTACAGGCCGGAGCGGTGGTAGACGTCGATATAATTCAGGCCGCAGGCATTGTGGCGCACCCGCGCCTGGCCTGGCCCCGGCTCGCCTACTTCGACGTCCTCCATCACCATGACTTCGGGACCGCCCTGTTTGTGCAATCGAATCGCTTTTGACATGTTCTGTTCCCAACAAGAAATTGAACCACGGAAATTCACGGACGGGTCTAGCAAAGCCGGCTGCGGCCGGACCCGAACGGAGCGACATGTTACCGCAAAACATCGGCCGCGATAGAAACCGCTCGCGGCTCGATTTCCCTCCCGCTATTTCGGCTTCGCCTTGGCCGGAGCAGCCTGCGCCGGCTTCGCTTCGGCCGGTTGGGCGGCGGCACTGGCGGCCGCCGCCTGCATCATGCTCCACCAGGCGTTTGGATCGGCGAACGGATTCTTGCCTGGTTCCGCCGCGGTGTCAGCCGCAGCGGGCTGCATCGCCTTCATCGCGGCCAGCGTGTTCTTCTGCATCTCCAGCCCCTGGATCGACAGGCGCAGCATGTTGAGATTGAGATTGAGCCAGTTCTCCACCGATTTCAGGTCGGCGATCTTTTTTTCCACCGCGTCCATGTCGAGCGTGGGCGCGACCATTCCCGGCATGGGCAATCCCATCGGGTTCCATAGTTTTTTCATGAATTCGAACGGATCCGGCAATGGGTCGGACATGGCGACACCTCGATACGCGATGGGAGACTGTGAGTTTAATCCTAAGCCGGGCAGCCCGGAAGCGGCCTTGCGCGTTGCGCGCGCCAGGTTCAGGGCGTCAGGTCCAGAAACTCCAGCACCGCATCGCGCTGGGCGCAGGTGTCCCGATAGCCCAGATCGATGAGAGCGCGGCAGTAGGCCTCCTCGAACAACAGGTAACTGGCCAGATTGGACCCGCTGCGTTTCATCGCGCCGATGCCGCCAAGCACGAATTTCAGGGCCCATGGCAGCTCCTGCACGTGCCGGCCGGCGATGCTCTCGATCGACTCGCTGGGCGCGATCATCAGCACTTTGACCGGGCGCAGGTGCACCCCGGCCTCGACGCGCCTGTCCTCCGGAATCAGGCTGACCGTGCGATTGATCCGCTTCAGCCGTTCCATATCCACCGCCAAGCCGTCGAGGAAAATGCTGTTCAGCGCGTGGCCCGCGATCTGCGCAATCGAAGGGTAGACGCTGCTGCGCACGCGCGCCGCCTCGTTCTGCGCCCGTCCGGTGCCGATCACGAGCACGCGGTCGGCGCCGAGGTGCAGTGCCGGGCTGATCGGCGCAATCTGCCGGATCGAGCCGTCACCGAAGTATTCGCGATGGAGTTTCACCGCGGGAAAAAGGAAGGGCAGGGCCGAGGACGCCATCAGGAAATCGACGTTGAGCGTGGTCGCCGCACCCACGCGCTGGGTGCGCTCCCAGGCTTCCAGGCCGGGGCCGCCTTGGTAGAAGGAAACGTTCTGTCCAGAGGCATAGCCCGAGGCGGTGACCGACACCGCATAGAGCAAGCCCTTGTCGATGTTGTCCTGGATGCGCCCGAAATCGAGGGTCTTCTCCAGCGTCTCGCGTATCGGCGTATTGTCGAACAGCGATGCCGGGCTGTTGCGCTTGATCCACAACATCGAGGCAAACCAGCGGACGCTGGTCTTGAGCATGGACCAGGGATCGGCGCGATAGACGCGGTCCACGTGAAAGTTTTCCCACACCTCCAGCAGATAGCCCACGCCGCGGCGGAAATCGTTGGCGTTGATCGCGAGCACCGCGGCATTGATCGCGCCGGCTGAAGTTCCGCACAGGATCGGGAAAGGACTCTTCGTCTGGTCCGGCAGAAGGTCGCGGATCGCCTTGAGCACGCCCACCTGGTAGGCCGCGCGCGCGCCGCCGCCGGTCAGTATCAAACCCGCTCTTGGTTGTTTCAGTTCCATCCCGATACCCGCGCCGGCAAGGCGTCCGCTACAAATCCGCCGGCCACGCGTCGGCGCACGATTTCGATCGCGTAGTTTCTCTCACCGGGCCATTTGCCGCAAGTGAACAGGCCCTAGAGCGAGAGCTGCAGCTGGCTGCGCGCGGCGTTCGCGTCCACCACCGTCAGCGCCGCCATGTTGACGATGCGCCGCACCGTGGCCGACGGCGTAAGGATGTGCACGGGTTTGGACGAACCGAGCAGAATCGGACCGAGCGAGATGCCGTCCCCGGCCGCCGTCTTGAGCAGATTGAAGGCGATGTTCGCCGCATCCACGGTCGGCATCAGCAGCAAATTGGCCTCGCCCTTCAGCCGCGAATGCGGGAACGCGGCGCGGCGCACCTCGTCGGAGAGCGCCGCGTCGCCATGCATTTCGCCGTCGATCTCGAGCTCGGGCGCGCGCGCCTGGATCAGGGTCAGCGCCTGGCGCATTTTCACCGCGGTGGGCTGGCTGCTGGTGCCGAAACTCGAGTGCGACAAGAGCGCCGCCTTGGGCGTGATGCCGAAGCGGCGTATTTCCTCCGCCGCCAGCACTGCCATCTCGGCGACCTGCTCCGCGGTCGGGTCGAAATTGACGTAGGTGTCGCAGATGAACACCGTGCGCTTGGGCAGCAGCAGCACGTTCATCGCGTAGTAATTCTTCACCCCCGGGCGCAAGCCGATCACCTGATCGACATATTGCAGGTGCAAGGCATGCGTGCCGAAGGTGCCGCAGAGCATGCCGTCGGCCGCGCCACGGTGCATCATCATGGCGCCGATGAGAGTGAGCCGCCGGCGCATCTCGATCTGGGCATAGTGCTGCGACACGCCGCGGCGTTCGGTGAGCCGGTGGTATTCCTCCCAGTATTCGCGGTAGCGCGGGTCGTTCTCGGGGTTGATGAGATCGAAGTCCGCGCCGGGCTTGATGCGCAGCCCGAAGCGCTCGAGGCGCCGCGCGATCACCGCCGGCCGGCCGACCAGGATGGGCCGCGCCAACCGTTCGTCCACGATCACCTGGGTGGCCCGCAGGACGCGCTCGTCTTCACCCTCGGCGAGCACGATACGGTTCTTCTGCGCCGCTTTGGCCGCGGAAAACACCGGCTTCATCAGCAGGCCCGAGTGATAGACGAACTCGTTCAACTGCTGCGCATAGAGTTCGAGATCGGCGATCGGCCGCGTGGCTACGCCCGAGTCCATGGCCGCCTTGGCCACCGCCGGCGCGACCTTGATGATCAGGCGCGGATCGAAGGGTTTGGGAATGAGGTATTCGGGCCCGAAGGCGACGTTTTTCTCGCCATACGCCGAGGCTACGATATCGGACTGTTCGGCCATGGCGAGGTCGGCGATGGCGTGCACGCAGGCCAGTTTCATCGCCTCGTTGATGGTGGTCGCGCCCACGTCGAGCGCGCCGCGGAAAATGAAGGGGAAGCAGAGGACGTTATTCACCTGGTTCGGAAAGTCCGAGCGCCCGGTGGCGATGACCGCGTCCGGCCGCGCCGCCTTCGCCAAATCAGGCTGGATTTCCGGCTCCGGGTTGGCTAGCGCGAGGATCAGCGGTCTCGCGGCCATCTGCTTCACCATTTCGGGCTTGAGCACCCCGCCCGCGGACAGGCCGAGGAACACGTCGGCGCCGGCGATGATTTCGCCCAGGGTGCGCGCATCCGTCTGCTTCGCGTAGCGCACCTTGTTCGGGTCCATCTCTTCCTTGCGCCCCACGTACACCACGCCCTTGATGTCGGAGACCCAGATGTTTTCCATCGCCAGGCCCAGGCTCACCAGGAGATCGAGGCAGGCCAGCGCCGCGGCGCCGGCGCCGGAGACCACAAGCTTGACTTTGGCGATGTCCTTGCCGACTACCCGCAGGCCGTTGAGAATCGCCGCGCCGACGATGATGGAGGTTCCGTGCTGATCGTCGTGGAACACCGGTATCCGCATGCGCTCGCGCAGCATCTTCTCGACATAAAAACACTCCGGTGCCTTGATGTCCTCGAGGTTGATGCCGCCGAAGGTGGGCTCCAGCGCGGCAATCACTTCGACCAGCTTCACCGGGTCGAGCTCGTTCACCTCGATGTCGAAGCAATCGATGCCGGCAAATTTCTTGAACAGCACGGCCTTGCCTTCCATCACCGGCTTGGATGCGAGCGGACCGATCGCGCCCAGCCCGAGCACCGCGGTGCCGTTGGTGATAACGCCGACCAGGTTGCCGCGGGCGGTCAGGTTGCGCGCCTCGGCCGGGTCGCGCACGATCTCCTCGCACGCCGCCGCCACGCCCGGGGTATAGGCGAGCGCAAGGTCGCGCTGGTTGATCAAGCCCTTGGTGGCCGTGACCGAAATCTTGCCCGGCTTGGGCAGACGGTGATAGTCGAGGGCGGCCTTGCGCAATTGGTCTTCCATGAGTTTTCCCCGCTGTGGAATCTGGCGTCGAAGCATCGAATTATAGTCCAGACGTTTTGACAGCCGGGTGAATGCGCGATAAGCGCTCGGGTGACGGGTCCGAGCGGTGTCATAATTGCGGCATGACGCTCGCTCGAAGAATGGCCGAAATCCAGCCTTTCCAGGTGATGGAAATCTGGAACCGCGCCAGGGAATTGGAGGCGCTGGGAAAGCGCATCATCCGGATGCACATCGGCGAGCCCGATTTCACCGCTCCCGATCCGGTGATCGCCGCAGCCATCGACGCCTTGAAGCGGTATCCGATCCATTACACCTCGGCGCTAGGCATGCCGACGCTGCGCCATGCGATTTCGCGGCATTACCGCGAGCGCTATCAGCTGGAGGTGCCTGCCTCGCGCATCGCAGTCACGGCCGGCGCTTCGGGCGCGCTGTTGATCGCGGCCGGCGTGCTGGTCAATCCCGGCGACGAGATCCTGATGCCAGACCCCGCTTATCCCTGCAACCGCCAGTTCGTGCGTTTTTTCGAGGGCGAGGTCAGGAGCATCCCGGTCGGACCGCAGACGCAATATCAGCTGACACGCGAACTGGTAGAGGCCAACTGGTCGGAAAAGACGCGCGGCGTGTTCATCGCCTCGCCGTCCAACCCGACCGGGACCATGATCGCGCCCGCCGAGATGCGCGCCATCATCGAAGCGGTGCACGCGCGCGGCGGGGTCGCGATCGTAGACGAAATCTACCAGGGGCTCACCTACGCCAGCGCGTTCGAGAGCGCGCTCGCGCACTCAGACCGTATTTTCGTGGTGAACAGCTTTTCCAAGTATTTCAGCATGACCGGATGGCGTCTGGGCTGGCTGGTGATGCCCGAGGACTGCGCGCGCGAGGTGGAATCGTTCGCCCAGAACGCCTTCATCTGTCCTTCCGCGCCGGCGCAATATGCGGGCATCGCCGCGTTCGCCCCGGAGACGACCGCCATACTGGAAACGCGCCGCGCCGAGTTCAGGCGGCGGCGCGATTTTCTGGTGCCGGCACTGCGCGAACTGGGATTTTCGATTCCGGTAACCCCCGAGGGGGCGTTCTACATTTACGCCGGGATCGAGCGCTTCGCCCCGGACAGCGGAAAGTTCGCCCTGGACGTGCTGGAGCAAGCGGGCGTGGCGATCACGCCGGGCAAGGATTTCGGCCTGAATCAGGCCGAGAGTTACGTTCGTTTTGCGTACACGTGCTCGATGGACGATTTGGAAGAGTGCGTGCAGCGCCTGCGCAAGTTCCTGCACGGCTGAGTCCGGCCGGCCCCGCCCGCGCAAGGACGGGTGCGGATGCGGCGGATGCGCCTAGGCCCGGGGCTGAAGCCGGGCGCGCTTGAGCGTCTGTTGCATGCGCTCTTTTTCTGCGACCACCTTTTGCGCGTACTGCTGGCCGTCATCGCCGAATGCGCCGGCATAAAGCTGCAACCCGGGCATCAGACCGCCGCCGCGGCGCATGGCGTCTTTCAGAATGCGCGTGCCCACCAGGATGTTGGTCATGGGATCTAACACGGAATCCTCGCCGCCGTGTTCCTCCAGCTTGTCCTGGTGGAATTTTGGAATCACCTGCATCAGACCCTTGGCGCCCATGACGCTCTCGGCTATCGGATTGAAGCGCGATTCGACCGCCATCACCGCGAGGATCAGCAGCGGGTCCATCCCCAGCCGGTTGCCGGCCTCGTGCGCGGCGCCGACCAGCTGCTCGGTCGCGTCCAGCGCCACTTTGTACCTGCGCGCAAGGTACACGGCCAGCGCGCGATACTCCGGCTTGTCCTCTGCTTCGGCGGACGAAGCGTACAGGGAAATGGTTTCATGGCGGGGGAGGCTGAATGCGGCCGACGCCGGGCTGGGCTGAACGCCGTGATCAACCGCTGGGCGCGCGCCCATCAGGAACGCGATCGCCGCCATGGCCCCGAGCACGACCAATCCATTGTGCAGGAAGCTCATCGTCAAAGTGTAGGTCTGCACGGCAAGCTGTTTAAGTTTGTCCATGTGCTACCTCCTTACAAAAAAACCGCGCGGGCCACGTCGCTTTGCTACCTGGCCAGCCGTAGAGGCACCTGCTCCCATTATAGGAAGCAGCTGCATCCTTGCTCTGCCCATAGTGACTTGTGCTGCGCGGCTCGCAGTCGACCGAACGCCTGCAACAAGCACACTACTAGCAAAAAACTTCTGAAATCTAGTTACTTGAAACGGCTTGTTAAAGTGCCGTTCGAACTATTGGGTACTGCGATCAAAACCTAGCTTGAAACCCTGGCTGGCTTTGCGGCGGATACGGACATGATGTTATGCAATGGACGCTATTTTATTGAATATATTAACTTATGTCAAGTACTACCGGGACGGGTGTTGCAGTGCAAGAAAACAGCCCAAACCCAAAAATTGACGTCGCCCCAAACTTCGGGCAATCTAGTCGTGGGTTCAGGCCTGCCCAAGAAACGATCCCAGCCACACTGCCAGCGGTCCCGTAAAAGAAAGCGGGTTGCGTGGCCGGGAACAATTCAGCTTAGGGCGAATGTCCGCGGTACAGCCTTCGCTTGCGCTGGGGCTGACCGCGAGACATCCTTACCTACGCTAAGGCCTTGAGCCTGTTGGAAAAGGCCAAGCAGCTGCTGGATTCAGGGCGGTTTTCGCCCCTGGCGTCGCCGCAGTCGATGGGGCTACTGGAGCCATCATCGGACGTGCTGCCGGCGTTGCCGGTTTCACAGCAGGTTTAGCCTTTTTTTTTGCCGCTTTCTTTTTGGCGGCTGGCTTTTTGGCCTTCTTAGCTGGCTTTTTTTTAGCCGCTTTTTTTTTCGCAGGCTTTTTCTTGGCGGCCTTTTTCTTGGCCGCTTTCTTTTTTGCAGGCTTTTTAGCTACTGCCCTCTTTTTCTTGGCTTTTTTAGCCGGTTTTTTCGCTGCTTTCTTTGCTTTTTTCTTCGTTGCCATGGTAAAGCTCCTTCATCAAAGTTAAAGAAAAACAACTACTGCAAACCCGGCTACGCTAGCCCGGATTATCCAACCTGCCGGGGCGAACCCCGACTGGCCGAATTCCTTGCCTGCACCCGCGCACACCCTCATGCCGCCTTGCGCTCGAGCAGGTCACGATACAAGACCGCGGGATCAAGTTCGATTCCGCCGTCCCAAACCAGGGTCATTGCCGCCGGATCAATCGCCACGCGGCGGAACTGATCCTGGTCGCGCCAAAGTTTGAACGCGCCGATTTCCAGCAAATTGCCGAGGAAAACGCTTCCTTCAACTCCATCTTCGAATCGCAGCCACAAGCTGTAATCGCTGTCTGTGCGAAACTCGGTCAACCTACGCACGTTTGCCTCCGTTGTCCGCCGACGGCGTGAAGTCGCTTAATCCCAATTGAGCGCCCCTCCGGTCTGGTACTCGATCACCCGGGTTTCGAAGAAGTTGCGCTCTTTCTTCAGATCGGTCATTTCACTCATCCAGGGAAAAGGATTGCTGGCGCCCTGATAGAGCTGCTCCACCCCGATCTGCTGGCAGCGGCGATTGGCGATGTAGCGAAGATATTCCTTGAACATCGGTGCATTGAGGCCGAGCACCCCGCGCGGCATGGTGTCCTCGGCGTAGCGGTACTCGAGTTCAACCGCAGTCTTCATGTAGCCCTGGATTTCCTCGCGGAATGCTGGGGTCCAGAGGTGAGGATTTTCCATTTTTATCTGGTTGATCAGGTCGATCCCGAAATTGCAGTGCATCGACTCGTCGCGCAGGATGTACTGGTACTGTTCGGCGGCACCGGTCATCTTGTTCTGGCGGCCCATCGCAAGAATCTGGGCAAAACCGACGTAGAAGAACAGCCCTTCCATGATGCAGGCAAACACGATCAGGCTCTTGAGCAATTGCTGGTCGGCCTCGGCGGTGCCGGTCTTGAACATCGGATCGGTAAGCGTGTCGATGAACGGAATCAGAAATTCGTCCTTGGCGCGAATGCTTCCGATCTCATGGTAGGCGTTGAACACCTCGCCCTCGTCCAAGCCCAGGCTCTCGACGATATATTGGTAGGCGTGGGTATGGATCGCCTCTTCGAAAGCCTGGCGCAGCAGATACTGGCGGCACTCCGGCGCGCTGATGTGGCGGTAGGTGCCGAGCACGATGTTGTTAGCCGCCAGGGAATCCGCGGTGACGAAGAATCCGAGGTTGCGCTTGATGATGCGGCGCTCGTCCTCGGTCAGTCCGTTCGGGTCCTTCCAGGTGGCGATGTCGCGGCTCATGTTGATTTCCTGCGGCATCCAGTGGTTGGCGCAGGCGGACAGATACTTCTCCCACGCCCATTTGTACTTGAACGGCACGAGCTGGTTGACATCGGTGCGGCCGTTGATGATGCGCTTGTCCTCGACGCGGATGCGGCGCAGCGCACCGACGCGCACTGCCGGGGCGGTTTCCTGCCGTGCATGCTCCTGCCGTCCGCCGGCGCTCGCCAACGATGCGGGCATGAAGCCCCGCACCGCCTGCAAACCCAGGCCGGCTATCGGGGAGATTGCCGTTTCGTCTTCAAAATTGAGCATGTTCGTCTATCGTGCCTCGGCATCCGCCTACTGGCACGCCTCGCATTCCGGATCGTCGATCGAGCAGAACTTCGGTTCGGCCGGGCCCGCGCCCTGACCAGCCGGGGACATCCCGCCCTCGGGCACCGCGTTCAGCTGCCCGGTCTTCACTGTGGATTTCTCCGCGTGGGTTGCGCCCATCGAACGCAGGTAATAGGTCGTTTTCAGGCCGCGCTTCCATGCGAGCTTGTAGGTGTCGTCGAGCCGCTTGCCCGAGGCGCCACCGATATAGATGTTGAGCGACTGCGATTGGTCGATCCATTTCTGCCTTCTTCCTGCCGCCTCCACCAGCCACTGCGGCTCGACTTCGAACGCGGTGGCGTAGAGGTTCCGCAACTCGGCCGGCACGCGGTCGATCTTGGCCAGGTTGCCGTCGAAATACTTGAGATCGGAAATCATCACTTCGTCCCAGAGGTTCAGGCGCTTGAGATCGTTCACCAGGTACTCGTTGACCACGGTGAATTCGCCCGACAGGTTCGACTTGACATACAGGTTCTGATAGGTCGGCTCGATCGAAGCCGATACGCCGATGATATTGGCGATAGTCGCGGTCGGCGCGATGGCCACGCAATTCGAATTGCGCATCCCGTGCTGCTTGATGCGCTGGCGCAGTGCGTCCCAATCCATGCTGGAGCTCATGTCGATTTCAACATGGCCGCCGCGTTCCTCGCGCAGCAGGGCCAGCGTGTCCTGCGGCAGGATGCCGCGGTCCCACAGCGACCCGCGGTAGGACGAGTAGCGGCCGCGCTCCTCGGCCAGATCCACCGAAGCGCTGTAGCCGTAATAGGCGACCGTCTCCATCGACCGGTCGGCGAACTCAACTGCCTCCCTGGAGCCATAAGGAATGCGCAGCAGGTGCAGGCAGTCCTGGAAACCCATAATTCCCATACCCACCGGACGGTGCTTGAGGTTGGAATTGCGCGCCTTGCCGACCGCGTAGTAATTGATCTCAATGACGTTGTCCAGCATACGCATCGCCGTGGCGATCGTCCGCCGCAGCTTGGCATGATCGAGCTTGACCGCGCCATCGATCTGCCTGAGGTGCGCTACCAGATTGACCGAACCCAGGTTGCACACCGCGATTTCGTGCTCGTTCGTATTGAGCGTGATCTCGGTGCACAGGTTGGAACTGTGCACGACACCCGCGTGGGACTGCGGCGAGCGGATATTGCACGGGTCCTTGAACGTGATCCAGGGATGCCCGGTCTCGAACAGCATCGACAGCATCTTGCGCCACAGCTGCAGCGCCGGGATTTTGCGGAACAGCTTATGTTCGCCCCTGGCCGCATTTTCCTCGTAGGCCGTATAGGCGTCCTCGAATTCCCTGCCGAACTTATCGTGCAGGTCGGGACAGTCCGAGGGCGAGAACAGGGTCCACTCGCCGTTTGCCATCACCCGTTTCATGAACAGGTCCGGGATCCAGTTGGCCGTGTTCATGTCGTGGGTGCGGCGGCGGTCGTCGCCCGTGTTCTTCCGCAGCTCCAGAAACTCTTCGATATCCAGGTGCCAGGTTTCCAGATAGGCGCACACCGCCCCCTTGCGCTTTCCGCCCTGGTTCACCGCGACGGCGGTGTCGTTGACCACCTTCAGGAACGGAACCACGCCCTGCGACTTGCCGTTGGTGCCTTTGATGTGCGAGCCGAGCGCCCGCACCGGCGTCCAGTCGTTGCCCAGGCCGCCCGCGTACTTTGCCAGCAGGGCGTTGTCCTTGATCGACTCGTAGATGCCGTCCAGATCGTCGGCCACAGTGGTCAGGTAGCAGCTCGACAGCTGCGAGCGCAGCGTGCCGGAGTTGAACAGGGTCGGCGTCGAACTCATGAAGTCGAAGGACGACAGCACCTGATAGAACTCGATGGCGCGTGCTTCGCGGTCGATCTCGTTCAGGGCGAGGCCCATGGCCACGCGCATGAAGAAGGCCTGAGGCAGTTCGATGCGCTGCCCGCGGTCGTGCAGGAAGTAGCGGTCATACAGGGTCTGCAGGCCGAGGTAGCCGAACTGAAGGTCGCGCGATGCTTCCAGCGACTTGCCGAGGCGCGCCAGGTCGAATTTCGCCAGCCTCTCGTCCAATAAGTCCGCAGCGACCCCGCGTTTGATGAATTCGGGAAAATACTCGGCGTAGCGCTTGCCCATCTGCGCCTGCGGCACTTCCTCGCCCAGGACCTCGATGCGGATGGTGTTCAGCAGCAGCCGCGCGGTGACGAAGCTGTAGGCCGGGTCCTTTTCGATCAGCGCGCGCGCCGACAGGATCGCCGACTTGCGGATTTCCTCGATCGGCACACCATCGTATAGATTCTTCAGCGTCTCGCTGAAGATGATGCCCGGGTCGACCGCATCGCCCAGGCCCTCGCAACACGCCTTGAGCAACTGCTTCAGCGCGGCCAGATTCAGCGGGCGCCGCACACCATTCTCGATCACCTGCAGTTCGGGCGCGGCAATCTTGTCCTTCTGCTTCGCCTGTTCCTGCGCGCGCGCTTGGGTGCGCTGCTCGCGATACAAAACGTAGGCCCTGGCCACTTCGTGCTCGCCGGAGCGCATCAGCGCCAGCTCGACCTGGTCCTGAATGTCTTCAATATGGAACGTGCCGCCGCCGGGCTGGCGACGCACCAGGGCGGTGACCACGCCCCCAGTGAGCCCCGCGACCAATTCGCGGATGCGCGCCGATGCGGCACCCTGACCGCCTTCGATCGCCAGAAACGCCTTGGTCATTGCAACCGTAATCTTCCCCGGATCGAAACCGACCACCGCACCATTGCGGCGAATGATCCGGTATTCGGGATAGACGGACTGGCTCACTGCGGATATTTCAACAACATTGGCACCGGCCACGGAGGGCGATTTCTGTGAATCGGTGACAAGCTGCATATGTATTTCCCTGTTGTTCTACTGCTTCGATCGCTGCATTTCTGTCGCTGGTCTCTTAACTGGGTCGGGACCACAACCACAATATATAGTATCTCGTCGTCAGTTCGCAACTAATTTTAGTGATGCACTTTTGATTTTGCAAGGACTTTTTGAAAGTTTATGTTCAAGCGCCGATTCGCCGCGAGTAAAACGAATGAGGCACAGCGTGGTGTTGTCCGGCTCGCGCCTATGAAGGATTCGCGCAGCCGGGCCTGATGCCGCCGGCGCGGCAGCGCGAATATTTTCTTTACGCCGATTTTTTGCGTGGCCTGTCCGAGCGGCCGTTTCAGAATGACAGCAACGGCCACTGATCGGGGGGGGCGCGCGTGATCGGATCAGTCGCTATGAATGGCAGCGGATACTAGGCGATCGAGCTGCGAAAGCGCGGCCAGTCGAAGCTGGGACCGGGATCAGTCTTGCGCACCGGCGCGATGTCGCAGTGGCCGGCGATGGCGGCGATCGGATAGGCCGACTGCAGCGCGCGCGCAAGCTGTGCCAGCACGCGGTACTGCGGCTCGGCGTAGGGCACGTCATCCGCGCCCTCCAGCTCGATGCCGATGGAAAAATCGTTGCAGCGGCTGCGCCCGCACCAAACCGACTCGCCGGCGTGCCAGGCGCGCTTCGCGCAGGGCACGAACTGCAGCAACTCGCCCGTGCGGCGGATAAGAAAATGCGCCGACACGCGCACGCCGGCCAGGGTCTGGTAGTAAGGATGCGCCGCGTGGTCGAGTTCGTTAGTGAACAGCCGCACCACGTCGTCGCTGCCAAACTCGCCCGGCGGCAGGCTGATATTGTGGATGACGAGCAGCGTTACCGCCTCGCTCGACGGCCGTTCGTCGCAGTTGGGAGACGCGAGGTAGCGCGCGCCGTCCACGCGCCCGGCGGCATCGACCATCATGGGTTCGGTTCGTTGATCCCCAGCCGCGCCATGCGGTAGCGCAGCGCGCGGAAAGTTATGCCGAGGAGCCGGGCCGCCGCGGTGCGGTTGAAGCGCGTCTTGCCCAGCGCTTCGAGTATGGCCTCGCGTTCGACCCGGTCGAGATAGTCCGGCAACGGCCATTTGCCGCCTGCGGACGCTTCGTCTGCTTCGCGCACCGGCGTGAGCCGCAAATCGTGCGGCTGAATTTCTTCGCCGCCGCACAAGGCCACGGCGCGCTCCAGGATGTTCTCGAGCTCGCGCACATTGCCCGGAAAATCGTAACGATCGAGTTCCGCCTGCGCCGCCTTCGACAGGCGCGGCACATTGCCGCCCGCCGCGCCCATGCGCGCGAGCATCGATTCGGACAGCACGGCGACGTCTTCGCGGCATTCTCTCAAGGACGGCATTTTCAGCTCGATCACGTTGAGGCGAAAATAGAGGTCCTGGCGGAAAGTTCCCGCCTCGACCAGCGCGTTGAGGTTCTGGTGCGTGGCGCAGATCAAGCGCACGTCCACCGGGTCCTCGCCGGTTGCGCCGACCTTGCGCACCCGCTTTTCCTGGATCGCGCGCAACAGCTTCACCTGCATCGGAAGCGGCAGGTCGGCGACCTCGTCCAGAAACAGCGTACCGCCGTGCGCCACCCGGAAAAAACCGTCGCGGTCGGCCTCCGCCCCGGTGAATGCCCCTTTCTTGTAGCCGAAAAACTCGCTTTCCATCAGATTCTCCGGAATCGCGCCGCAATTCACCGGCACAAACTCCTGATCGCCGCGCGGTCCCTGCTCATGGATCAACCGCGCCGCCAATTCCTTGCCGCTGCCGGATTCGCCGCTGATGTAGACCGGCGCCTGGCTGCGGGCGAGTTTGTCTATCATCGCCCGCGCCTGCTGCACCGCAGGCGATTCGCCCAGCAACTGATGGCGCGCGGGCTTTGCCGCGGAGATGCGCTGCGGCAGCTTGAGCGCCGACTTCACCAGAGTGCGCAGATCCTCCAGCGACACCGGCTTCGATAGATAGTCGAACGCGCCGGCCTTGAGCGCCCCCACCGCGTTCTCGGCGCTGCCGTAGGCGGTGATCACCGCCACCGGAAGATCATTGCAGTGTTCGCCGATGTAGCGCACCAGCTCCAGCCCATCACCGTCGGGCAGACGCATATCGGTCAGGCACAGGTCGAACCGCTGCGCCCGCAGCAGCGCGTGCGCCTCGCCCACGCTCGCTGCGGACTCCACCGCCAGCCCCATGCGCAGCAAGGTCAGCTCGAGCAACTCGCGAATGTCGGCCTCGTCGTCGACCACCAGAACCGTGGCGGGAGCCGGCTCGCTCCTGCGTTCGGCGCGCTTCATGCCGGCCGGCCGCCGCACAGCACGCGAAAGTCCGCCCCGTGGCCTTTAGCTTGCGGCTCGGCGTGCTCGAGGATGGCGCCGTTGGCGGCGCACATCTCGCGCGCAATATACAGGCCGAGGCCGGTGCCGCCGCTATAGGTGGTGAAGAAGGGTTCGAACAATTGCTGCCGCAGGTGCGTAGGCACGCCTTCGCCGTCGTCGATCACATGCAATTCTACCCGATTCGCCTGGCGCCGAACCACCACGCCCACGCTCCCTTCGCCCTGGCGCGAGTGGCGCCAGGCATTGCGCAGCAGATTCCACAGCACCTGCTGCAGGTGCACCCGGTCGAACACGATTTCGCTCGCGTCGTGCAATTCCAGCGCGAATCCGGACACCGGAATTTTCTCGTTTTGCGCGAACTCCTCGATAAACGACGGCATGAATGCCGCAAGCCGGATGGTCTCCGGATGCAAGCGGTCGCGGCGCGTCAGCTCCAGCACGTCGCGCACCATGCGCTCGAGGCGTTTGGAGTTGTCCTTGATGATGTGCAGCAAGCGCTCCTGCGACGGCCCGCCCTGATCCTCCAGCAACAGTTCGCTCGCGTGGCTGATCGCCGACAGCGGATTGCGGATTTCGTGCGCGATATTGGCGGTGAGCCGTCCCAGCGCAGCCAGTTTCAACTGCTGCGCCTGCTCCTGCAGCCGCGACAGGTCCTCGAGGAACACGAGGGAGATGCTGCCGCCGTCGGTGCCGGCCTCGACGAAGCGTGCACGCACCAACTTGCCGCTGCCCGGCAGCAGCAGGGTCTGCGCCGGATTGTCCCGCTGGCTGCGCCAGCGCGCCAGCATGGAGGCGATCTCGGACGAATACTTCTCGATCTGATCGAGCTCCGGCGCCTGCCATCCGAGCAGCACCGACACCTGCGGATTGTGCTGGCGCACGAGACCGTTGCCGTCGACCACCAGTACCGCGTCCTGCATGTCCTGGAGCACCAGCTGGTTGATGCGCAGCTGATTGCTCAGGTCGACCGAACGCTGCCGCATTACGCGTTCCTGGCGGATGACGCGTTGCGCCAGCTGGTTGGTGATCAGCGCGGTGGCGAAATAGCCGATGGAGAGCAGTCCCGGCTGAACAAAACTGGCCGTGCCGTGATCGACGACCAGAATCCAGTAGGTCTGCTCCAGCAGGATGGCGATGGACGCGAGCGCGGCATAGAACAGCATCAGCGCGCCGCGACTCACCAGGGCCGCTGCCGCGAGCGATATCAGCAGCATCACACCCAGTCCGCTCCTGAAGCCGCCGCTGGCGTTCAGCAGCAGCACCGAAGCGACGATGTCGGTGACGACGTGCAGGCTCAGCTGGAAATTGAAATAGCTGCGCATCTTTTCCAGCAGCACCTGGTACGCCACCGCCAGCAACAGGTAGGCGCCGGCAACGTACTCGAACAGCGCGAGGTTGTGGCTGCCGAAATTGAGGCTGTCGCCGAAGATCAGCACCGTGGCGATGAACACCACCGCGAGGAGCAGGCGATAGATGTTGAAATAGCGCAGCGAAACCCAGAACGAGTCCGGCTGGGTGTCGGGGGCGAACTGCCAGACGGCCATTGGCGACCGCCGCTAACCCGCCTGGCGGCGGTGCTCGGCGCAGCAGAAGAACCGGTCCCCTTCGGCGATGGCCTCGCGCTGCGGAAGATACAGGCCGCAGTGGCTGCAGTTGACCATCTGTTCGGGCGCCGCCTCTGGGGCATCCTTGGCCGCGTCCTTGCGGCGGAAACCCTTGGCCAGCAACCACACGGCCACGAGCGCAAGAACAAGCAACAGAAATTTGCTCAAGTTTGGTCCCAGTTATCCCGGCGCGCCGGCGCCGCCCGTCCTCATATTAGCAGACAGCCGCGGCGCCAAACCCCGCCGTCTGCAGATTCGACGCTTCCGAAAACCGCTCAGGCGAGTTCACTGCCTGCCAGCCTGCGCTTGAGCCGCTTCGCGTCCGAAATCGGCGTACTCGACGACGACATCGACCCAGCTCTGCACCGGCACGCCGTTGATTTCGCCAGGCTCGAAGCGCATCTTTTCGAATGCCGCAAGAGCCGCCTCAGCGTATGCGGCGGGCAACTCGCTGGCGAGCACGCGCACGCTGTTGATTTCACCCTTGGCGCTGATCCAGACGCGGAGCGTCATCTTGCCGCCGATGCCGGTGTCGCCGTCCGCGGGCGGCTGGACATCGAACCTGCCGATGCCCTCCGGCATGCGGCTGAGCCTTGCGGCCGGGTAGTAGCCGTGCAGGGGAATCGCCCCCGGCGCGCCCTGCTGGCCCGGCGCTGCGTCCTGCGCTCCATCCGGTCGCGCGGCAGGCGCCGGGGGTACCGCCGATCCCGCTGTAGGATCGACCTCGCGCGCGAGGATCGGCTGCGTCTCCGCGATGAGATTCAGCGACACGCGCAGCGCGGATGCCGCAGGCCTGACTGATCCCGGCTCGCCTCCCATTGACAGGGGTACGGGCCAGCTCAGCAACAGGACATGGCCGAACAGCGAAGCGACGAGCGCGCCGGCGAGCCTGAAGCTGCGATCGGAACACAGTCCCGGCATGGCGGCCCGGCGTGTATCGGCGCTAGACATGCTATAGCGGTCGCCGGCGATGATCCATAACCCGGGCCGGCGAGGGCCCGGGCCATGCGCGCATCACTCGTCCTTCTTGAAGTACCAGAACACGCGGGTGCGTTTGCCGCTTGGGTTGACCTGCAGCTTGGTGCCTTCGATCACCGATCCGCTAGTGCCGGCCCCGCCGCCGCCGATGATGAAGCGGACGGTCTTCTGGTCGCTGATCTGCACCACGCCGGATACCGGCGAGGGCGGCAGGCCGCCGCCCTTGAACGTGGCGTACATGTCGGACTTGTTGATGGCGCCATTGCCGGTCCGGTCGCCGAAGGCCGAAGTGCCGGTGAGGAAGTTCAGCGCGTAGCCGCGCGCTATGCCGAGGTTGGGCTCGCAGGACTTCGGATCGACCGCCTTCGGCAGGTTGGTGCCGAAGAAGGTCGTGCCCGCGACCGTAAGCGGCGCGTTCACCGATTTCTCGCCGTTATCGTAGGCAATGTACCAGCCTTTGAAGCTGGTCGCCGTGGCATCGATGGTCGTGGTGGTCGCGTTGAAATTCGTGATCTGTGCGAGCTGCGTCTCGGTCGCCGCGTGGCTGGTCGCCGTGGACGTCGCGTCGGCGGCGCCCGCCGCAAGGGCGTCCTTGATCATGTAGAAGCGGTCGGCAATCGCGGTGGTGGACGGCTGCTCGCGGTCGCCGGTGCCGTCCATGACATAGGCCACCTGGGTGCCGCTGACGACGGTCAGCACGACTTCGGGTGGATAGAGGAACTTGCGGTCATTCGAACCGCCGTTGTTCCCGACGTCGCCGAACGCGGCGATGGTATAGGCCTTCCACGCGGCCGGATCGGCGGCGCCGATGTCGAATCGATGCATTTTGGCGCCGGTGTCGCCCACGTAGACGCGGTCGATGCAGCCGTCGCCGTCGGTATCGAGCAGCGTTACGTCAGAAGGGACGGTGTACCTCCGCGTGCTGTTGCTGAAACCCGCATAGTCGTTGGCCGGCGGCAGCAGCAGCTTGATCAGGCTGCCGTCGGCCGCATTCAACACGAACACGCCGCGGCCCATGGTGGCGTTGGGGCGCGCAGAACCGGAGGTAACGTCCTCGGATGCCGGATCGTAACCGGCGCCGAATATCAGCCCACGCACGTAAGTGTTGGAGTCGCCGGCGTTGCAGCCTACGCCGCTGGTCTTCTTCAGCGCCACCACCTTCGGCTCCGACCAGGTGTAGCCCAGCTCGGAAAAGCCGGTATCGGTGTAGCTCTTCTTCCACAGGAACCTGGGTGCGGTGGGGTCGCTCACGTCGAGGGCGTAGATGAAGCGGCCGCCGCGCCGCATGCTGATGAAAATATGCGTCGTCGACAGATCGGCGGACTGGTAGACGCCGATGTTGCCGTCAAAGTAGTAGTCGCGCGGCGTGCGCGGCGCGGACAGGCCCAGGTACTTGATCAGGGGCGTGTTGTTGTACAGCCGGCCGAGGCTGGAGTAATGCTCCGGCGCGACGAAGGACCAGACCTCCTGCCCGTCCTTGCTCCCGGCGGCTTCGTTCTGCCCGACCTTGGTGGCGCGGAAGGTGCCGTCGTTGGAGCCGTAGAACGCGTAGATGCCGGTGGTGCCGCCGTAATTGATCACCAGCGGGCGCGAATGCAGCACGTCGCCGTGCACCGAGGCGCGCACGTCGGTGAGCGAAGAGTTGATGTTCTCGTCCTCCTTGTTGTCCACCCCGCGGATCCAGTTGATAAGCGTCGCCGCGGGGATGCTTGTGCCCTTGGCCGCCGTCCCGGTCGCCGTCGCCGCCGGCCCGGTGGTGAGATTGAAGGTCATGGTGTTCGAGCCGGAAGGAATGCTCAGGCCGTCCGCGGCGACGGTCTTGGTGCCGTTGTATTCGGCTTGGTCCGCGCCCGTGACGATCACGCTGGTCGCCGCACCGAAACCGTGGTTCACCGCAGTCGTTACCGTGACGGTGGCGACGTTGCTGGCGTTGCCGGCGGTGCGCGTGATCGAAGTCACCGTGCGGGTGGGAACGCCGGTGGCGGCAATGGTGCCGGTCGCGGGGCTCGCCGGAACGATGCTGCTGACGGTGGAAGAGCCGGTAACCGAAGCGAGGGTCACAGTGAAGCAATAGTGTTTGCCGACGCCGCAGGCGACGCCGTAGATCACCGAGGCCGGAGTGATGTTCAGCACCGCGCTGCTGGTGCCCGAAACGCTGAGCGCGGTCACCCGGCCGGCGGCGCCTGAGGTCGTGATCAGCGGATTGGCGCAGGTGGCCGGAATGCTGGCCATCGCCACCGAAACCAGTTTCGACGCGCCCGCGCTGCCGCCCGCCGGGCGGCTGATCAAGGTGTTCGCGACCGTACTGCTGGTGCTGGTCCCGCCGGTGCGGCAGGTGATGGTGGTGCTGCCGTAGGGCGCGGCGATCGGATCGGGCGGGTCGATGCCCGTAGTCAGGGTCGTGACCGTGCCATAGTTCGCGGTCGGCGGCGTGTAGCTGAAGTTATTGGCGTCGATATACGTGATGTTGAATGTGCCGTTGTATTCGCAGGTGCTGGTGGCGGTCCAGCCGGCGCATTGGCTGGTGGCGGTGGACATGGCGGCGGATACGGCGGCGCCGGCGATGGTCACGCTCTGGCCGTTGATGAAGCCGTGCGCAGGCAGATTGACCGTCACCACGCCGTTGCTGTAAGTCACGGCGTTGGCCGCAATGCCCTGGCTGACGCTGCCTCCCGCGGAAACCGTGATCGAAGCCCCGGTGGCGGGGGTCACCGGCGTTTCCGAAACCGGGAACGTAAAGTGGGTGGCATCCACCTTGGTCGCGGTCCAGGTGGCGTTGTAGGCCGCTACATTGGTGTTGAGATTGACCGTGTCCGTGGGCGAGTTGAGCGCCAGGTCGGCCGTGGTCGTGGCGCTGACGGTGGTGCCGGAGCGCGCCAGGGTGACAGAGGAACTGGTGCTGGTGAGCGCGGTGACCAGGTTTCCATTGGCACTGCTGAACAGCGGGGGCGCGGCGCCCGCGGTGCAGTTGGGTGTGCAGGTGTACATGTTGCGCGCGTTAGGCCCGAGATTGCGCAGCATCTGCGCCGCGCCGCCTTTTTCCACCAGGTCACCGTCCGGGGAATCGTATTGGCCGCCGGCGCCGGAGGGGCTGTAGGCCCAGAATCCGGCCGCGGGCGCGGTGGTCTTGCTCCAGTAGCTGCGCGCCGAGGGATCGACGAAACCGGTCTGGGAATTGACCGCTGCCTTGCCGTCGGCGTCGGAAAGGAACAGCACGTCGGCGCCGGTGGCGTCGGTGGTGAGGTTGAACTTGTACTGTTTCAGGTTCCCCAACCAGCGCGGCGCGCCGTTGGCGTCGGGCCGGAACACACCCATGTAGATCTGGTTCAGGTAGGTGCCCTGGGTATTGACGCTGACCGGCAGGCTGGCCGACGTGAACACGCTGTTGACCGCCTGGATTTCGTTGAGGATGCGCGTGAGCGCGTCCTGGATCTCGGCTTCGCTGGTGGCGGCGAAATATTTGCCGCCGCCGACCGAAGCCGTGCTTTTCAGCAGCGCGGTCTGCGGCACGTCCTGGTGGTCCTTGTAAACGTCGATGGTATAGGTGGTGACCAGGCCGTCGGCGCAGATGCCGTTGGCGTCGCAGGGGACGTTGGAGGCGCCGTATTTGTGCAGGAAACGCGCCCATTCATCCAGGTAGGTTGTCTTGACGCCCTCATCGAAAATCTGGGTGGCGTCAAATTTGGCCAGCAAGGAATTGCCCAACGTGGTCGGGTTGACGCTCGAAGTCGAGGGGAAGCCATTGCCGATGAAAATGATGAAATTCTTGTTGCATGGCGTGTCCGAAGACATTGGACCGACGTAGGTGGTGCTGTCGGCAGCGACGAACGCATTGCCGGCAATGGCGCCCGCGGTGTAGGGATTGACACCGGCCGATCCGTTGCCGGCGTAGTCGCGCAGTGAAGCCATGGCGGCGTAGGGAGTCGAATTGCTAAAATAAAGGAACGCCTCGTACATCAGCGCGCCGTAGTCGGAATTGGCCGCAGCCACCTGCTGGCCGGTCCGCTCGTCGTTGAAAACCGGCTTGATGCCGGAGAGCATCGCCTGGAAGGCGGTGCGGTTGGTCGCGTCCATGTCACGGATCGCAAAGCGCACATAACCGCCGTCCTTGGTCTGCCCCGTGCCCTTGACGAACATCATCAGGCCGAGGCGCACGTCGCCGGTGAGGCTGCCGATCACGTTGCTCATCGCCTGCAGTTCGGATTCCCCCTGCTTGCCTATCGGCCAGCCCTGGTCATTGCGGTTCCAGTTGGCGCTGTTGTCGACGATGATGAGCACGTTCGGCTTCTGGCCGGTGATCGGCGTGCCGCCCTTGAACAGATCGATGTCGTCGGCGAAGGCGGCGGCCGGCACGAGCAGGCCGGCGGCGAGGATCAGCTTGCGCGCGAGGTTTAGGAGTGCCATGGCATGGTTCCTTGATGAGAGTCTGGTTGGCATTGGCTTGACAGCAGCTTAAGAGCGCCCGGCTCAGGAGCAGCGCTTGGCGGAATCGGATTTGTAGGCTTCGGACAGGATGCGGTCCATTTTCTGCTTCGCCGCCTGGACCAGGGTGACCTTGGCTTTGGAGCCGGCGTCGCTGACCGAGGCGGTAACGCGCCAGGTGACCCAGGCGCAGTCGGTCTTGGCCGCGCCGGTCAGCTGGCCCATGATGCCGGCGTTCTTCAGCGTGGACGAGGACAGGCACAGCCGGTCGTCGGCGTTGGTCAGCGGCTGGAAGTCGGCGTCAGACACCAGGATGTCCTTGGTCGCGACGATGCAGGGCTGGGCCAGGGTGACCTTGTAATCGGCGGTGCCGTCGCCGGTGACGTCGACGCTGTCGCTGGTCGGCGCGGTGGAGGGGTCGGAAAAATAGCTGCCCTTGCTCAACACCATGTTGATCGAGGCCTGCGCGGCGCCGAGCGCCTCCTGCTGGTACTGTATGTTGCCGACCACCTTCAGGTTGCTCGTGGCCGAATTGATCGACTGCAGGCCGATCAGCGTCAGCAGCACCAGCATGATCAGGCCGATCAGCAGCGTGGTGCCGCGCTGATTCCGGCGCAGGGCATCGCGTCCGGTTGCGGGATTCATGGTCATTTCCTGTTAGCGATGTTGTTGGCACGCGCCGTGGCGACATACACGTGGCGCTTGTAGCGGTCTTTGAACGGCGTGCCCGCGAGCGCACTTCCGTCCGAAGCGAGGCTGTAGGTCTTGGTATCGGTATAGTCCCCCGAGATTTCCGTGTTGCGCGCCAGCAGGAATATCTTCACCACGGTGACCTTCTGCCAGTCGGCGTCGGCCGGCGCCGTGGAATAGGAATCCGGCGTGCCGTCGTTGTTGGCATCGATGCCGTATTCGAACTGCAGATTTTCGATACCTTCGGCGATGGCGCGCGTCGTCATCGAACCGCAGCTCGCCGTGGCGCTGGTCGAGCAGACGCCGGCGTCCGCCGGACTCAACTCGACCATCTTCAAGGTCGGAATGCCGTCTTTGGCGGCGCAGTCGTTGCAGGTGGCGATGTAAAAAATACGCACGAAATACTGGCGGACGGGGGCCAGCCCGCCGTTCATGCAATTGGCGGGCGTCCCGACTGGCCTTACGCCGTGCAGAATGAACGCGCTGGGGTCTTTCGTCATGACGTAGGCGGCCTCGCTCGGCGTGTCGTTGCAGTTGGACACCTGCAGGTAATGGCCTGCGCCCAGCGATGCCACGCTGACGCCGGCCGAGCCGTCCTCGTTGGTGACGTTGGCATCGCGCGTGCCGTCCTCGTTGGCATCGACTCTCAGCTGCGTGGTGCTAACGCGGCGGATGACCAGGATATCCGTGCCCGCCTTGAGATCGGACAGGCAACTGGGCAGGGTGTTGGACGTCGCGCTGTCCGGATAGCCGTAGATGCCCACCGGGAGGTCGCCCGAGGTGAACCCCATGTTGTTGAGGATGGTCGTGCACGGGTCCAGCGGTTTCCCTGCGTCCGGGTGCCCCACGGGGTATACGGCAGTGTAGCTCGTTGGAAAGTAGTCCCCATAGAACGCCGCCAGCTGAATGTCTTCCCTTAGCATATCGACCGCGTAGCGGCCGTTCTCGATCTGCCGGCTGCTCTTCTCGACCTCGTTGCGCGATTCCATGCTCGACACGAGCACCGAAATCATGGCGCTTAGAATCAGCAAGCCGATAGTGCTGGCGATCATCAGTTCCACCAGCGAGAAGCCGCTTTCGCGCGTACGCTCCGCGCCGGAACCCGGCTCACAGGGGCCGCGCATGCGCCGCAAATCTGTCGTTCTGGACATGGTCGGTCGTTCCTATAGGCCGTCAAGAACGGGGAAGCGCCAAATCATGGTGACCGCGCGCCGCGAAGCCTCGGAATCGTAATCGCCCTGACCACAGGTCGTCGCCGGCGCGATCGTGGCGCCCAAGCCCTGCCACACCACCGAGATCAGATAGACATTGGTCGCAGTCGAGGCGACGCAGCCGCGGCCGTCGATCATCGCGCCCTGCTTGGTCGAGCCCTTTGCTTCAGAAGAGCCCTTCAGCGCCTTGCTCCACTCGCACAGGTCGGCGGCGGCGCGCGTCCCGAGCGCGGTGCAATCGCCGGCGTCGGAGATGCCGGTCCCCTCGCCTTTCGTGACATAGCTCGCGGCGTTGTCAATATTACCGTCCATCCTGCTGCCGATATCCTGCAGCAAGACCAGCGCCTGGGCGCGCTGGTAGGACTCGAGTTCCGAGGTGTGCGCCTTGCCCTGCAGCGCGGCCAGGCCGAGCATCCCGACCGAGAGGATGAGGATGGTGATCAGCACTTCGAGCATCGAGGTGCCGCGGCAATGCGCAGGCGCAGCGGTCCGCCAGATTTGTTTGTTCGTCGGCATCAGCAACTCCCCACTACGCTCTTGGGCTGCCCGGTCACCCCGACGCTGATGCAGCGCGGCGATACTGTACTGCCCGATACCGCGCCGGCGACCTGCAGGGTCACGGTGCTGGCGGACGACGAGCGCCCGCTGCGGGTGTAGACGACGCTCGCGGGCCCGGTGATGGTGATGCTGGCGTCGTACGCGTCCTGGGTGCCTAGGGTTGCGCCGTCCACTCCGGCAATGGTCCAGCCCTTGGCCCATTCGGTGCCTCCGCTCGCCGGCGTGAGCGTGACGCTGCCGTTCTGTTTCAGCGCTTCGCTGCGCGCCAGGATCAGCGCCGTCGTGATGTCGAAACTTGCGCTCTTGATGCGCTGACCCAGCATCAGGTTCTTGAAGGATGGCGCCGCGAACGTCGCCAATATGCCGATGATCGCCAGCGCAACCATAAGCTCTGTCAGGCTGAAGCCCGCCGGGCGGCGCGGCAGCGTGCGGCGGATGGTCATGGTCAGGGGATCCGCCGTCCTACCACTTATCGGCGGGCGCTTTCGCCCCGGTATTGTCCAGAGTCAGCGTGCCGTCGCTCGCGTTGGCCTGCCCCGTTACCGGCACGGCCGATATCTGGAAAGTGCGGGTGTTTCCGCCGACGTTGGCGACGCTGAGGTTGTAGAATTTGCTCACCTCCGCCGGAACCGGCAGATTCAGAACCGAGCTGAAATCCGCGTTGGCGGCGGCTTCCGCGTACACGCGCGCGTCGAGGATGTATTGCTGTTCCTTGTTGGCCACGGATACCATGAACGCCTTCGCCGCGGCGCGGTTGCCCTTAACGATGTAAGTTTTGTAGGATGGATAGGCTATGGCCCCGAGGATGCCGATGATGACCACCACGATCATCAGTTCGATCAGGGTAAAGCCGCGGACGCGCCTGCTGATTGGAATGCTGTGGTTCATGCGTCACCTTTCATGGTTGGTTGTGCATACGCTGCCGCTCTCTCTCTGGACTATAGGCCGTCTTAGGGCCTCGTCCCGGCGACAAGTATGCACGATCCTGCCTGTCGGAGAATACTAGGGGCCGTTCCGTGCTTGGCGCAACAGAAGGCGACGGGCGGCTAGTATTGCCGAACAAGCGGTTGAGGCACAGGAATCATGTCGCGTAGCCCGGCCCCGAAGAGCAGGAAAGCTAACCGCGCCCCGGAATCGCATATGCCGGCTAAGCGCCGTAGAATTGCAGCGGAAAAACCTTCCGGTCCAAAAGTGTTAACCATGTGTCCGGTCAACACCGGGAATGAAGTGGTCGGGGTGAGAGGATTTGAACCTCCGACTCCTGCGTCCCGAACGCAGTACTCTACCAGGCTGAGCTACACCCCGAGGTGTTACAGATGGGGGCGCCCCCCCGGAAACAAACGCGGTCAGTGGTTCCGATTGACCGCGAAATTGGCTAATTGTAGCAAACTGTCGCGGTATTTTGAATTCGGCAGATGCTCGATGGCTGCGCAGGCAGTTGCCGCTTCCTGGCTGGCCTGCTCGCGCGCGTACTCGAGCGCTCCGGTACTGGTGATGGCGTCGAGCACGGCTTCGAAGTCGTCGCGCCCGCCCTGCTCGATCGCATGCCGCACAGTTTGCGCCTGCGCGGACGAGCCTTTGCGCATGGCGTAGATCAGTGGCAGCGTCGGCTTGCCCTCGTTGAGATCGTCGCCCAGGTTCTTGCCGGTCTCGCGCAGGTCGCCGGAATAGTCGAGCACGTCGTCGATCAGCTGGAACGCGGTGCCCACGTGCATGCCATACTGCGCCAGGCCCTCTTCCGCTTTCGCCGTAGCTCGGCCGAGAATTGCGCCAAGGCGGGTCGCGGCCTCGAACAGTTTGGCCGTCTTGCGCCGCACCACCTCGAGATAGCGCACCTCATCGGTATCGGCGTTGTGCACGTTCAGCAGCTGCAGCACTTCCCCCTCGGCGATCGTATTGGTGGCATCGGCCAGGACTGCCATGACGCGCATGTCGTCCACGGCGAGCATCATCTGGAACGCCCGCGAATACAGGAAATCGCCCACCAGGACGCTGGCTGCGTTGCCAAATGCCGCGTTGGCCGTCTTGCGTCCGCGACGCAATGCGGATTCGTCGACCACGTCGTCGTGCAGCAGCGTCGCGGTGTGAATGAACTCGACCACCGCCGCGAGTTCATGGTGATGGCGGCCGCCATAGCCGGTTGCGCCGGCCGCCAGGAGCAACATCGCCGGGCGCAGCCGTTTGCCGCCGCTGGCGATGATGTACTCGGCCACCTGGCGGATCAGCGCCACGTCGGATTCGAGCCGACGCCGGATCACGGTATCCACCGCGCGCATATCGGCGTCGATGAGTGAATGAATGGGCTCTATGGACAAGGGGAAAAGGGCCGGAAACCAGGGCTGAAAAGCGGTTTTTGCAGGCTCGAAATCATAGCATAAAGCTTTTGACGGCCAAAGCTAAATTGCTGTATCATCTCGGGTTCCTTAGTTTTACTGCTGTTTCGCTTTTTTGGAGTCTGAACATGTATGCGGTCATAAAAACCGGAGGCAAGCAGTACCGGGTCGCCGCCGGCGAAAAATTGAAAATAGAACAGTTGCCGGCGGCCATCGGGGCCGAAATCGTGCTCGATCAGGTGTTGCTGATCGCCGACGGCGACAACTTCAAGATGGGCAGACCGCTGGTCAGCGGGGCTTCAGTAGCGGCGAAAGTCCTTGCCCAAGGGCGCCATGACAAGGTGCGCATCTTCAAGCTGCGCCGGCGCAAGCATTACCAGAAGCACCAGGGGCATCGCCAGAATTTCACCGAAATCGAAATTACCGGGATCACGGGATAAGGTCAACGGCTTAATCAGAAAGGCAGGACATGGCACATAAGAAAGCAGGCGGCAGCTCCAGAAACGGCCGCGATTCGCAGTCCAAGCGCCTGGGCGTGAAACGCTACGGCGACCAGGTGATTTCCGCCGGCAGCATCATCGTGCGCCAGCGTGGCACGCAGGTGCATGCGGGCGAGAACGTCGGCATGGGCAAGGACCACACCTTGTACGCCAAGGTTGCGGGCAAAGTATTGTTCGGGGTCAAAGGCCCGATGAGCAAGAAAACCGTAAGCGTGGTGCCGGCCTGAACACCGGCAGGCTCCTAGAAAAGCCCTATCCACGCGGTAGGGCTTTTTTATTTGTCGCGCCAGTCCGATCATGAAATTCATCGACGAAGCCAGGATCGAGGTCCACGCCGGCAAGGGCGGGGATGGCGTCGCCCATTTCAGGCGCGAGAAATTCGTGCCTCGAGGTGGCCCGGACGGCGGCGATGGCGGTCACGGCGGCGGCATTTACGCGGTGGCCAACCGCAACATCAACACGCTCATCGATTACCGCTATGCGCGCATCCACCGCGCCAAAGGCGGCGAGAACGGGCGCGGCTCGGACCAGTACGGCAAGGGCGCCGCGGACATCGTGCTGCGCGTCCCTGTGGGCACGGTCATTACCGACGCCAATACCGGCGAGCTGATCGCCGATCTCGCTGCGCACGAGCAACAGGCGCTGGTCGCACGCGGCGGAAAAGGCGGCTTGGGCAATCTGCATTTCAAGACCAGCACCAACCGCGCGCCGCGCCAGTGCACGCCGGGCGAGGCGGGCGAATCGCGGGAGCTGCGCCTGGAGTTGAAACTGCTCGCCGACGTCGGCCTCCTGGGCATGCCCAACGCGGGCAAATCGACTTTCATCCGCGCGGTTTCCGCCGCCCGTCCGAAGGTCGCCGATTACCCCTTCACCACCCTGCACCCCAATCTGGGCGTGGTGCGCGTGGCCGAGGACAGAAGTTTCGTCGTCGCCGACATTCCCGGTCTGATCGAAGGCGCAGCCGAGGGCGCCGGGCTGGGTCACCAGTTCCTGCGCCACCTTGCGCGTACGCGGCTGCTGCTGCACCTGGTCGACATCGCACCATTCGACGACAGCGCGGACCCGGTCAAGGACGCGCGCGCCATCGTCAACGAGCTCAGAAAATACGATCAGACGCTGTACGACAAACCGCGCTGGCTGGTGCTCAACAAGACCGACATGCTGCAGGCGGACGAGCGTGACCAGGCGGTGCGGCGTTTCATCAAAGCGTATCGCTGGAAAGGCAGGTGGTTCGCGATCTCGGCGCTCACCGGCGAGGGCTGCCGTGAGCTGTGCTTCGCCATCATGGATCATCTGACCGAAAAGCAGGTGGCCTGACATGGCGCTGCTGCTCAAATCGGCGCGGCGCCTCGTGGTCAAGGTTGGCAGCTCGCTCGTCACCGACCAGGGCCACGGCCTGGACCAGACGGCGATCGCGCGCTGGGCGGCCCAGATCGCGCAACTGCGGATGCACGCCAAGGAAGTCGTGCTGGTGTCGAGCGGCGCGATCGCCGAGGGCATGCAGCGCCTTGGCTGGACCACGCGTCCGCAGGCAATGCACGAGCTTCAGGCTGCAGCCGCCGTGGGCCAGATGGGTCTGGTGCAGGTGTACGAAACCTGTTTTCGCGAGCACGGCCTGCATACCGCGCAGGTGCTGTTGACACACGCCGACCTGGCCGACCGCCAGCGCTATCTCAACGCCCGCTCGACTTTGCGCACGCTGCTCGCGCTGGGCGTGGTCCCGATCATCAACGAGAACGACACCGTGGTCACCGACGAAATCAAGTTCGGCGACAACGACACGCTGGCGGCCCTCGTCACCAACCTGATCGAGGCGGATTGTCTGATCATTCTCACCGACCAGGCAGGCCTGTATACCCGCGATCCGCGCGAAGATTCCTCGGCCGAATTGGTAAGTGTAGCCAAGGCCGGGGCGCCCGAGCTGGAGCTTATGTGCGGCAAACCAGGCAGCCACATCGCCAAAGGCGGGATGCTGACCAAGGTTCTTGCCGCCAAACGAGCCGCGCGTTCGGGTGCGCACTCCGTGATCGCCTCCGGTCGCGAACCTGACGTGCTGCTGCGGCTTGCGCAGGGCGAAGCCATCGGCACGCTGCTGGTCGCCGACACCATGCCGATCGCCGCGCGCAAACAGTGGCTGGCCGACCATTTGCAGGTCAATGGCAGGCTGCTGTTGGATGCCGGCGCGATGCGCGCGCTGGTGCGGGACGGCAAGAGCCTGCTGCCCATAGGCGTGACCAGCATTGAAGGCGCGTTCGAGCGCGGCGCGGTGGTCGCCTGCGTCTCGCCCGAAGGCAAGGAACTGGCGCGCGGGCTGGTCAACTACGGCGCAACCGAAGCCCGCCGCATCCTGGGCAAGCCGAGCAGCGAGATCCTGTCGGTCCTTGGCTATGTGGACGAGCCGGAGTTGATACACAGGGACAACCTGGTCCTGCTGTAGCGTGCTTGAGTCGCGTTGCGGACCAATGCTCGCGCGGCGAATGCCGAGCGGCGCAGCGGCGGCCGCAGCCGTATGTCATTCGGCTCTGGCCGAATCAATTTGTGGCGCGGATGGCCTCAGTAGACCGTCTTCGGCGGACCGCTTCGAAGCGCCTGCACCGCTTCGGCCGTTGTTTCGATGATACGGCTCTTGGAGCAGAAATAATCCGCGTGCAGCACGGTCCGTTGCGCGTTGCGCGCATCGGCCGGTATCGGCTGCCATCGGGAACTGCGCGCCTCCGACCAAGTATTGTCCGATCGGCCGAGGGCGTAGACGCGGAACTGGCGCGCCGAACAGCGAATGCCTTCAAAGCTTACGTTGAGAACGCCCTCGGCGCTTCTCGCGATCAGCGTGTATCGCACCACCCCGTCCTTGCCGACGCTGACCGATTTCGCGTCGACGAAAAATGTGAACGTCGTGGTCGCGCTCACCTGCAGCGGCAGGTAGTTCTCGGACTTCGGGTATTCGGGGACCGCCACCTGCGCCTCATCCACGCGGCGGACATCGCCGTAATCGCTTTCGGCGCCGCCCGCCTGCGCCCAGGCGCCAAGCGGCAGAATCAGCGCCAGCGCAAGCCAGGCGCGCACGGAGGTCAACGCAGGTCTTGCGCCAGGGACGCGCGCACGCCGGCAGCGGCGGCGCCAACCTCGGCTTGATAGTTCGGGTGATCCACACCAATCGCCAAACCTACGCCGTATTTCAGCGCGCGTGCCATCTCGTCGTCGAGCTCAAAGCGCAGGAAGTGTACGGCGGAGGTCTTTTCCTCGTTCTCGCGCTCCAGGTCTTCGTCGGCAATGGCATGGACCCGGGCGCAGCCTTCCACCTGCACCCAGACCCGGTCTTCGATTCCCTTCAACTTGGACAGCGCCTGTTTGCGTTCCTCCGCATCCGCGTATTCGATCATCATGGTCGCCTTGAAATTGCGTCCGTCCGGAATCAGGGGATTATAGGTGTCGAGCTCGTCCTGTATGCCCTCCTCCTCGAACGTGCGTTCGATGCGCAGCATTTCCTGGACCTGATAGCGGATCGTCAGTTCATCCTCGAATATCAGCATCACGTGCGCCCCCAGATGCACGGTGCGATTCTTCCTGTGCGCCATGACCTTGGCGCGGAATTCCTTGCGCTGCCGGGCATATGCTTCCAGACTGAGCAAGCTGTCCCTGGCAATCTTGTGCGTGGTCTTGTGCCCGGCGTTCATATCCCTTTCACAACCCGTAGGCAATGCGCAGCAGACTCAGCGGGTGCTCTCTTCGCGCTCTGGTTTCCCCCATCCCCTGCTGGATGTGGCGCGCCGCGATGGCGCAGTCGGAACTAATGTAATCCGGGTCGCTTGCCGCCATGGCTTTGAACACCGGGCCGCCGATCTTCATCGACTTGGCGTAGTACTCCAATTTTACGCCCCAGGTGCCGTCGTGACCCGAGCAGCGCTCCACCGTGGTTACGGTGGTCTGCGGGACCAGCTGCAGCGCCTCGCGTGTTTTCTGCCCCATGTTCTGCACCCGAGAATGGCAGGGAATATGGTAGGCGACCTTCCCCAGCGACTGCTTGAAATCGTTCTTGAGCAGACCGTCCTTGTGGCGCAGGACGAAGTATTCGAAAGGATCGAACATCGCTGCAGCCACCTCCTTCACCTCAGCGTCGTCGGGGAACAGCAAGGGCAGTTCCGACTTGAACATCAGCGTGCAGGAGGGCACTGCGGTGAGGATGGCATAGCCCTCGCGCGCCAGGCGTACGAGTTGCGGAATGTTGACCTGTTTCAGGCGCGCGACGCTTTCCAGATCGCCCAGTTCCAGCTTGGGCATGCCGCAGCAGGCCTCCTTCTCCACGATCACATAGGGAATTTCGTTGTGTGCCAGCAGTTTTATCAGGTCGTGGCCGATTCCAGGCTCGTTGTAATTCACGTAACAGCTTGCATAAATCGCAACCTTGCCCGGCGTGCGCGCGCTATCTTTCGCCGCGTGTGGAGCGCTCGGCGCCGCCGTGCTGCGGAATTTCGACGGGCTGTAGGGCGGGAGCTCGCGCTCCTGGTGCACGCCGATGACTTTCTGCATCAGCGCGCGCGCCGTGCCATTGGCATTGAGCGCATTGACCGTCTGCGCCACCACAGGTGTCGCGGCGAGCTTGCCGATCGCGTCGGTAGACGACAAAAGACGGTCGCGAAAACGGACGTCGCCCTTCTTATACTTGACCGCTTTGGCGCGCAGCATCAAGTGGGGAAAATCGACGTTCCACTGATGCGGCGGCACATAGGGACATTTCGTCATGTAGCACAGGTCACACAAATAGCACTGGTCGACCACTTTGCCGAAATCCTTCCTCTCCACGCCGTCGACCTCGCCGGTCTTGCTTTCGTCGACGAGGTCAAACAAGGTGGGAAAGGCAGTGCACAGGCTCACGCAGCGGCGGCAGCCGTGACAGATATCGTAGACACGATGAAGTTCTGCGTTAAGCTTTTCTTCGTCGTAGAAGTCCGGCGATTTCCAGTCTACGGGATGCCGGGTGGGAGCCTCCAGGCTGCCTTCGCGCATTGTCATGGTGTCGGTGATCGCTGACGGACGGCGAACGCGCTCACTTCGGCAGTCCCGCCCGTCGCACATCCCCCGTGTTCGGCGTCAATCCGTTAACACATCCAAAGCCTTCTGGAAGCGGTTGGCGTGTGAGCGTTCGGCCTTTGCCAGTGTCTGGAACCAATCGGCAATTTCCTCGAAGCCTTCGTCGCGTGCGCCCTTCGCCATGCCTGGATACATGTCGGTGTATTCGTGCGTCTCGCCAGCAACTGCAGCTGTCAGGTTCTGTCTGCTGGACCCGATCGGCAAGCCGGTCGCCGGATCACCCACTTGTTCCAGGTACTCGAGGTGGCCGTGCGCATGTCCGGTTTCGCCTTCGGCGGTCGAACGGAACAGCGCGGCGACGTCGTTCTGGCCTTCGATATCAGCCTTGTTGGCGAAATAAAGATAGCGGCGGTTGGCCTGCGATTCGCCAGCAAATGCCGCTTTCAGGTTTTCCTCGGTTTTTGAGCCTTTGAGTTTCATGTTTCCTCCGGTTGATCAAAGCATCGACAATTACAGCAAGCTACCAATAAACAGCGATGGAAGTTATGCGAAATATCAATAGGATATTACATAACCATTAAAATCAATAGCATATAAGATATAATGACTTAACTACAAATATTAGACCAAGTATAAAACGAGTCTCACAAGCTGTCAATCATTTTGCTTGATTCCCGATGGGCTGCTGGCAACATCATTATGGCGAGCGCGGACGAATCGACGACGCTGCCGCTGGTTTCGCCATCGCAGTGGCAGTCCCGGTCCGGATCATCATCTACCCGTTACAGGAAGCCGAGCACAGGCGCGGACAGAAACCCGATCAACGCACCGAGCGCACCGTGGCATCTCGTTTGACATGGCGCAAATCCCGATTCAGGTAGCGCGCCAGTTCGTTCAGCGCCTGGGCGTAGACCTCGCGCTTGAACTCGATCACTGTGTCCAGCGGAACCCAGTAGTCGTGCCAACGCCAGGCGTCGAATTCCGGATGCTCGCTTGCGCGCAGCGACACGTCACTGTCGCGCGCGACCAGGCGCAACAGGAACCAGATCTGCTTCTGGCCCCTGTAGCTGCCGCGCCATTCACGTCTGATCCATTGCGACGGCACTTCGTAACGCAGCCAGTTTCTGGTGCGGCCAAGGATTCGGACATGGTGAGCCTTCAAGCCCACCTCTTCCTCAAGCTCCCGGTACATGGCCTGTTCCGGGGTCTCACCGTGCTTGATTCCGCCCTGCGGAAATTGCCAGGAATGTTCCTTGACGCGCTTGCCCCAGAATACCTCGTTCTTTGCGTTACAGATTACGATGCCGACGTTCGGGCGATAGCCGTCACGGTCGAGCATGATACTTTCATCCTAAGCTGATATTTGCGCCATTCTTCCACATTTCGCGACGCAATGAAAGCCGGCGGCGGCGCAGCGCTCGCTGCGGCGATCTTCGAGTAGAATAGCGCCGCAATAGCTTTCGGAAACCCCATGCGCGTCTCGCAGTTCTTCATCTCCACCCTCAGGGAAGCCCCCGCCGACGCGGAAATCGTCAGCCACAAGCTGATGCTGCGCGCCGGCATCATCCGCCGCCTCGCGGGCGGCATTTACACCTGGATGCCGCTGGGACTGCGCATCGTGCGCAAAGTCGAAGCGATCGTGCGCGAGGAAATGAACCGCGCCGGTGCGATCGAGCTGTCGATGCCGGTGGTGCAGCCGGCGGAGCTGTGGCAGGAATCGGGCCGCTGGGAAAAATACGGGGCGGAATTGCTGCGCTTCCAGGACCGGCACCAGCGCGACTTCCTGATCCAGCCGACATCCGAAGAGGTCATTACCGATCTCGCGCGCAGCGAACTCAGAAGCTATCGCCAGCTGCCTGTGCATTTCTACCAGATCCAGACCAAATTCCGCGATGAACGCCGGCCGCGTTTCGGCATCATGCGCGGGCGTGAGTTCACGATGAAAGACGGCTATTCGTTTCATGCCGACTACGCCGACCTGCAGCGCGAGTACAAGAACATGTACGACACCTACACGCGCATATTCACTCGCCTCGGGCTCAAATTCCGCGCCGTGGCCGCCGACACGGGTTCCATCGGCGGCACCGGCTCGCACGAATTTCACGTGCTCGCCGACTCAGGCGAAGATGCCGTCGCCTACTGCCCGGACTCGGATTACGCCGCCAACGTCGAACTCGCCCAGGCGCTGCCGCCGGCGGCGCCACGCCCGGTGCCCGCCGAATCGATGCGCAAGGTTCCGACCCCGGGCGCCACCCGTTGCGAGGATGTCGCCGCCCTGCTGGGCGCGCCGCTCGCGCAAACCGTCAAAGCCATCGCCGTCATGCACCGGGACGAATTCGTCCTGTTGTTGCTGCGGGGCGATCACAGCCTGAACGAAATCAAGACGCAAAAGCTGCCTGGAATGGATCCTTTTCGTTTCGCCACCGATGCCGAAGTCGAGCGCCATCTGGGGTGCATGCCCGGCTATATCGGTCCGGTCGGCGCAGATGCGGGGGTGAAGATCATTTCCGACCACGCAGTCGCCGCCATGGCGGACTTCATCTGCGGCGCAAACCAGGAGGGCTACCACCTGGCCGGCGCGAATTTCGGGCGCGACCTGCCCGAGCCGGGCCTGGTCGCGGATATCCGCAACGTCGTGCCCGGCGACCCCAGCCCGGACGGAAAGGGCAAACTCGACATCTGCCGCGGCATTGAAGTCGGGCACGTTTTTCAACTCCGCACCAAGTACTCCGAAGCGATGAAAGCCATGTTCCTGGACGAGGCGGGCAAGTCGCAGGCGTTCGAAATGGGGTGCTACGGCATCGGCGTGACGCGCATCGTCGGCGCCGCCATCGAGCAGAACCACGACGCGCGCGGCATTGTTTTCCCCGAGCCGATCGCGCCGTTCCAGCTGGCGCTGGTGCCGATCGGCTATCGCAAGAGCGCTCAGGTCAGGGAAACCAGCGACAGGCTATGCATGGAACTCGCCGCAGCCGGCATCGAAGCGCTGCTGGACGACCGCGACGAGCGCCCCGGCGTGATGTTCGCCGACATGGAACTGATCGGCATCCCGCACCGCATAGTGGTAGGCGAGCGCGGGCTGAAACAGGGCAAGCTCGAATACCAGGGCCGGCGCGACCAGGCACCGACTCCGATCGCCGTCGACGAGCTGCTGGCCTTTGTCCAGGCGAGGCTATGCGCGCGCTGATTCGATTGGCGGCGTGCTTCGCGTTCGTCGGCGCACAGGGCACCGCGTTCGCCGGCGCGCAGGTCTACGAGCCGCTTGCGGCGAGCGTGCAGGCGGCTTTGTCGAAGGCGGTGAGCGACCACGCGCCGCGTAAGTCGGCGTTCAAATCCAAGCTGGACGAGGTCGACTGGCTGACGGCGATGTCGCGGCGGCTGGACCTGCGCGTGCGCGACGACAAGAACCGCATCGCTTTGCTTAAGACGGTGCACTACGAGGCCAGCCGGGCCGGTCTCGACCCGCAACTGGTGCTGGGCTTGATTCAGGTCGAGAGCGGTTTCAAGAAGTACGCCGTGTCCGCAGCCGGAGCGCGGGGTTTAATGCAAGTCATGCCGTTCTGGGTAAGGCTCATCGGCGCCAAAAGCGACAACCTGTTCGACATGCGCAAGAATATCCGCTACGGCTGCGCCATACTACGGCACTACCTGGATCTGGAGAAAGGCGACTTGTACCGGGCGCTCGGGCGCTACAACGGCAGCTTGGGCAAGCCCGAGTATCCGCGTGCGGTGGAGGCGGTGTGGAAGAACCAGTGGCGCTATGACGGCAAGCTCGCCTAGCAGTTTGTTGAATTTCTCCGCGATACGCTTAGTTCTTGTCATCCTGAGCGCAGCGAAGGATCTGCTGTTAACATTGAATCAACAACTTGAAAAAGCAGATTCTTCGTCGCTACGCTCCTCAGAATGACATCCCCGCGAATTTCAACGAACTGCTAGGGGACGTAGCGTCCCTTCAGCGCAGAATCACCCGGCTTGGAAATACTCCTCCGTTAGGCCAACATCCGGCGCAGGAGCGCCTATAGCTGCGGGTTGATGCGCTCCACCTTGCTGTGCAGCTTGTTAAGCGCCGAGAGATAGGCCTTGGCCGAGGCGACGACAATGTCGGTGTCGGCACCGACGCCGTTGACGATGCGCCCGGCCCTTTGCAAGCGCACCGTGACTTCGCCCTGCGACTCGGTGCCCTGCGTGACAGCGTTGACCGAGTACAGCATCAGTTCGGCGCCGCTGTTGGCGACGCTCTCGATCGCCTTGAAGGTGGCGTCAACCGGACCGTCGCCCTGGGATTCGGCGCGGCGCTCGACCCCGTCCTCGGCCAGGACCACGCGCGCGTGGGGGCGCTCGGCGGTGCCGCTAGCCTGGGTCATGTCCACCAGCTTCCAGTGCTCGCTCTGGGCCGCGGCCGCCTCGCCCGACGCCAAGGCATGGATGTCCTCGTCGAAGATCTCGTGTTTCTTGTCCGCCAGATCCTTGAATCTGGCAAAGGCGGCGTTGATCATCTGATCCGATTCAAGCGCTATGCCCAATTCCTTCAACCGCGCCTTGAACGCGGTGCGGCCGGAGTGCTTGCCCAGCACCAGCTTGTTCGCGTTCCAGCCCACGTCCTCGGCCCGCATGATTTCGTAGGTTTCGCGGCTCTTGAGCACGCCGTCCTGATGGATGCCCGCCTCGTGCGCAAATGCATTGGCGCCGACGATGGCCTTGTTCGGCTGCACCGGAAAGCCGGTGATGCCGGAGACGAGCCTCGACGCGGGCACAATCTGGGTCGCATCGACGCGCGTGTCGCAGGGAAACACGTCGCGCCGCGTGCGCACCGCCATCACGATCTCCTCGAGCGAGCTGTTGCCGGCGCGCTCGCCGAGGCCGTTGATGGTGCACTCCACCTGGCGCGCCCCGTTCATCACTGCGGCGAGCGAATTGGCCACCGCCAGTCCAAGATCGTTGTGGCAGTGCACCGACCAGACCGCCTTGTCGGAATTCGGGACGCGCTCGCGCAGGGTGCGGATCAGGCCGCCGAACTGCTCCGGCAACGTGTAGCCGACCGTATCCGGAATGTTGACCGTCCTTGCACCCTCATTGATCACCGCCTCGAGAACGCGGCACAGGAAGTCGACATCCGAGCGCCCGGCGTCTTCCGGCGAAAATTCGACGTCGTCGGTGAACTTGCGCGCGAAGCGCACGGCGTTGACGGCATCGGTCAGCACCTGGTCCGGCGTCATGCGCAGCTTTTTCTCCATATGGATGGGAGAGGTGGCGATGAAGGTGTGGATGCGGCCGGACTTGGCCGGTTTGATCGCCTCTGCCGCGCGGGCGATGTCCTTGTCGTTGGCCCGCGACAAGCCGCAGACCGTGCTGTCCTTGATGATTTCCGCTACCGCACGCACCGCCTCGAAATCGCCGTTGGATGCCGCCGGAAAGCCTGCCTCGATCACATCCACGCGCATCTTCTCCAGCAGCCGCGCGATGCGCAGCTTCTCCTCCTTGGTCATGGAGGCGCCGGGGCTCTGCTCGCCATCGCGCATGGTGGTATCGAATATGATCAAGTGGTCCTTCATCTCAGCCTCCAGTCAATAGAAACGGATTGAATATTCCTGGCCTGCGCCGCTTTGGCGCAGGGTTCGAACAAACCAGATTGTGGGGGGGGTTATGTGCGCGCGGGGCGCAGCAGCAGACCGGCGAGCAACAGCAGGCTGCTAAGGAAGGCGGTCAACACTGTGGTGCTGGAAACCATGAATGCAATATATCGGCTTTCCTGCGATTAGGCAATAGGTTGCCTGTTGCGCCTGTTCCACATCCACACCACGTAGCCGGAAACGGAATAGGCGACAAACAGCAGGAACAGCACCGTCGGCGGATGGGTGGAGATCAGGGTCACGGCGAACACCACCAGCAGGATGGCCCAGAATGGCACGCTGCGCCGGAAGTTGATCTCCTTGAAGCTGTAGAAGGGGATATTGCTCACCATGGTGATGCCCGCAAACAGCGTGATGATGCAGGCGGTCCAGCGCATCGTGCTCACCGCCTCGATCTTGAAATCGTCCACCACCCAGATGAATCCCGCGACCAGCGCCGCCGCCGCGGGACTCGGCAATCCCTGGAAATAGCGCTTGTCGACCACTTCGATATTGGTGTTGAAGCGCGCCAGCCGCAACGCGGCGCCGGCGCAATAGACGAAGGCGGCGATCCATCCGATGCGGCCCATGCTTTTCAGCGCCCATTCGTACATCACCAGCGCCGGAGCGGCGCCGAATGACACCATGTCGGAGAGGCTATCGTACTCGGCGCCGAACTCGCTCTGCGTATGCGTAAGGCGCGCGACGCGCCCGTCCAGACCATCGAGCACCATGGCGACGAAAATCGCCATCGCCGCCTGGTCAAAACGCGTGTTCATCGCCTGCACAATCGCGTAAAACCCGGCAAACAGCGCCGCCGTGGTGAACAGATTGGGCAGCAGGTAGATGCCGCGGCGGCGCATCTCCGGGTTGATCAGAGGTTTCTTGCGTTTGTACGCAACCATTCCGGTCGTCTACTCCAGGCCGGCCAGGACCGTGCTCGCAGCATACACCTTGTCGCCCAGCGCCACCTTAATGCGGGCGTTCGGCGGCAGATACACATCGACGCGCGAACCGAAGCGGATAAAGCCGTAGCGTTGCCCGCGCTGCAGCGTGTCCCCCGCTTTGACATAGCACAGGATGCGCCGCGCGATCAGACCCGCCACCTGCACACAGGTGACCTCGGCGCCGGCGTCGGCACGGATCCACAGCGCGTTGCGTTCGTTTTCCGTCGATGCCTTGTCCAGCGCGGCGTTGACGAAGCTGCCGGAGCTATAGAAAACCTGCTTTACCTGGCCGTCCACCGGCGCCCGGTTAGAGTGCACATTGAACACGTTCATGAACACGCTGACCTTGACGGTTTCGCGGTCAAGGTAGGGATCGCGCGCTTTCTCCACCGCCACGATGCGCCCGTCGGCGGGCGATACCACCGTTTTGGCGTCCCCCGGGACCTCGCGCGGCGGGTCGCGGAAGAACTGCAGCACGAACAGCGCGATGATCCACAACGGAATCGACCAGACGATGCTGTAGGCGGTCAGCAGCGCCGCTGCCGCGACGGCGATCACCAGGAATGGCCAACCTTCGCGGGCGATGAGCGGATGGGGATAATTCATCAGCAGGAGGGAGACGGGAGGGGTGAAGGGTCGGAGGCGCCGCGGATTTTGCGCCTCCCTCCCCTGTTTTCCTTCCTCACCTAGTTCTTCGACTGATCGACGAGCTTATTCTTTCTGATCCAGGGCATCATCGCACGCAGTCTTTCGCCCACCACCTCGATCTGATGCTCGGCGGTGAGGCGGCGGCGCGACAACAGCGTCGGCGCACCGGCGCGGTTCTCCAGAATGAAGCTCTTCGCGTAATCACCGGTCTGGATGTTCTTCAGCGCCTCGCGCATGGCTTTCTTGGTGTCTTCGGTGACGATCTTCGGTCCGGTCAGGTACTCGCCGTATTCGGCGTTGTTCGAAATCGAATAATTCATCGTGCCGATGCCGCCTTCGTACATCAGGTCGACGATCAGCTTGAGTTCGTGCAGGCACTCAAAGTAGGCCATCTCCGGAGCATAGCCGGCGTCGACCAGGGTTTCGAAGCCCGCCTTGACCAGTTCGACGCAGCCGCCGCAAAGCACGGCCTGCTCGCCGAACAGGTCGGTTTCGGTCTCTTCCTTGAACGTGGTTTCGATCACGCCGGCGCGCGCACCGCCGATCGCCGCCGCGTAGGACAAGGCCAGATCGCGCGCTTTTTGGCTCGGGTTCTGGTGCACGGCGATCAGCATGGGCGTGCCGCCGCCCTGGACATAGGTAGAGCGAACGGTGTGACCGGGCGCCTTGGGCGCGATCATCACCACATCGAGGTCGCCGCGCGGCGTCACCTGGCCGTAATGAATATTGAAACCGTGGGCAAACGCCAGCGTTGCGCCCTTCTTGATATTGGGCTCGACCTCGCCCTGGTACACCGCCGCGATGTGCTCATCAGGCATGAGCATCATGACGAAATCGGCGCCCCTCACGGCCTCCGCGACTTCCGCCACTTTGAGTCCGGCCTTCCTCGCCTTGTCCCAGGACGCGCCGCCGCGGCGCAAGCCCACGGTGACCTTCATGCCGGAGTCGTGCAGATTGAGCGCGTGCGCATGGCCCTGCGAACCGTAGCCGACAATGGTCACTTTCTTGCCTTTGATCAGCGAAAGGTCGGCGTCCTTGTCATAATATACTTTCATGGTTTCCTCTCTGAAAAAGCGTGGCGCGCGGGTC
>Ga0315281_10000845_pt1 | contig 44201 bp, 37 predicted proteins | sample YL17G07_0_MG_FD_204540 | JGI IMG/M metagenome (GOLD analysis project Ga0315281, IMG submission 204540) | Sediment microbial communities from Yellowstone Lake, YNP, Wyoming, USA - YL17G07_0 | ecosystem: Environmental > Aquatic > Freshwater > Lake > Sediment | place: USA: Wyoming | collected...
GTCCACCGGAGTCGCGGGTGCGATCGTTGAGAGCGGATTGGGAGTGGTGACGACCACGGGCGATGCGACGTTCGACACGAGTGCCGCACTGGTGAATCCGGCGGCGGTGCCGGCCACACTTGGCTCGGGCAACGTAACCCTCACCAATACGGGGAATAGTTTCGGAACCATTGCGGTCAACGCGGTACTGTCGCAAAAAATAGTTGGTGCCGGCAGCGTGGTCGAAATCTCGGCGCCGACGATCACAGTACGCGGGGTGTTCGGTCTGTTTGGTGACGAGGGCATTAACGCAGCGCGCGTGATCCTCAACGCGCCGGGGCCAGGCGTCGACGGCAAGAGTCCCATCATCGCGCAGAGCAGCGCGACCAGCGGACCGATCATCACCGCCGACGCACCGCTTGACATCGGACTACCCGCCCTGACCATCAATGGAGCGGGGGTAGTCGGCGTGGACTCCATCACGGGTTTGCGCGTGCTCATCAGCGGCGCCGTGGCGGTGGATCCGGGCGCAGTGACCAGCGGCATCGTGTTTCTCGTGGGTGACAATGCCGTCAAACCGAAATATGAGTTCGGCGGCGACCCGACCCACCGCGCCGTGCTGTACAACGGCGTGGGCGCGGAATCGGCGGTTGCGACCGGCGCTTTGGATGCGGCCTACCTCGATATCCGCAACCAAGCGCGCGAAGTGCGCGAGTCGGGCTTCGCCAAGGAGAACGCGGCCAAGGTGCTGCGTCAGGGCGTGGTGACCGAAGCGGGTCCAGGCCAGCCGGCAGTCGACGACAACCGCGGCATGGCGAATCCGCCAGCTTGCGATGGACAGGAGAATCGCGACGCCCAAGGGAACGACGACCTGAGTTGCGGCAGCTAGGAATGTAACATATTGAAAATAAATAACATTTTATAGGCTATCTAACTAGTTGCCATAAATCGTGAGATATCGCACGAAACGGTGTGCACGGAGGTTGATTCCGCTTGAAACTGATTCTAGAATATGGCGATCTGTAATAAGAAAGTGTTTGCGCCGAACTCGGTGCGATAGTTCGACAGGAGGGACGACATGAATGCATATAACTGGGTAACCCGGACTTGCGCGGCGGGAGCGTTGTTGTTCTGCACCGGTGCGTTTGCGACGGACGAAGGGCTGCGCCGGACGGTGTCGATCAACGATCACGCGCCTACGGTCCAGGAGGTCGAGGAAGCGCTGTTTCCAAAGCAGATGGAAGTGCAGAAGGAAGAGTGCGATGCGCTCGAGAAAGCGGGCTTCCGCTGCCAAAGCGTGATCCCGAAATCCTCCTTGGATTCGGTACTGATCACGTTCGCGCTCGGCTCGGCTAAACTGACCAACGAGGCCAAGGGCTTCCTGCGCACGGTTGGCCAAGCACTGCAACAACGAGTCTCCACCTGGAAAGCCTTGGTGATCGAAGGGCATACCGACGCCACCGGGACCGATGCCGTCAACCGCAGGCTTTCCGCCCAGCGCGCAGATACGGTAAAACAGTTCCTCCAGGCTGAGTATGGGCTGAAGAATATCGAAGTCGCGGGCCGTTCCAGCGATCGGCTGAAGGACCCGCAGAACCCGACCAGCGAATTGAACCGCCGTGTCGAGTTCATCCCGAGTTGGTGAGATCTCTTGAAAAGTCACGGAAAACGGGCGCTGCGGCGCCCGTTTTGTTTGATTGCGGGCGATGTGTGAATTTGTCCATACCTGGGGCCGAAGATTCTGACGTATACTGTTAATTGACTGCTATGAAAAAAGTACTGATCAGTGCGGCATTATGGGTATTCGGGACGGCTTTTGCCCTTGCGGCAATGGGGCAGCAGCAGACGCCTGACGTCGGCTTGGTGAGCGAAATCATCGGCGACGTCGGTTATTCCAACGGCGGCTCCCCGTCGAAGCCAATTCAGCCGTATATGCGCGTTCGCCAGGGCGACCGGATCGTCCTGGCGCAAGGGTCGGTACTGCAAATCAGCTATTTCACCGCCGGGGTCAAGGAGACATGGAAGGGCGCAGCGACTTTTGTCGCCACCAATGCCGGAGGCGAGCTGCTCAAGGGCACCAAACCCGAAATTGCCCAGTTGCCTGGCTCGGTTGCGAACAAGCTTGCGCGAGTACCGGCATTGATCGCAGGTACGCGTACGGGGGGCATAACGGTACGCGCCCTCTCCGAGCGTCCGGACCCCGCGAAAAAAGAGAAGGAAGTGGCCGAGGCCATGGCCAATTACGAAGCCATGCGGGCGAGCGCCAGGCGCGATGACATCATCCCCGAGCTTTACCTCTTCAGCGTTCTGCAGGAATACGAAATGTACGATGACCTCAAGGTGGTGGCGCTGGAGTTGGTCCGGCGCCAGCCGCAGAACCGGGAGCTTGCCGACCTCGCCATGCGGGCCATCAAACGCGCTGACGAACAGTAGTCAGGGCCGACTGATCGATCCAAGATTTGCCAGACTGTGTTGCATGCTCGTGTGACACAATTGAACGGAACCGGGCGTTTCTCTCTGTTTGAAGAAGGGAGATGCCAGTGAATCCCGCATTCTCCAGCGGATCTACCGGTCCGACCGCTCCCCGTGGGAAGATGATGAGTCTCGGAATGCGCGCATGCTGCCCGCGGCGAAATCCTGCATCGGTGCCGCTGGCGTTACAATTGGTCGCTGTCGCCATACCCAGGAAAAGGCAATCATGAGCAAGCGAACTGAACTTGAAGCTGCCCTCGCCAAGGCCGAGGCGGATTGGCGCAAGGCAAACGAGAACCTCGACAAGGCAGAGGCCGAGCGGACCAAGGCACACGCCGCCTGGGACAAGGTGGTCAACGAGCGGCGCTATGCGGGCGCCGACCGGCGCAGGGCAGGCTCGATCTGGGACAGGGCCTTCCCGGACCGGCGCAAGGCGGCCGCCGACCGGCGCAATGCAGAGGCCGTCCGGGACAAGGCAAACGTCGTCTGGGACAAGGCACGCGCCGACCGTAACAAGGTGCGCGCAGATTGGGACAAGGCGCGCGATGCGCTCGACCAACTAAACCGCACAGAGGGGAAAGCGTAAGCGCGAGCGTGTTTTCCGCAGGTCAACTAGCTGGTCTACAATCGCGGCCGGGCTTGGCGGTGAAGAACTAGAGGTGACTGCGTCCGGCCAGCATTTCGGCGAGACACCGGCCTTCGTCCAAGGCCACGCCGAGCGAAGTGTCCATGGCGACCCGGGCCATGACGCGATACCAGTGGCGCAAGTCAGACGCGGATTGATCCTAATCAAAAGGCCGAGCCAATCCGGCCGCTAGACTTTCGCCACGTGATTCCTATTCTTGACCTAGGAGGATGCCATGGCTCACCGTCTGAAAGCTCTTGCGCTAGCGCTGGTCTCAACGTCATTGGCAGCAGGTTTCGCCGTGGCGCAACCCATCGAAGATGAACTGGTCCTGATCACGCCGGTGGCGAAGACCCTCACCGACCCGACACTGGCGGATTTCGCCAAATACGCGAAGGAAACATGGAATATCACGCTGAAGACGAGCGCGCTCGCGGCAGGGACGCCGGTGGCCTACGGCCGCATTCTCGAATGGAAAGGCCGGCCCGAGGTGGATATCTTCTGGGGCGGCGAGAGCGCGCTGTTCGACAAGCTCTCCGCGCAGAATCTTCTCGCGCGACTCGACCTGCCGAAGGCCGTGCTGGACGCGATCCCGGCGACCATCGGCAAACCAAAGCCGATCTATTTGAAAGATCCCAAAGGCTTCTGGACCGGCACAGTGCTCGAGCCCTATGGCCTGGTCTATCACCCGAAGGTGCTCGCGCGACTGGGCGTGCCCGAGCCGAAGGATTGGGACGATCTGTTGCATCCCAAACTGAAAGGTCATGTCGCGCAGTGTGCCCCGAGCCGTTCGAGCAGCAGCCACGCGACCTACGAGGTGATACTCCAGCGTGACGGCGACGACAAGGGCTGGGAGTGGCTGAAGCGCCTCGGCGCGAACACCGGCATTTTTACCGCACGCAGCCGAGACGTGCCCTCGGTGGTCGCCCGGGGCGAGTTCGCCGCCGGCTTTGCCGTGCCGAGCTACATGGCGTTCGAGGACCGACTGGCCGGTTTCGAACTCAAGTTCGTGGCGCCGAAGACCGCATGGATTACTCCTGAACCCATCGCCGTGCTGGCGGGCGCCAAGCATCCGAAGGCGGCGCGCGCCTTTATCGAGTATATGCTTTCGGAGCGCGGGCAGAGGGTGGCGATGGAGCGCGGCGTGTTTCCGATCACGCCGAAGTTCCGCGTGCAAGGGGCTCCAGGCTCCCGCGCGGAAATGGCGGTGGAGTTTACCGGAGGCATCCGCTCTTACTTCGACATCGACGTGATCAACATCTACGATGACGACAAAGCGCAAGGTCGCTACGAGCGAGTGAATGAACAATTCCGCAAGGATATCGAATCTGTCTGGGAAACCCTGAAGCGTTAATAGCGCACTGAGGAATCGGGGCGAAGGAACGGACCCGTCCGCTCCGGTAGTCCCGATCGAACAAGCCGAGGAGGAGGGGCGCCGTGCGCATCACCGTGCAAGGTCTCACCAAGCGGTTCGGTCCGCTGGAGGTGGTCAGCAAGGTTGGTTTCTCCATTGAGGAGGGCGAGATGTTCACCCTCCTCGGCCCTTCGGGCTGCGGCAAGACGACGCTGTTGCGACTGATCGCCGGTTTCTACACGCCGGACGAAGGCGAGATCCAGTTTGACGGCCGTGTGATCAACGATCTGCCGCCGCAGGAGCGCGGCATCGGCATGGTGTTCCAGAACTACGCGCTTTGGCCGCATATGACGGTGTACGAAAACGTCGCCTACGGGCTGAAGCTGCGCAGCATCGCGCCGGCCGAGATTGCGGAGCGCATCCGCGCCGTTCTCGAAAAGGTCAAGCTCGGCGATCTTGGCAACCGCTATCCCGGCCAGCTTTCCGGCGGACAGCAGCAGCGCGTCGCGCTCGCGCGCGCGCTGGTGCTCAATCCCAAGATCCTGCTCCTCGACGAACCGCTGTCCAACCTCGACGCAAAAATCCGCATCCAGGTGCGCGCCGAGATCCGCAAGCTGCAGAAGGAACTCGGCATCACCACCGTCTATGTGACGCACGACCAGGAGGAGGCGCTGACGCTGTCGGACCGCATCGCGGTATTCAGCAAAGGCAAGATGCTGCAGGTCGGCCCGCCAAAGGCGCTGTATGAGCGCCCGCAGAACCGCTTCGTCGCCGACTTCATCGGCATCAACAATCTGGCCGAGGGCACAGTCGAAGCGGTGGACGCCTCACGGGGCCGGCTGCGCCTGAGGACCGGGTTCGGCGAACTCGCGGCGGTGATGGACGAGCGTTTCCGCCCCGGCGACCGCTGCGTGGTATCAATCCGGCCCGAGAACGCGACGCTCGACGGCGAGGCCGCGCCTGGCCGCAATATGGTAAAGGGCAACATCGTGTTCGCCGCCTACCTGGGCAACACCCTGCGCTACGACGTCGATCTGGGCAAGGGCGTGGTGTTCAAGGTGGACATCCGCGATCCCTGGCACCACGAGCAGCGGCCCATGGGCACCCCGGTCAGCGTCAGCTTCGAGGCCAGCAGCACCGTGGCGATGCCGGCGGAATCATGAAGCTGCCGCGGGGATCGCTGGCGCTCTTCGGCTTCGTCCTGATCTGGGCCTTCCTGATTCTGTTCATCCTGTTTCCGCTGACCAGGATCTTCTACGACGCCGTCACCAACGAGGCCGGCCAGTTCACGCTCAGCCATTTTTACGATTTCTTCACCGACTCGTTCTACCTGCGCTCGTTCTGGCGCTCGATGGTGCTCGGCGTGGCGGCGGTGCTCACCACCTCGGTGATCGGGATTGCGGTCGCGCTGCTGATCGTGCGCTACGAGTTTCCGTACCGCAAGACCTTCTCCTACCTCACCATGCTGCCGATGATCCTGCCGCCGCTGGTAGGCGTGCTCGGTTTCGTTTTCATCCTCGGGCGCGCCGGCACGGTGAACATCCTGCTGATGGACTGGTTCGGCCTGGAGGCGCCAGTCAATTTCATGTACGGGATGCACGGTGTGCTGTTGGTCGAGACGGTGCATCTGTTTCCGCTGATGACGCTCAGCATTCTGGACGCGCTTGGCAAGGTCGACCCCTCGCTCGAGGAGGCCGCAGAGGGTGTCGGCGCGAGCGGCTGGCACCGGCTCTGGACCATCACCTTGCCGCTCACCACGCCGGGTTACATCTCGGGCGCGCTGCTGGTGTTCATCTGGACGTTCGCCGATTTCATCACGCCGCTGGTCGTCGGCGTGCAGGACCTGCTCGCGCCGCAGGCCTATCTCAACATCATGCAGTTCGTCGACCGGCGCATCTTCCGCATGGGTATCGTGATCTCGGCGCTGCTGGTCGTGCTCGCCATCCTGTTCGTGATCGCGGCGCGCGAGTATGTCGCAATCAAGGACTATAGCTCGCTCGCTTATTCCAGGGTCGAGCGCCGCCGCCTCAGTCCGTTCAAGCGCTGGCTCGCGGTAGGATTGCTGACGCTGCTGATGATCGTATGCACGATCCCGCAGGTCGGCGTCCTGTTCGCCGCAGTCGGGCGCGGTTGGGCGCTTACGCCGATCCCGGTCCACTACACGATGGAATTCTTTCACGCGGTGAGCATCGAGACGCCGAAGTTCATCATCAATTCCTTCGTCTACGCCGGGCTCGCCCTGGTCCTGTGCCTGCTCGTCGGCGTGCCGATGGCGTGGATCATGTCGAGGACCCGCGCGCCGGGGCGCGGCGCCATGGACGCGCTCACCACGCTGATCCTCGCGATTCCGGGCACCGCCATCGGCATCGCCTACATCCGGGCGTTTAACTTTCCGCTGCCTTTCGTCGACGCGCCGCTGACCGGGATGTGGATTATCCTGCCGCTGGTGCTCGCCGTGCGGCGCCTGCCCTATACCGTGCGCGGCAGCTTTTCTTCACTGATCCTGGTGCACGCGTCGATGGAGGAGGCCGCCGCCAACGTCGGGGCAACCAAACTGCGTACGTTCCGCGACATCACCGTGCCTCTCGTGTGGAAGGGCATCCTCGTCGGCGCGCTGTTTTCCTTCATCATGTCGATTCAGGAAGCCTCCGCCACGATCTTTCTCACGCTCGGCGGCTGGGAGATGATTCCGTTTGGCATTTTCACTTTCTACATCGCGGGCTCGCACAGCCAGGCGGCCGCGTTGGGCGTGATCCTGATCGTCCTATGCGCGCTGAGCCTGTACCTGGTCAACCGCATCGCTGGGACGCGCGTCGGCGGACTGTTCGGCTGAATCGCCTGCGCCGGCGAAGCGCGGGCAGCGCACCAGACGAGAATCCGGAATCCGCGACAGGCAGACTGCGCCGATTCGGGGCATTATTCGGTTTATGAAAGCCGTTTCGTTCGAATACGCACGCCCTGCGACGCTGGCAGAGGCCTGCGAGCTGCTCGCCGCGTACGGGCCGGACGCAAAGCTGATCGCGGGTGGCCAGAGCCTGGTACCGATGATGGCCATGCGGCTCGCCCGGCCCGCCTGGCTCATCGATATCAGCCGTCTGGCGGAGTTGCAGCGCGTTGCCATGCCCGGCGACCTGCCCGCAGACCGGGACGGGGTTTTCCTCGTCGGCGCCGGCGTGCGCCAGTGCGTGATCGAAGGTGACGCACTCGCCCGCGCCCACGTGCCCCTGTTGGCGCGCGCGCTGCGTTGGGTCGGTCACGCGCAGACGCGCAACCGCGGCACCATCGGCGGCTCAATCGTTCACGCCGATGTTTCCGCGGAAATCGCGCTGGTAGCGTGCGTGCTCGACGCGACGCTTGAACTGCGCGATACCTCGGGCTTGACCGCGGTCCCGGCGCGCGAATTCTTTCTCGCGCCCATGATCACCTCGATTGCGCCGGAGCAATGCCTCGCCGAGATTCGCTTTCCGCTATGGTCGGATCCCGGTAGGGAAACAGTGCGCGGCTGCGCCTTCGACGAGGTGAGCGTCAGGCACGGCGATTTCGCGCTGGTCTCAGCCTGTGCCCAGCTGGTGGTCGACGCCGGCGGCCGCTGTATGCGGGCCGAACTGGGCGTAGGTGGAGTAGGCCCGGTGCCGCTTGCCCTGCCGGAAATCGGCGCGCACCTCGCCGGCGCACGGCTCGACGAGCAGACGATCGCCGCCGCCGCCGATACCGCCGCGAACATGATCGATCCCGAGGGCGACCTGCACGCGAGCGCGGATTACCGCCGGCATCTGGCGCGTGTCCTCGTGGAACGGGTGCTGCGGGCGGCGAAAGAAGATGCGATGCGCAATTTGATGGAGAAACCGACGGCGTGAGCGAGCAACTGTATTCAATCTCGATCGAAGTGAACGGCGAGCGGCGCGAGGCGCTCGTTGCAGCGCGCCTCACGCTGGTCGATTTTTTGCGCGACAGCCTGCGGCTCACCGGCACGCACGCGGGCTGCGAGCACGGAATCTGCGGCGCCTGCTCGGTGCTGCTTGACGGCGAGCCGGTGCGCTCCTGCCTGATGTATGCGGTGCAGGCCGACGGCCGCAGCCTCATCACGATCGAGGGGCTGGCGCTGCCGGACGGCACGCCGGGCGCGCTGCAGGATGCGTTCTGCGAGGCGCACGCGCTGCAATGCGGCTACTGCACGCCGGGGATGATCATTGCGGCGCACGCGCTGCTCGAAGCCAATCCCGCACCGGACGAACGCGAAATCCGCGAGGCCATCGGAGGCAGCCTGTGCCGCTGCACCGGCTATCAGCAGATCGTCGACGCGATCAAGCTGGCTGCCGGAAAGCGAACCGAAAACAGCGCATGAACACACTGGTCACGCAGGCTTTTCGCTACATCGGCAAGAAGCGCCGTACCAAGGAGGATCCGCGCTTCGTCACCGGCCACGGGCGCTTCGTCGCCGACATCGCCTTGCCGGGAATGAAGCACGTCGCGCTGGTCACCAGCCCGCACGCGGCGGCGCGCATCAAGGCGATCCGCGTTGAACGCGCGCTCGCGTCGCCGGGCGTGCAATACGTGCTCACTGGCGCGGAACTGTGCGCCGAAACCGAGCCGCTGCAGGTCGGCGTCGACGCGCCCAAGGTGCTGCGCTACCCGCTCGCGCACGGCGTGGTGCGCTATTCCGGGGAGTGGGTCGCGGCCGTGGTGGCCGACTCGCGCGCTCTTGCCGAGGACGCAGCCGAGAAAGTCGAGGTGGATTACGAGCCGACGGAATACGTGCTCGATCCGGAGAAGGCGATCGAACCCGGTGCGGCGCTGGTGCACCCGCTGCATGGCAGCAACATTCTGTACCGGCGCAAATTCGTCTGGGGACCGGTGGACGACGATTTTGCCCGCGCCGAACACCGCCTTGCTTTGCGCGTGCGCTGGGGGCGCAGCGCGAGCGTTCCGATCGAAACCTTCGGCGTGGCGGCGCAGTGGGATCCGGGTCAGCAGCTGCTCGACGTGTGGGCCTCGATCCAGATGCCGAAATATCCGGATCAGACGGCGCGCTCGCTGCGCCTGCCGGGCAACGCGGTACGCGTGCATTTCGACGTCGACGTCGGCGGCAGCTACGGCGTGAAGCGCGGCATCAAGCATACGGTGCTGGTCGGTTTTCTCGCAAAGAGGCTCGGCATGCCGGTGCGCTTCATCGAGGACCGTCTGGAAAACATGCGCGGCGGCGACATGCACGGGCCGGATCGCATTTTCGACATGCAGGTGGCGTTCGATTCCGACGGGACGATCCGCGCGCTGAAAATGCGCGCGCTCGACGACGTCGGCGCCTACGCCGGCCGCTCGCCGCTGCAACTGGGCAAGCCGGTAGGCGCAATCGTCGGCCCGTATCAGATCCATAGCGTCGAATACGAGCCGATTTCGGTGCTCACCAACAAGACCGCACAGGAAGCGGTGCGCGGCTTCGGCCAGTCGCCGACCAACTACGCACTGGAATCGATCATCGATCGTGTCGCGCGCCACCTTGGCATGGACCGCGTTGCGCTGCGCAAGAAGAACTTCATCCGCAAGGACCAGTTTCCCTATCTGATTCCCAGCGGCACGACCTACGACAGCGGCGACTACCATACGGTGCTCGACAAGGCGCTCGCCGCCGCCGATTATCCGGCGCTCGTCGCCCGCCGGGATGCCGCGCGCAAGACGGGGCGCCTCGCCGGCATCGGCATCGCCAGTTGCCTCGAGCCCTCCGGCGCCAATTCCTCCTTCGAGCCGCTGTTCAATCCCAAGAACGACACCACAACCTGGATGGATTCCTGCCTGGTGCGGGTCGATCTGTCGGGTTCGATCACCGGCGTAATGAATACATCTAGCGCGGGGCAGGGCCACGAGACGCTGGTCGCAACGGTGCTGGGCGAGGTGCTGGAGCGCGATCCGGACACGATCCGCGTGGTGCACGCCGATTCGCTCACCGCGCTGCCTTCCAATAGTCCGGTCGGCAGCCGTATGGCGATCATGTTAGGCGGCGCGGCTGCGGGCGCCGCGCGCAAGATCAAGGCGGCGCTGCTCGCAATCGCCGCGCATAACCTGAAGAAAGCGGTATCCGAGTTGGAGTACCGCGAGGGCAGCGTGGGAGTGAAAGGCGACGCGAAGCGCTCGCTCAGCTGGGCCGAGCTGGTTGCGATCGCGCACCGCAAGTTTCACCTATTGCCCCCCGGCCTCGAACCAGGTCTGCAGGCGAAGTTCGTGTGGGAGGTGCCCACCGGAGGGGGACTGCCGACTGCGGACGGGCGCATTCAGATGTACCCGTGCTTCTCTTTCGAGGCGCATCTGGTACTGGTCGAAATCGATCCGGCCACCGGCCAGCCGAAACTCCTGCGCTATGTCTGCGGCCACGACTGCGGCGTGATGATCAACCCGGACATCGTGCACGGCATGACTTACGGCGGCATCGCGCACGGCATCGGCGCCGCGCTGTACGAGAAGTTCGCCTTCAGCGACAACGGCCAGCTCGAGAGCCAGTCGTTCATGGATTACCTGATTCCGACCGCGCTCGAAGTGCCGGAGATTTCGATCGTGGATCACTGCACGCCTTCGCCGCTCACCAGCTTCGGGCAGAAGGGCTCGGGCGAAGCGGGTTACCTCGGCGCGCCGGCGGCCATCGCCTGCGCCATCAACGATGCGCTCGATCCGCTCGGCGCCTCGATCGCCGAATTGCCGATGACGCCGCTCGCGATTTGGATGCAAATGCAAACAGCCCGCGCGGGCGGCAAGCGTTCGCCGCCGTGATCATCGATATCCACGCGCATTATCTGCCGCAGCTGCTGTATCAGCGCTTCGACGCGGCAGCGGCGGACTTTGCGGGCGTGCAGCTGCTGCGCGCCGAGCAGGGAATGCGCCTGCGCTTCGCCGGTGGCGAGGCGACGCGTCCGATTTCGCCCAAGCTGTCTGACCTGGCCGATCGCCGCACCTGGATGGATCGGAACGGCATCGACCATCAGCTGGTCGGCGGCTGGCTCGATAGCTTCGGCTATGAACTTGCCGCGAACGAAGGCCTCGCCTGGAGCCGTTTCATCAACGCCTGCATGCACGAGGCGCTCGCCGAGGAGAAGCGTTTCACACCGCTTGCGACGGTGCCCTTGCAGGACGGCAAGATGGCGGCCGAAGTGCTCGGCGAGGCGCTCGAGGCGGGATTCGGCGGCGTGATGATCGGCACGCTGCCCAAAGGACTGGGTGGCGTGCTCGACGACCGCGGCCTCGATGCGTTCTGGCGGGCGGCATCCGAATTGCAGGCCGCGGTTTTCCTGCATCCGATGTTTCTCTGCGGCGAGCCGCGTCTTGCCGACTACGACCTCGTCAATGCCATCGGCCGCATTGCCGACACTTCGATCGCAGTCGCGCGACTGCTGTTCTCCGGGCATTTGCTCAAGTTCCCCGGCATGAAGCTGGTGCTGTCGCATGGCGGCGCGGCGCTGCCGCTGGTTCTGGGGCGCCTCGCGCGCAACTTCACCATCGCCCAAGGCAAATATGCGGATCCGCGCAAAGGCTTCGAGGCCTTGTATTTCGACAGCGTGGTGTTCGATGCCGATGCCTTGCGCTTTCTTGCCGGCAAAGCCGGCGCCGCAAGGATCATGCTGGGCTCCGACATGCCGTTTCCGATCGGTGACATGGAGCCGTGCAAAGTGGTGCACGAGGCGGGCTTTGGCGCCGCGGAGCGCGCATCCATCCTCGGCGGCAACGCGCAGGGCGTGTTCCGCATCCGGCCCGATTGCTGGTGTCGCAGCTGAGGTCATATCGATGGCGCTGGAGATGAAGGGCGAATGCGCGTTGCCGGTGTCCCGGAGCGAACTGTGGAGGCTGCTGAATGATCCCGATGTGCTCGAAAAAATCATCCCCGGCTGCAACAGCGTGCGCCTGGTCGGAGTCGACCATTACGAGATGGGGCTGAAACTGCAGGTAGGCAGCGTCAGCGGCGAATACATGGGCAGCGTGGAAATTCTCGACAAGCAAGAGCCCTTGCATTATTTGCTCATGATCGAGGGGCAGGGCTCGATCGGATTCATGAAAGGCAGCGCCGCTTTCGACCTCGAACAGCAGGGCGAAGGCGCATCGCTGCTGCGCTACGCTGGCAGCGCGGAAGTGGGCGGCGTGGTGGCCGGAGTCGGCCAGCGCGTATTGTCCGGCGTGGCCAAGTTCCTGGCCGGACGCTTTCTCAAGGCGCTGGAGAAACACATTGATGAGAGCGAGAAAGAGGCAAGAAACCCAACTGTGGCCTGATCCGAGCGGGCATCAGCCGGTCCTTCCACCTTTGATTGCTTGCATCAACTCGGCCTGCCGCGCGCTCACCGCGACGACGCTGCGCTCCTTGATCGGACCGTAACCGCGTATACCTTCGGGCAGAGCGGCGATCTCGGCGGCCGCAGCGAGCGTATCCGCGTCCAGGGTACCAAGAAGCGCCTCCAGCGTGGCTTCGTATTCCGCGATCAAACGCCGCTCCAGGCGGCGCTCGGCCCCGTAGCTGAAGAGGTCGAAGGGCGTGCCGCGCAGAAACTTGAACGGCGCGAGCAGTTGAAACGCATACATCAGCCACGCGCCATAAGCGCGTTTCGTCGGCTCGCCGGTGACCGGATCCGAGCGGCTGAGCGCGGGAATCGCCAGGTGGAAGCGCAGCTTGAACTTGCCTTCGAAGGCCGCGTTTAGCGCCCGGGTGAATTCCGGAGCGGTATAGAGTCGGGCGACTTCGTACTCGTCCTTGTAGGCAAGCAGCTTGAAATAGCTGCGTGCGACTGCTTCGGTGAGCAAAGTGTTACCGGCGCGGAGGGTGTCTTCAGCGCGGCGGATGCGCTCGACGAAATCGGTGTAGCGGCGCGCGTAAGCGCGGTCCTGATAGGCAACCAGAAAGTCGCGGCGCCGCGCCACGGTTTCGTCCAGGTTCTGCGACAGCCGGTGCTGCGGCAGCTCTGGCTGTTGTTGGCGCGCGATCCTGTCGATGCCTTCCGGATCGGCCGCGGCGCGCCGGCCCCAGAGGAAGGCCTGCTTGTTTTTGTCCACCGCAACGGCATTGAGCTCGATCGCGCGCAGCAGCGCCGCCGAAGAAACCGGCACCTGGCCCTTTTGGTAGGCATAGCCGAGCAAGAACATGTTGGCCATGATGGCGTCGCCGGTCAGGGCGACTGCAAGGCGCGTGGCATCGAGGAACTCCGCGGCGTCTGCGCCGACGGCATCGCGCACCTGCTGCTGCATCGTCGCCAGCGGGAAAGGGTCGTCCGGGTTGCGCACGAAATCACCGGTGATCGCCTGGCCGATATTGACAATCGCCCGAGTAAACCCAGCTTGGGTCTTCGCCAGCGCGTCGTCGCTGACCACCACCAGAATATCGCAACCGAGCACGGCGTTGGCTTCGCCCGTGGCGATGCGAACGGCAGAGAGTTGGTCTTGCCGGTTGGCCAAGCGCACATGGGACATCACCGCGCCGCCTTTTTGCGCCAGGCCGGTCATGTCCAGAACCGATACGCCTTTGCCCTCGAGATGGGCCGCCATGCCGATCAGGGCGCCGATGGTGATCACGCCGGTGCCGCCGACGCCCGCAATGAGTATGCTATAGGGCGAGGACAGGTCGGGCAGCAGCGGCTCGGGCGGGAGCGCCGCGTCTGCGGGGCTTGCGGCGACGCCTTTGCTGCTGCGCATCGACCCGCCTTCGACAGTGACGAAGCTCGGGCAGAATCCGGCGACGCAGGAATAGTCCTTGTTGCAGGAAAACTGGTCGATGGCGCGCTTGCGCCCGAATTCGGTCTCGACCGGCACCACGGACAGGCAGTTGGACTTGGCGCTGCAGTCGCCGCAGCCTTCGCACGCCATTTCGTTGATGAAGATGCGCGTCGCGGGGTCGGGATAGCTGCCGCGCTTGCGCCGGCGTCGTTTCTCGGCGGCGCAGGTCTGGTCGTAGATGAGCGCCGTGACGCCGGGCGTCCGGCGCAGATCGAGTTGCACCGCATCGAGATCTTCGCGGCGCCGGATTTCCACATCGGGCGGGAATCCGGCGTCCCTCGGATAATGGTCCGGATCCTCCGCCAGCACGATGATGCGGCGCACGCCTTCCGCACTGAGCTGGCGCGCCACCTGCGGCACGCTCAAGGGGCCGTCCACAGGCTGGCCGCCGGTCATGGCGACTGCGTCGTTGTACAGGATCTTGTAGGTGATATTGACTTCCGACGCAATCGCGGCGCGAATCGCCAGCAGTCCTGAGTGGTAATAGGTTCCGTCGCCCATGTTGGTGAACATATGCGGCGTGCCCGATTGTTCGGCTGCGCCGAGCCAGGCTACGCCTTCGCCGCCCATCTGGCTGATGGTCATGGTGTTGCGATCCATCCACGTGGCCATCAGGTGGCAGCCGACGCCGCCCAGCGCCGAAGAACCTTCCGGGACGCGTGTCGACTGGTTGTGCGGGCAGCCGGAGCAGAAGTAGGGAGTGCGCGGCACCGCCAGCCGCGGCTTCGCCATCGCGGCCTCTTTGGCCTGGAGAAAAGCGAGGCGCTGCTGTATCTTCTCCGAAGTGTGAAAGCGGGCGATGCGCAAGGCGATGGCGCGGGCGACGATGGAAGGCGTCAATTCAGCGGTCGGAGGCAGCAACCACGGGCCGTGCGGCGCGGGCCACTCGCCGCTGTCGTCGAACTTGCCGACGACGCGCGGGCGCACGTCCTCGCGCCAGTTGTAGAGTTGCTCCTTCAGCTGATACTCGATGATCTGGCGTTTTTCCTCGACCACCAGAATCTCTTCCAGTCCTTCGGCGAAATGCCGCACGCCGCTTGCTTCCAGGGGCCAGGCCATGCCGACCTTGTATAGCCGCAGGCCGATATGCGCGGCGTCCTGCTCGCTGATGCCCAGATCTTCCAAGGCCTGGAGCACATCGAGATAGGCTTTGCCGCAGGCGATGATGCCGAGGCGCGGTCGCGGTGAGTCGAACACCAGGTAATTGAGGCGGTTGGCCCGCGCGTAGGCGAGCGCGGCGTAGATCTTGAATTCCTGCATGCGGTGTTCCTGCGCCAGCGCCGGATCGGGCCAGCGCAGATGCAATCCGTCCGCCGGCAGGACAAAATCCCCCGGCACGGCAATCTGCACGCGCCGCGCATCGATTTCCACCGTGGCCGAACTCTCGACCGTGTCGGAGGTGGTCTTCAACGCCACCCAGAGCCCCGAGTAACGCGACATGGCCCAGCCGTGCAGTCCGAGGTCGAGGTATTCCTGTACGCCTGCGGGGGCCAGCACGGGAATCGCGCAAGCGGAGAAGATGTGCTCGCTCTGATGCGCTAGCGACGACGAACGGGCGCCATGGTCGTCGCCGGCGATCAGCAGCACGCCGCCATGTTTCGCCGCACCGGCAAAGTTGCCGTGTTTGAATACGTCGCCGCATCGGTCGACGCCCGGCCCCTTGCCGTACCACATGGCGAAAATGCCGTCACGTTTTGGCTGAGGAAACAGGTGCAGCTGCTGCGTGCCCCAGATGGCGGTCGCCGCCATATCCTCGTTGATGCCCGGATGGAAGCTGATGTTGTGCTCGCGCAGAAAGGGTTCGGCGGCGCGCAGCGCCGTGTCGAGGCCGGCCAGGGGCGAACCGCGGTAGCCGGAGACGTAGCCCGCAGTGTTCAGTCCGGCAGCGACGTCGCGCTGGTGTTGCAGCATGGGCAGGCGCGCCAGGGCCTGGACGCCGGTGACGAAAACGCGGCCCTGGTCGAGGCGATACTTGTCCTCGAGTGATACGTTCGCAAGCATGCTACCGTCCTCCTTCTGCACGCGTCGGAGCACAGGCGCTCGGGCGTGTCCTTGTTTTCGGTGTTGCGGGCAATTCCAGTCGTGCGGACAGTAACTCTGCCCGCACGACCTACTACATTTTGGTCAGTCTTTCACCAGCAGCCACTTGCCGTCCTTGATAGTGAGCAGGATGCGACCGCGATCGTCAAAGCCGGAATGGTCTTGCGCGCTTATAGTGACGACGCCCTGGGATGTGGGCAGCCCCTTAGTTCCTTCCAGCGCATCGCGCAGTGCCGTGCGGAACTCTTGCGTGCCCGGCTTGCCTTTCTTCATAGCTTCCGGGATGGCGCGTTGCAACAGCAAGCCTGCGTCATAAACGCCGGCCGCAAAAATAGGTGGCCTGGCGGCGTAGAGGCGCTCGTAGCCGGTGACGAATTCCAGCGCCGCCTTTTTCGTCGGCAGACTGTCGGAAACCTGCTCGGGCACCAGCAGCAGGGGGCCGATCACCAGCGCGCCTTCCACCTTCTTGCCACCGATCTGGATGAAGGCGTCGGAAGCGGAGCCGTGGGTATGGTAAATCGCGCTTTTGTATCCGGCATCGACGAGCTGGATATGCGGCAATGCGGCACCGGCAGCTACGCCGGCTACGAGTACCGCATCCGGCTTCGTCGCCAGAAGTTTCAGCACCTGACCGGTGACGCTGGTGTCCTGACGGTTGTAGCGTTCGTTGGCGCTGATCTGCATGCCAGCTTTTTGCGCCATCGGCGCGAAAGTCTTGTACCAATTCTCGCCATATGGGTCGTTGTAGCCGATAAAGCCGATGGTCTTGACCCCGCGTTTGGTCATCGCAGCGACAATACCCTCGCTGATTACATCGTCTTGCGGTTGGGTCTTGAATACCCAGCGCTTCTTGTCGTCCATCGGCAGCACCACGGCCGAGGTGCCAACCGGCGCCAGCATCGGTGTTTGCGCTTCGGCCATTACCTGGAGCACGCCCATTGCGTTAGGCGAACCGGAAGGGCCGATTAGGGCATCGATTTTGCTCTCCGTCAGCAATTTCTTCGCCAGCGTCACGCTCTGCGTCGAGTCGCTGGCGTCGTCGAACACGATGTAATCGATGTTGGTGTCGCCGACCTTCTTCGGCAACATGGCAACGGCGTTCTTCTGCGGGATGCCGACGAACGCGGTCGGGCCGGTCGCCGAGTTTATGACGCCGATTTTCACCTGCGCCAGAGCCGAAAACGATGCTGCCAGCGCCAGTGCCGACAGCGTTCCTGCAATGCCTTTGATGTTCATTGTTTCTCCTCCTTTGTAAATAAAAACTTTCGCGAGAATCCTACATGATGAATCCGCCGCTCGCTTAGCCGGCGATGATGCCTTGTTGCTTGAGCGCAGCGCAGTCCGCTTCCGAGCAGCCCGTCTCCCGCAGCACGGCGAGCGTGTCCTGCCCGTATTTCGGGGGGAAGCGCAGTTCCGTCGACGCCCGGGGCAGATCAACCGCCATCGGTTGCATGCGCACTGTCTTGCCGCCGGGCATGCGCGTGGTGGTGAGTTTGCTGCGTACCGCCGCCATCGCGCGCACCGCCGGAATGTCGTGGATGGGCGCGTGGGGAATCGTCGCTTTGGCGAAATCCTCGGCGATCTGTGCCGTGACGAATTTACGCGTCACGGCCGCCATGTCGCGGTGAATCGCCTCGCGCTCGCTTCCCCTTCCATTGTTGGTGACGCGCACTGAATTGGCGAGCGGCGCGAACTTGGGTATCTCGATCAACCGTTTCCATTGCGCGTCGCTGCCGATGGCCATGAAGATGAAACCGTCGCGCGTGGGATAGACGTTGGTCGGAACGAACTTGCGGTGTTCGTTGCCGCAGCGGGTGATTTCCGCAGGCTGGCAGTCGAAGTCGAGCAGGGGCAGGGTGGTGATCAGCCAGGATGCCGCCGCCTGCAGCATGGAGACGTCGATGCGGCTGCCACGGCCCGTTTCGGCGCGTTCGGCGAGCGCCAGCATCACGCCGGCGTAGACCTCGTCGCCGGCCTTGAGATCGATCAGCGGCACGCCGGCAAGCGTCGGCGGGCCGCCCGCGTCGCCGGTGAGTTCCATGAAACCCGCCATGGCCTGGATTACGGGGTCGTAGCCTGGCGCGTCCGGGTACTCCGGTCCCATGGCCGAGATGCCGGCCCAGATAATGTCCGGTTTTGCCTCGCGCAGCGTCTCGTAATCGATGCCCAATTGTCGATAGCGCCGCGGCAGGGTGTTGCAGCAGAACACGTCGACGTCGAGTTCCTTGATCATCCGCAGCAGCAGCGCTTGACCCTGCGGCTGCTTCAGGTCGAGGGCGATGGCTTCCTTGCCCACGTTGGGCGCGATGAAATAGCTGTGCCGGTCGTTGTCCGCCACCTTGGCGCCGACGTAGCGGTTCGGGTCGCCGGGCAGGCCGGCGCCGCTCGGCGTGGACTCGATGCGGATCACGCGCCAGCCCAGCTGCGCAAAGCGCAGCGTCGCGTAGGGCAGGGACAGCGCCTGCTCCAGCGAGACAATGGTGCGGCGTTTCACGCCGCCTTCTCGGGGGCGAGATACAGCTTCTCGCCCTTGCCGTGCAGCGCCCGGTAGACGCGTTCCGGCGTAAATGGCAGGCCGCAGATGCGCACGCCGGTGGCGTTGTAAATGGCGTTGGCGGTCGCCGCGGCAACGCAGATCGCGGGCGCTTCCCCAACGCCCTTGGCGCCCTGCGGGCCTTCGCCGTCCATGGACTCGATGAAGGCAATGTCGATTTCGGGAATCTCCGGCGCCGTGACCAGCTTGTAGTCGCGGAAGTTGGGATTGCGCGTCACGCCGTTCTCGACGATCAGGCTTTCGGTGAGCGCATAGCCCTGGCCCATGACGACGCCGCCTTCGATCTGGCCCTCGATGCCGAGCCGGTTCAGTACCCTGCCGACGTCGTGCGCCGCGGTGATCTTGGTCATCTTGACGATGCCGGTTTCCGTGTCCACCTCGACCTCCACCACCTGTGACGCCCACGCATAGGCGGCGGAGACGTTGCCCTTGAAGCCTTTGTCCTGGTGCATGCTGGGAGGCTCGTAGTAAAACGTCGTCATCACCAGCTCGGCTTTGTCGGAAAAGTGCAGATTGCGCATGAGCCTGGGCAGGTCGATCAGCGCTTCGCCGCTCGCCGCTTTGATGACGTAACCGCCGCGCAGGTCGAGCGCTTCCGCCGAGCACTCGAACTTCTTCGCAGCCGCGGCGAGCACCTTTGCCTTCGCCAGGCGCGCCGCGCCGATGGCCGAATTGCCGGCGATGAAGGTGGTGCGGCTCGCGTGCACACCGACATCCCAGGGCGTGATTGCGGTGTCGTTGTTGACCACCGTGACCGCGGACATGGGCAGGCCCAATTCTTCGCAGACCAGTTGCGACAGCACCGTTTCCGAGCCCTGGCCGATTTCGGAGGCGCCGGTGATCAGCGTAACCTGGCCGAAATCGTCGAGCTTGAGAATGGTGCCGCAGCCATCGGAGGGGTAAATCTTGGCGCCGCCGCCGACGTGGAGCATCGAGGCGATGCCGATGCCGCGCTTGATCGGGTCCGGACTATTGCGGTTCCTCACGTTTTCGGCGAATTTGCGCCGGAAGTCGCTGCGCTCGGCGGCAGTGGTGAGGCACTCCTTGAAACCGCAGCTGTGAAACTCCATGCCCTGGCCGCTGACTTCGCCTTCGGCTTGCGCGTTCTTCAAGCGGAATTCCAGCGTGTCCATGCCGATCGCTTCAGCCAATTTATCCATATGCGCTTCGACGGCGAAGGTGGCTTGCAGGTTGCCGTAGCCGCGGAACGACCCGGCGTAGGGATTGTTGGTATAGACGGCGGTGGTGTGATAGTCGCAATTCGGCACCCGATAGAGCGAGGAGAAGGTCTGCATCATCACGAACGGCGTGGTCGCGCCCCAGGAGGTGTAGGCGCCGTTGTCGTGCAGCGTGTGTACCGTGCGAAACGTCAGAGTGCCGTCCGTTTTGCAACCGGAGCGCAGCGTCAGCAGCACCGGTTGGCGGGTAGGCGAAGAAATGAATTCCTCCTCGCGCGTGAACACCAGCTTTACCGGGCGTTTCGCGGCGCGCGCGAGAAACACGCAAATCACCTCGAACGGGTAGATGTCGAGTTTGGAGCCGAAACCACCGCCGATGGCGGGCTGGATGATGCGGATGCGGCCCGGGTCCATATTGAGATATTCGGCGAACTCGCGTTTGTGCAGGAACGGCACCTGCGTGTTCGAGTACATGAGCAAGTTGCCGGAGGAATCGAAGTCCGCAATCATGCCGGAGACGCCCATGCAGCAGTGGGTCACGTAATGCAGCTTGAACGTGTCCTCGACCACCACGTCCGACTCGGCTTCGGCCTGCACCACGTCGCCGTGGCAATAATCGAAACGCATGGCAATGTTGTTCGGCTTGCCGGTGAACGCGACCGGGGCGCCGGGCTTCAGCGCGTCCTGGCCGCCGGGTAGCCGCGGCTCAGGATGGATCAATGTCGCGCCCGGTTTGATCGCCTCCGCGGGATCGGTGAGGATGGGCAGGTCTTCGTACTCTACTTTGATCAGCTTCAATGCTTCCAGCGCGATGCTCTCGGACTCCGCCGCCACGGCGGCGACTTCGTCACGCAAGCTGCGCACCTTGTCCGTCTTGAGCGGCATGTGGTCTTTGGCCACGCCGATGGGGCGCTGGTTGACGATGTCGGCCGCGGTGATTACCGCGTGCACCCCGGGCAGCGCCCTCGCTGCCCTGGTGTCGATGCTCTTGATGCGGGCGTGCACGCGCGTCGAGCGCAATATCTTGCCGTAGAGCTGACCTGGCAGGTCGATGTCGTGAATGTAGCGCGTCTTGCCGCTGGCTTTTTCCGGCGCGTCCATTTTGTGGATGCGCTTGCCGATCAGGGTGTCGGCTTGGATGTACCGGGTCTTTTCCGCGATGCTCATGGTGTGGCTCCTTGCCTGCCGGCCTGACTCACCGAGGCAATGGCTTCGACGATCTTTTTGTAGCCGGTGCAGCGGCAGAGATTGCCTTCGATGCCGCGCTTGATCGCCTCGGCATCGGCAGCGGGATGCGTGGTGAGCAGATGGCTCGCCTGCACTACCATGCCCGGGGTGCAGTAGCCGCACTGTACCGCGCCATGCTCGACGAAAGCCGCGCGCAGCGCGTCGGCTTTGGCGTCGGCGGCCAGTCCTTCGATAGTGACCACGTCGCGGCCGTGGCAATCGACCGCGAACATTAGGCAGGCGTTGAGGGAAAGGCCGTCTACCAGGATGGTGCACGCGCCGCACTCGCCCTCGCCGCAGCCGTATTTGGTGCCGGTGAGGCCGACGACTTCGCGCAGCATGTCGAGAGCGCTCATGTCCACGCGCACGGTGGCGCGCCGTTTGATGCCGTTCAGGTTGAATTCGATGTCATGTTTGAGCGACATGGGCGAGCATCCTTCTGGTGATATTGTGGATCAGTTCCTTGCGATACCAGGCGGTGGCGCGGATGTCGTCGATCGGCGTCACTTCGTCGCGCGCCACGCCGGCGACAAGCTCGATGGTTGCCGCATCGAGACGCCTCCCCTCGAGCGCGTGCTCGGTGCGCGGGGCGCGCATCGGCACCGGCGCAACTGCGCCGAAGGCGACGCGCACACGCGACAGCGCGCCGTCCTTGAGCACGCCGGCGATGCCGATCGAGATGGCGGAGATGTCCAGCGCCGGCCGCGTGCCGAATTTGAAAAAACGGGCGTAGTGATTTGCAGGTGGCAGGCCGATGCGCAGGCCCGTCAGCAATTCAGCCGGGCCGCGCCGGGTTTTGCCCGGCCCGACGAAGAATTCAGTGAGCGGCATGCGCCGCCGGGTCAGGCTGCCGTTCGGCTTGGACGCGAGTTCGGCCTCGGCATCGAGCACCAGCAGCGGCACCAGCATGTCTCCTGCGGGCGAGGCGTTGCAGACGTTGCCGCCGAGCGTGGCGGCGTTGCGGATCTGGTCGCTGGCAAAGTGATCGCAGGCTTCGACGAGTATCGGCAGGTGCTGTCTGATCAATTCGCTTTGCATGATCTCGGTGATGGTGGCCAGTGCGCCGATGCGGATTGCGCCGTTGTCGATCGTGATGCCTTTCAGCTCCGGGATATGCTGGATGTTCATCAGCGTGCGTTTGATCTTCAGCCGGCCGCCCTGGCTCTGCGGCATGAGGTCGGTGCCGCCGGCGAGAATGGTGACCTCGGCCGAGCGCTGCAGGTACGCGGCCGCCTCTTCCAGACTGGAGGGCGCGACGTATAGTTCAATTTCGTCCATGGACATTCCTTCAAAAACGGATCGGTTCCTTGTAGTGCCCGTAGACTTGCACCATCTCATGCGTGATTTCGCCGACGCTGGCGTAAGCCTTCACCGCTGCGACGATGGCGGGCATGACGTTCGCCCCGGTTTCAGCGTCGCGGCGCACGCACGCGAGCGCCTGCGTGACCGACGCCTGGTCGCGCTCGGCGCGGATGCGTTTGAGGCCGTCGATCTGCAAGCGCGCATCCTCCTCCTTGTAGGGGTGGAACTCGACCGGATGGTCTTCCTCATGCTCGTTGCGGTAGCGGTTGACGCCCACCTTGGGAAAGCGGCCGGATTCGATGTCGCGCTGCATGCGGTAGGCTTGCGCCGAAACCCTCGCTTGAATAATACCCGCGGAAACCAGTTTGACGATGCCGCCCTCGGCGTCCGTCTCGGCCATGATTTCCGCGATCTTGTCGCGCATCTGGTTGGTCATGGTCTCGACGTAGTAGGAGCCGGCGAGTGGGTCCGCCGTTTCGGTGAGGCCCATTTCCTCGATGAGGATCTGCATGGTGCGCAGCGAAATGCGCGCCGAGTACTCGGTGGGGATGGTGTAGGCCTCGTCGTAGGAACACAGCGCCATGGTCTGCGCGCCGGAGAGTGCGCTGATCAGGGCATAGTATGCGCCGCGCACGATGTTGAGCTCCGGCTGCTCGAAGGTGAGCCCGCCGCCGCCGCCGCCGGCGATCATGCGCAGCCACATCGAGCTCGGTTTCTGCGCACCGTATTCCTCTTTCATGATCTTAGCCCACAGGCTGCGGCCGGCGCGAAACTTGCAAACCTGCTCGAAGATGTTGCCGAAGATATTGAAGTTGTAGGATAGCCGCCCGGCGAACTCGTCGATCGGCAGCCCGCGCTTGAGCACCTCGTCGGCATAAGCCTTGGCGATGCAGAAAGCGTAGGCCATTTCCTGCGCCGGCGTCGCACCGGACTCGCGGATGTGGTAGCCGCAGACCGAGACCGGGCTGTAGCGGGGCGCGTGTTCGGCACAATACTCGATGGTGTCGCCGACCAGCTTGATCGAGGGCTCGACCGGAAAGACCCAGGTGCCGCGGCCGATGAATTCCTTGAGGATGTCGTTCTGCGCCGTGCCGCGCAGTTGCGCCAGGTCGTAGCCGCGCTTCTCCGCCATGGCGAGGTACATGGCGATCAGGATCGCCGCCGCGCCATTGACGGTGAGGGACACCGTAATCTTGTCGAGGTCGATACCGTCGAACGCCACCTCGAAATCGCGCAGTGTATCGATCGACATGCCGACGCGGCCGATCTCGCCCTCGGCCAGCGGATCGTCCGAATCGAGGCCAATTTGCGTCGGCAGGTCGAAAGCGACGTTCAGGCCCGTCTGGCCGTTGGCGATGAGGTATTTGAATCGCTGATTGGTTTCGGCCGGATTGCCGAAGCCCGCGTACTGGCGCATGGTCCAGGGCTGCTTGCGATACATGAGCCGGTGGATGCCGCGGGTGAAGGGATATTCGCCGGGCAGGCCGACCAGCTTGGTGCCGCCGCTTTTTTCCACGTCCTCCTCGGTGTAGAGCGGGTTCACCTCGATGCCCGACTCGTTGACCACGGCTTTCAGTTCAGACTTTGCGCGCTCGTTCATGTCACGCTGTCCTTGCGTTTTGCCGGATGTAGTCGACGATCGCATCGAGCTTGGATCCGGTTGGGAATATGCCCTTGAAACCGAGCTCGCGCAGCGCCGCATGGTCCTCGCGCGGCAGACTGCCGCCGATCAGCCAGAGCTTGTCGGTGAGGCCGCCAGCTTCTAGCAGGGGCTTCAGCTTGGCGCAAAAATGCAGGTGCGAGCCCGCCATGCTAGAGAGGGCGACCACATCGACATCTTCCTCCAGCGACATTCGCGCGACGGCTTCGGGCGTCTGGCGCAGGCCTGTATAAATCACCTCAAAACCCGCTTCCATCAGCGCGCGTGCCACGATCTTGGCGCCCTGGTCGTGCCCGTCGAGACCCGGTTTGGCGAGGAGTACCTTGATTGGCTTCACGAGGTCGCCTCCGGAAGAACGTCGTAAATACGAAAGACGCGTGGTCGGCGCCAAACGCCATTGGCTTCGGTCGCATCCCCGGCCCTGACGGCCGGGGCCCCTGCTACCCGGCTCATGTCGTTATCTCCTTAGCCACGATCAGTTTCAGTATCTCGCTGGTGCCGCCGCCGATCAGCAGGAAGCGTACGTCGCGCAGGTAGCGCTGCACCGGGTATTCCATGGCGTAGCCATAGGAGGCGAGCACCCGGGCCGCCTGGTCGCAGATGGCTGCTGCCGCTTCGCTGGCGAACAGCTTGGCCATCGCCGCCTGTTTGTGGTGCGGCAGGTTCGCGTCGCGCAGCCAGGCCGCGTAGTACACCAGATGCGTGGCGGCTTCCAGTTCGGTCGCCATCTCGGCGAGCTTGAGCTGAATCGCCTGGAAGCGGTTGATCGGCTTGCCGAACTGTTTGCGTTCCGAGGAATAGCGCACCGCCTCGTCCAGCGCCGCTTGCGCCACGCCCAGGCCCATCGCGCCGGTGATAATGCGGATCTCCGCGAGGGTCTTGCGCAGATGGCCTTCGCCGTCGCCTTCCTCCCGGCTCAGTCGGTGGCTGTCCGGAAGGAAGCACTCAGCGAAGCTCACCTCCGAAGTCGGCAGGGCCCACACGCCCATCTTGTGGATTTCGCGCCCGACACTCAGGCCTTTGAAGGAGCGCTCCACCAAGAAGATGGTGAGCTTCTTCTCCTCTCCGGCCTTGGCGAAGACGGTGAAGAAATCGGCCAGCGGGGCAGACGTGATCCAGGTCTTCTGTCCGTTGAGCCTATAGCCGCCGTCCACCTTCTTCGCTGTGGTGGCGATCGAATTGAGGTCGGAGCCGGCATTCGGTTCGGTCATACAGATAGCGGCGATCTTCTCGCCCCTGAGAGCCGGCTTGAACAGGCGCTCGATGATGTCCGTATTCCCGAGCATGTGCAGGAATTTCGTGCCCATGAGCGATTGCATCGCGGCGGCGGCCGCCAGCGACATGGAGCCGCGCGCGATTTCGGCCAGCGCGAGGCAGAATTCGGTCAGCGCCATGCCGGTGCCGCCGACGTCCTCCGGATAGCGCATGCCGAAGAAACCGAGATCAGCAAGTTCCTTGAACAATTGTCGTGGAAAAGCGTGCGCTTCATCGAGGGCGGCCGCCTGCGGCGCGATGCGTTCGTCCGAGAACCGCGCGAAGGTAGCGCGGATTGCTTTTTGCTGATCGGTCAGCTCGAAGTTCATGCGGGATGGGTTTTCTTTGGATGGACGCCATACAGCGCTTGTGCTGCCTCGGCGGAGATGATGCCGTTCTTCACCTCTTCCTCGAGCAGCTTGCGATCGCGCTTCCGCGGGTCGCCGTAGCCGCCGCCGCCGCTCGCTACTTGATGGTACACCGTGCCCGCGGGCACGCCGCTGATCAAGTCCTTGTTCCTGGGCACCACGGTATGGCCGTCCGGGTAGCGCAGACGGATGAAGTTAAGCCCGCCCGAGCCGCCGCCGAACAGGCCGAAGGCCGGCTCGAAGTCGCCGTCGCCGAAGGTCACCAGCTGCGTGTCGTCGGAGCCGATTTTGAAGATCGTTTCCACGCCGAGTCCGCCGCGCCATTCGCCCGCGCCGGCGGAGTCGGCGAGCAATTCGTGTTTGATCAGGGTATGCGGCGTTTGCTGCTCGAACATTTCATAGTCCTGGTCGAGCACGCCGCCCGACGCATCGATCATGCCGATATGGTCGTAGCCGTCGGTGCCGCGCATGGCGCCCGATCCGCCTTTGAGTCCCATGAAGCCGATATCGACGTACTTCTCGTTGTTCCTCGGATCGATGCCGGTGGTGAGGCAGGCCAAGAGGTTGTTCCAGCCGGCGGTGACGCGATCGGGCATCACCGGTGCGAGTGCGCGCTGGATCGCGTCGGCGTTGGGCGGGCAGAGGTGGTTGCCGAAGGTGGTGGCCTTGGGATAGGCCGCATTGAGGATGGTCCCCTCCGGAATCACGATCTCGATCGGCTGCACCATGCCCTCATTGTGCGGAATGTCCGGGTTCACCATCTGCAGCAGCGTCAGGATGGTGGCTGAAGCGCTGGAAGTGAAGGTGCCGTTGACGAAACCGTTGGTCTGGGCATCGGTGCGCGAGTAATCGAATTTGATCGACTTGTCCTTGACCTCGATATCCACGCGGATGGTGAACTTGGAGCCTTCGTGGCGGCCGTCGTAATAGACGTAGCCTTCGCCGGAATACTTGCCGTTCGGAATCTTGGCGATCTCCGCTTCCATCATCTTGCGCGTGGCGTCGAACAGGGCCTGCTTGTGCGCGTCATAGCTGTCGACGCCGTACTTTTCCAGTAGTTCAAGCAGGCGGCGCTCGCCCACGGTGCAGGCGCCCATCTCGGCCTTCATGTCGTGCTGCACGATGTCCAGCCTGACATTGGCGAAGATCAGGTTCCACACATCTTTGCGCAGTTTGCCTCTCTCGACCACCTTCACCGGCGGGATGCGCAGCGCTTCCTGCCACACTTCGACGGCGTTCGGATTGTAGCCGCCGGCGACATTGCCGCCGATGTCCGCCTGATGGCCCTTGACCGCAGTCCATGCGACGAGCTTGCCGTCGAAGAACACCGGCTTGAACGCGGCGACATCGTTGTTCTGGTTGCCCAGGCTGAAGACGTCGTTGTGGAAAATGACGTCGCCCGGATAGATTTCATCGCCGAAATATTGTTTGATGTACTTGCACACCGGCGCGAGCGAGAAAGCGAGTATCGGCAGATTCTCGGTCTGCTCGAGCATGTTGCCTTCGCCATCGTAGAGGCCGGTGACATAGTCCTTGGCCTCGCACAGGATGGGCGAGCGCGTGGTCTGTGCCATGGAGATGCTCATCTCGTCGGTAATGGACTTGAACGTGCGGGCATAGACCGAGAGCAGGATCGGATCGATTTTCGCGTTCGTCGTCATGTGATGGCCTCCGTTTCCTTGTCCAGGCAGGTTCTGATGAGATCCTCGCGGCCCTTCTGATAGATAGCGAAGGAGCCGTAGACATCGACGACGCAATCGTATGAGACGCTGACGAATATGGCGGTGGTCTCCTGTTCGATCATGGCGGGGCCCGCCATCCTGTTGCCGAAACGCATCCTGTGCCCGTCATACACGGGAACCTCCTTGAACGTGTTGGTTTCCGGAATATAGACCTTGCGCCGGCCTTTGGCGGCGGCGGAGGCGTCCGCCCCGGCCCAGGTCTCGAGCCTGTAGTGTGGCTTGTCGGTGAGGCCGATGGCCTGCACGCGCACGTTGATGATCTCCACCGGCGTATTCTCCTGCTCCAGCGAATAGCCATAGAGCCGGTTGTGCTCGGCATGAAATGCGCTGGCGATCGCCGTGCCATCGCGCCGGTCGATCAGCGCGCGCGGCACCTGGAACGACACCTCGTGGTACTGCTTGATGTAACGGCAGTCGAATTTGACCTCGTAGCGGCGTTTCGCCTCCGGGATGCGCTCTTCGGCAAGCTGGCGCGCGCCTTCGCGCGACATGTCGTCGATCATCAGAGCGAGTCTTTCCCAGTCGATTGCGCCGAGGCGCGCGACGAAGGTGCGCACGAAGTCGTGCTTTAGCTCGCTCATGAGCATGCCGAAAGCGCACAGCACCGAGGATTCACGCGGCACGATCTGCAGCGGAATCTCCAGTTCGGTGCAGATGAGGCAGGAGTGGATCGGTCCCGCGCCGCCCGCCGATATGAAGGGGAACTCGCGCGGATCGAAGCCGCGCTTGATGGTGACTTCGCGCACACCCTGCGCCATGTTGTTGCAGGCGACGCGGTACATGCCGGCAGCCGCCAGTTCTACGGAGAGGCCCATCGGTCGGGCGATATGCTCTTCGATGGCCGCGCGCGCCGCGGCGGGATCGAGTTTCATTTTTCCGCCGGCGAAAAATTCCGGATCGAGGTAGCCCAGCACGACGTTGGCATCCGTGGTGGCGGGCAGCCTGCCGCCTTTCATGTAGCAGGCCGGGCCCGGGTCGGCGCCCGCGCTGTGCGGCCCCATGCGCAGCATTCCGCCCTGGTCGAGCCAGCCGATGGAGCCGCCGCCCGCGCCGATAGTGTGGATGTCCAGCATCGGCAGCGCTATCTTTCGCCGCGCGATCTCGCCATCGTTCTTGATCATCGGACTGTCCACCGCGATCGAGGCCTCGAAGCTGGTGCCGCCCATGTCGGTGGTGATGCATTTGTTCTGGCCATGCACGCGGACATAGAACAGCCCGGCGCCGGGTCCGCCGGCCGGGCCCGAGAGCAGGGTCAGCGCGGCCTTTTCCCGGGCCAGTTGCGGCGAGATGACGCCGCCATTGGATTGCATGATGAGCAGCAGGCCCTGGAAACCGATCGCCTTCAGTCGCCCGACGAGTTGGTCCAGATAGTGGTTAAGCTTGGGCCCGACGTAGGAGTTGAGCGCCGTGGTGCTGACGCGCTCGTAGAAGCGGATCGAGGGCAGCACGTCGGTGGAGACGCTGAGATAGGCGCCCGGCATGTCGCGCCGCACCAGGTCCGCCGCCGCCTGTTCGTGCGCCGGATTGGCGAATGAATTCATGAAGCAGATCGACACCGCCTGCACGCCTTCCCGCTTGAACAGGGCAAGCGCCTGTTTCACCTGATCGAGATTGAGCGGTTTCGTTTCTGCGCCGTTTCGGTCGAGCCGGCCTTCGATGCCGGCGCGCAGATAACGCGGCACCAATGGTTTCACGTTGGTATAGCGGTTGTTGTACTGCTCTTCGCGCACGCCGCGGCGCATTTCCAGCGCGTCGCGCACGCCCTCTGTTGTAAGCAGGCCGCATTTGGCGCCGCTACCGGTCAGCGTCGCGTTGGTGGTCACGGTCGTGCCATGCACGATGGTGTCGACGCTAGCCGCAAATGCCTCCAGCGACAGCGGCGGGCTCATCGCAGCGGCGATGTCAGCGAGGCCCTCCACGACCGCGATCGAAGGATCGTTCGGCGTGGACAGCGTTTTGAATATCGCCGGTTCCGCGGCGTCGCGCGTGAGGACAAAATCGGTGAAGGTCCCGCCGACGTCGATTCCGATCTTCAGCGCCATCGACAGTCCCCCGCAATAGTGGGCATGGGTTTTCGTGTCATGTTCCGATGCTGCGCGCGACCATCTGGCGCACCTCCTCTTTTCGGACCTTTCCCAGCGCCGTCTTCGGCAGCTCGCCGACGAACAGCACTTCCTTCGGATGCTTGTAGCGGGCAATGCGGCCCTCGAGCAGCCGCAACACTGCGGCCGAAGTGAGGGTGCATCCGCTTTTCGGCGCGATGACGGCAACCACGACCTCGCCCCAGCGCTCGTCGGGACGGCCGATGACCGACGCCTCCGCGATGTCCTGGCATTCGGCCAGCACGTTCTCGATCTCGGCCGGGTAGATATTCTCGCCGCCGGAAATGATCATTTCCTTCCTGCGGCCGTCGACATAGAGATACGCTTCGGCATCGAGGTGCCCCATGTCGCCCGAGTGGAACCAGCCGCCGGCCAGCGCCGCGGCGGTCTCCTGCGGGGCTTTCCAGTAAGCGCTCATCAGGTTGGGGCCGCGCACCAGGATTTCGCCGGTAACGCCTTGCGCCACGTCCTGACCGGAATCATCGACGATGCGCAGTTCGCAATGCGCCGCGGCCTTGCCGGCGGAACCGGCTTTGCGTTCGGCGTCCGCAGCCTTCAGGCAGACGGCGATAGGACAGGTCTCGGTGGAACCGTAGATCTGTACCAGCGGCACGCCGCGGGCGTGTACGGCGCGGATGATGCGCTCCGGCACGATAGTGGAGCCGGTCGTGATCATGCGCAGGCTGGAGAAGTCCGCGCGCTGCCAGCGCGGACTGGCCATCATCATGTCCAGCTGCGCCGGGACCAGCACCGTCAGCGTGATGCGCTCGCGCTCGATCGCATCGAAACAGGCGTCGGCGTCGAACTTGGGATGCAACACCACGGTGCAGCCGGCCTGCAGCGCAGGCGTGGTCAGATTGTTGAGACCGCCGACGTGGAATAGCGGCAGCGTGGTGAGTATCCTGTCCGCGGGCGTGAGTGCGTGCATGTCGATGCAGTTAGCCGCGTTCCAGGCGAGCGCATCCTGGCTGAGCAGCACGCCTTTGGGCTTGCCGGTGGAACCAGACGTATAGCAGATCAGCAGGGGCGTTGCCGGATCGAGGCTGGGATCGTGAGGCGCGGGGCCTGGCGCGCCCGCGAGGAAATCGTCGTAGGCAATCCAGCCCGGCCGCGCCGGGCCGAAAGCGACGGCAGTCAGGTCGGGCAGTGTCGCCATAAAGGCGTCGGTCTGCGCCATGAACTGGGGTTCGACGAACAGGAGCGCTGGCGGGCAGTGTTCCAGCATCTGCCGGTGCTCCGGGCCCGCCAGGCGCCAGTTGAGCGGCATGAACAAGACACCAAGCCGCGCGCAGGCGAACAGCAACGCGACCATTTCCGGGCGGTTGAGCCCGAGATACGCGGCGCAGCTGCCGCGCTGCAGACCCGCCGTGGCCATGGCCGAGGCAAACTGGTGCACCAGCTGCGCCAGCGCGCCGTAGGAGAAATCGCGTCCCGGAAAGCGAATCGCCGTCACCTCCGGCGTCAGCCGGGCATGGCGGTCGATCCACTCGGACAAGTCCATCCGCCTGCTCCTAATCCATGCACGCGCGCTTTGCGCGTCTCTTCGGCTTGCGATTGCCGTCCTATGCCGTTAAACGGCATAGGACGGGGAAAACACTATGCGTCGCACACCTCCAGCACGACCGCCATCGCGGTATCTCCGGCGGCGCAGCCGGTGAACAGTCCATAACCCCCGCCGCGCTGCGCGAGTTCCTCGATCAGCTCGATGATCGCGCGCGTACCCATGGGCGCCTGCGGGTGGCCCCAGACGAGTGAACAGCCATTATTGTTCATCGCCATCAGATCGGCGCCGGTTTGCCGCGCAAAATAAATGTCGTTCACCGCGAACGGATTGTGGGTCTTGATCGCCGACAGCTTGCCGAAACTGCAGGCGGCCTGATCAAGGGCACGCTGCGCCGCCGGCACCGTGGCCTCCGGCATATACGCCAGGGCTGCGCGGGCCATGCCAAAGCCCTGCAGGCGTACCGCAATCTTGGGATTCGCCGATAACTCCCGCGCTTTTTCGCGCGTCGTGAGGATGATGGCGGCATTGCCGTCGGCAGGATGCGTCTGGCCACCGAAGGTGACCGTGCCGCCTTCGGCGACGGGTTTCAATTTCGCCAGTCCCTCGGGCGTCGATGTGGACACGCCTTCATCGCCCTCGATCGTACCTGCTGTCTTCTTGAAATTCGGTGCAGGCACCTCGAACGGCAGGGTCATGAAGCGCTTCAGAAAGGCCGCGCCGTCCTGCAGCGAGTCGCGATATTGCTGCTCGCGGCGCAGCACCACCTGGTGCTGCTCGGCCGTGGTGATGCCATGCTTGGCCGCGACATTTTCGGCAGTTTTCAGCATCGAATGGCCGCCGAGCGGGTCGCAGCCGAAATTGTCCATTACCCAGTCTTCGGCCGCGCCGGTTCCACCGGGACCGCGCGGATTGGGGTAATAAAGATGCGGTCCGTTCGAGGTGCGGTCGCAGTTGACCACGAGCGCAGCGCTTGCCATGCCCACCTCGATTTCCTGCGCTCCCGCGAGCAGGGTACGCACGCCGGTGGCGCAGGCCTGCATCAGCGTCGGGCCGCTCGCCTGTGCCGCGCCGATCAGGCCCGTCAGCCAGGGCAGGCCGAAGAAGGAATGGTTCTGCGGCACGGAGAAACCGAGCACGCCGTAGTCGAAGCATTTCGGATCGATGTTGCGCTTTTTCAGTTCCTGGCGCGCCACGTGCGCGGCGAATTCGACGCTGTGCAGACTGGCAAAGCTGCCCTGCCAACGCGTGAAGGGTGTGCTCCAGTAGGCTCCGTAGGGAATTTCAGCTTTGTAAGTCATTTTGAGCACTCCTGAGCGCTATTTACAACATGAACGGATGAAACTGCGCGCCCGGCGCTTTTCGACTTTCGCTGCGAACGGTGGGCGCGCATTGCCGATGATGCTCTTGTCGATCATTCCAGTCTTCGCTCTGGTTTCACGTGTCCTGCGATGGCTTGCCGCCGTCGAGTCTAACTGCGGCAATGAAGGCGCGCTTGGCTTCTGTGAGGTGCGCGCGCATGGCCAGGGCCGCTGCATCGCCGTCGCCCGCGGCAAGCGCCGCTGCGATGCGCTTCAAGCCGCGCAAGACCACGTTCCGCACCTTGGCATTGCCGAGCGTAAGTGCACGCAGGTGTTGCACGTGGTCGGCATAGAGTTCGACGGCGTGCACCAGACGCCGGTTGGGCACCAGTGCCAGCCAGGCAGAGCGAAACAACGCGTTGGCCTCGATGAAGGCCTCGTTGTCGCCCGCCTTGTGCGCGGCGTCGCTGGCCTCGAGTGCTTGCATCACCGGCGCCAGGGCGGCGGGGTCGTTGGCCTGTTCCGCGACGTGGCGCAGCGCTTCAGGTTCCACCAAGAAGCGCACTTCGTAAATGTCGTCCACGTTCTGCAGAGTCAGCGCCGGCACGGAGAAACTGCGCCCATCGGAGCAGACCAAGCCTTCGCTCGCAAGGCGCGTAAGCGCTTCGCGCACTGGCGTACGCGACACGCCGAGCTGGGCCGCGAGCTGAACCTCCTGCAATGGGTATCCGGGCAGGATCTTGCCGTTGCGCAGATTGGCGCGCAGCGTCCGATAGACTTGGTCGCCTAGAGCGAGCGGGCGTTCAACCGGATTCAAGGATGAGGCCAAGGATGGAGCTCCGTGTCAGGAAACGTGCGTGGCGTGCCTCCTGAACACGGGATACTGTATACAGGTGGTGAGCGCTTGTAAATACCCTATATGATGGCGCGACCGGGTCCAGGCATTACCGGTTGAAGCAGGTCATTTTGTAACCGACTTTCCGCAGCAAGGAGGCACAGCATGAGCCGCAGCGTTCTCGATGAAGCGCACATACACCCGGCGATACGCGAGACCATCGCCAACAATCACGCCGACGTCGTCCGCGAGGTGCAGGCTGCTGTCGCCAAGAACGACATCGTCATCGTCGGCATGGCCCAAAACCCGATGCCGAAAAAGGCGCGGCGACTCCTCGACCAACAGCAGCTCAGCTACCGATATCTGGAATACGGGAGTTACCTGAACAATTGGCGGCGCCGCAACTCGCTGAAGATGTGGACTGGATGGCCTACTTTTCCGATGGTGTTCGTCAAGGGCGTGTTCGTCGGCGGTGCGAACGACCTGCAAAAACTGATTACATCGGGAGAGCTCACGCAGTTATTGGGCAGCAAGACTTAGGCGAGGAGACAACATGCCTTACATCAGCACCGGCGACGGCGTCAGGCTGTACTACGAAGAAGCCGGTCAAGGTACGCCGATTCTGTTCGTACACGAATTTATGGGCGAATACCGCAGTTGGGAAGCGCAGCTGCGCTATTTCTCGCGGCGCTATCGCTGCATCGCCTACAACGCTCGAGGCTATCCGCCGACGGACGTGCCGGAGCGCATCGAAGACTACAGTTTCGAACATCAGCGCGCAGGCATTCTGGCGATGCTCGATGGCCTGGGAATCGACCGCGCGCACATCGTCGGACTTTCGATGGGCGCATTCGCAACATTCTATTTCGGCATGAAATGGCCCGAGCGGGCGCTGTCGCTTACCCTTGCAGGCATCGGATCCGGCTCCCTTCCCGAGACACGCGCCCGGTTCAGGCAGGAGTCGGAGGCGGCGGCCGACAAGCTCCTCGCCGAAGGTTGGGAGAAAAGCGCGGACGTTCGCGGCTACTCGCCGGCACGGGTGCAGTTGCAGAACAAGAATCCGCGCGGCTTCGCAGAATTCATCGCGCTGGTCAAACAGCACTCGGCCAAGGGCTCGGTGTTGACCCTCAAGGGTTATCAGGCGCTGCGCCCGTCGCTCGGCGACTTCAAGGTCGAGTTGGCAAAGTGCACGGTACCGGCACTGATCATCAGCGGGGACGAAGACGAGCCCTGTCTGGACGCCTCCCTCATGCTCAAGCGCCACATGCCATCGGCCGGCCTGATGTTCATGCCACAGACCGGCCACGCGTGCAATCTCGAGGAACCCGAGCTGTTCAACATGGCGTGCGAGAAATTTTTCCATCAGGTGGAATCGGGGCAGTACCGCATGCGCGATCCGCGCGCGACACCTGAGCGCACGCTCTGAGGCGGGGAATGCGCGATACCTCAGAGTCCGCAGGAAATCGAACATGACCGACATCGGCATGCCGACGCTGCGCGACGTGATTGCCGCCCGGCCGCATGTTTACCGTTATCTGAAGCCGACGCCGCTTTACCGCTATTCGGGCCTGAGCGAACTCGTCGGGGCCAACGTCTGGGTGAAGCATGAAAATCACCAGCCGATCGGTGCATTCAAGGTAAGGGGGGGAGTGAACCTGGTGGCGCAGCTCGACCAAGCAGAACGCGGCTCAGGGCTGTTTACCGCCTCGACCGGGAACCATGGCCAGAGCATTGCGTTCGCCGCCCGCGCCCACGGGGTGCGGGCCACGATTGCCGTTCCGGAAGGCGCCAACCCCGGCAAGGTGGCGGCGATGCGCGGGCTCGGCGCCGAGGTCGTGTTCCACGGCGCGGATTTCGACAGCGCGCGCGAGTGGATCATGGACGTCGCGCGCAAGCAGGGCGGCCGTTTTGTCGGTCCCACCGAGGAGGCGTTGATTCACGGCGTTGGAACTTATGCGCTCGAAATACTCGAAGAGCTGCCCGAAGTCGATGCGATCATCGTCCCGGTCGGCGCCGGCAGCGGCGTTTGCGCCACGGGTATCGTCGCCAAGACGATCAATCCCGGGATACAGGTGATCGGGGTGCAGTCGGCCCAGGCGCCGGCCATGCAGCTGAGTTGGGCATCGGGGCAGGCCGTGCGCGCGGACATGAACACCATTGCCGAGGGACTGGCGACGCGCGTCCCGTTCGAGAACACGCAGCGCATTATGCGCAAATACCTGGACGATTTCGTGCTGGTCGACGACGACGCCATCGACGCCGCGGTGCTGCTGCTGCTCGAATACACGCACAATATTGCCGAAGGAGCGGGTGCGGCTTCGCTTGCCGGCGCCATTCAGCTGAAACACCGGCTATCGTCGAAAAACGTGGTTCTGGTGATGAGCGGCGGCAATTTGTCCGTGGATCAGCTGCGCCGGGTGCTTGCGCGTGGCGGGAACACTAGGTGACGGCCGGCGAAGCGGGGCTTGCGCGGCGCTCGACCGGGACCGTCCCCGCGGGCGTCGAAAAATCTCGCCGGTCGCCGCCGGCTCGTTCATAATGGTGCCGGCGGGCCGCCCCGCATTGCGGCGTAGTGAACCTGGTCAGGTCCGGAAGGAAGCAGCCACAGCTATTTACTGCAAGTGCCGGGGGTCCGGCTCGCCAAACACGAATCCTTTTTCGGCAATCCCCGCGACGCTGCTAGAATTTCAATATGAGTTACCAGGTCCTCGCGCGCAAGTGGCGCCCGCGCAATTTCTCCACCTTGGTGGGACAGGAACACGTGGTGCGCGCGCTCACCCATGCGCTGGAGCAGCAGCGCTTGCATCACGCCTATCTGTTCACCGGCACGCGCGGCGTGGGCAAGACCACGCTGGCGCGCATCCTTGCCAAAGCGCTCAACTGCGAGACCGGCATCACCGCCACCCCATGCGGCGTTTGCTCGGCCTGCACCGAGATCGACAGCGGTCGCTTCGTCGACTTGATCGAGATCGACGCCGCCACCAACACCGGCATCGATGATATGCGCGAACTGCAGGACAACGCCGTGTATTCGCCGACGCGCGGACGCTTCAAGGTGTTCGTCATCGACGAAGTGCATATGCTGTCCAAGCAGGCATTCAACTCGATGCTGAAGACCTTCGAAGAGCCGCCCGAACATATCAAGTTCATTCTGGCGACCACCGATCCGCAGAAGATTCCGGTCACCGTGCTGTCGCGTTGCCTGCAGTTCAACCTGAAACAGATGCCGCGTGAAGCGATCTACGGCCATCTCGGCTACATTCTGAAGGAGGAAGGCACCGGCTCCGAGCCGGCGGCGCTGCGGCTGATCGCGCGCGCCGCGCAGGGCAGCATGCGCGATGCGCTGTCGCTGCTCGATCAGGCCATCGCCTATGCCGGCGGCAAAGTGAGCGAGCAAGCGGTGCGCGCCATGCTGGGCGCCATCGACCAGGATTACCTGTTCAAGCTGCTCGATGGATTGGCGCGCCAGGACATCAACGCCATGCTCGCCGTCGCCGACGAAATGGAGTCGCGCAGCCTTTCCTTCGATGGCGCGCTGCAGGACCTGGCGACCTTATTGCACCAGATCGCCCTGGCGCAGAGCGCGGCAGAGGCGCTTGGGCAGGACCTGCCCGAGCGCGAGCGCATTCTCGGCCTGGCGCAACAGTTCGACGCGGAAGAACTGCAGCTGTATTACCAGATCGCGCTGCACGGCCGGCGCGATCTGCCGCTCGCCCCGGATGAATACGCCGGTTTCAGCATGAGCCTGATGCGCATGCTGGCGTTCCGGCCGGCCGAGATGCCCGCGATTGCGGCGCCGGGGGTTGCAAAAAAAAAGCCTGAAACGCCGAACCCGGTCAACACGGCGGCCACGGTGGGAGGTGGCGCAGCTGCCGCGTCCATCGCCGCTGCAGCTGCGCTGGGTTCGAGTCCCGCGTTTGATGGCGACTGGCCGACGCTCGCCAATCAGCTCAGGGTCAGCGGCGTCGCCAAACAGCTCGCGCAGCAAAGCGAATTGCGCAGCTTCGACGGCGAGAGCATGGAACTGGGTCTGGCGTTCTCCGCTAAACATCTGGCCGACAGGATTTACCAGGACAAGCTTCGCGCTGCGCTGCAGGAGCATTTCGGCAAGCCGGTGGCGGTAAAGATCGTGATCGGAGAAATCGGCGCCAATACCGCGGCAAGCCAGGCCCTGAGCGAGCGCCAGGCGCGCCAGGGGAAGGCGCTGGAGGCGATACACGGCGATGCGTTCGTGCGCGATCTGATGGATACGTTCGACGCGACCATCGTCAGCGATTCGGTCAAGCCAACTTAGTCTGACAGGGGAGCGCACAAAGGGTGGAATCTCTGCGTGCGGAAACAGGCAATCAACAGGAGAGAGCTTCATGATGAAAGGTCAACTGGCCGGCCTGATGAAACAAGCGCAGCAGATGCAGGACAACATGCGCAAGATGCAGGAGCAACTCGCAAGCGTGGAAGTCGAAGGGCAATCGGGCGCAGGCATGGTCAAGGTGGTGATGACCTGTAAGCACGACGTGAAGCGCATCAGCATCGATCCTTCGCTCGTCGGCGACGACAAGGAGATGCTGGAAGACCTGGTCGCGGCCGCCGTAAACGACGCGGTGCGGCGCGTGGAGGCGACGGTGCAGGAGAAGATGAGCGGCTTCACTGCGGGAATGGGGTTGCCGCCGGGAATGAAACTGCCGTTCTGATTGGGGGGGGAGGAGCGGGGCGACCGCCGATCCTCGTCCTCCTGCACCTTTATCCTAACGCCCGCCGCGTCATGAAAGCTCCATCCTCACTCGAAGCACTGATAGCGGCCCTGCGCTGCCTCCCCGGCGTCGGGCCGAAATCGGCGCAGCGCATGGCCTATCACCTGCTGCAGTACGATCGCGACGGCGCGCAAGCGCTGTGCGACGGCATAGGCCGGGCGCTGCAGAGCATACGCCGCTGCGCCAGGTGCAATAACTTCACCGAGGAAGAAATCTGCAGCCTGTGCAGTTCGCCGCGGCGCGACGCTTCGCTCCTCGCCGTGGTCGAAACACCCGCCGATTTGTTGATGATGGAGCAGACGCTGGCGTTTCCCGGAATGTATTTTGTGCTGATGGGCCGGCTGTCGCCGCTCGACGGCATCGGACCAAAGGAAATCGGCTTGGAGCGGCTGCTCGCGCGCGCCACCGACGGCCTGGTGCGCGAAGTGATCCTAGCGACCAATTTCACCAACGAGGGCGAGGCCACGGCGCATTACGTCGGCGAGATGCTGCGCAGCCGCGAAATCAAGATCAGCCGCATCGCACGCGGCGTGCCGGTGGGGGGCGAGCTGGAATATGTGGACAGCGGCACGCTTGCGCAGGCCGTGGTGGAGCGCCGGCCTTTGTGAGCGCGAAGACACCGCTCGAAGGCATCAAAGTCATCGAGCTGGGCCAGCTTATCGCCGGTCCGTTTGCAGGGAAGATCTTTGCCGAGTTCGGCGCCGAAGTCATCAAGATCGAGCCGCCCGAGGGCGGCGACCCGCTGCGCCAGTGGCGCACGCTCCACGACGGCACCTCGCTGTGGTGGTACGCGCAGGCGCGCAACAAAAAATCGGTGACGGTCAACCTGCGTCTGGCGGAAGGCCAGGAGATCGTGCGCCGGCTCGCCCGCGATGCGGACATCGTGATTGAGAATTTTCGTCCCGGCACCATGGAAAAATGGGGCTTGGGGTACGAACGTCTGGCCGCGGAGAATCGCGGGCTGATCATGCTGCGCCTGTCGGGTTTCGGGCAGACCGGCCCTTATCGCGATCAGGCCGGTTTCGGCGCGATCGGCGAATCCATGGGCGGGCTGCGCTATCTCACCGGTTATCCGGACCGGCCGCCGGTTCGGCCCAATCTGTCTATCGGTGATTCGCTCGCGTCCTTGCATGGCGTCATCGGTGCGATGATGGCGCTGCACCATCGCAACATGAACGGCGGCCGTATTGCCGGCAAAGGCCAGGTGGTCGACGTGGCTCTGTACGAGGCGGTGTTCTCGATGCTGGAGAGTACCTTGCCCGAGTTCGATCTGTATGGCGTGGTGCGCGAGCGCAGCGGCAGCAACCTGTCCGGCATCGTGCCCTCGAACACCTATCTGACCAAGGACGGCCAGCACGTGCTCATCGCGGCCAACGGGGACAGCATTTTCAAGCGGCTTTGCGGAGCCATGGGGCGCGACGATCTCGGCAACAATCCTGCGCTCGCCGACAACGCGGGTCGCGCCAAACGCGCCGGGGAACTCGATGCGGTCATTGGCGGCTGGGCCGCCGCGCACACGGCAGCGGTACTGCTACGCATGCTCGATGAAGCGCAGGTGCCGAACGGCAAGATCTACAGCATCGCCGACATCGCGGACGACCCGCAGTATCTGGCGCGCGAAATGATCCGGCAGTTGACGCTTCAGGACGGCACACCGCTGAAACTTCCGGGTATCGTGCCCAAGCTCTCCGACACCCCAGGCGTCATCAACTGGGTCGGGCCCGAACTCGGCGCGCATACCGACGAAGTGCTGCGTGCGCACGGCTATGATGCGGCGGCAATCGCCGATCTGCGCCAGAAGAAGGTGATATGAAAACCGGGGCGCGAACGGCGCACACCGTTGCGACCGGTCTGAAAGGGCGGGGCGCCGCGGAAAATCCACAAAACCGCTTCGAGGGCCAGGAACGAGAGGTGTTGGACGACGGCTGGCTGCGCGAAGGCGACGAAGCCCACGGTCCGCGCACCGAAGTGACGCTGACCCAGGCGCGCTCCATCATCAGCCGCAACGATTCGCCCGATATCCCGTTCACGCAGTCGATCAATCCGTACCAGGGCTGCGAGCACGGCTGCATTTATTGCTACGCGCGTCCCAGCCACGCCTATCTGGGGCTGTCTCCAGGCTTGGATTTTGAGACCAAGTTGTTCGCCAAGGCCAATGCGGCCGAACTGTTGCGCGCGGAATTGTCGCGTCCCGGCTACCGCTGCGAAGTTATATCGCTGGGGGCCAACACCGACCCGTATCAGCCGATCGAGCGCAAATACAGAATTACCCGCGGCATCCTGGAAGTACTATCGGAGTGTAATCACCCGTTCGGCATCGTCACCAAGTCGGCCCTGGTCGAGCGCGACCTCGATCTGCTCGCGCCCATGGCGAGGAAGGGGCTGGTGCGTGTGTTCGTTTCCATCGGCACGCTGGATCACGAGCTGATGCGGCGCCTCGAGCCGCGCACCTCGGCGCCTGAGCGCCGGCTTGGAGTCCTGCGCGCACTGAGCGAAGCCGGCATTCCCTGTGGCGTATTGGTGGCGCCGATCATTCCCTTCTTGAATGACCTGGACTTGGAAACGGTGCTGGAGCGCGCCGCGGCGCGAGGCGCAAGCATGGCCGGCTATCAGATCCTGCGCCTGCCCCACGAACTGAAAGAGTTGTTCAAGGATTGGCTGGAGCGGCATTATCCGCTCAAAGCCGCGCGCATCATGAGCCAGATCCGGCAGATGCGCGGCGGGCGTGAAAACGACCCGCGTTTCGGCAAACGCATGCGCGGCGAAGGCATATTCGCCGAACTGCAGGCGAATCGTTTTCGCCTGGCCTGCGAGCGCCACGGCCTGAACCTAGAGGGGCGTGGCGAACTCGATACGACGCGCTTCGCACCGCCTGCTGGAACCGGCCAGTTGCGCCTGTTCTGAGTGTCAGACGCGTTGACAGGTAAGCGTGGCTGTGTGAGCATGATCTTCGACAACAACAGGGCAGCGCGAGCCAAGACGCGGATGAAACTCTATATGAAACAAAGGAGTAGGAAAATGTTGCAATGGATCAGATTGGCATTGGGTGCGGCCCTCATTGCGCTGGTAATGCCAGCGCAGGCGCAGGGCGCGCTGGAAAAATCCAAGGTGCATATCGCGGTAGGCGGGAAGGCGGCGTTCTATTACCTGCCGCTGACCATCGCCGAGCAACTCGGTTATTTCAAAGCTGAAGGTCTGGATGTCACCATCAGCGATTTTGCCGGCGGTTCGCAGTCGTTGCGCGCAGTCGTCGGCGGCAGCGCGGACGTGGTCTCTGGCGCGTACGAGCACACCATCAACATGCAGGCCAAGAACCAGATCCTGCAGTGCTTCGCGCTGATGGGACGCGCGCCGCAGCTCTCGGTCGGCATCGCCAGCGCAAGGGCCGCCGCCTACAAATCGCCGAAGGACTTGAAGGGCCTGAAGATTGGTGTGTCGGCGCCGGGCTCGTCCACCAATATGCTGGTGAATCACATGCTCGCAACCGCCGGTTTGAAGCCGACCGACGTGTCCATCGTCGGCGTGGGTACCACCGTTGGCGCCATCGCGGCAATGAAAAGCGGCCAGATCGACGCCATATCCAATACCGATCCGATCATGACCAAGCTGGAGCAGGACGGCACGGTTAAGATCATCGCCGACACGCGCACGCTCAAGGGCACCGAGCAGGTATTCGGCGGGCCCATGCCGGCGGCGTGCCTGTATGCGCCGATCGCGTTCGTGCGCAACAATCCGAATACGGCGCAGGCGCTGACCAACGCCATCGTGCGCGCCGACAAATGGCTGCAGCGCGCCTCGCCCCAGGATATTCTCAAGACCGTGCCGGAAAGCTATCTGCTCGGCGACAAGGCGCTGTACCTGTTTGCGTTCAGCAAGGTGAGGGAAGCGTTTTCACCGGACGGATTTATTGCCGATGCCGGCCCCAAGACCACGCTCAAGGTACTGCCCGGCTTCAATCCCGAGGTCAAGCCGAGCGAGATCAAACTCGAACTGACGTACACCAACGAGTTCGTCAAGAAAGCCAACGCGAAATACAAATGACGTTAATACCGGACGCTTCGCAGCGCCGGATTAACTGCGCAGGATGGAACGGCTGCTTGAGAGATGTGATGCCTCTGCCGTTTTGCCGCGACGCCGTTGAGCCTGTGCTCCACTGAGCCAGCATGATTCGCGCACTCGCCCTCGAGAACATAAGCTGCACCTTCGTTTCGCCTGACGATCGCGGCCAACGCTACACTGCGCTCAAGGACACGACGCTAGTAGCGCAAGACGGCGAGTTCGTCTGCGTCGTCGGGCCAACGGGTTGTGGCAAATCTACGCTACTCAACGTCGCCGCAGGCCTGCTACAGCCTTCAAGTGGTTTAGTAAAAGTATTCGATAAACAATTGATAGATATCAATAAAGACGCTGGCTACTTGTTTCAGGCTGAGGCCTTGATGCCTTGGCGCAGCGCGCTCGACAACGTCATTGTCGGGCTCGAATTTCGCGGCGTGGCGCGCGCCGAAGCGGTCGCACGCGGCAACGACTGGCTGAAGCGCGTCGGCCTGACCGGCTTCGGCGATCGTTATCCACATCAGCTGTCGGGCGGGATGCGCAAGCGCGTGTCCCTCGCGCAGACCTTCATCCTGAATCCGCAGATCTTGCTGATGGACGAACCGTTCTCGGCGCTCGACGTTCAGACACGGCAACTGATGGAAAACGAACTGCTCGATCTGTGGTCGGCCGAGCGCAAATCGGTGGTGTTCATCACCCACGACTTGGAGGAGGCGATCGCGCTCTCCGATCGCGTCGTCGTTCTGTCGGCGGGACCCGAGGCGCATCCCATAGGCGAGTACAAGATCGACCTGGAGCGCCCGCGCGACGTTGCGGAAATCCGTCTGACGCCGCGTTTCATCGAACTGCATGCGCAGATTTGGCACACGATGAAGGAAGAGGTGCTGAAAGGCTATGTCCAGCAACAACGCTAAAGGCAAACTGCGGCTCTATCAGCTGATGATGCTGGCGGCGACCTTTCTCGGCTGGTACGCGCTTACCAGTCCAACGCTGCTGCCCGCCATTTATTTCGATGACGCGAATCAGGCGGCGTTTTTCTTCGGTGAGCCGCAGAAAGTGCTCGCGCGCATCTGGGATTGGTTCAGTTCGGGCAGCATCTATGAACATCTCGGCGTGACCTTGCTCGAAACGATGCTCGCGTTTGCCATCGGCACCGTGTTCGGTTTGCTCATCGGACTCTGGCTCGCCCTGAGTCCGATGGCCTCGGACATCTTCGATCCCTATATCAAGGCGGCCAACTCGATGCCGCGCGTGATCCTTGCGCCGATATTTGCCATCTGGTTCGGTTTGGGCATCTGGTCCAAGGTCGCGCTAGGCGTGACGCTGGTGTTCTTCATCGTGTTTTTCAACGTCTATCAAGGCGTGCGCGAAGTGAGCCCGGTGGTGCTGGCCAATGTGCGCATGCTCGGTGCGAGCCAGCGGCAGTTGCTTCGCCATGTCTATTTGCCGAGCGCAACCAGCTGGGTGTTCGCGAGCCTGCACAACTCGGTCGGCCTCGCCTTCGTCGGCGCGGTAGTGGGGGAGTACTTGGGGTCGGCACGCGGCGTGGGCTACCTGATCCTGCAGGCCGAGGGCGTGTTCGACATCAACACCGTTTTCGCCGGCATCATGGTGCTGACCGGATTCGCGCTCGCGCTGGATGCAGTGGTCAGTGTGGTCGAGAAGCGCTTGCTGGTATGGCGCCCGAGCGCCGGCGAGACCGAACGCAGTATCTAATTCGCGCGCTGGTTCAAGCCCGGCGCTGGATATCAGGTTTTCGGCGCATCTAGTCTTGTTTTTCGCAACGAGCAGATGCGAGTAGGCGGCCAATTTTCCACGTCGCGCCGAGCGCGCCGCAAACGATGTTTTCCCAGCCGCGAAGCGTATTTCAGTTTGACACTTACTGCATATGTTCGCTATAATCTCACCTCTGTAGCGGACTCACGTATTCACGTGTGTTCGTGACGGACGGACGCGGGGTGGAGCAGTCTGGCAGCTCGTCGGGCTCATAACCCGAAGGTCGTAGGTTCAAATCCTGCCCCCGCAACCAACTAACAACGCTCTTTAAAAATTTACAGCCGATAGGTGTGGGTGCTGGGTGTAGTGCGAAGGTGCCTGGGGGGTTTTTCTGTGCGCGAGTGCGGAGGGGCTGACTGGGTGCTGACTCGAATAGATACACTTTGGTA
>Ga0315281_10000846_pt1 | contig 44177 bp, 58 predicted proteins | sample YL17G07_0_MG_FD_204540 | JGI IMG/M metagenome (GOLD analysis project Ga0315281, IMG submission 204540) | Sediment microbial communities from Yellowstone Lake, YNP, Wyoming, USA - YL17G07_0 | ecosystem: Environmental > Aquatic > Freshwater > Lake > Sediment | place: USA: Wyoming | collected...
CAATAATGCTATTTCGCTTCCATTAATGGAATATATAAGCCGCCATCCATCTGGCAGGTCATATTTCCAGAGGTTGTTTATTTGATATTTTATGACATATTCTCTAGGAATTAAATTGTTTGGTATATGGGTGCCGCAAGCAGGATCTTTCTTTAGGTCATCAACTGCTCTGCTGATAAACTGGCAGAGGCGCTTGTCTTCGGTTTTTGATTTTTTAAGGCGTTCAAATGTCTTCTTTAGTTTTTCATCTGCGAATACGATGCTTATCTTTTTATCCATTTCACCAGCTCAGTTCCGGTTTTGATAGGTATTTCTTGACCAGCTCCGGATTCCATATCCAGACTATCTTTTTGTCTCGAGAAATCATTATCTTTCCGGAATACTCAAGGTAGTCAATTATTGCCGAGAATGTCTGGTACATGCTCTTGCGCGGCAGGCTCTCCCAGAGTCTCTTCTTCCCGTACTCGCCGCTGTGCTTCCTGATGAACTCCTCGACCATAAGAACAGTATCAAGTCTCGGGTATCTGAGTATCTTGGAAGCGTCAAATCCGGCGTTCTTCGTCATGGTCTCCATAATGCTCACTTTAAATAGTTGTATCAGTTGATATATTTAAAGCTTTTCGCATAAAACTAGGTTAATTTTAGTTAATACCCTCTTTTTAGAAGATGGTGCTGAAGGCGTTCTAGGCTATTTCTTGAGCTTCCTTATCAGCAAAAAGAGCAACTACTTCTTAGATTTGCGCTTCAAATCCGCGCCGATTTCTGGATAGCCGCCCCTATAAACGGGTTTCTCGCCTTTGACGAAATATGCGATTTTAGCTGACTCAAACGGTCCGCCTTGAGGCAGTCCGTGAATTGTAGGTAGTCCGTGCGCTGCTCTCCACTTGTTGACTTCAGGCAGGTATCCGAACCCTCTTCCAGGCAGTATTGACATATTCTTTTTGTATACTCTGTGGTTCCTGTACCGGGTCATTAATCCCATACAATCACATTATAAGTTAGGTTAGCGGGATTTAAAAGCTTTTTCAGGCTATTTCTTGAGCTTACGCGCGGGGTTTAGGAATAGGTGGGAGATAAAAAAATAATAAGTTGGAGATTAGCAAGTAATTGGATTAGGCGAATATCATAAACATTCCAATAATTACAATAGTTATCAAAACAATTATGCCTATGAGGATAAGATCGTTCTTATATCTCTGTCTCTGCACTTTTTTACTTATTTTCTCTGTTTTGCGATATTTTTTATCTAGATAATATGCAAGAATGCACAATAGACCAAATAGAGGCCAATTTTGGAAACTCATTGCTATAAGCATAACAATCGCTATTGGTATATTGTATAACACTGTTTTGTCCATATCTAATCAAACTCATCTTATCTATAATCTTTACAATAACAAAGAAGTTTATCATTTGAACATCTATAATGATCATAAGTTACATTTTGCTTACCGCACTCATCATAACAGATATATTCTCTAACTTCGTTATACTCAGTAACACCATATGTAGCCATTTGTAAGTCAGCACAAGATTCTCCAGAGTCAATTTTAATGCTACTGATAAATCCAAAAATGTTATTGTTTGTGCTAGAACTATATCTACTTCCGGCGCTAGGACTATTTCCACCGGCGACAGCACCAACTAGTATTAGTATACCGAAAATAGATATGATAGGATGTCTTTTTATCCAAGCCTTATACTTATTTATAGGCGGCCCCTCAAAACCTTTTTTAAGAGTTTTTATTACGCCCTCATCTGGCCAGAGTTTCATATACTAAATAGCTCATAGCAGATTTATAAGGATTTCAGTAAAAATTACAGATAACTGAATAATGACATAAAATTTAGAACACTAAGCAGTATATCGATTAATCCTAAAAACAATGCCAGAAAACAAACATTTTTCCATTTTTGATTCTTTATAGTCTTTATTCCAGTTATAGCAGAAATAACTGCTATTGGCCCAAGTATTATTCCAAAGAAGAATAATCCACCAATCGCAGTTATAAGTGAAAGTTGTGCAGCAGAAGCACTTGGATTTTCTTTAACTTTTTTAGGATGTATAATGTTCTCTCGATATTTTTCGTCGTGTTCTCTTAAAGAATCCATTAAGCCCATATTTAATCAAACTCATAGCAAACTTATAAGAGTTATGCAATTATCATCTAAAATCCTGTGTTGCTATATAATAAGTTCCATCATAAGCAACGCCCACCCCAATAACGCTGTATTGCGGGTTTAGTATGTTTTCCCTATGGCCGGTGCTCTGCATCCACGAGTTAACAAGTGCTTTTGCAATACTATCAGCATCTTTTGAAACGGTTCCAATCCCAACTACATCCCCCACCGGCATTTTTCCTATATTTTCACCTATACCGACGCTTGTCCAACCACCCCCCAAACTCGTGCTAACAGGGTATCCGTGCCTCATCGCTCTAGCGGTAGGATCCTCCCCCCTCAAGTTCACGTGGGAAAAGAAGTTATTAGTGGCCATATCCACACTATGCTCTTTGGCTATTTGCGCTAACTGTTCATCCCATGCAAGCTGCGCAACTCCTGCATTCGCCCTTTCTATATTTGTATACTTGAATATGGCATTCTCAATCAGCTGGTTAGAGACTGGTTTATTGACTTCCTCGATAAAATTGCCGACTGTAGTACCAATTGTGTTATAATTGGTAATAAAAAAATACACCAGAACCAGGACAATAATCGGAATAAACGCCTTTTTGATAATATAAAAAATATTCGGCATTCTTAAACGTCTGTGCGGATATTCTCTATATGGTGAATGGTAATTTTTACTATGCCACTGCTTTCTGAAGGGTTTATACCTCCAAACAGGTCCTCTTCCGAGATCCTCTGGGTCAATATATCCTCCGCGAGTAGAGTCCCATACTAAATCTTTAGTATCAAACCGCGTTAAACGTTTTCTTCTCCAGCGCTTTATTCTAACCATTAATTTCTTTTTCTCATACCAACTTTATAAGGATTTTTGCAATAGTTACTCATGGCTTCTTGAGTTCCCTCGCGATTATCGAGAAGACGGCGCCAAGCGGCGGAACTAAAATCGCCTGCATGCCGACCCACGCTATGTACTGGTTCATGTTGGTCTTGACGACAAGAAGCATATATGGAGTTAAGGCTATCGTCCAGTAAAAAAAGGAGATTACTGCGTCCTTCAGGAACTGCTTCACGAATTTCTTAGAGACCATAGGGCATGCTTAGGGAGATGAGGGTTATAAAAGATAGAGTTTATATAAAAATACTCTTACGCTCCAATTACTTTACTCATACTATCATCAATAACTGCAGAAAATGAAAGTATTACAAAAAATATAACCGCTATTGCAATAAAAGGTGATATTACTTCTACTGAAGGATTATTAACTACTTTATTAATCTCACTTACAAACCAAAGTAAATCTCCAAGAAGTCCTAAAGCACCTATGATTCCTAATACTGCTTTTAAACTCATGTATATTATTATGTTTAAGTCCAAATATATACATTTCTAATTTTTATAGAATTTATAAATCATTTTTCACTAAATATTTGATTATTCTAACACATACATTCAATAATATCCTTTGCATATTTATCTGCTATATTCTCTATATCAACAGTAATGCTATGTTCACAAAATAACTCCTTGACATTTATATCTTGATATTTACTTGATTTTTCAAAAGCAGGTTGTTGCTTTTCATATTTCATTAATTTAATTTTACCAAGTTTTTCCAATAAAATAAAAATATCCAAATAGTTTTTTTCAATCTGTTTCATCTTAATTGCTGCTATAAAACAATTGTCATATACTTCATATAAATACTTATAAAAATTAATAATTGGATCATCTTTTGGCCAAAAAGCACATTTGCAAGATACATCTTTATCGGCGCTTAACGCATCCGTAACTTCATCAATTTTTATACTAAGTGGATAACCTTTACATATCAACGGTCGTTTATCATAAACAAGACATTTATTATTTTTTAAAAATGGACAAGGTTCTTGGAGTAACTTCCAACTATAAACTATTTTTTTATTAGATAATAAATCAATAACTATCTTATCTGGTTTAATTTCTAAAGAAATTCCTAATTTTTTACTTTCATTATTAAGCTCTTTAACTTCCCACTCAAAAAGAGGCAGACCCGCTATTTCTCTAACATTATAATAATATTCAGGTCCATTCAAATCGGATATAAGTTCACTAAATTCGCTGAGATTAGGTTGAAATTTTTTACAACATTCTCCGCAACAATCGCATTCAAATTTTTTCATATCGTCCTCATCTCTAGCAAAACTCTAGAAAAAGCCAGGTCGGAATCTCAATTATATTATTTTTTAATGATAATCCTCCTTTTGTTAAAACCACTCCAAATGGACTTTTTAATTCAGCTACTGCTTCCTCAATAATAGAATTACTTTTTTTATCTGCTGAATATTTTGACTCTATCGGAATTAACTTTTCGTAAAGTTTAACTACTATATCTACTTCTTCTTTTTTACTATTTCTCCAAAAAAAAGTTTCGCATGGTTTCGTTGGTTCAAGGCAATACTTAAGTCTGAGAGAATGGTCTTGAACCACTGTTTCAACAAGTAAACCCATTAAAATCGGTTCGTTTACTTCGTTTTCAGACACACCAAGAACAGCATTTCTAAGTCCAACATCTGATACATACGCTTTTTTAAAGTCATTTCCTTCTTTTATTCTATTAAATTTAAATGGAGCGGCAAGTCTAACAAGATATGTTTGCTGTAATTGATGGATATAATCATCTACAGTGGTTCTGTCCATCCCAAAATATCTTGAGAAATTAGCTATATTAATCGTTTGCGCGGTTGATCTAGCTATAAATGTATACATTTTTCTAAGTCTATCTGGATCCCTTGCATTGAATACTCTTATTAAATCATAAGCTATAATAGCCTCGAAATAAGCTTCTCGCATTATTTTAGCTGCAGTTTCCCAATCATCGCAAGAGTCATAAAAACGTGGATACCCCCCCCGTAATATGTAGTCATTAAGTGCAAGTTGTAATCGTTTTTGACCATCTAAACCTAAAGTTACAAAGTGTTTTTGAGCTACTGAAAAAAATATATTTGGATCGTCTTTTTTTATTGATTCTACAAAACTATTTCTAAGTTTCATTTTACTGTCATAACTATCCCCAATTTCTCTTATCCTGAGAACATCCCAAAATTTTAATGGGACTATTAATGTTTTCCTATGTCTACCAACTAATGATTCTGAACTTTTTTTAAAAAGAGCAGGACTTGACGAACCGGTTACTATGAATTTTATTTTATATTTCATATCATAATACTCTTTAACTTCAAGTGCCCATCCATCCCGTCTACTCGCTTCATCTAAAAATACATAAACTGGTTCGTTTAATGCACTTAATGATTCTTTTAATACGTTTTCTTCAAAAACTTCAAGAGATTTTTTTATTGGTTCTTTAAGCAAGTCAAAAATAGCAGATTCAAGCGATAAGAGTAATATTCTACAAGGTGCAACCGGTTTTCTCGTTTCTTTATCTTTTGGATTTAGTTTACCTGTAAGTAGATATTGTATTAATTGATAAAGTATTGTAGATTTTCCAACTTGTCGTGGGCCAATTATTATATCTACATAGTCCAAATTATCAAAGAAATTAGTATAGACAAAATAGTCTGATCTATAAAAAGATTTAATTAGAGTGGGGTTAACTTTCCCAGTACTCCACCAATTATTTCTTTTCTGAAGTTCCAATAAAACATTTTTATCAATTTCATCCATATCTACATTTTACATGTACTTCTATATAAAGTTAATGTTTATAACATAACACTTATTAATATTGTATTATATTATAATATACTACTTTGTATTTAAGTATTATAGTATAATACTATTCTTTTGAAAAAAAATCACTGATTACTCTCATTTTTAAAATTTTTCTGCAAAAATTGAGTTGGGAGCAGTGGGCCATAGCCCTCCTTTTGTATACGGTGATATTGGACTAAGCGGATAAACCTTGCACCTGGACAAGCCGTTTCATCCCCGACAGGCAAATCGCTTTTGGGTCATCTCTTGAAGCCTGTCACGGTGTCGTTTCTGTTCTTGTCCTGGCCCTTTCGGGCGTTGTTTATCTGGGTTTGACCCCAGGGTGGGAGGAACTTCCTCAGCCTCGCTTGCGCGAAACCGACAATCACCGGCCCACTGCTCGTTAATATGAAAGTCATCGGCCGCGTAAAGCCTCGTCATAGCCTGCATTGGCCGAAGCCAACGCAGGTTATATATGAACTGCATGCTGGTATTTGACAAGTCTGAAAGCTACACTCAGGTTTTTAGTAGAAGCGGACTGAACACCTCGCGTGAGCTAAGTGCTTACATCCCTTCCCTATCAACGCCATCTTCTATGGCCACCCTCGTCTGTCTCAAGCGCCTTGCGGCGCTAAGACAAAATGATTGCCTCTTTTTAGGGAACGCTTCGAGCTTAGATGCTTTCAGCTCTTATCGCTGTGGGGCGTAGCTGCCCGGCGCTGCCCTGTCGGACAACCGGTACACCAGAGGCCCCGATTCACCGTTCCTCTCGTACTTGATGAACCTTCCCCTCAGACAATCCACACTTCCAGTAGGTGACACCGTACTGTCTCGCGACGTACTGAACCGAGCTCGCGTGCGTTTTTAATGGGTGAACAATCCTACCCTTGGCAGCTACTACACTGCCAGGATAACACGTGCCGAAAGCGAGGTGACAAACCGCGGGGTCGATATGTTCAGTTTTTCCGATCTTTCAAAAGGAAAAAGCTTATGAACTCTCACCCGCGACAATCCCGTTACGCCCGGGGTAACTTTTCTGACAAACTAGGGCCCCACCAAGAGGCCACTAGGGTTCTTTAGGCCAATCTTTCGATTCTGCGTTCCTCTCCATACGGAACACAGTCAGGCCGGCATTTGTCCTTAACTCTCTACGTCGGATTTCTGACCCGACTGAGCCGACCATTGGGCGCCCCTGATATCTTTTCAGGGGCGTACCGCCCCAGCCAAACCGCCCGCCTGATGCTGTCCCCTTGCGGGTAAAGGATACGGTTAAGGATAGTTGGTGTTGCATTGTTGCCTCCACTTGAGCCGCAGCCCAAGCTTCGAAGGCTCCCAACTACGCTACGTATTCTCAAACATACCCTAACATCAAGTTGCGGTAAAGCTCCACGGGGTCTTCTCGCCCCACTGGAAGACGCAGGTATCTTCACCTGCAAACAATTTCACCAGGCACTTCTCAGGGACAGTAGGAGAGTCGTTGCGCCCTTCATGCAAGCCGCCAATTAAGCGGCGAGGTATTACGCTACCTTAAGAGCCTCAGAGTTAGGCCCGCTCTTCACCAGAGCTTATTCCCGTTGAACCGGGCTATCACTTACCGGCAGTGAGCAGGCGTCAACCCCAGTACTTACCATTGCTGGCTCGCTGGGATTTGTGTTTTTGATAAACAGTCGCTCCCCCCTGGTTACTGCGACCTACTGATCCTTGCGGGCAGTAGGCATCTCTTCTACCTAAGATACAAGACCATTTTGCCGAATTCCCTTGAGAAGTTTGTCCTGATACGCCTCAGCCTTTTCAGCCAGAGACACCTGTGCTAGTTCTAGGTACGAACTTAAAGGATCCCATTTCCGGAACAGCTTTTCATGGGCTCTAGGACTCGACCGGACCCCCTTGCGGAGGCTGCTCACAGTTTAGGCCGTTTCTCTTCATTGCGAAACTCCACGGCCTCGACCTGCTTGAACAGAACGACGGTTCTGCCCGATCTATCCCAAAGCGTCACTTTTCCGGCTTGCGTTGCCGCGGGTACCCCTAAGGTACGGGAATATTAACCCGTTTCCCTTTTGTCTGCTCCTGTTTACGGGCAGGCTTAGGATCGACTTACTCTCAGCTGATGATCATTGCTGAGAAACCCTGGCTCTTTAGGCGGAAGGAATTCTCATCCTTCTTCGCTGTTACTTTCGGCAGGATTTTCGTTTCTACAAGGTCCATAGGAGGTTACCCCCCTACTTCGCTCCTTGCAGAACGCCTCTCTATCAGTTCTCTTGCGAGAACTTTTGGGTCTCGGTAATTGGCTTTAGCCCCGTCCATTTTCGACGCACATAACCTCGACGGGTAAGCTGTTACGCACTTTTTAAAGGGTGGCTGCTTCTAAGCCTACCTTCCCGCTGTCTGTGGTTACGTACCTTCTTCACCTTTAACACTTAGCCAATATTTTGGGACCTTAACCCAAATCTGGGTTGTTCCCCTCTTGGAGACCAAGCTTACCCCGGCCCCCCGACTCCTGTCGTCTACGACGATGACGTATTCGGAGTTTGACAGAAAAACCGATCCTTTCGAACCTTAATTCCTCAATCAGTGCTCTACACCGCCATCTATCTCAGACAAGGCTATCCTATGGGATAACTCGAGAGGAACCTGCTATTGCCGAGCTAGATTGGACTTTCACCCCTACTCAAGGGTCGCCCGAGTGGTTAACCACACCGGATGCGGACCTCCACCGAACTGGTGTTCGGATTCGTCCTGCCCCAGAGTATATCGCTCGGATTCAGGTCTTGCAGCTGTGACTCGCGCCTTTTCAGACGCTTCCCCACGCCAGTAAACTGGTTACGGGACTTCGGTTTCCCTGCGGCTTCGATTTTGTCTTAGCCTCGCCACAACCACAAACTCCCTGCCTAGTGCTTCATGACTAATGACATAACTCCGCATGACCCCTGCTCGTTTCCTTCGCAGGGGATAGCTTTTGAGCCATGTCGCACCTCGCTAATTAGTTTCAGGCTCTTTTAATCCTCCTTTCGGAGTACTTTTCATCTTTCCCTCACGGTACTTGTTCGCTATCGGACTTGAAAAGTGTTTAGAGTTGGGAGTTGGTACTCCCGTCTTCCTGATGGACTCAACCATCGGTACTTCGGATACTGCCTAACACCCCACTATAGGCACCGTACAGGGCTCTCACCTTCTACGGCGGGACATTCCAATCCACTTCTTGCGCCTATCATGGGCAGAAAGCAGTCCAAAAAGCCACATCTCCCTTATATTGCTATAAGGGATTCGGTTTGCTCTGTGCCGTGTTCGTTCGCCATTACTAGCGGCATCGAAAATTCTTTCTCTTCCTCGGGGTACTAAGATGTTTCAATTCCCCCGGTTCTCGTTCCTGAAGGAACAATTCGGGTATCTCCAGTTCAAAGGCCGCATGCGCCTCGCTGAAGCTTATCGCAGCTTGCCACGCCCTTCTTCGACTTTCAAGCCAAGCCATCCACTAACTAGCTTACAGTAACTTTCAAACTTCTTGTCTTCCAACATGCAGCATCATCGTGAACATTTTGTGGAAATGCGCACTAAGCTCATACAGCAAAGTCACTCGCTGTACTCATACGTGAACTGGACCCGTCGGGATATTCACCAAACAGAGACCCTGTCCGGTTTTGAACCCGAGGCCTCTCGCGCTCTTTCCCAAAAAGGGATGCAAGGCGAGCGATCTTCCGCTGATCTACGGGCCCAGATTATCTTTAATCGTTGGCTTGTGGATTTTAGAGACTCTACCAAAAAAGGAGGTGATCTAGCCGCAGGTTCCCCTACGGCTACCTTGTTATGACTTAGCCTTCCTCACAAAATCTAGATTCGACTAAACCTAGAGATCTAGTCTCACCAAAACCTCGCTTGGATGGCTTGACAGGCGGTGTGTGCAAGGAGCAGGGACGTATTCACCGCGAGATAGTGACTCGCGATTACTAGTGATTCCATTTTCACGAGGGCGAATTTCAGCCCTCGATCCAAACTTAGCCAAGTTTTAAGGGATTAACTTCTCCTTTCGGAGTTGTAGTCCCGTTGTGCTTGGCAATGTAGGCCGCGTGTAGCCCGGAAGATTCGGGGCATACGGACCTACCGTCGCCCATACCCTCCTCAGATTTAGCATCTGCAGTCTCCTTAGAGTGCTCCCCATAGACTATGGGGTTAGTAACTAAGGACATGGGTCTCGCTCGTTGCCTCACTTAAGAGGACATTTCACAACACGAGCTGACGATGGCCATGCACCACCTCTCAGCTTGTCAGGTAAGCCCTTTAGACTGACCCTCATTCTGCTGTCGCCTCCGGTAAGATGTCCGGCGTTGTATCCAATTAAACCGCAGCCTCCACCACTTGTGGTGCTCCCCCGCCAATTCCTTTAAGTCTACTGTATGAGAAAATCCAATTTACTTGTTTTATTCGGATGTTCGAAAGGAACCAACTTTCGAAACTTTTTGAAGTTATTTTTCGAAGTGATATAAAATCGGAGAGTTTCCGACTTCTTATCAGCGTCAAAAATAGCCTCCGCAGCCACTCTTTTTCAAGTGACTCATCCATGCTATAATAGATATGAACTTTCTCATATTTCAGTCTTGCGACCGTACTTCCCAGGCGGCGAACTTAACGGTTTCCCTTCGACACCGCCAAATCTAAAAGATTTGACGACATACAGTTCGCATCATTTACTGCTAGGACTAATCGGGTATCTAATCCGAGTCGCTCCCCTAGCCTTCGCTCCTCACCGTCGAGCGCGTTCTAGCAAGACGCCTTCGCTACCGGTGGTCCTTTCAGGATTAAAACATTTTACCGCTACCCCGAAAGTACCTCTTGCCTCTCCCGCCTCCAAGTCTAGCAGTATCTTTTGCCCTTCCTGTAGTTGAGCCACAGGCTTTCACAAAAGACTTACAAGACCGGCTACGAGCGCTTTAAGCCCAATATACGTGGATACCACTAGGTCTGCCCGTATTACCGCGGCGGCTGGCACGGGACTTACCCAGACCTTATTCTCCATGCTTTTTATACATGGCAAAAGATGGTGTAAAAACACAATCACTCAGAGTCCCCACATCACGGTTTCCCGCATTGTGTAGGTTTCGCGACTGCTGCACCCCGTAGGGCTAGGGGCCTTGTCTCAGTCCCCTTCTCCGGGCTCCGACTCCCATCGCCCGTACTGATTATTGGTTTGGTGAGCCATTACCTCACCAACAGCCTAATCAGACGCAGGCCCATCCTAGCGCGCCTTGCGGCATTTAAGATAAAGGACGTTCCAGTCACCTTATCCTATCGCGTATTACCCTCAGTTTCCCAAGGCTATCCGCGTCATTAGGGCAGGTTACCTACGCGTTACTGAGCCGTTTGCCGAATTGCTTCTGACTTGCATGTCTTAATCGAACTCTGATAGCAGTATCCTCCAGCAGGATCAACTGGAATTATTTTGGTCGCTGTTGAAAATTTTATATAGCTGGTAGAGATATCTCCATCCACAAGCCAACATCAGACTTGACGCATGCCCAGAGGCGATGCTGTCCTCAAGCCCTCATGCATTAAAAGATAAATATGAATACTAACACCGACTGCTTACGCTCGGTGTCAATCCTCGAAATCCCGCCCCACTACAGACGGGAGTTCTATTCAAAATCAGTTCCTCCGATCGCTCACCCAGCCATCGAAGTGCCGGACACGCACTTGGAACCTCATGGTTTTACTAAAAAATAAAACGTATATCTACTTTCGCTCCGAATATATATAAAGGTTTCGCCGCAATCGATTACATGCCCAGCAGTTTCAGTCCGCCGAGCAAGAAAAATGCGATTATCCCTATCGCGAGTATTATTGCCGCTGCAACCGCAATCATCTTCTTCCTGGGCTTTTGCGGCTGCACTTCTGGCGTCGGCTGCACAGGGACGCTGACTTGCTGCATGGTTGCTGACCCCAATTGCTGGACGCTCGCATTGTCAGGATGCGCCTCCTTGGTGGCTGCCATTATCTGGACTATATCAGAATCAGAATAGCCTGCTTCCTTCATGAACGCCACTATCTCGCTTTCGCTCTTCCCTTGCGTGAGCGCGTCCTTGACCAGCTTGATTGCCGCTTCGTCCATAATAGACTAAAAGAGACCGTATTTATAAGCGTTTCTGCAGGTTTTTGTCCCTGGCCAAAAACGATTTTTCGATTGCCCTGGACCAATTTCAGAGTAAGGTATATAAACATGTGATGCGTTATAATCGGGAAGCACTTGTACATGCTTCTAAAACGGAGGTAGTTTGAATGGCTGAACAACGATATTTTACCATGGTAGAGGGAGGTCCCTCTGGAAGAGAGACAGCGGTCTTTACCGGAAAACAACCGAGACAGGCAGCTTTGAAGGCAGCCAGCAGGGGAAAGAATGACATCTGGCTACGAGAGCGCGGGACAAAGAAGTTCCACCACTTCAAGGGCTCAAGAAGCAAAGTGAAGGCGCCTGAGAACAAGCCGGACTGGATGGCTGACTACGTCTGGAAACCAAACGTCAAGAAAGTAGGGATCCAGAAGGTAGAAAAGAAGAAGAAAGGAAAGAAAAAGAGACGATAAAACCCAATTGCCCCTTTTTGGGGCATCCTATTTTTATTTTTGCTATGCCTTAATGTCTAGATGAAAGATTCTATCACGAACTTTGTTCTGCTGAGACACGGCGAAGCGCAGATGGGTGTCGACAAGCATAGAGCAGAGATGGCAAAGCCGCGACCGCTGCGCTGCTCAAACGTCAGGAACGATAAATCGCCTTTGACTGAAACAGGAAAAAGGCAGACCATAACTGTAGCTAAGGCATTAAAGAAGAAATTCGGGAAATTTGATGTAGTCTTCGTCTCGCCATATCTGAGGACAAGGCAAACAGCAGCATTGATAAAAAGATATATTCCGTGCTCCAAGATAATCGTGGACAAGCGGATAAGGGAACGTAGCAAAGGGAAGCTAGAGTTGCTCACCCGCTACGGAGTCAGAGTCAGATTTCCAGGAGAGTACAAACGCATGCTCAAGGATGGCACCTATCGCTATCGCCCGCCAGGTGGAGAGAATTTTTCAGATGTGAAAAATAGGATAGACAATTTCATGCGCGATGCCAGACTTAACAGAAATGTTCTAGTGATAACCCACGGGGCTGATATAGCCTGTATAATGGACTATCTCGAGTACTTTTCTATTGCCAAACTGCTGCAGGTGAACTTCGACGTAAGGCTCAGCAGCGTGACTTGCTATTCGCGTGGCAAAAAAGGAGGTTTAAAGCGCAGGTTTTACAACAAAATTTATTATTAGGACTGGTAATCTGCTCAATATTTCTTGTAAGTGGCTCTGCTTCTCTCTGTCTTGTGCGGGTCGTATGGCGTCGCTCTCATGTACCTGGCGAATTCTTTCCTGGCTGTTTCCTTAAGTTTTGCTTTCCTTGCTCTTTCTTCTTTGTTGTCTTTTTTCGAGTCTTTGAATATTTCCCTGGCCTCTCTCCAGTAGTCTTTATATTCCTCATCAGACTTGCGTTTTCCAATCACGCTGGACAAAACGACTCTTTTTTCGGGAGCAGGCCTGTTTTTTCGGATTCTGTAAAGAATTCGTTCGGCAGCAGCCTCGTCTATAAGCCGCATATTCTCGGCCCCGAATTGCTCTAGTCTGGCCTGTTTGGTTTTTCGCAAAGGCATTCTACTCGCCAGCTTCACAGGGAGGCTCTTCATGAAAATGCCTAGAGATTTCACGCGCGGCTTCTGTTTCATGATTCTATTGCGCTTTTTGGCTATAAAACACCAATAGAAAACTTTAAAAACCCTGATTGCCTTATTGTAGCGGAAGTGAGGATGAATGAACAGATTGAGCGATTTATATGGGCGTAGGATTTACACTCAGGACAGCACATATGTTGGAACAGCAAAAGACGTTCTGATCGACCCTGTTGAAGGGAAGATTAAGTATCTTTTGAAGCAGGAAGCCGAATCTCTCTTAGGGAGGGAGAAGCTAGAGGCAAGGAAGTTCATCAAGGATAACTTCATCCCGTTCGAGCGAGTAGTCGCCGTGGGGGACATCATAATCATACGATGAGGTGTTCGCATGCAGAAACCAGTTCTTGGAAGAAACGTAAAGGGCAAGAAAGTAGTCTCCAGCGGAGGGCTCGAGATAGGAGAGGTATCTGATCTATACTTCGAGACCAGCGGCAAGATTATCAACCTGGCTGTCAGGCCGGAGAAGGAAGTGAAAGAGCTTAAGGAGTATATGGACAGGTCGAACATGATATCCGTGCCGTACGAGAGCGTAAGAGCGGTCGGACGCTACGTGATTATAGACTTTCCATTCAAGCAATAAACCCCGATTTTCTTTTACATCTGTCAAGAAAAATGGCTAGTTCTCTTGTCTGATGCGCGCAGAAGAAGTATTCGTCAGGGGGATGGAAGGCGTATCAGGAATAACCCATTGGCCGGGTGAGCCTAGCCTCCTCCCCCATCATCTATTGTTCTAATGATTCAGGTTTAACCCCAAATCACCTCCAGTTGATACAACTAACTAAAAAGTTATATATAAGGGTTGTGCTAATTATGACAGGCTAAAATCTAACAAATGTAAACCCTAGCCCCTTAATACAGTCAGAGTGGGCAAAATGGACAAGGAAAATTTACATTTGGACGACCTCGATAAGAAGATAATAAAATCGCTTATCATGAACCCTAGAAAGTCGTCCCGCCAGCTCTCAAAAGAGATCAAGGCCTCGCACCAGACAATACTCTCCAGGCTCAAGCATCTAGAAGAGTCCAAAGTCATTCAAGGCTATACTGCAATCGTGGACTGGGACAAGCTAGGATATCCGCTCAGGACGATGTTCTTCATAGAGTGCGGCAAACTGGACCCTAAGAGTTTTGATTCGCTGGAGAGATATCTGGTCGGAGAGAACTGCTTCATACAATATGGTCTGTTGCACGGAGAATACGATTATTTCGTCGTCGGGCAGTTCAAGGACCAGAAAGAGCTGATGGACAAGTCGGCCGATCTCCGCGCGCTGCTCTCGAAACAGACTGATCTGAAGAAGTTCAACTGCCACGCCATAGCGAAAATGAGGAACAAACAAAACCAGGACCTGTAACCGCTTATCTGGACAAACGTTCAAAAAAAGAGAAAAGTTTATATATATAGAACGGCAGAAATGGTATACTCGATTTCTCGGAGAGGAACAGGAAATTAATCTTCTTGTGATTCTTGGCTGGGTGAGCCTAGTCTTCCTCTCCACCTATTTTTTTCTCAATACTACATAGTTAGTGTTATCTCTATAGTTCGCGTTCTGTCTAACTGCTCTACGTTAATTATTTAAATGCGCGGAGCCCTATCTCTATCATGGACGAACTCAATCTGAGGATAGCTGGCGAGATAACCCTGTCGCAGAATCCCGGCTCCAGCCTGAAGAAATGGCGGGAGATATTCGGGATAAGCCAGACCGACCTAGCCGGACATCTAAAAGTAACTCCGTCGACTATTTCTGATTACGAGGGCAACAGGAGGAAGAGCCCCGGAATAGCGATAATCAAGCGGTTCGTCGATGCTATTGTTGAACTAGACAAGCAGAAGGGCGCCACTACAGTGAAGAAACTGCAGATGCCCGAGAGAACAGAGATCTACCAGCTCTTCGACTTCGAGGCTGAGATGAGCGCGATAGATTTCGTCAAGAAGATAGAGGGGAAGATAGTAACCAATGAGGAGATACTGAAGACAAAGAAGCTGTTCGGTTACACGATAGTCGACTCGCTTAGGGCCATTCTGGAGCTGCCTGCCGAGGAGTTCATAAGAATCTACGGAACGACCACCGAGCGTGCGTTGCTGTTCACCAACGTGTCGATGGGCCGCAGCCCCATGGTCGCAATAAAGGTGACGTCGCTGAAGCCGAACATAGTCGTCATGCACAATCTTTCTGAAGTGGACAAGTTGGCGGCCAAGATATCGGACATCGAGAAGATACCTATTGTCATGACCTCTCTGCCTATCGACGAGATAAAGAAACGGCTGTCGTAAACTTTATATCCTACTTCTGCGTTAGCCTATAGCCGGTGATAGCATGATGAACCTGAAATTCATAAAAAGAGTAAAGGACGAGCCGAAAGAGGCCGTGGAAGCGCCTATAACCTATCCAGAGAACTGGGACGAGATAACTCAGGTCATAGACACAAAGAAGAGGCAGCTGAACAAAAACCTGGACTGGACCATGGCGCAACAGGCGCTCGAAGAGGCTGGCATAGTCAATGCGACAGAAGCGCTGCTCATTCTCAGGGCAAAAGGCATGCTGGAAAAGAGAGTCCCAAAAGAGGAATAGGCCCCTCGATGAGATAACTAGTTCCTACAGTGGCCAATATAAACAGTTCTAACCATAATCCTGCCATGAGCCTCAATGTCTGTGTTCTCGGAAATTCAAGAAAGGAGTTCTGCAAAGCCATAGCCAAAGAGGGCTCTTCTGACGATTTCACGATGTACAACACCAATTATCAAGGCAAGCTGATCAATCTGGTCGAGCCAACCAAATATCCGGAGAAGATAGTTGCGCTTGCCAACTCCCTGTTCCTGTCCGATTTCGTGGTCTTCATAGTCGATGAGCTTAATGCTGAGACAGGTGAGCAGATAGTCATGCTGGACATGTTCAAGAAAAAAGGCTGCCTGGTCACTGATTTAGACCTGAAGCAGTTCATCAAAGGGACGGCGCTGGAACAATGGCCCGTGCTCTCTAGCGAGGGTGCGAGAAGGTTCGTGCTTGAAGAGTTTGCGATACCGGTCAGGACAGGAGATCCTATAGTGATAGTCGATCACTCATTTGAGGTAAAAGGGGTAGGGAGCGTTGTTTTAGGAATCGTCTATCAAGGCATTGTGAAGGTCCATGATATCCTGTTATGTTTTCCAGGCAAAAAGGAGCTCGACGTGAAAAGCATACAGAAAAATGATGTCGATGTGCCCGAGGCCGTTGCTAGCGATAGGCTCGGCATAGCGATGAAGAGGCTGAAGAGCGAAGATGTGCCGCGCGGTTCTGTACTGGCGAAAGACTTGAAATGCGTTGCTGAGATGGAAAACATTATACAGTTCTCGAAGTTCGCAGCGAAAGACTCTACCGTGCTTTACGCTCTACATTGCCTGCAGTCCGTGCCGTGCATGATAGAGAACAACAAGATAATCTTCGAGAAACAATTGGCTTTAGTCCAGGGCCAGCCGATAATCTTCGCTGACCTGAACAAGAAAATAAGGGTTGTCGGCTCGATCAATCCGTAATTACTTCTTTTCCAACAGAATAGCGTTTATCACGCCGTGCTGGCCCGGTCTTGACGTTATCCTTATTGAGCCTATTTCCGTATTGACGATGGCTCCTTTTGTGAGTATGTTCATCCTGGCAAAGTTCCTGTTGGCCGGATTCTCTTTTTCCGTCTTCAGCGCGACCACTTGATATTTTTTTGTCTTGGGGTCGAAAACATTCGCCTTGTCAACATATCTTGTCCTTAGCTTGTAATTGCCGCCGCGAGTCCTCTTCATCTTCCTCTCGGTCTCGCCGATGGTCGTGTTAGTAGGAGGGTTGCCCAATTCTGCCTTCTTCTTGTCGCAGCTCCTCTTCCTTCTGCCGCCGGTTGATTTTCTGAGGTCTCTTGCCTGTGAGATTGCCATCTTTAATCACCTTTATAAAAATGAACGCCTTAATTACCCCATGGACGCTCTTGTCAAGGGGATAATATTTGATAAACTCGACCATAACAGGTTGATGAAGTTCTTAGAATCGAACAAAAAAACCCAGATAGTCGGCTCAAAATGCTTCTTCGGTAAAAAGCATTTGATACATTCTATTCTCCAGACTATAAAAGCTTTTCGCAGCAAGGAAAACATATCCAAGAGCGAAGAATTGGAGTTTTTAGTGCGCCTTTCGGCCCAGCGGCAGATAAAGAACGCGCTGATTATTTGCAAACCGACCAAGAAATCAGTGTTCATCTGCTGGGCAAAGAACGCTGATAAAATTTATTCGCGTCTCAAGAAAGAGTTCAAGCTGAAAGAATATAGGCTGAAAGATCCAGACATGGAAAAACAGAAAGATGCGATCGAGAGGACGGCTGCGTTCTACTTGTCTTCATAGATTCTAGAAACGGTGTCTCTTATCAGCTTCGCTTTTTTCTTGCCTATCTTGTCAACATCCATTAACTCTTTTTCATCAGCAGTGAATATCTTTTCCACGCTTCCAAACTTGGCTAGCAGGTTTTTTGCAGTCATCGGCCCAATGCCGGGCAACGAGGACACTATATACTCCTGCAGGTTCTTGCCTTCCAGCGGCTTTCTCTTGCCTTTCACTGAGAATATCTTCTTTTTGGCGCTCTGTTCTCTCTTCGCTATCTGGTACAAAAGGGCGGCTGTATCCTGCTTGTCTCTTGTCCATATCATAGGCACGCCGTAATCGAGCGCGACAGAAGCCAGCGCCCCCCTTATAGCGTTCTCATGCACATTCCTGTCATAGAGGTTGTTGCCCTCTATGATCAACAGTGGTCGTTCGAAACTGTCGGTAAGATTCTCCATCTGCTCGAAAAGCCTTCCGTCTATTATCGACTGCACGAAATCCTCCGCTCTTTTCCGTTCGACGCCGATATCCTCATAGACTATAAAATCAGCGACCTCGAGCATTTTCTCGACCACGCGACAGTCATGCTTTTTCAACAGCTCTATAATGTCCTTCTCCCGCGTGTCTGCAAATATGACTATATCCATATCACCACGTCTCTTCAGCGAGTTTCAGAGTCTCAGGAAGGCCTGCATCAATCCAAGGCCCGCTTATCTTGTATCCAAACACTTTTCCGCTTTCAATCACTTTTGGTATGACTTCCTTTTCAAACGAGCATGCTTTGCCTTTTTGTATATGCTTGAGCACGGAAGGCTCGACGATATAGACACCTGCATTTATCAGATTCGAAGGAGGGACTTCGGGTTTCTCTATGAATTTAATTATCTTGTCGCCATCTATTTCAGCAACTCCGAATCTTCTGGGGTCTTCAACCTCCTTCAATGCTATGGTGAGTTGTGCATTGTTCTTCTTATGGAATCTGATCATCGCGCCCAAATCAAACTTAAAGAGCGTATCTCCGTTCGCAAAAACAAACGTTCTCTTCAAATGGGGCTCGGCTAATTTTAACGGTCCACCTGTGCCCAGCGGCTCTTTTTCTTCAGAATAGATTATCTCTTCAACCAGATTTTTACCATCGCCAAAATATTCGATGATTTTTTCTTTTTTATAATGAATCGCCAAAATGACTTTTTTAATGCCATAAGAAGAAAAGTGTTCAATCATGTGCTGGAGTATCGGTTTTCCCTTTACTTTGAGCATGGGCTTGGGCATTTCTTCCGTCAGTTTGCCGAGCCTTGTCCCTCTTCCGCCTGCCAAAATGATTGCCGTATCGACGTTTTCCATATTACCACCAATCTATCTTCTTTTGCGGTTTTTTCATGCCCTCCAGTGTTTCGCGCATCTTCTTCTGCTTGTAGTGCGCGGCCCAGTACCTGCTCTCATCCATGGTCTTTTTAGCTATTAAGACTATGACTTTCCCGGCCCGTTTCCTGCCTGTCCTGCCTTCCCGCTGGATTTTCCTTATCTCCGACGGAACGGGTTCATATAGGATAACCACGTCCACTGACGGGATATCCAATCCTTCCTCGCCAACTGAAGTGCACACCAAGAAATTATAATCTTTGTTCCTGAACTGCTCTATTATCTCCTTTTGCTCGTCCTGGGACAGCCCGATATCCCCTATCTTCGATGCCTGCCCCACGAACCTCACTGCATTGACGCCCTTGACTGTGTTTATCGCATCTATTATCTTCTGCGCCGAATCCCTGAAGTGCGCGAAGATGATCCCCTGGATTTTAGGATTTTTCTCCAGCTCATTGGCTAGAATCTGTTTCAGCTTGTCCATTTTCGGGTGCTCTACCTTGTTTTCGTAGAGCGCATCAGTCAAATCCATCGCGTTCTTCAAGTCTTTAGTGAGCTTGACGGACGTTCTTCTTTTGTCGTCTTTTATCTTCCCGAAATAAGTGTGAAGGCTGGAGATTCCCTGCGTCTCCAGCAGCTCGACGGCGTGCCATGTCTTTATCAGCGCTGTCGACACTATTATGCCCGGGAAGTTCTTCTGTTCTATCAAATGCCTCTGTAATTTCAGTATGTCCCCTTTCCTCATAACCGAACTATACACAAGATTGCTATCTTTCAGCTTCTGGAATAGCTGGTCCATATAGCCTCGCAAGATGGTCCTTATCGCCTGGAACTCGTCAGGCAATTCGACAAACACCTTCACCAACTCTTTCTTCTGGATATAGGGGATTACATCCGCGTCCTGCTCTGTCCTGGTCTCTATATTTTTGATGTACAGGTTTTTTACAACATCCTTCAGTTTCTCAGTCGACGGTGAGGCAGTAAGTCCTATGATTAGCGGGCTCTTGGACTGCTCGACATAGAGCCTGGCAACATCGACATAAGAGTAGGACTTAACGGAATGGTGACTCTCGTCGACCACCAATAGCGAGACCTTGTCCAGCGCTATCCTTCCTCTTTTTAGGTCGTTCTCTATAGTCTGCGGCGTGGCTGATATGATTTTGGCATTGTCCCAGAGCTCTTTTCGTTCGCCTATCTTTATAGAACCGGTTAACAGAACGAACTCCTCTTCGGGCACGTTGAGAAAAGACTTTAGCGTCTCATAGTGCTGCATCGCCAGCGGCTTGGTGGGGGCGATGAACAATATCTTGGAGCCGGGCCATTTCTCCAGCGCTCTAGCGGCTATCATCGCAGCTATCACCGTCTTTCCAAGCGCGGTGGGCAGTATCACGAGGCTATTACCCCGCTTCAGGACGCTGTCGACTATGTTTTTTTGGTACAGCCTGGATTCTATTTTATCCGGCCTTATAAGGGGATGTTCTTCAAAATCTGGCATAATAACGCCTTTTTTACTGTTTAGGGCAACCGGAAGGCTCCGAAACAGACAGATTTTTATATGGAGCCAATTATAAGGTTAGACACAACAACCAATTAAACCTTGCGGAAAAAAAATTGCGGAGGCAGTGTTATGAATGGATTACCTCTCGCTCCGATAGACCGATTGATGAGGAGATCTGGAGCGGAAAGAGTCTCGGAAGACGCTTCTGAGGCAATGGCTAAACTTATAACCGAATTCGTGGACGATTTGAGCTCGCAGGCTACCAAGCTGGCGAAGCACGCTGGGAGAAAGACGCTCACAGCCGAAGACGTGATGCTCGCGGCCAAAGAGTTCTGATATGATAATAGTGAGGCACGGGGAGATCTATACAAAATCTCCGCCGGTTAGAAGGCAGTTTATAGCGAAACTGACCGAGAACATACGGCTTGCGTTACCTAGCGCCAGAGTTGTGTCGAAGCGCTGGCGGATTCTAGTCTATCCTAAGAACGAAGACAAGGCCATCGAAGAGCTCGGCCAGATTTTTGGAATTGTCTCTTTTTCTACATGCATCGAGACCGACGCTAGAATGCCGGCGATAAAAAAGGCTGCCGAAAAATTCCTACCCCAGATCAAAGGCAAGACTTTCGCGGTAAGGACGCAGCGCCTGTCGAAAGAGCTGATTGAGTCGCAGAAGATAAACGAGATTATAGGCGATTTCATCAGGAAGAAAACTAAGGCTAAAGTGGACTTGAGCCATCCGCAGAAGACGCTCGGGATAGAGATTTACGATGGGAAAGCCTATATTTTCATAGACAGGTATCCCGGAGTAGGGGGCTTGCCATCAGGGACCGCTGGAAAGATGCTGCTTCTGAAATCCAAGAATTCCGGCCTTGCTGTATGGATGATCCGCAAACGGGGGATTGAAGTGTCCTCAAAAGTGAAAAATCCACTAGGCGTAATCACCGGCGAGGAGGACGTTGCTAAACTTATCAAGCTCAAAAAGAAATATGAACTGCCAATCTATGCTCCGCTGGTCGGCTTGAATAAAAAAGAATTAGAAATGTTAAAAAAGAAAGTGGGTTAACTATCGTCTCTTCTTCTTGGCCTTCTTTGCCGGTTTAGCCCTTTTCTTGGCTTTCTTCACATGCTTTGCTTTCACCGGTTTCGCCTTTGGTATCTCCTTTATTATTCTAGGCTCGCATATGCAGTGCTTTATCAGGCTGTAGGCCTTGTTTATTGCCGCTTCGACCTCACCTTCGCTCTTGGCGCCGGTGCAGATCAGTTTTCCGTTCTTGAACAGAAGCAGGCTTGTCTTCGGCTCTTTTAATTTCAGTATCGCGCCCGGAAACTGCTCGGGCTCGTACTCGACGTTGTCCACTTCTCTTGCTATTCCATATAGATCCAGTTCGACAGCAAGGTTCGCAGAAGCTACTATGTTCTCAATCTTAAAATTAATTTTCTTCGGTTCTTCCATTTCAAATCACCTTAAAGAGTATGTTGTTCGAAAAACCCTTCCTTGTCCTTCTTGAATCGGTGGGTCGCGTTCTTGGGGCAATAATAGACTCCCTTTTCATCCTCCATGACGATGCTAAAACCAGTGTTCGCATAGCATTTCGGGCATACTTCCTTTAGCTTCATATCGGCACCCCTTGTTTATATACTTTATAAATGGACGAGTATTTAAAAATACCCTTATTGGGCTGATTTCAGCGCCTTCTCGACGCTTTTCTGCAGTTCTTCAGCTTTAATCTTTAGCTTGTCTTCCTGCTTCTTCATCGTCTCGGACCTGGCGAGCACATCCTTCCTTCTCTCGTTAAGCTCTTTCTTCAGCTCGGCATTCTTTGCCTCTATCAGCAATGTGCCAACTGCCTTGTAGACTTTGCCTTGCGACTTTTCCAGCTCTGCAAGCGCGTTATCCGTCTGCACGACATCGATATCGAACCGCTGTCGCTGGCCGGAGACCATCTGCAGCTGCCGCTGTAGATTCTGCAGCTGAATCAAGTTTTCCTGCGTCTCTTTTGAAAGTTCTGCCATTCTCATTCCCCCGAATTCTTGTAAACGTCATACTTAATATGCATTTTGTCGCCGAACTTCATCTCTTTCTCGTTTGCTGTCAGGATTATGTCCGGTTCCTCGCTCTCGTTTATGTCGAACAGATCTATCATGATATCCTTTAGAGCGCCATCGACGCCAAGCGCGCCAGCATTCTTCCGTTCCTTCTGGAATTTTGCGCTCCTTATCTTGAATATCTCATTGGCCCATTCCCAGTTCTTCTTGTCGAGCTTTATGAATTCCAATTCGCCCGGGTTGCCCTTGAAATCCGAGACAATGACTATCCTTCTGAGCCCCTTCTGCCTCGCGAGCTCGATCAGCTCGTAGATGTTCTTTTTTCCGCGGGGCGCATACTCTGAATCAGGGACAAGCCGGCTCAGACTCCTTGCAAAGAGCCTCGTATTCGTACAGGGCTTCCTGCAGGTCGTTATAAGCAACATTCAGATCGCTTTCACTTTCTTTACTACTGGTGGCCTCTCCTTCTGGAATATCCTGTAGCCGCAGTATGGGCACTTTATAGAGTCTATATTGTCAACTTTCTTCCCGCATTGTGGGTTGAGGCATCTCCAAACCATATCAACACTACTCCTTTTCTTTCTCCTTGATTTTTTCGAGGTCCTTCACAACGGCCTCGTATTTCTCGCCTTTCTTGATTATCCTTTCGACTACGGCCCCGACATCGGTCTGGGGATAGTAAGCGCCGCCTGCCATCTGTGTGCCGCATTTGCTGCATGTCCATTTAGCATAGCCCTTCCTTTTCAGCGCCTTTCTTCCGCACTGCGGGCATATCTGGGCGGTCTTCTGTATCCTCTCCACATCCCTAATTTCTTGCTTCAGCGGAGTGCCGTATCGTGAGCCGAACCTGCTTGCCGAACCTAGCTTGGTCATAATTTCACCAGTAGTTTTTCCTGATTTCCTTGCCCCTCTCGATAGCCTTGTCGACCATTCCCTCTATCTCCTCGCGCGAATAGGTGCCTGAGCCGGATTTCTGGATGGCGCATATCTCCCCCTTTGATGTGGTGACTATAGTTATTTGCGCGTCCATGACTTTTTCCTCTTCCAGCACCGGGTCGAGTATGTTCGTTTCGTCTATCTTGACGAATGAGCAGGATACGGGTTGTTCCTTCACCGGAACATTCTCCCCCTGTTTCGTATAGAGGACTTTTCCGTCCTCGTATTTCGGCAGATAGGCGTTTGACAATGCCTTGACAGCGGCCATCGAGGCTGCGTCTGTAAGATTGCCGTCATGATCGAGCACATGTATGTCGACCATCAGCGTCCATACCTCTTTCCCTTCGGTTATGCAGAGCTTGTCCATGTCAATCATCTTCGACTCTCGGATCCCTCTGTCAACCACTCTAGCTATCTCGATAGACATCTCGCCCGGGGGTCCGACCGAAAAGTCCGGAGAGGCTAGCGGGGATAATTCGCACGATGTCGAAAGATTGCCTCTTCCTGGAGAATCATCGTATGGCTCCCCAACGTCAGCTTTTACCCCGACAAGAACCTGCGTGTTGCCCATCTTTATCAGGCAGCTTCCAGGCGACTTAGGTATATAGCCCTCAATGAACTCGATTTTTCTATACTCGTCGCCTGTCCTTCCGTCCGATCGTTTGCCGGATTTGACCATGCGGCGTATAGCGTCTTTCTTAACTTCCCAAATTATGTCACTCTGTTCCATATTCTTCACCAATCTTTTCGTATTTGTCCTTCAATGCCTTTTTCTGCAATTCATTAACTTTCAAGCACCCTTTCTGCGCCATTTCAAATGCCGTAGAGAATTCTTTCCTGGTCAGTGTGCCGTCCATCTGCATTAGATGGATTTGCCCTGTCCTAGGGGATATTGCTATAGGCAAATCAGCCGAGCCATAATTATCCTCTTCCTGGCACAGGTCAAGAACGATTTCATCATCCACTTTTCCCGCGGCGCACGCCACTATGAGGTCGCGCATCGGAATGCCCGCATCGGCCAGAGCCACGCTCGCTGCTGTCAAAGCAGCGCAACGAGTCCCAGCGTCAGCCTGCAGCACCTCTACGTATACCTCGATAGCTGTTCTCGGGAAATACTCTAAAAACACAACCTTCTCAAGCGCCTCTCGCGAGACTTTGGATATTTCTGTTGATCTCCTATCCGGTCCCGGCCTTTTTCTGTCGTCTGTCGAGAACGGAGCCATATTATATCTGTAAGTCAGCTTCGCTCTGTACGAATTCTGTGTATGCTTCGGAAAACATTCTCTAGGCCCATAAGCAGCGGCCAGCACCTTGTTCTTGCCCCACTCTAGATAGCATGAGCCGTCAGCCCGTTTCAGGACGCCGGCCTCTATCTTGATAGGCCTCAATTCCTCGAACCCTCTTCCATCAATCCTTTTTCCTTTGCTAATCAGTTTAATATCTGTCTTTGCTCCACCCATCAAATCACCTTGTTCAAAAATTCATTTATCCTTTCTGTCAAACCGTCAGTATGAGCCTCTTTCTCAATCTTGTCTATGGCCTCTCGCGCTTTAGAGATATCGCCGCCCTTGAGCCATATCCTCCCGTTCTGCCCGACAACAATCTCCGCTTTTGTCTTTTCCTTTATCATGTCGACCATCGAGTTCTTTTTCCCGATGACGCGGGGCACTTTCACAGGAGAGACCTCCATTATCTCCCCGTCGAAAAGCTTTTTGTCATAAGTCAAGGATACGGACCTTACCTCGCTCACATTGTTCACTCGCGCTAGTATAATGTCTTTCTCATCATATATTCTCCTGCTCATCAGGAAAGCGTCATATGGAGAATTGATATCGACCACATATCCGCCTTTCTTGATCTCGGAGATTACACCGACAACAAAATCATCCACTTGCGGGAAATACTTTCCTGTCAGCGGATCCAGCTTCCCGACGCCGTCGCCCTTGTCGAAGACCCCCAGCACCATCGAATAAGTGTTTCCTGCATCCGTGAACACGTACGAATCCACTTTACCCTCCAGTTTGTCGCCTGGAACCACGATCTGCTTCATAATCATAACCTCTCTGTGACTTTTGTCTCGTTATTGCCTTGCGTCAGCTTATTCAGCTTGTCGAAGAAGTCCCCCTGCAGGCCGGCTGGCAATTCCACCATAGCCAGGAGCGAGCCATCGGAGCCCCATTCCTCTTTTATCATTTTATGCTCTTTTACAAAGCCATAGACACGCGGGGCGTTGTCCGCCGGTATCTTCACAGCTATCCTTACTGTCTCGAGCTTGATCGGCAGGATGGTCTTTATCGCCTTAAGGGCGGAGTCTAGCTGCTCCTGCGCCGATTTGAACGGGTCCACATGGATCCGGGCTTCCTCAAGCGCCTTCTCTATCCTTGTAGCGGGATGGGGCGCATGGGTCCTCGGGTCGACGGCGTTCCTTGCGATGAGATTGATTATCTGTTTTGTCCGTTCCTCCTGCATCTTCTTCTTGTGCTCCGTCGTGAGCTGTATCTCCCCGTCCTTGATTATCTTATCGACGATTTTCTCGAAGTTGTTGGTGCCGAAGACCTTGTTAATATCCGTTTCGTTAGCCCGCAGGCCTCTTCCTGAGTCTGAAAACACATCCCTCGAAGCTATCATGTTGTCGAGAGATATGTGTTCTCCTTTCTTCTTTGCATAAGCGGCTTCGGGTTCAACAAGAATCTCGAAGGTTAGCTGCCCATGTTTAAAGTGGGCTATAACCGCTTTGTCAAGCGAAATCATAAAAAACCTACTTCTTGCCGAGTTCCTTTGTGTACTTCTCTAGTTCATCCTTGGTAAGTTTCGCATACTTCTTGTCCTTCTCGTCAATATAACTTATGTCAATAGTATCCTTAGTCAACTGCTTTTCAGCGCCCTGGGACATCGCCTTTAGAGCCAGTTTTACCGCGTCATCGAAGCTCATGCCCTCTTCCCAGTCCTTCTCCAGTATCTTCTCGGCCTCCGCCTTCTTCGCGCCTATCGCGGTAGCGCTCCATTCGACCATCGCTCCTGACGGGTCTGTCTCGAACAGCCGCCTGCCCGTGTCGTCTATGCCTGTTATCAATAGTGCGACACCAAACGGCCTCGCGCCCCCCCATTGGGTATAGACCTGCTTCAAGTCGCATATCTTTCTCGTCAGTAATTCGATATCAATAGGGCTGTTATAGACAAAGCGCTCTTCCTGTGAGTATTCTCGCGCCGCATCCACCAATCTCCTGGCATCAGCGACCAGCCCGGAAGTGGCCGTTGCTATATGCTCGTCTATCTGGAATATCTTTTCAATAGAACCGGATTTCAACAGCTTGCTTGTCACGTCCTTGGCTATCGCGAGAATCACGCCGGTTTTGTAGACTATGCCAATCGCTGTTGTTCCGCGCTTTACAGCCTCTCGGGCGTATTCTACCTGGAACAGCCTTCCATCAGGCGAAAATACAGTTATTGCGCGGTCGTATGCCTGCGTATTAGAAACTGGATACATCAAATCACTTTCAATTCGGCTTTCTTGACAGAACCTGTGACTGCCCTGATATAAAGGAACGCTTTATATTTATCAATTTCGGGCAGTAATGCCAGTGCTGCGCGTATATTCTCTATTTTTCTGTTCGTGCACCTTAAAATACCTTTCTGAGTCTTCTCATCAAAGTCTATGAACGCGAATTCGGCGTCTGCCAGCCCCATGCTGCCCAAGCTGGACGTTAAGGAGGCCCATATAGATTGCTTCACTGCCTCTTTCCCGAACTTCCTGTCGGACACTATCTCGAACACCAGGTATCTTTTCTTTTCCTTCAGAGTTGGCGGGTAAGGCTTCATGGCAATCCCTCTAATAGGGCGCGCGGGTTCTCGCTGACGGCCCATAACGACTGCGCTTCCGAGAGCCCGAACAAGCTCCCGATGGCAGCCAGGTCATTTGGCGCCCTCATCCCGTAAATATCTTTCGCGCCCGACACTATGATAATGTCATTTTTCATCTTCTTGCAAATTCCTATAAGCGAGCGGACGTTGGCTAACAGCTTCGGCCGTTGGCTCGCCCTGGCGTCGATTATGCTGCGCAAGGAAATGGCTATGGCTATATTGTGGTCCTTGGCTATCTGCCCGACAGCGGTATCAAACTCCTTGCGCTGGCCGATGGGGTCCAAAAGCACATCAACGCCCTTCTTTCTGACGATTGCCTGGTTTAAAGAAAGTTCGCCGCCGCGCACGAAATTTATCTTTCCCCTAGTTATCTTGATGTCGCGCTCGGCTCTCGGCTCGCAGTAGGCTATCTCGTCGAAAAATACTTTTTTGTAGCCCAACGTCTTGCCAAAGGCCACGCATTCCTTGTCGAATACCAGCGCGTCGTAGAATTCCCTCATCTTCTCACTCGAACAATATCTTAGCGTTATGCTTGACGTTGTTTAATGTAACGGGGTAGGAGGCTATCTTTATCGCTATCTTTATCACATCGCCATGATAGATCAATGCCAGCGCCCCCTTGCAGGCGCTCTGCTTGTCGAACCTGAGATACAGCGAACCGTTTTCATCTATCCTGTCGTCCAACGTGTCTATAATCTCCCGCTTATCTTCTTTTGACAGGCCGGATACTATGGCGTCCAAGATTTTCCTTATGTCGCCTGGCTTGTCCGAGAAATAGCTGAGCTTCTCTATCGCCGGCCCGTCATAGCTTTCCAGTTCTTCGTTCTTGATCAAGGATTTTTCCGGCAGGACCAGGTCAAGCGCTTTCCTCACTTTCTTCGGGTCTTCTGTCGGATATAAAAAAGCCTCTATCCTGATGTTGTGTATTACTTTCATGTCAATCCCCTGCTTTTCTTCCCAGCAGAGGTCAGGCCGCGATGGACTCTTCCGCGTTGTCCAAGGATCCAGTTTATGTCCCTATCGGACTTTATGACAGGGTGATTAGGGTCGACGAGTATCACTTCATAGAATTTCTGTACCCCGTCTTCGCCCACCCAATATGAGTTCAACACTTCGAGGTTCGGGTATTTCCTTATGACTCTTTCTTCTGCCATCAGCTGCAGCGATTTGTGCGGCTTGAACCTAAGGACACCCATCTTCGAGGGCATTCTCTTGGATCGGGGCCTTGATTTTCGTCTCCCGCCCTTCCTTATTCTCGTCCTGATTATTATGAATCCCTGTTTCGCCTTATAGCCTAGCTCTCTTGCTTTCACAGGATTAGTGGGTCTTTCAGCCCGTTGATTAACGGGTTCAGTTCGCCATATTATAAGCTTGTCGCGGTAGTGTCGCCAGAGGCTATCATCCTTTCCCGAATATTCTTTCTGAAATGTTTCTCTAATACGCTTGGTCGCGCTCATGTCCTATCCTCCTGTTCAGGCTTTCGCCTACATTCAGGCCTTTAAAACCAGTTGAAATAGTTCTATCTATCCTGCTTTTTAAACCTTACTTAGATAATCTTTAAATATACCCCTGACCAAACTAATATCACGTTCTATTTCTATAGGACAATGACGCTAGTGATATCATGGGAATCAGACCAGGAAGGACCACAAGGCCGACGAGAAGGGCATGGAGCCGCACAGCTAAGAGAGTCGCTAAAAGAGCGTATGTGAAGGGTGTCCCGGACGCGAGGATACACATATTCGATATGGGCACGCATAGCAAGATGGCAGAGTTCGAGACGCAATTAGATTTAGTTTGCCGAACCGATGTCCAGGCGCGTGATAACTCTCTGGAAGCGGCGAGAGTCTCCGCCAACAAGCTGTTCGAAAAACAATTACTGCCCGAGAACTACTTTTTCAAGGTTCGGGTCTATCCGCACCAATGCCTGAGAGAGCATTCGATAGCCATGGGCGCTGGCGCAGATAGGGTTTCTTCCGGGATGAGATTATCCTTCGGCACCCCAACCGGCAGGGCCGCTGTAATCCGTAAAGGCCAGACCATCATGACGCTCTACACTCATAAGAACTTCAAAGAGCTTGGAACAAAAGGCTTGATTCGTGCAGCGAAAAAACTCGCAGGCAACTGCATCGTCATCGAGAAAGCGAACTAATCAGCACTTAGCAGTTTCCTCACTACTTCCGCTTATTTTTACTTTACACTGGTTCTGAATATTACAGCAAGCACTCACCAGCGCTGAAAAATCTTCTTTTATTAATAGAGTGTTTCCTCCTTCGCAATAGGCACTTAATTGTGAGTCACATTCAAAAGTTATTGTTCCGTTCCCAACAATTTCAGAAAGATAGCTAGCATTATTATAATATATCATATTCTTTTTGAATTCTGCGACGGGCATACCAATAAATGTCGATTCTTTATATACTTCGGCTTTTTGTAACTGCTGACTTATACTATTTGTCGGATTTACGCTATAACAACTCATTGGATTTGATGTCAATTCTATAAAACTAAGAAATAACCCTGAAAGGATAACTGTTGCCATCAAAATCCATATATAACGTGAATTTTTTTCTTTATAATAGTGATAAGCAATAATCAAGCAACCAATAATTATAATTACATATCCTAAAATAGGTTGAGTGCTATATCCAGAACTACATTGTGAATTAATAATTGAAAGTAAAAAAGTAAGTACAATGCCTATTACTAAAACTGCCGTCCCCCATGATAAAAGACTCATATCAGTTGTTGTCCACGATGAAAAAGACATATACATAGAAAGAGATTAAACTTTATATATTTAATGGCTCTTAAGGGATTCATCGCCGTCATCAAAGCCTTCGTCTATGTGCGAACCATCGCAGAATGGCTTGTTCTTGGATTTTCCGCACCTGCACAATGTTGCGCGATTGCGAACCTCATAATTGTTCCCGTCGCATGATTCGACAGGTATGCCCCCTTTCAGCCAGATTGGTCCGCTCACTTTGTTTTGCGGGTCCTCGACCAAGCTTATCGATTTTTTAGTTTTTTGTTCAATCTCGCGCCCGGTTTTCTTGTCGCATGCAACGAGCCTCCCGGAAGGGCAGCTGCACGCCTCTTCAATGGCAAGTTTTCTGCACTTAGGGTCATCAGAACGGTTAGTGAGTTCCCATGTTCCCCCGCCCCTGTGGCAGAATCTTGCAGAAGCGCACATGTCAGGCACGTCTTTTAGCTTCAATGCCGGTCCGTCTATGGTCTCTGCCTGCTTGTCATACGGCTTCTTGCTCGCGGTTTCAGTGCCATCGAACCTTATTTTAGCATGCGTGCCGTCACAGAACGGTTTGTCTTTAGATTGACCGCAGCGGCAGAGCGCGCATTGCTCTTTAGACCGTATATTTTTGCCTTTTACCCACTTCTCAGGCTCGCCATCCTTTCCGATTCCTATAATTTGTTTGTCTATGGGCAGATTTCCAAAAACTAGGTACGGTCCGTCTTTTGTGATTTTAATCTTTTCATCCTTTTTCATAATGGACTCTGGGGGATTTGAACCCCCGGCCTCGCCCACGCCAAGGGCGCGATCTTCCGACTGATCTAAGAGCCCGCGTAGAGATTATAGATACAACTGTTTATATTAGATTTCCTGAAAATAAGCACGCGCTAGAGCGAAGGCGAGATATATAGGATGTTGTCTCCCCTTACGATGACTGTCCCGATTTTAGACTTGACGTCATCCCCCTCGAGCTCGTCCGTGTCGTCCATTACCAGGTTCATGTGCTGGTCGAACGCCACTAGCTTCCCTCTCAGATGCTTTACTCCCTTCAGCCTGACCAGAACCTGCTTCTGCATCGAGTTGTTCAATAAATCAAACGGTCTTTCTATAGCCATAATTTCACCTTTTCCTCCTTAAAAAATTCAAAATCTTATCCAATATAGACATTTTAGGAGCTTCAACTTTAAAAGCTATGCCCGTTAAATCGGATGCCAGCTTGTTGATTATTATCGATGTAGTTGACGTAGGATATTGTCGTACGATGGGCTTTCCTGTCGCCACGCATTCCCTTACAAGCGGGTCCTCATCGATTTTCGCAAGTATCGGCGCTTCGAGCAGCGTTTCAACTTCCCTTTGAGTCAGCTCGCCTTTAATCCCCTTTATCATGTTGATTATTACTCCGATGACGTCAGAGCCCATCTTCTCCGCCACTATCTTTGTCTTGTAAGCGTCAGTTGCTGAAATTGGCTCCGGGTTCATTACCAGAATAGTCTCTTTGCAGGACGACAGGCATGCTATCGTGTCTCTTCCGACACCGGCCGGACAATCTAGAAGAACAAAATCAGCGTTGCCCGCGTACTCGAATACCACGCGCTGCAGCTTCTCTGGGTCGACTCTCCTAAACTGCGATGGAGAGATGCCTGCAGGGACCACTTTCGCGTTCTCGGTTATGTTATAGACAGCGTCCTGGGCCTGCGCTTCCCCGTTTAGGACGTCTTGTAACGTAATAGGTCGCCCTTCCATACCTAAGACTAGTTCAAGATTAGCCATATCCAAGTCAGCATCGACCATAATGACTTTCTTTCCCTGATTGGCTAAAGCTATTCCTAAGTTGGCAACTATAGTCGTCTTTCCGACCCCTCCTTTTCCTGACGCAACTGCTATTATCCTTCCCATATAATCACTTCAAATCGAATTTGTGCATCCCTTCATCCAATCTTTCGACGATTCGTTTCACTTCCATGTCGGATATCTCGCCCGATGAATGCAGTAAGCAGACCAAATCCCCGACAGGGTAGATTATGTTGTAGCCTGTGCTGTCTTTTATAGTCATCATTTTTGTATCAGGAAACTCGGATGATATATACTCGCATATGGACGAGCCCTTCACCGCTTTACTAAATCCGTCGCCATCGGACGACATCAACACAGAGCCATCCTTCTTGGAGATTATCAGCGAGTTGACATAAAAATCTTTTGTGAGGTTCTTGGCATATTCGCTGGGTTTTTTGGCTATCTTGTTTATTTCGACCCACAATAATTCTTTCAGAAACTCTATCCTCTCGCTCTTCTTCTCATCCGGGCTCTTTTTCCCGATAATCTTCAGCCAGATAGTATTTATCATTTCTTCGCCTTCTTTCCATCAATCTTCTCTATATTCTTGTTCTCCTCATCAGCGCTCTCGAGCAACACGGCCCTAGTGACTTTGGGCCCTATCATCCTAGAAAGGCCGTATTTCTTCAATAGCACATCCTTCTCATAATCTTTAGCCGGCTTCCTCTCATCCCCGAGCGCATCTTCAAAGCTGTAGTCAAATGCCTTTGGGAATTGGAGAGAATCGATGGACATAATCTCGTTCTTGAGGTTGCAGTCCTCGTTGAGCGTCATTATCAGCTGGACCTGATAGGAAGATAACGAGAACGTGTCAACGACCCCTATCTTTGCAATCACGGCGTTTATCGTCCTCGCAAGGCCGTCTTCAGCCATGAACTTTTTATTGTACCTGTAATACTCATAGTCGCTCGAGACTATATTGCCGTTGTGGAATATCAGCGCGCCCTCCTCTATCCCGCCCCTGCCCTTCACAGTGATGCACATATAGCCGTTGAATTTCTGCTCGATAAGCTTGGCCATGTACTCTTTCAAGTTTATGTCGGACAAGGCAACACCCTTCTGTACAGGCGTGCCGGAAGTTATGTTCACTCAACCACCAAACGATTTTACCATTATAACATGATCAGCGGTGTTCTTCAGCGCGACAGAGAGGGGGTCGCTTCCAACGATTATAGTCCCTTTGCCGTGCGATTTCGCCTTCAATAAGACATATTGGAAATCAGCGTCTCTGGTCATTAAAGCAATTATGTCGATATTAGGATTATAGATCAGGTCCATTGCCTCAGCAGCCATCGGGGCGTCCACATCGTCTGTAGTAATCACGATAGGCTCCAGCCCTTGATTGACTATAGCCTCGATCAGCTTCTCAGGCGCGAACTGGTTTAAGAATACTTTTCCAATCTGTATGACCCCGAAGCTCAGCAGCTGGTTCCTGACTTTCATCAAATCGAAATCGAACTCCTTCCTTAACATGTTGGGCCCGTCGACAAGCAGGCCTATGCGCTTGCCCGTCAGTTTCTTCCTTCTTAACTTGGACTTAACCCGGTCGAACATGTCACAACCCAAACGCTTTTCTGGTATTTTTTTCTGTAATCTTTTCTATCTCCTCGAAAGACAATTGCTTCTCCTTAGCTATAGTCTCTAGAGCAAATCTGACATTCATCGGCTCGTTCCTCCCTGCCCTTGTAGGGTGCAGGTAAGGGGAGTCTGTTTCCACTACAAGGTTAGATAGGGAAATATCCTTAATTAAGCTTTTGCTGTTTCTGTAGCAGATATTTGTCGCGAAAGAAATATAATAACCTAAGTCAATGGCCCGCTTCATCTCTTTATCGTCTCCAGAAAAACAGTGCAGGACAGCCTTTTCAACATGTTTCTTCTCGAGCATGTCTAGCGTGTCTTTCATTGCATCGCGCGCATGGACTATAATGGGCTTGTCGCGTTCTTTCGCTATGCCTATCAGCCTGGCAAAGTTCAATAATTGCAGTTCTTTCTCCTTGCTCCAGTAATAGTCCAGTCCTATCTCACCGATAGCAATGCACTTGTCCAGATATTTCTCTAACTGGCTCATCTTCTCTTGTTTCAGGCAGTTAATGGGATCGAGCCCGGCGCACGGAAACACATAATTCTTGAATTTCTCGGAAATCGCCAATATCTTTTCGTTTGAGGTAAAACTAGTGGCCGGGTCTATAATCAGCTTCACTCCTGCTGCTTTCGCGCGTTCTATAACCAGCTCCCGGTCTTTGTCGAACTGCCCATCATCCAAGTGGCAGTGGCTGTCAATCATGCTACTATTATCGCTCTAAGCTTTATAAATAAATCACGCCTTACTCTAGCTATGAAATTATCCACGCTGCTCGTGCTGACTATACTGGCAGGAATCGTGATATTCTCGGCCATCAGCTTCCTCGCAGGCTTCAACCAAATCTATGATGTCCTGCAGAAGGCCAATTATTGGTATATAGTATTGGCGATAGGATTCCAGCTGCTATCAGTGACCGCTGTGTTCCTGCGTTGGGACATGGTGATACGATATTGCAAGATGAAGATAGCTTATAGCAGATTATTTTTGATAACGCTCGCGGGTATAGCTTTCTCCCACCTTATGCCCAGTTCAAGAATGGGCGGCGAGCCCCTGAGGGCATATTTCCTGAAGAAAGACACGGGCAAGAACATCAGCTTATGTTTTTCGACCATAATCGCGGAAAGAATCTTCGACGCCGTCACATTCTCTGTGATCTCCCTTTTTGTTCTTATTTCGATATTCCTTTTCTGGAGCCTGCCGGCGTGGGTGATGGCCCTGCTGTTGATAGCGTTCCTGCTGACGATGCTGATACTCTTCCTGATGGTGTTCATCTCCATAAACAAGAGATCGGCGATGAAACTTGTAAAGTGGTCTTTCAAGGTCTTTAGCCGTTTCCTGTCGCGCTGGAAAAACATATCGAGCTGGGAGAGGAAGATAGAAAAAGACGTTACCATGTACTCTGAGAACGTTTCGCGCCTGATAAGGAAACGCAAACTCTGGCTCTATGGGCTGTCGTTCTCTTTATTGGCGTGGCTGTTCGACATATTCAGGATCTATTTCATCTTTCTGGCGTTCGGAAGCAACGTCAGCCTTATAGTCATCGGCGTGACGATAGTCATAGCGGCGCTCGCCGGAACGATACCAATATCTCCCGGGGGGTTAGGCCTGATAGAGGCTGCGATGCTCATAGTATTCGCTGCAGCGGGCATACCGATAGCGATAGCGGGCATGGTTACCATAATGGACCGATTGATATCCTATTGGGGCCTTAGCCTAACGGGACTAGCGTCTTCTTATTATCTCGGGATTAAAAAATATCGGGCGAAGGCATGAAGAAAGGGATGACGCGCACATTCAAGGGGGAATACAGCCAGGCTCTGCACAGGAGCAAGAAATTCCCAAAGAAGATGGAAGAACTAAGCAAGAAAGTCATGGATTTAAGAAGACAAATGGATGGGTTGGGTTCGGACACGTACGAGTTCGACCGGCTGTCAGATGCGCACAGCAAGGCCGCAAAAGCCTATGAACTGTATTCGGACAGGATGCCATCCAAAGAGGTTGTTGAGGCAGGGCATCAAAGCTTACAAAGGGTATCCTCAGATGTACAAGGCCAGGAACGAGATACGGCAACGCCTGATTAGAGACTATGGCATAAAAAGTAGGCTGGCTGAAGTGGCTACCGTCCTAAAAATGGCCAAAGGCTACGACGACAAGACGGCAATCTCGCAGGCAGGTCACGTCATCAGCTCGTTCATCGATATATATACGGGTGAGTTTTCAGCGGAGAAATCGCTGGAAATATCCAACGACATCTTCAAGAAGGGCGATAAGAGTAAATACATGAAATTCCTAACTGACACAAGGAAGATAAAGCAGCATCCGGTGACATCACCGGATTACAGCGAGCATTTGAGGAGGGTTATAGATGTCTGACGAAGTCAACCAAGGGACAGTCAAAGACTTGAAAGAGGGAAGATATGTGGTTATTGATGGCGAGCCGTGCAGGGTAGTCGGCATCGATATCTCCAAGACAGGCAAGCACGGTTCGCATAAGGCCAGGGTAGAGGCCATCTCCCTGTTCAGCGGCACTAAGAAGACTCTGATGAAGCCCGCTGATGCGACTATAGAGATACCTATCTTGACCAAAAAGGCGGTTCAGGTTGTTGCTATACTGGGGAATGAGAAGCTCCAGCTCATGGACCTCTCTACTTACGAGGTATTCGAGATGAACGTCCCAGACGAGTTCAAGGGTAAGATAGTGCAAGGCGCTGAATTGGACCTGCAGGACGTCATGGGAAAGAAGACGATTATGCGCGTCAAGGAGTAGCGAAAAGTTATTGCAACTTTCTTGTTCTAACTTCTTTTGGCGAAATAGGGATTACTGGAAGTCTGGGGGGAGGAGGGGGCACTTCCTGTATTGCCTACGGCCCATCGGAGCCTCCAGAGGGCTCTGTTCCGGGAAAAAAGCCGTCTAGCCTGATTGGTAAAAAAATTATGAATTGAAAATGATACTAGCAAAGTTCTTTTAGTTTTTTCTTCAGTTCTTTGATACTTATGTAATCTATGTCTTTCTTGCCGAATCCAAATTCTTCAGGCAGTTTTCCATTTCGCAGGAAATCTTTGATAGACAGTACTTTAGGCTTTGGTCTATCTTCCCATGGATAGTTTAGAAACACAAGCTCCGATATCGTCCCTGCCCCGAATGCCATCTGAATTACTAAATCGCAATTAGACATTATAAAATATGGGAGGTCAATCCAGGTTCCACAATTCATCTTTTCATCGCAAATGTTTTCTTCCAACCACCCAAAGCCCCATTTTTTATCACCTTCTGGGATTAAGGCTATCGCTTTTTTGCCTCCAAATTCCTTATATTTTTGGATGAAGACTTTCTGAGCGCCTTCTGGAACAGCAAGTATCCAACTGCCCGATTCTGCAACTATCTTTGCAACTTCTCCTATCATTTGTTTTATTTCATCTTCGCTTTTCCCCAGAATCTTCGCTATCCTATTAATGCTTGATGATCCGATAATAGAAATAATCATGCTCCTATTTAATCCACAAAGGTATTTAAATCATGTTTCATTATAATTAAGAAAGTGGCGTTATGAAACTTGACAAGAAAAATTTTTCCGAATGGTACCAGACTGTTCTTGAAGAGGCTGAGGTAGCTGATCAGCGCTACAACGTCAAAGGCTTCACAGTACATAGGCCCACCGCCGCGTTTGCTGAGAAAAGAATGTACAATATGTTGGAAGAGGAACTGGAGAAAAAGGGACACAAATCGACCATCTTTCCGTCTGTAATCCCTGAGGAGAACTTCGAGCTGGAAAAAGAGCATGTCGAGGGCTTCAAGGCAGGAGTTTTCTGGATCACGCATGCAGGAGATTCGAAGCTCGAAAAGAAACTGGCCCTAAGGCCGACGTCAGAGACAGCGATGTATAAAATGTATTCCCTCTGGATCCGTTCCTGGCGCGACCTGCCGCTAAAACTCTATCAGTCCTGCCAGATATGGAGATACGAGACGAAAGCGACAAAACCGTTCATCAGGGACAGGGAGTTCTTGTGGATAGAGGCGCACGACGTCTTTGAGACAGAGAAAGAGGTACATAACCAGGTTTTAGAAGATATAGAGATTACAGAGAACGTCTACCATAGGCAATGGGCGATTCCTTTCATGTTCTTTAAGAGACCCGAATGGGACAAATTCCCTGGAGCAGTGCATACATTTGCTGCAGATACTTTAATGCCGGACGGCAAATCTATCCAGATAGCGACCACACACCTGCTCGGCCAGAATTTCTCAAAGCCATTCCACATAACATTCCTGGACAAGAACGGCAACGAGCATTTCGGTTGGCAGACATGTTTCGGACCAAGCATATCTAGGACATTTGGCGCGCTGATTTCCATCCACGGCGATGATAAGGGATTAGTCCTTCCGTTCGCTCTTGCCCCGACACAGATAGTCATCGTTCCTATCGTCGATAAGGGAAATAAAGAGAAGGTCATGGACTTTGTCAAGAAACTGAAGAAAGAGTTGACATGCTACCGCGTTGTCATAGACGGCTCTGATGACAAGCCGGGCTCCAAATACTATCACTGGGAACTGAGAGGAGTGCCTATAAGACTGGAGATAGGCGAGAAAGAGGTCAAGAACAATTCAGCCACTCTCGCGAGAAGGGACACGGGCAAGAAAGAGGAGATCAAGATAGCTGAGCTGGAGAAAGCCATCATAGCGACAGCCGATCATATCCTCCAGACGCTGAAGAAGAAGGCTGACGATAACCTCGAGAGCAACATACAAAGCGCGAAAAACCTGAACGAGCTCAAGGATTGCCTAAAGAAAGGCGGATTTGTGAGAGCGGATTTCTGCTCGATAGAGAACGCTGGTCTCAAGTGCGCCGAGGTAATAGAAAAAGATACAGGCGCCTCTGTTTTGGGCGTCAGGCATGACAAGCACGAGAAGCCATCAGGCAAGTGCATAGTCTGTGGCGAAAAAGCCGGCGTTGTGGTCTATATAGCAAAGACATATTAGCCGTTTGTCGCGGAAAAGCTTTTAAGTTTCTGTTTCGTAATATTATTGCCAGGGGGGCTTTCGGGGTCTTTTGAGTAGGGTTAAAGCGAAAAAAAGATTCAATATGGAAGGTGAAACACTTTTCTCCCCGGACCTAGACCTGGCATCCTCTTTTTAGCGGCAGTAATCAAAACTGGCGCGCATCTTTTTATACGTCCTATCCCTATAACTATCGTGATAAGAATGCAGATTACCAAATGCATTATAGTCTGAACGGTAGCTGGTCTACTTCTGCATTGTCTGAGGGTTAAATTATGCTTGAGCCAAAAATCAAGGACAAGAACTGGGAAGCCAGATTCGAGAAAGAGCTTTTCAACATGTGGAAGACAGAGGAGCTCTACAAGTTTGATATAGCTTCGCCAAAGAAGATTCTTTCTGTAGACACGCCGCCACCTTATCCTTCTGGAGATTGGCACCCTGCTGCTGTCGCTGTCTACGCCATTTATGATATGGTCGCCAGGACGGAGCGAATGAAAGGGCTGTCAGTTTATTTTCCGATGGGGCTCGACCCAAACGGCATAAAGATAGAGCGCACCGTCGAGAAAAAATATAATAAAAAGATACATGATTATCCGCGCGAGGAGTTCATCAGGCTCTGCAAGGAGGAGATAAGCAGATATGGGGAAGAGATACTCAACACCTCCAAGAATATCGGCATGTCGTGCGATTTCGACAACGTCTACAAGACCGATTCTGATGATTACAGAACGCTAACCCAGGCCACATTCATCGACCTATGGAAGAAAGGCCTCATCTATGAAGCGTTAAGGCCTTCAAACTTTTGCCCGCACTGCAAAACCGCGATAGCTGATTCCGAGCTCGAGTATGAGGAATTGCAGACAGACCTGAATTTTGTCAACTTCAAGGTAAAAGAAACTTTAGAGAACATACTCATAGCAACCACAAGGCCAGAGCTGTTGTGCGCGTGCCAGGCGATATTAATCCATCCGGACGACGAGCGCTACAAGCATCTGCACGGAAAGAACGTCATAATCCCGCATTACAACCGCGAAGTGCCGGTTATCCCGCATAACTACGCGAAGCCGGAGTTCGGCACAGGCATAGTCATGATATGCTCTTTTGGCGACCAAGGCGATGTAGCTCTATTCAGGGAATTGGACCTCGAGCCCATCGTGGCTATAGACGAGAACGCCAAAATGACTGAGAAAGCTGGCAAATACGCTAATCTGTCTATCAAAGAAGCGAGAGCGAAAATAATCGAGGACCTGAAGAGCGACGGACATCTAGTCAAACAGGAGAAGATAATGCACCGCACCCCTGTCTGCGAGAAATGCAAAGCGCCTATCGAGTTTATGATAATGAAGGAGTTCTATCTGAAACAATTAGAGTTCTTAGATGACATCAGAAAACAGGCGGACAAGATAAAGTTCTTCCCGCTGAAGAACAAGCAGATTCTCATCAACTGGATTGAGGCAATAAAGATAGACTGGCCCATTTCCAGGAGAAGATATTATTCAACCGAGATACCTCTCTGGTACTGCAAAAACTGCGGTCAGGTGATGATTCCAAAGCAGGGCAAATATTACAAGCCCTGGATTGACAAAGCGCCGTTCAGGAAATGCCCCAGCTGCAGCGGAAAGGAGTTCATAGGTGAAACTAGGGTGTTCGACACGTGGATGGACTCGAGCATTTCTAACCTCTATGTCGCCAAATACAAGAAAGACAAGCAGTTTTTCAAGAAAACGTTTCCAAACATGCTGAGGCCGCAGGGCCGGGACATTGTCAGAACATGGCTTTACTACACGATGCTGAAGAGCCGGCTGCTGCTGAAAAAGAGGGCGTGGAAGTATGCGTTCATCCATGGCATGGGGCTGGATGAGAAAGGCAAGAAGATGAGCAAGTCGCTTGGGAATTTCATCGACATCAGCCCTATATTGGAGAAGAGCGGCGCGGATTCTTTCAGGTTCTGGGCGGCTGCTGAGACAAAGCTTGGCGATGATTTCAGGATATCCGTCGAAAGGATCGAAGGCGCATCTAAATTCATGAACAAGCTCTGGAACATTTCCAGGTTCATCTCGATGTTCGAAGAGAGAAATAAGCCAGAACAGCTGAAAGAGACTGATAAATGGATATTGGCCGAGCTGGAGAAGCTTGTCAAAGAATGCGAAAGCGGCTATAAGGAGTATGATTTTTTCGTCCCTGCCAATGCGACAAGAGATTTTATCTGGAACGTCTTCGCCCCGCACTACATGGAGATGATTAAAGGTAGAGCGTACATGGGGGAGCAGAGCGCACTATATACGCTGCACACGGTCCAGAAGACGTTGCTGAAGCTGTTGGCCCCGATATGCCCGTTCATAACTGACAAAATCTATCGTAACCTGTATTACAAGAGCGTCCATTTAGAGTCACTGCCCAAATCGCAGAAGTGGGACAAGAAGATGAACCGATTGACTGATAAGGTTATAGCGTTTAATTCAAAGATCTGGAAGGAGAAGAAAGAGAAAAACATGCCGCTGAACTCAGAATATTCAGCAAAGATACCCAAGACTATAATTATTTTCGAGGAAGACCTGAAGGCGATGCACAAGCTGAAGAGTGAATGAATGGAAACGAACCTATTAAAACTGGACGAGAAGGTCAAGAAATATTGGAAAGATAATGATATTCCTAAGAAGGCACTCAAGTTCAGGAAAGGCGAGAAGAAGTTCTATTTCTTGGACGGCCCCCCATATGCGAGCGGCGATATTCATATGGGCACAGCGCTCAACAAGATTCTCAAGGATTACTATATCCGTTATTACAGGATGAAGGGCTTCGATGTCTGGGCACAACCAGGCTATGATTGTCACGGCGTCCCTATCGAAAACAAGGTCGAGAAGAAGTTCGGCTACAAGTCGAAGAAAGACATTGAAGAGCACGGCATAGAGAAGTTCATAAAGGAATGCCACAAATTCGCCACGCAGTACATAGGTGCGATGAGCGAGCAGTTTTTTGATTTGGGGGTCTGGATGGACTGGGAGCACCCTTACCTGACGCTAGACAACGCCTATATGGAGGGGGCATGGCACACATTCAAGGAAGCGCACGAGAAAGAGCTGCTGTACAAAGGCATTTACCCCGTCCATGTGTGCTCGCATTGCGCGACCGCTGTATCCTATAATGAAATAATCCATAAAACAGTCGATGACAATTCCATTTACGTCAAGTTCCAGGTAAAGGGGAAGGATAAGGAATATCTGATCATCTGGACAACGACACCATGGACTTTGCCGGGGAATACGGGGGTCATGGTCAATCCGAAGTTCGATTACGCCAAAGTGAAGACAGGCGACGAGACCTGGATAATCGCCAAGGAGCTGGTGAAGCCGCTTTTCGACAAGATAGGAAAGCCCCACCACATACTGGAGGCAGTTCCGGGCGCTTCGCTCGAGGGAATAGAGTACGAGCACCCGATTAAGGATATCCTCCCGCTGCAGAAGGATGTCAAGGGAAGGATCGTTCTATCAGAGCAGTTTGTGACGCTTGACACCGGAACCGGATTGGTGCACACGGCGCCTGGCCACGGTCTCGAAGATTACAAGGTCGGGCGAGAAAACAAATTGCAAGCGCTCTCGCCTGTGAAGCTCGATGGAACCTATACTGACGAGGTCGGCAAATACGCTGGAAAATACGTCAAGGCGTGCGACGAGGCGATAATAGAGGAGCTGGATGCGCGAGGGGCGATTGTCCACATAGAAAAGATCTCGCATGAATATCCTCACTGCTGGAGATGCGACACCCCATTGCTGTTCATTTCTGTGCCGCAGTGGTTCTTCAAGATAAGCAAATTCAAGAAAAAGCTGCTGCAGGAGAACAAGAAGATAGAGTGGACCCCCGACTGGGCCGGGAAGAGGTTTGACAACTGGCTTGAAACATTAGACGACTGGCCCATATCGAGGCAGAGATACTGGGGCATCCCATTGCCCATCTGGACCTGCGCGAAATGCGACAAGATAAAAGTGCTTGGCTCGTTCGACGAACTGCCCAAGCTGAAAGATTATCACAAGCCGTACATAGACGAGATAAAATTGAAATGCCCATGCGGCGGGGAGATGACCAGAGTGCCCGACATCATGGACGTCTGGTTCGATTCCGGAGTCTGCTCCTGGGCCTCGCTGGGCTACCCGAAAGAAAAAGAACTGTTCAAGAAATGGTGGCCAGCTGACTTTATACTAGAGGGTTCAGACCAGATAAGAGGATGGTGGAACAGCCAGGCTATATGCAGCATGATAGCATTCGACGAGTTCCCGTTCAAATCTGTCTTGGCCCATGGTTTCGTTTTGGACGCCCATGGCGAGTCAAAGATGTCAAAGAGCAAGGGCGGCCTGACTCCCGCGGAGTTCACATCGAAATACTCCAGGGACGCATTAAGGCATTATTTCCTTTCAGTAGACACGAGCCTCGATATAGCATTTGACATAATCAAGGCAGATGAGGCGAGCAGATTCTTTAGTCTCTTGCTAAACATAGTCAACTTCTTCAACACCTACTGCAAGAAGGCCAAGAAGCTGGAGAACGCGCAGTTAGAGGACAAATGGCTGTTATCCAGGCTGAATTCGCTGATAAAGAAAGTCGGCGACTATAACGACGCTCACAAGTCATTCAAGGCGATGGAAGAAATACAGAATTTTGTCACCAACGATCTGAGCAAGACTTACATCAAGCTCATCAGGGACAGGACGCGGGCCGGTTATGACGAGAAAGACAAAGAGGCGGCGTTCTATGTGCTGCAGACCGCGCTAGAGACCCTAATCAAGTTAATGGCCCCCGCCTATCCGCACGTCTGCGAGGAGATTTATCTCACTGTTTTCGATGAGAAGAACAGCGTGCATTTATCAGATTGGCCCGAGATAGACAAGAAAGCCATCGACGAGGACCTGGAAAAGGATATGGGCATAGCGATGAAGATAATAGAAGCCGCCTCCGCCCTGAGGAACAGCATCGGCATCAATCTCCGCCAGCCGCTCAAGGAATTATACATACTGGCCGAGGACAAGCAGGTGGGCGCGACAGTGAACAGGCTCAAACATGTCATCGCAAGCCAGACCAACGTCAAAGAGGTCGCGTTCGACAAGATGAGCAGCGAGGATTTTGCCGTGATAGAGGTTGACAAGATAAAGATATTCCTGAACAAGAAGGTCGATGAGAGCCTTGCACGAGAGGGCCTCACGCGAGAAGTGATAAGGCGCGTGCAGCAGATGAGGAAGGAGATGAAACTCGTAGAGTCTGACAAGATAAGCGTTTCCATTCATCCGGATTTGAATATAGACTACGCCCTGTTCAAGAGAGCAGCCAACGTTGCCGAGACTGTCGATTCCGTCCGCGGACAGGAGAAGAAATGGACGATAGGGGACAGGGAAGTCACCATCTCTATAAAGAAAGCCTGAGCCAGC
>Ga0315281_10000847_pt1 | contig 44162 bp, 37 predicted proteins | sample YL17G07_0_MG_FD_204540 | JGI IMG/M metagenome (GOLD analysis project Ga0315281, IMG submission 204540) | Sediment microbial communities from Yellowstone Lake, YNP, Wyoming, USA - YL17G07_0 | ecosystem: Environmental > Aquatic > Freshwater > Lake > Sediment | place: USA: Wyoming | collected...
CCATCATGAAGCTGGCCGAAGCGCTCGACACCTACATTCCCCAACCCAAGCGCGCCCTCGACGGCCCGTTCCTGATGCCGGTCGAAGACGTGTTCTCCATCTCCGGGCGCGGCACCGTCGTGACCGGGCGTATCGAGCGCGGCATCGTCAAAGTGGGCGATGAAATCGAGATCGTGGGCCTGAAGCCCACCCTCAAGACCATCTGCACCGGTGTGGAAATGTTCAGGAAGCTTCTCGACCAGGGCCAGGCCGGTGACAACGTCGGCATCCTGCTCAGGGGCACCAAGCGCGAGGAAGTCGAGCGCGGCCAGGTGCTGGCCAAGCCGGCCTCGATCACCCCGCACACCAAGTTTGAAGCCGAGATTTACGTCCTTTCCAAGGAAGAGGGCGGGCGTCACACCCCGTTCTTCAATGGCTACCGTCCGCAGTTTTACTTTCGTACCACGGACGTGACGGGCGCCCTGACCCTGCCTGAGGGCACCGAGATGGTGATGCCTGGGGACAACGTCAAGATCGTGGTGCAGCTGATTGCGCCGATCGCGATGGAGGAGGGTCTGCGCTTCGCCATTCGCGAAGGCGGACGTACCGTTGGCGCCGGTGTGGTGTCGAAGGTGATTGAATAACCGGTAATGAGTAATGAGTAATGGGTGATGAGTGGTCAGCCTGACCGATTACCCATAACCCGTCACCCAGCACCAACACAAGCAACAGGCCAGTAGCTCAATTGGCAGAGCGGCGGTCTCCAAAACCGCAGGTTGGGGGTTCGATTCCCTCCTGGCCTGCCAGATACGGAAACAGGCAGGCTGAAAGGCCCTATGAAAGATAAAGCACAAGTAGCCGTCTCACTCGCCGTTTTTCTCGGCGGTCTGGTGGTGTTTTACTGGTTCTCGGACAAGCCAACCATTGCTCGTGTCGGCATGATGCTGGGCTGCTTTGCGCTGGCCGGTGTAATCGGCTGGTTCACGCCTCCGGGTCGCGAATTCGTGCAGTTTGCGCGCGAGTCGATCGATGAAGCGAAGAAGGTGGTATGGCCTTCGCGCAAAGAGACGCTGCAAACAACCGGAGTGGTATTCGTTTTTGTTTTCATCATGGCGGTATTCTTGTGGGTTGTGGACTGGGGTCTGCTTTGGGCCACACAGAAAGTGATCGGACATGGTGGTTGATATGAGCATGCGCTGGTATGTGGTACACGCTTATTCGGGCCAGGAGAAAAGTATCCAGGCCGCTTTGCTCGATCGCATCAAGCGCTCGGACATGGCCGACAAGTTCGGCGAAGTGCTGGTGCCGACCGAGGAGGTAGTCGAAATGAAGGGCGGACAGAAAGCCTTATCGGAACGCCGTTTCTTTCCCGGCTACATCCTGGTGCAGATGGAAATGACCGACGAGACCTGGCACCTGGTCAAGAGTACACCCAAGGTGACGGGATTCATCGGCGGCTCGGCAATGCGTCCGACGCCGATTTCGCAAAAGGAAGTCGATGCCATCCTCAACCAGGTTAAGGAAGGCGTGGAAAAGCCGAAGCCGAAGGTGCTGTTCGAGCCCGGCGAAAACGTGCGTGTCACCGAAGGACCGTTCAACGACTTCAACGGCACGGTCGAGGAAGTCAACTATGACAAGAGCAAAATTCGCGTGTCGGTGTTGATTTTTGGACGTGCGACACCGGTCGAGCTCGATTTCGGGCAGGTGGAAAAGGCTTAGGCAGGTAAACGGTAATGAGTAAACGGTGAAGGGTAAGGTGCGAAGCCTTGCTTGCATAGCGGTTGAATTTTGTTGAAGTGAATTAACCGGGGAGGAATCGTAAACACGATTCCGCTTGCACCCAAAGGAGATTAAAGTGGCAAAGAAAATTCTAGGCTTTATCAAGCTGCAGGTTCCTGCAGGCAAGGCGAACCCGAGCCCGCCGATCGGCCCGGCGCTCGGCCAGCGCGGCCTGAATATCATGGAATTCTGCAAGGCGTTCAATGCGCAGACGCAGAAGGTCGAGCCGGGCCTGATGCTGCCGGTGGTGATCACCGCGTTTCAGGACAAGAGTTTCACCTTTATCATCAAGACCCCGCCCGCGTCGGTGCTGATCAAGAGAGCGATCAAGCTCGAAAAGGGCAGCCCCAAGCCGCACACCGACAAGGTCGGCAAACTGTCGCGCGCGCAGGCGGAGGAAATCGCCAAGACCAAGATGCCCGATCTTACGGCGGCCGACCTCGATGCCGCGGTGCGTACCATTGCAGGAAGCGCGCGTTCAATGGGTGTTGAAGTGGAAGGAGTTCGATAATGGCCAAGCTAACCAAGCGCAACAAGGTATTTACCACTCTTGTCGATCGCAACAAAACTTATCCGCTTGCCAATGCGCTCGATCTGGTGAAGAAAACGGCGACCGCCAAGTTCGACGAATCGGTTGATGTCGCGATCAACCTTGGCATCGATGCCAAGAAGTCCGATCAGTTGGTGCGCGGTTCCGTGGTACTGCCGCGCGGCACCGGCAAAAGCGTGCGCGTGGCGGTATTCGCGCAAGGCGCGAATGCCGAGGCCGCCCAAAAGGCGGGTGCGGATGTCGTGGGTTTCGATGACCTTGCCGCGAAGATCAAGGAAGGGTTCATGGATTTCGATGTCGTGATCGCGACGCCCGATGCGATGAAGGTGGTCGGTCAACTCGGCCAGATCCTCGGCCCGCGCGGTCTGATGCCCAATCCCAAGGTGGGAACGGTGTCGGCGAATCCGGCCGAGGCGGTCAGGAACGCCAAAGCGGGCCAGGTGCAATATCGCACCGACAAGGCCGGCATCGTGCAGTGCACGATTGGACGCGCATCGTTTACCGCCGAGGCGCTGGCGGAAAATCTGCAGACGCTTATCGGGGCGCTCAACAAGTCCAAGCCTGCCGCATCGAAGGGCATCTATCTCAAGAAGATATCGGTGTCCTCGACCATGGGCGTCGGTGTCCGCATCGACCAGGCGAGCTTTGCCGCGGGGCAGTCCGCGGCGCAGTAGTGAAAGTGAATGAACTGGATCCCCGCCTGCGCGGGGATTCTCGGCTCCCGTGAGACGGGAGCCTCGAACTTTGGGCCCGGTGCGCCGGAAGATTGGCGCGCCGGGGTTGTCAAAGACCGTTGGGGTCGTTGGTTGTAGTGTGATGAGGGAAGGGTAATGGGTAAAACCGGCGCCCGCGATCATGCGATGACGCTGCGACTTAATCGGCAAAACGTGATGGTACCGGACATGGATTCCCGTTCATTACCTGCACTGCTTGCACCCAACGCAGATGGCGCACCCATGACAGGATTGGTTTTTCCTGATCGTGATTGCAGTTGCAGCAATGCGACGGGTCGCTATGACAGGTGGGGCGGTGCAATCCGCCTTGTTTCATCAACGAAGGAGATCAAACGTGAGTTTGAATCTGGAAGGTAAGAAAGAAGTCGTAGCGGAAGTCGCCACACGCCTTGCCAAGGCGCAGGCCATCGTGCTTGCCGAGTATCGCGGCATCGAGGTCGGCGACATGACGAAGTTGCGTGCCAAGGCGCGCGCCTCGGGCGTTTACCTTCGTGTGCTCAAGAACACCCTGGCGCGTCGCGCGGTCAGCGGAACACCGTTCGAAAAGCTGTCCGATCATATGATCGGCCCGCTTGCTTACGGTATTTCCGACGATCCCGTTTCCGCCGCCAAGGTCATGCACGAGTTCGCGAAGACTAACGACAAGCTGGTCATCAAGGCAGGTTCGCTCGCCAACCAGGTCATGACGGCCAAGGAAGTGGGCAATCTGGCAACGATGCCAAGCCGCGAGGCGCTCATCGCCAGGCTGATGGGCACCATGCAGGCGCCGGTCGCCAGGTTCGTCCAAACCCTCAACGAGGTGCCGACGAAGTTTGTGCGCGGTCTTGCAGCCGTGCGCGACCAGAAGCAGGCAGCGTAGTCAATTTCGCATCCAGCAATCATTTATTTTCAGGAGTTAACAATGTCTCTCGACAAAGCACAAATTCTCGACGCGATCGGTAACATGAGCGTGCTCGATCTTTCGCAACTCATCAAGGACATGGAAGAAAAGTTCGGCGTATCTGCCGCCGCGACCGCTGTTGCCGCGGCCGCTCCCGCAGCCGGCGCTGCTGCACCGGCTGTCGAGGAACAGACCGAGTTCTCGGTTGTTCTTACCGAGGCCGGCGCCAACAAGGTCAACACCATCAAGATCGTGCGTGAAATCACCGGCCTGGGCCTGAAAGAAGCCAAGGATCTGGTTGATGGCGCACCCAAGGCAGTCAAGGAAGGTGTGAACAAGGCCGATGCAGAGGCAGTTGCCAAGAAACTCAACGATGGCGGCGCGAAAGCGGTAATCAAGTAATTGCAGTTCGTGGGGTGGGTGGACGGGTAACCGTCGGCCCATCCCGCCCTCGAAAGCCCAACGGCTTTCAGAGGGCAAAAGCAAGTTGGAATGTACCAATTTGCTTTTGTCTTCTGACCCGACTGCAGAAGACAGGTTTGGTCGGGCAACGCCAGCGCGTTGCCGTCAGCCACAGAGCGGTAGCGGCCGCTCACCAGGCCATAGCCACCAGTCGATGAACACGGATACCCAACCGGCCATCCGTCGTGATTCGGAGAGACTATGTCCTATTCATTTACCGAGAAGAAACGCATTCGCAAGAGCTTCGCCAAACGCGCCAGCGTTCTTGAAGTGCCGTTTCTGCTTGCCACTCAACTCGATTCCTATGCCGAGTTTCTGCAGGCCGAAAAGCAGCCGGCGGTACGCAAGAGCATGGGCTTGCAGGCGGCGTTCAGTTCCGTATTTCCGATCTCCAGTCACTCGGGCAACGCGCGCCTCGACTTTGTGAGCTATGCGCTTGGCACCCCGCCGTTCGATGTGGTCGAGTGTCAGCAGCGCGGTTTGACCTTTGCTTCGCCGCTGCGCGCCAAGGTGCGCCTTACCATCATGGATAAGGAAGCTTCCAAGCCGACGGTGAAGGAGGTCAAGGAGCAGGAAGTGTACATGGGCGAAATCCCGCTCATGACGCGCAACGGCTCGTTCGTTATCAACGGCACGGAACGCGTGATCGTGTCGCAATTGCACCGTTCCCCAGGGGTGTTCTTCGAGCATGACCGCGGCAAGACGCATTCGTCCGGCAAGCTGCTCTTCTCGGCGCGCGTCATTCCCTACCGCGGCTCGTGGCTCGACTTCGAGTTCGACCCCAAGGACTATCTGTATTTCCGCGTCGATCGCCGCCGCAAGATGCCGGTCACGATTCTGCTCAAGGCGCTGGGCTATTCACCCGACCAGATTCTGCGCGAGTTTTTCATGTTCGACACCTTCCATGTCGGCAAGAAAGGCGAGATCGAACTTGACCTGGTGACCGAGCGTCTGAAGGGCGAAATCGCCAAGTTCGACATCGCCACCAAACAGGGCAAGGTCATGGTTCCAAAGGACAAGCGCATCACCGCCAAGCACATCCGCGATATGGAGCAGGCAGGGATGAAGCGGCTTGCCGTCAACGAGGATTACCTCGTCGGACGCGTGCTCGCCACCAATATTATCAACACCGAGACCGGTGAAATCGTCGCCAACGCGAACGAGGAAATCACCGAAACGCTGCTCAAGAAACTGATCGACGCCGGCATCGAGACCCTGTACACGATCTACACCAACGACCTCGATCAGGGCGCCTATATTTCCTCGACGCTGCGCATCGACGAAACGGTCGACGCCATGAACGCCAAGGTGGCGATCTACCGCATGATGCGCCCAGGCGAGCCGCCGACCGAAGATGCCGTCAATAACCTGTTCCAGGGACTCTTTTTCAGCCCCGAGCGTTATGACATTTCGACAGTAGGGCGCATGAAATTCAATCGCCGCATCGGACGCGAAGAGCTTACCGGCGCCATGACGTTATCGACGGAAGACATTGTCTCGGTGATCAAGATTCTCGTCGAACTGCGCAACGGGCGTGGTGAGATCGACGATATCGACCACCTCGGCAATCGCCGTGTGCGTTCCGTGGGCGAACTGGCGGAAAACCAGTTTCGTTCCGGACTGGTGCGCGTCGAGCGCGCCGTGCGCGAACGTCTGTCGCAGGCGGAAAGCGAAAACCTGATGCCGCACGACCTGATCAATGCCAAGCCGGTGTCGGCGGCGATCAAGGAATTCTTCGGTTCGAGCCAGTTGTCGCAGTTCATGGACCAGACCAACCCGCTTTCCGAGATCACGCACAAGCGCCGCGTCTCGGCGCTCGGGCCTGGCGGTCTCACGCGCGAACGCGCCGGATTCGAGGTGCGCGACGTGCATCCGACCCACTATGGCCGCGTATGCCCGATCGAGACACCTGAAGGCCCGAACATTGGTCTTATCAATTCGCTGGCGCTGTATGGGCGCGTCAACGATTATGGTTTTATCGAGACCCCGTACCGCAAGGTCGCCAACGGCAAGGTTGCCAAGGAGATCGAATACCTGTCGGCGATCGAAGAAGGCAAGTACGTGATCGCCCAGGCCAATGCCGAACTCGACAAGACCGGGAAATTCGTCGATGAACTCGTGTCATGCCGCAACCACAATGAATTCATGCTTTCCACGCCAGACAAGATCGAATATATCGACGTGGCGCCGGCGCAGATCGTGTCGGTCGCGGCTTCGCTGATCCCGTTCCTCGAGCACGACGACGCCAACCGCGCGCTGATGGGTTCGAACATGCAGCGTCAGGCGGTTCCGTGTCTGCGCGCCGAGAAGTCGCTGGTCGGAACCGGTATCGAGCGCACTGTCGCAATCGATTCCGGGACGGCGGTGATGGCACGTCGCGGCGGGCGGGTGGATTTCGTCGACTCGGGACGTATCGTGGTGCGCGTCAACGACGACGAGACACAGCCCGGCGAAGCGGGCGTGGATATCTACAATCTCACCAAGTACACGCGTTCCAACCAGAACACCAACATCAATCAGCGCCCCCTGGTCAGGGTCGGAGACGTGATTTCCGGGAACGACGTGGTTGCGGACGGCGCTTCAACCGACATGGGCGAACTCGCGCTGGGGCAGAATCTGCTGGTCGCCTTCATGCCATGGAACGGTTACAACTTCGAAGACTCGATCCTCATTTCCGAGAGCATTGTCGCTGAAGACCGCTATACCTCGATTCATATCGAGGAGCTGTCGGTCGTGGCGCGCGATACCAAGCTCGGGCCGGAAGAAATTACCCGCGACATTTCCAATCTGTCCGAACGCATGCTCGGGCGGCTCGACGAATCGGGTGTGGTATATATCGGCGCCGAAGTCGAGGCGGGCGACGTGCTCGTCGGCAAGGTGACTCCGAAGGGCGAAACCCAGCTTACGCCGGAAGAGAAGCTGCTGCGCGCCATCTTCGGCGAGAAGGCCTCGGACGTGAAGGATACGAGTCTGCGTGTTCCGTCGGGCATATCCGGGACCGTGATCGACGTTCAGGTTTTCACGCGCGAGGGCATAGCGCGAGACAAGCGCGCCCAGCAGATCATCGACGATCAGTTGAAGCAATACAAGAAGGACCTGGGCGATCAGTTGCGCATCGTCGAAGAAGACGCCTTCAGCCGTATCGAGAAAATGCTCGTCAACAAAACCGCTAAAGGCGGACCCAAGAAACTAGCCAAGGGCGCCAAGATCACCAAGACCTATCTTGCCGACTTGCCGCACCACGACTGGTTCGATATCCGGCTTTCCGATGAAGACGCGCAGCGCCAGCTCGAAACGCTCAAGGAAAGCCTTGAAGTGACGCGCAAGGAATTCGACCGCGTTTTCGAAGAGAAAAAGAAGAAACTCACGCAGGGCGACGAGTTGCCGCCCGGCGTGCAGAAGATGGTCAAGGTGTATGTTGCCGTGAAGCGCCGTCTGCAACCGGGCGACAAGATGGCCGGCCGTCACGGCAACAAGGGCGTGATCTCCAAAATCGTGCCGGTGGAAGACATGCCTTTCATGGCCGACGGCACCCCCATGGATATCGTGCTCAATCCGCTCGGCGTGCCTTCGCGCATGAACGTCGGCCAGATTCTTGAAACCCATCTCGGCTGGGCCGCCAAGGGTCTGGGGCTCAAGATCGGCGAAATGCTCAAAGCCGGGGAAAACGTCGCCAAGGTGCGCAAGTACCTCGATAAGATCTACAACTCTACCGGCAAGAAAGAGGATCTCGCCTCATTCAGCGATGACGAGATCATCGAGCTGGCGGGCAATCTGCAGGATGGAGTTCCGTTCGCGACCCCGGTGTTCGATGGCGCGACCGAAATGGAAATCAAGGGCATGCTCGAGTTGGCCGGTCTGCCGTTGAGCGGCCAGGTTGCACTGCACGATGGACGCACCGGCGATGCCTTCGACCGCCCGGTGACGGTGGGCTACATGCACATTCTCAAGCTGCACCATCTGGTCGATGACAAGATGCACGCGCGCTCGACCGGGCCTTACAGCCTGGTCACACAGCAACCTCTGGGCGGCAAGGCGCAGTTTGGCGGTCAGCGCTTTGGCGAAATGGAGGTGTGGGCGCTCGAAGCTTACGGGGCGGCGTACACGCTGCAGGAAATGCTCACCGTCAAGTCCGACGATACTTCGGGGCGCACCAAGGTGTACGAAAGCATCGTCAAGGGCGAGCACAAGATCGAGGCCGGCATGCCGGAATCGTTCAATGTGCTGGTGAAGGAAATCCGTTCCCTTGCCATTGACATCGATCTTGAGCGCGGTTGACGCCGGGAATTTTCTTTGCCGGCCGAGACGAATTTACCTATTGCAGCTTACGCATATTGGAGTGATACATGAAAGCCTTGCTTGATCTTTTCAAACAGGTCACCCAGGAAGAAGAATTCGACGCGATCAAGATCGGGCTCGCATCGCCCGAGAAGATCCGTTCATGGTCGTATGGCGAGGTGAAAAAGCCCGAGACCATCAATTACCGCACCTTCAAGCCGGAGCGCGACGGGCTTTTTTGCGCCAAGATTTTCGGCCCGATCAAGGACTACGAATGCCTGTGCGGAAAATACAAGCGGCTTAAACACCGCGGGGTGATCTGCGAAAAATGCGGTGTCGAGGTGACGCTGTCCAAGGTGCGGCGCGAACGCATGGGGCACATTGAGCTGGCCAGCCCGGTCGCGCACATCTGGTTCCTGAAATCGCTCCCCAGCCGTCTTGGCATGGTGCTCGACATGACGCTGCGCGATATCGAGCGTGTGCTGTATTTTGAAGCCTTCGTAGTGACCGACGCCGGCATGACGCCGCTCAAGCGCAGCCAGCTCATGACCGAGGACGATTATCTCGCCAAAGTCGAAGAATTCGGCGATGAATTTCAGGCGGCGATGGGCGCCGAAGGCGTGCGCGAATTGCTGCGCAAGCTCGACCTCAATCACGAAATGGAAACGCTGCGCAAGGAATTGGCGGCGACCAGCTCGGAGACCAAAATCAAGAAAATCGCCAAACGTCTCAAGGTGCTCGAGGCGTTTTCCAAGTCAGGCATCAAGCCTGACTGGATGGTCATGGAAGTGTTGCCGGTGCTGCCACCGGATCTGCGTCCCCTGGTGCCGCTTGACGGCGGACGCTTTGCCACTTCCGACCTGAACGATTTGTATCGTCGCGTAATCAACCGCAACAACCGCCTGAAGCGCCTGCTCGAACTCAAGGCGCCTGAAATCATCGTGCGCAACGAAAAGCGCATGTTGCAGGAAGCCGTCGACTCGCTGCTTGACAACGGCCGCCGCGGCAAGGCCATGACCGGCGCCAACAAGCGCGCACTGAAATCGCTTGCCGATATGATCAAGGGCAAGTCGGGACGTTTCCGCCAGAATCTGCTCGGCAAGCGCGTCGACTACTCAGGCCGTTCGGTGATCGTGGTAGGTCCGACGCTCAAGCTGCATCAGTGCGGGCTGCCGAAGAAAATGGCGCTGGAACTGTTCAAGCCGTTCATTTTCCACAGGCTCGAAGTAATGGGTCTGGCGACCACCATCAAGGCTGCAAAGCGCATGGTCGAAGCCGAAGAACCGGTGGTGTGGGACATTCTCGAAGAAGTAATCCGCGAACACCCGGTGATGCTCAACCGTGCTCCAACGCTGCACCGTCTGGGCATCCAGGCGTTCGAGCCCGTGCTAATCGAGGGCAAGGCGATCCAGTTGCACCCCCTGGTGTGCGCTGCGTTCAACGCCGACTTCGACGGCGACCAGATGGCCGTGCACGTGCCGATTTCGCTGGAAGCGCAGATGGAAGCGCGCACGCTGATGCTGTCGTCGAACAATGTGCTGCACACCGCCAACGGCGAACCGATTATCGTGCCGTCGCAGGACATCGTGCTCGGGCTTTACTACGCCACGCGCGAGAAAGTCAACGCCAGGGGCGAAGGTTCGATGTTCTCCAATGTCACCGAGGTATCGCGCGCCTATGAAAGCGGCAATGTCGAGCTGAACGCCAAGATCCTCGTGCGCCTTCGCGAATTCGAGACCGGGGCGGACGGCGAGAAGGTGGAAAAAATCAACCGTTACGATACGACCGTGGGGCGCGCACTGCTTTCGGAAATTCTTCCCGCCGGACTGCCGTTTCCGCACATCAACAAATCGCTCAAGAAAAAGGAAATCTCCAAGCTCATCAACGTCGCGTTCCGCAAGTGCGGTATTCGCGAGACGGTGATATTCGCCGACAAGCTGATGTACACCGGCTTCACATTCGCAACGCGCGCGGGCCTGTCGATCTGCATCGACGACATGCTCATCCCGCCGCAAAAGAAGAGCATTATCGGTACGGCGGAAAAGGAAGTGAAGGAAATCGAGGCACAGTACACCTCGGGTCTTGTCACGCAGGGCGAGCGCTACAACAAGGTCGTGGATATCTGGGGACGCGCGGGCGACCAGGTCGCGAAGGCGATGATGGAACAGCTGGGTTCGGAGCAGGTCACGACACGCGATGGCAAGGTCACGACGCAGGAATCGTTCAATTCCATTTATATGATGGCTGACTCCGGTGCACGCGGCTCGGTGGCGCAGATTCGCCAGCTTGCCGGCATGCGCGGACTGATGGCCAAGCCCGATGGATCGATCATCGAGACCCCTATCACCGCGAACTTCCGCGAAGGCCTCAACGTCCTGCAATACTTCATTTCGACCCACGGCGCACGCAAGGGCCTTGCGGACACTGCGCTAAAGACCGCCAACTCCGGTTATTTGACGCGTCGTCTGGTGGACGTGACGCAGGATCTGGTAGTGACCGAGGATGACTGCGGCTCCAGCGGCGGCATGGCTCTGAAAGCGCTGGTGGAAGGCGGCGAAGTGGTGGAGGCGTTGCGTGAGCGCATCCTCGGACGCGTCGCGGCGGCGGATATCTTCAATGCCGAGAGCAATTCGCTCATTGCCGGCGCCGGCACGCTGCTCGACGAGGATCTCGTGGACGCCATCGAGGCGGGTGGTGTCGACGAAGTCAAAGTGCGCACGCCGCTCACTTGCGACACGCGTCACGGCCTCTGTGCCAAGTGCTATGGCCGCGATCTTGGACGCGGCACGCCGGTAAACGTCGGCGAAGCGGTGGGTGTGATTGCCGCGCAATCGATCGGCGAGCCGGGTACTCAGCTCACCATGCGTACTTTCCACATCGGCGGCGCGGCTTCGCGTACTGCCGTAGCGAGCGCCGTGGAGGCCAAGTCCAACGGTGTGGCGCGCTTTTCCGCGATGCGCTATGTCACCAATGCGCGCAACGAGCTGGTGGCGATTTCGCGCAGTGGTGAAATTGTGGTGCAGGACGACAATGGACGCGAGCGCGAGCGCCACAAGGTTCCCTATGGCGCAACCTTGACGGTCAAGGACGGCACCAAGATCAAGGCGGGGCAGGTACTTGCCAATTGGGATCCGCATACCCGTCCCATCATTACCGAGTATGCCGGTGAAGTGCATTTCGAGAACGTGGAAGAAGGCGTCACTGTCGCCAAGCAGATCGACGAAACCACGGGGCTTTCCAGCCTGGTGGTGATCGACCCCAAGCGCCGTGGCTCGGCAGCGAGCAAGGGGCTGCGTCCGGCCGTAAAAATCCTCAACGAGAAGGGCAAGGAAATGAAGCTTGCCGGATCGGATGCGCCCGTCAATTACACCTTCCAGATCAGCGCCATCATCACGGTGAAGAACGGTCAGCAGGTGAACGTCGGCGAGGTGCTGGCGCGCATTCCGCAGGAATCGTCCAAGACCCGCGACATCACCGGCGGTCTGCCGCGCGTGGCCGAGTTGTTCGAAGCGCGTTCACCCAAGGATGCCGGGCTGCTCGCCGAGATTACCGGTACCGTGTCGTTCGGCAAGGATACCAAGGGCAAACAGCGTCTCGTCATCACCGACTTCGATGGCGTGGCGCATGAGTACCTGATCCCCAAGGACAAGCATGTGACGGTGCACGACGGCCAGATCGTCAACAAAGGCGAAACCATTGTCGATGGGCCGCCCGAGCCGCACGATATCCTCAGATTGCAGGGTGTGGAAGCGCTGGCACGTTACATCATCGACGAGGTGCAGGACGTTTACCGCCTGCAAGGGGTGAAGATCAACGACAAGCACATCGAGGTTATCGTGCGTCAGATGCTGCGCCGCGTGACCATCACTGATCCGGGCGATACGCGTTTTATCACCGGGGAACAGATCGAACGCGCCGACTTGCTCGGGGAAAACGATCGCGCCATCCGGGATGGCAAGAAGCCCGCTTACTTCAACTACATGTTGCTCGGCATTACCAAGGCATCGTTGTCGACCGACTCGTTCATCTCGGCGGCATCGTTCCAGGAAACCACGCGTGTCCTTACCGAAGCAGCCATCATGGGCAAAAAGGACGATCTGCGCGGCCTCAAGGAGAATGTCATCGTCGGGCGCCTGATCCCGGCGGGCACCGGGCTTGCGTATCACCGCGCACGGCGCAAGAAATTCGTAGTGACGCCGTCGGCAAGCTCAAGCTTCAGTTTTGAAGATAGCGAGAGTGCAACCGATAGCGAACAGGTTGCTTGACAGTAGAGTAGCTAACGTTTTAAAATCTAGGGCTTTTCTGCTTAGCGCGGGGAAGCCCTAATTCTCTTTGCCCGGCGGTCTTTGGTAAAGAAAAAACCTGTAATGGAACCCGGGGAAGTCTGCATACCCCCGAGCAGGATACAAATTGGTGAATCGACACTTTTTGGATTAAATATGCCAACTATCAATCAGTTATTGCGTAAACCGCGCACCAAGGTCAAGGTCAAGAGCAAGGTGCCGGCGATGGAAAATTGCCCGCAGAAGCGCGGTGTATGCACGCGCGTCTACACCACGACGCCTAAAAAGCCCAACTCGGCATTGCGCAAGGTCGCCAAGGTTCGTCTCACCAATGGATACGAAGTCATCAGTTACATCGGTGGCGAAGGCCACAATCTCCAGGAGCACTCGGTGGTGCTCATTCGCGGCGGCCGCGTCAAGGATCTTCCTGGCGTGCGCTATCACATGGTGCGCGGCAGTCTCGATACCGCGGGTGTGAAGGATCGCAAGCAGTCGCGTTCCAAATACGGTGCCAAGAAGGCCAAGGCAGCGTAACGCGCAGCCAATTTTTCAATCTATTTTTTAGCGGATAGTCCCATGCCTCGACGCAGAGAAGTACCCAAACGCGAGATTCTTCCCGATCCCAAGTTCAGCAATGTGGAAGTAGCCAAGTTCGTCAACGTGTTGATGACGCGCGGCAAGAAGTCGGTCGCGGAACGTATCATTTACGGCGCGCTTGACCAGATTCAGAAGAAATCGGGCAAGGACCCGCTCGAAGTGTTCACCACCGCCGTCAACGCGGTCAAGCCCATGGTCGAGGTGAAGAGCCGCCGAGTCGGCGGCGCCAACTACCAGGTTCCGGTCGAGGTGCGGCCAGTTCGCCGCGCCGCGCTGTCGATGCGCTGGATCCGCGAAGCTGCCCGCAAGCGCGGCGAAAAGTCGATGGGTGCGCGCCTGGCGGGTGAGTTGCTCGATGCCTCGGAAGGTCGCGGCGCCGCCATCAAGAAGCGCGAGGAAGTGCATCGCATGGCCGAAGCCAACAAAGCCTTCGCCCACTATCGCTTCTAATTGTCGAATCCGCTCCGCAGGCCCACGAGGTATGCGGGGCCTGATAAAAGGTTATTACCGTGGCACGCAAGACCCCAATTGAACGCTACCGGAACATCGGCATCTCCGCGCATATTGATGCAGGCAAGACCACCACGACCGAGCGCATCCTGTTCTACACCGGCGTGAACCACAAAATCGGCGAAGTGCACGACGGCGCCGCGACCATGGACTGGATGGAGCAGGAACAGGAGCGCGGCATCACCATTACCTCGGCAGCCACGACATGTTTCTGGAAGGGCATGGATCTGTCGCTGCCCGAGCATCGCATCAACATCATCGATACCCCCGGGCACGTTGACTTCACCATCGAGGTGGAGCGATCGATGCGCGTGCTCGATGGCGCGTGCATGGTGTATTGCGCCGTGGGCGGCGTACAGCCGCAATCGGAAACGGTATGGCGGCAGGCCAACAAGTACCGCGTGCCGCGCCTTGCCTTCGTCAACAAGATGGATCGCACCGGGGCCAATTACTTCAAAGTGTACGAACAGATGAAAAGCCGCCTCAAGGCCAATCCGGTACCCATTCAGGTGCCGATTGGATCCGAGGAAAACTTCAAGGGTGTGGTCGATCTGGTAAAAATGAAGGCCATACTCTGGGACGAGGCTAGCCAGGGCATGAAGTTCGAGTATGTCGAAATTCCCGCCGAGTTGCTGGACATCTGCAAGGAATGGCGCGAAAAGATGATCGAAAGCGCCGCCGAGGCCAACGAGGAACTGATGAACAAGTATCTCGATGGCCACGCTTTGAGCGAACCGGAGATCAAGCTCGGCCTGCGCACGCGCACCATCGCCGGGGAAATCGTCCCCATGCTGTGCGGCTCGGCCTTCAAGAACAAGGGCGTGCAGGCGATGCTCGATGCGGTGGTCGATTACATGCCTGCGCCGACAGATATTCCGCCGGTGAAGGGACTGAAGGAAAACGGCGATCCCGATTCGCGCAGGGCATCGGACGAGGAGCCGTTCTCGGGGCTCGCGTTCAAGATCATGACCGACCCATTTGTCGGCCAGTTGATTTTCTTCCGCGTCTATTCGGGCGTGGTGCAGTCGGGCGATACCATCTACAACCCGATCAAGGGCAAGAAGGAGCGCGTCGGCCGCCTGTTGCAGATGCACGCCAACCAGCGCGAGGAAATCAAGGAAGTGCGCGCCGGCGACATCGCCGCGGCCGTAGGCCTGCGCGAAGCGACGACAGGCGACACGCTGTGCCATCCGGACAAGGTGATCCTGCTCGAGAGAATGGTGTTCCCCGAGCCGGTCATCTCGCAGGCTGTCGAACCCAAAACCAAGGTGGATCAGGAAAAAATGGGCATCGCCCTGAATCGCCTGGCACAGGAAGATCCCTCTTTCCGCGTGCGTAGCGACGAGGAATCCGGTCAGACCATCATTTCCGGCATGGGCGAGTTGCACCTTGAAATCATTGTCGATCGCATGAGGCGCGAGTTCGGCGTCGAAGCGTCAGTCGGTAAGCCCCAGGTGGCCTACCGCGAAACCATTCGCAAGACGGTCGAGGATGCCGAAGGCAAGTTCATCAAGCAATCCGGTGGTCGCGGTCAGTATGGCCATGTGGTGCTAAAGGTCGAGCCCAACATTGCCGGCAAAGGCTTTGAATTTATCGATGCCATCAAAGGCGGGGCAGTGCCGCGTGAATTCATCCCGGCAGTGCAAAAAGGGTTGCTGGAAACGTTACCCGCTGGCGTGCTCGCCGGTTATCCGGTGGTGGATGTGAAAGTCACATTGCATTTCGGTTCATACCACGACGTCGACTCGAACGAAAACGCTTTCAAGATGGCGGCGTCGATAGGCTTCAAGGACGGTATGCGCAAGGCAAGTCCGGTGCTGCTCGAACCGATGATGGCGGTTGAGGTGGAAACACCTGAAGATTACGCCGGCACGGTAATGGGCGACCTGTCGTCGCGGCGCGGTATGGTGCAGGGCATGGATGACATTTCCGGCGGCGGCGGCAAGATTATCCGCGCCGAAGTGCCGCTCGCCGAAATGTTCGGCTACTCGACATCGCTGCGTTCCGCGACGCAAGGGCGCGCGACTTACACCATGGAGTTCAAGCATTACTCCGAGGCGCCCAAGAATGTCGCCGAAGCGATCATCAATTCCAAGAAGGCTTGAGCAATACTCTTTTTGAGAGGAACCAAAAATGGCAAAGGGCAAGTTTGAGCGTACCAAGCCGCACGTGAACGTGGGGACGATTGGTCATGTGGATCATGGCAAGACGACGCTGACGGCGGCGATGACGCTGGTACTGTCGAAGAAATATGGCGGCGAGGCGCGCGCCTACGACCAGATCGACGCGGCGCCGGAGGAGAAGGCGCGCGGCATCACCATCAACACTGCGCACGTCGAATACGAGACCGCCAACCGCCACTACGCGCACGTTGACTGTCCCGGCCATGCCGACTACATCAAGAACATGATTACCGGCGCTGCGCAGATGGACGGCGCCATCCTGGTTGTCTCGGCGGCCGACGGCCCGATGCCGCAGACGCGCGAACACATCCTGCTGGCGCGCCAGGTGGGAGTGCCGTACATCATCGTATTCATGAACAAATGCGACATGGTTGACGACGCCGAGCTGCTCGAACTGGTCGAGATGGAAGTGCGCGAACTCCTCTCCAAGTACGAATTTCCGGGCGACGACATCCCCATCATCAAGGGATCGGCGCTCAAGGCCATGGAAGGCGACACCGGCGAAATGGGCGAAGTGGCCATCATGAAGCTGGCCGAAGCGCTCGACACCTACATTCCCCAACCCAAGCGCGCCCTCGACGGCCCGTTCCTGATGCCGGTCGAAGACGTGTTCTCCATCTCCGGGCGCGGCACCGTCGTGACCGGACGTATCGAGCGCGGCATTGTCAAAGTGGGCGATGAAATCGAGATCGTGGGCCTGAAGCCCACCCTCAAGACCATCTGCACCGGTGTGGAAATGTTCAGGAAGCTCCTCGACCAGGGCCAGGCCGGTGACAACGTCGGCATCCTGCTCAGGGGCACCAAGCGCGAGGAAGTCGAGCGCGGCCAGGTGCTGGCCAAGCCGGCGTCGATCACCCCGCACACCAAGTTCGAAGCCGAGATTTACGTCCTATCCAAGGAAGAGGGCGGGCGTCACACGCCGTTCTTCAATGGCTACCGTCCGCAGTTTTACTTTCGAACCACGGACGTGACCGGCGCCCTGACCCTGCCTGAGGGCACCGAGATGGTGATGCCTGGGGACAACGTCAAGATCGTGGTGCAGTTGATTGCGCCGATCGCGATGGAAGAGGGTCTGCGCTTTGCCATTCGCGAAGGCGGGCGTACCGTTGGCGCCGGTGTGGTGTCGAAGGTGATTGAATAACGGGTGATGATGAGTAATGAGTAATGGGTGATGGGTGAGGCGACAAATCACCCATAACCGATCACCCTTTACCCATCACCAACACAAGCAGTAGCTCAATTGGCGTTCGCGCCAGTGAAAAGGAAATACAGATGGCAACCGCACAACCCGCCAAACAGAAAATCCGCATTCGCCTCAAGGCGTTCGACTACCGCTTGATCGACCAGTCGGCGCTGGAAATCGTCGAGACCGCGAAGCGCACCGGCGCCGTGGTGAAGGGCCCCGTGCCTCTTCCCACGCGCATAGAGCGTTTTGATTTGCTGCGTTCTCCGCACGTCAACAAGACATCGCGCGACCAGTTTGAAATCCGCACTCACCTGCGGCTCATGGATATTATCGATCCGACCGACAAGACGGTGGATGCACTGATGAAGCTCGACCTGCCTGCCGGCGTCGATGTGGAAATCAAACTGTAACTATTTGAAAGTTATCGGGGGGCGTGTATAATCCTGCCCTTCGCTGTAAATTGGCAGTTAGCATTGATAGATAATCCGCCAGCCAATTGTAGCTGGCACCCGCATGCAGGCCGTGTCTGTGTGCAGGCTAATTAGAAAGGAAAGAAGATGAGCTTAGGTCTCGTCGGCCGGAAGGTCGGCATGACCCGCATCTTTACCGATGACGGTACCTCCGTCCCGGTAACCGTGCTGGACGTGTCGGATAACCGTGTCACGCAAATCAAGACTCCCGCAAGCGACGGTTATAGCGCCGTGCAGGTGGCTTTCGGCAAGCGCCGCGCGAGCCGCGTTACCAAAGCGCAAGCCGGACACTATGCCAAGGCAGGTGTCGAAGCCGGGTCGGTCCTCAAGGAATTTACCGTTACCCCGGAAGTGCTGGGCGACCTCAAGGTCGGCAGCACGCTTTCCGTTGAAATATTCAAGGTCGGCCAGCAGGTCGATGTCACGGGGAGCAGTCTCGGCAAGGGTTTCTCCGGCGTTATCAAGCGCCACCATTTTTCGTCGAACCGCGCATCGCACGGCAACTCGCGTTCGCATAACTCGCCCGGTTCGATCGGCATGGCGCAGGATCCGGGGCGTGTGTTTCCCGGCAAACGCATGGCCGGACACCTTGGCGATGTCATGCGCACTGTACAACTGCTTGAAGTGGCGCGCATCGATTCCGCACGCCAGTTGCTCCTGGTGAAGGGATCGGTTCCCGGCGCCAAGGGTGGCAACGTCGTGGTGCATCCCAGCACCAAGGCTCCCGCAGCCAAAGGGGGCAAATAATGGAACTCAAGCTCATCAACGATAAGGGTGCGGCCGATGGCACCATGGACGCCTCCACCGATCTGTTTGGCCGCGACTATAACGAAGCGCTGGTTCATCAGGTGGTCACGGCGTTCCAGGCCAATGCACGTTCCGGTAACCGCGCTCAGAAAGATCGCAGCGATGTGCACCATTCCACCAAGAAGCCGTGGCGCCAGAAGGGCACCGGCCGCGCTCGCGCGGGCATGACATCGTCTCCTCTGTGGCGTGGCGGCGGACGTATATTCCCGAATTCGCCGGAAGAAAATTTTACTCAAAAACTCAACCGCAAGATGTATCGCGCGGGCATCGCCGCGATTCTCTCGCAACTGGTTCGCGAGGATCGTCTCTCGGTGGTGGATGGCATCAGTCTGGAAGCGCCCAAGACCAAACTTCTTGCAGCCAAACTCAAGGATATGGGCTTGGACCGGGTACTGATTATCACCGACCAGCTTGACGACAACCTGTTTCTGTCGTCGCGCAACCTGCCCAATGTTTTGGTGGTCGAGGCCAAACATGCCGACCCGGTCAATCTGGTCCGTTTCCCCAGGGTGCTGCTCACCAAGGGTGCGGTCAAACAGTTCGAAGAGGTGCTGGCATGATCTCCGTACAAAAACAGGAACGCCTCATGTCGCTCATTCTGCGTCCTGTCATCTCCGAAAAGGCGACGCTCGTGGCCGACAAGAACAAGCAGGTGATTTTTGAAGTCGCGCTGGATGCCACCAAAGCCGAGGTAAAGGCAGCGGTCGAATTGCTGTTCAAGGATCAGAAAGTCGAAGTGGCGAGCGTCAATATCGTCAACCAGAAAGGCAAGGAGAAGCGTCATGGGCGCTTCGTCGGTCGCCGTAACAACATAAAAAAGGCGTATGTCTGTCTCAAGGGTGATGCCGACCTCAACTTTGTCGAAGGAGTCGCGTAATCATGGCCCTGGTAAAAATGAAACCGACCTCGCCTGGCCTGCGTGCCATGGTGCGTGTGGTCAACAAGGATCTGCACAAGGGCGGTCCGCTGCCTTCGCTGGTGGAAAAGCAATCCAAGCGTGCCGGACGTAACAACCGCGGCCATATCACCACGCGTCATCAGGGCGGCGGCCACAAGCAGCACTACCGCATAGTCGATTTCCGCCGCGACAAGGATGGCATCGCCGGCAAGGTCGAACGCGTCGAACATGACCCGAACCGCAGCGCCAACATCGCTCTGGTGCTGTATGCCGACGGTGAGCGCCGCTATATTCTCGCGCCCAAGGGCGTGACGATTGGCCAGCAGGTGATGAGCGGCCCCGAGGCGCCGATCAAGTCGGGCAATGCGCTGCCACTGCGCAACATTCCGGTCGGCACCACGATTCATGCCATCGAGATGCTTCCCGGCAAGGGTGCGCAACTCGCGCGCTCTGCGGGCACATCGGTGCAGCTTCTTGCGCGCGAAGGCGAGTACGCCCAGCTGCGTTTGCGTTCCGGCGAAATCCGCAAAGTGCACGTCAACTGCCGCGCCACGATTGGCGAGGTGGGCAACGAAGAGCATGGTTTGCGCTCGATAGGCAAGGCCGGCGCCAATCGCTGGCGCGGTATTCGTCCGACGGTTCGCGGTATTTGCATGAACCCGGTCGATCATCCGCATGGCGGGCGCTCCAATGGCGGCGGGCATCCGGTATCGCCGTGGGGTCAGGCAGCCAAAGGCAAGAAGACTCGTAACAACAAGCGCACGCAGAGCATGATCGTGCGCAGCCGTCATAAAGCGTAAGGGCGAATAGCTATGGCACGTTCAATCAAGAAAGGCCCGTTTGTCGACGGGCATCTCATGCAAAAAATCGAAGCTGCGCAAGCCACCAAGGACAAGCGACCGATCAAAACCTGGTCGCGCCGTTCCACGGTGCTGCCGGATTTTGTCGGTCTGACCATCGCCATCCACAACGGAAAGCAGCATATCCCCGTGTACATCAGCGAGAACATGGTCGGCCACAAGCTCGGTGAATTTGCGCTGACGCGCATTTTCAAGGGCCACCCGGCCGACAAGAAGGTGGCCGCGCCGGCCGCCAAGAAGTCATAGGAGCGACACATGCTAGTCTCAGCCAATCTGTACGGCGTGCGTCTTTCGGCGCAGAAAGGCCGCCTGGTCGCGGACCAGATACGCGGCAAGAAGGTCGATCAAGCGCTCAACATCCTCGCGTTCAGCCCCAAGAAGGGGGCGACGATTATCAAGAAGGTGCTCGAGTCGGCGATCGCCAATGCCGAACATAACAACGGCGCCGACATCGATGAACTCAAGGTCGCCACGATCATCGTCGAGAAGGGCCCGGTGCTGAAGCGCTTTACCGCGCGCGCCAAGGGCCGTGGCAACCGTATCGTCAAGCCCACCTGTCACGTGTTCGTGACAGTTGGCGACGGCAGAAAATAAGGAGCAGCGATGGGACAGAAAATCAATCCAACCGGGTTCCGTCTTTCGGTGCTCAAGAACTGGACGTCGAAGTGGTACGCCAACAGCAAGAATTTCCCGGTGATGCTTATCGAGGACATCAAGGTGCGCGAATATCTCAAGCGCAAGCTGGCGCACGCTTCGGTCGGGCGCGTGATCATCGAACGCCCCGCCAAGAACGCCAAGATCACCATTTATTCGGCTCGTCCCGGCGTGGTGATCGGCAAAAAAGGCGAGGACATCGAGAACCTGCGCATCGCGCTGCAAAAGCTGATGGGCGTTCCGGTGCACGTCAATATCGAGGAAATCCGCAAACCTGAAATCGACGCGCAACTCATCGCCGACTCGATCACAGGACAGCTCGCCAAGCGCGTGATGTTCCGCCGCGCCATGAAGCGCGCCATGCAAAACGCCATGCGCCTCGGCGCGCAGGGAATCAAGATCACCAGCTCGGGCCGCCTGAACGGTATCGAAATCGCGCGCACGGAATGGTATCGCGAAGGCCGCGTGCCGCTGCATACGCTGCGTGCCGACATCGACTATGGTGTTTCCGAAGCCAGAACCACCTACGGCATCATCGGCGTGAAGGTTCTGGTGTACAAGGGCGAGTTGCTGGGCAAGGGCGAGCAGCCAGTTGTCGAGATACCTGAAGTAGAACCGCGCAAGGCGCCCAGGAAATCAGGAGCGAAACATGCTGCAACCAGCTAGAAGAAAATACCGCAAGGAGCAGAAGGGCCGCAACAAGGGCGTTGCGACCGTCGGCGCCAAGGTATCGTTCGGCGAATTCGGATTGAAGGCGACCGGCCGTGGCCGTCTCACCGCGCGTCAGATCGAGGCCGCGCGTCGCGCCATGACGCGCCACATCAAGCGCGGCGGGCGCATCTGGATTCGCATCTTTCCCGACAAACCCATATCCAAGAAACCCGCCGAAGTGCGCATGGGCAATGGCAAGGGATCGCCCGAGTACTTCGTGGCGGAAATCCAGCCAGGCAAAGTGCTTTATGAAATGGATGGCGTCACCGAAACCCTCGCACGCGAGGCGTTCCAGCTCGCTGCCGCCAAGCTGCCGATCCCGACTACTTTCGTGCATCGCCTGCTCGGTTAAGGAGAAATCATGAACAACAAGGAACTTCGTACCAAGTCGGCGGACGATCTCAACAAGGAATTGCTGGCGTTGCGCAAGGCACAGTTCGGCATGCGTGTGCAGCAGGCCACGCAGCAGCTTACCAGGACCAGCGAGCTTCCCAAGGTCAAGCGCGACATCGCGCGCGTCAAAACCATATTGAACGAGAAAGCGAGGGCTGCGTGATGACCGCTGCCACAGCAGGTACCACCAAAAGCGCACTCAAGCGCACGCTCACCGGCCGTATCGTGAGCGACAAAATGGACAAGACCGTCACGGTGCTCGTCGAGCGTCGCGTCATGCACCCGGTGCTCGGCAAGGTAGTGCGCCGCTCCCGGAAATACCACTGCCATAGTGAAAATAACGAATTCAAGGCTGGCGACCTGGTCATGATCGAGGAAACACGCCCGATCTCCAAGACCAAAGCGTGGAAGGTCACCAAGCTGGTCGAAAAGGCGCGAGCCGAGTAAGTTGTGTCAAACCGAACAAAAACATAAAGCCCGCGAAAGCGGGCTTTGTGTTTTTGGCATGCGTTATCGCTACGTTATCGTTTCCCGGCGCCCACTCCCAGCACCAGCGCCATGCCGGCCATGATGGTCAATCCGCCCAGTATGGTGGTGAGGGTGATAGTCTCGTGCAGGAAAAGCACGCCCCACAGCGTGCCAAATACGGGGATGAGGAAAGTGACCGATATCGCGCGCGTCGGGCCGATGTCGCGGATCAGGCGGAAGTAAAGCAGGTACGCGATGCCGCTGCAGAAAATCGCCAATGCCAGCACGCTCAAAATGACGGTATTGTCCGGCATCGTTTCCGGCAAACCGGGCAGCGCAAGGGGCGTGATCAGTACACCCGGGATGAGCAGCGCACCGGCGGCCAGACCGAGCATGGGGGCGCCGGTCGTGTGTTTCTTGGTGTACACGCTGATGAACCCATAGCACGCCGTGGCGAGCGTGCACGCGAGCGTGGCAACAATCACATCGCCTGTGACCGGTATCGGGCCCAAACGCACCAGCAGGGCGACGCCGCCAAAGCCGAGCGCAATGCCGGCGAGTTTGCGCGCGCTCGCTGCTTCGCCCAGCATGAAAAATGCAAACAGCGTTCCAAACACAGATGAAAGTGCGTTGATAATGGCGCCGTAATTGGCGGGCAGGCTTTTCATGGCAAACGCGATCAGGGAAAACGGAATAGCCGAGTTCATCATGCCGATGAGCAGATAGTGTTTCCACCAGGTTTTCCATTGAAGCGAGGCGCCGATAATCGCGGCATAGAGACACAACAGCATTCCCGCAATCAGAATGCGCGCCCACGCAGTACCGATGCCGCCCAGCACCGGCGCTGCGATGCGCATGAACGCGTACGATCCGCCCCAGATGGCGGCAAGCAGCAGCAGGCGGGCAAGATCGGCGGGGCGCAGAGTCATCGGGGCAGGCAAAGCCGCAAGTTTACCTGTGTGCACGTGGTCATGCAGCGGACTTCGTACGAGATGTCTATCGAGTGTTTCGCGATAGCGCGGCAGCAACAGTCCCGCCATCGCGAACATCTACATCGCGACCTGCCAAAGCTGCGGTTAGCCTGGAGTTAACGCGGTGCATGGCGATTTTTTCTGCGTTCAAGGCGTAATATGGCAGTGCGACGAAAGTAACTGGAGCAGTGTAAAGGCATATTTAACGCCCAAGTTTTGCTTTAAACCCAGGAGACGCGAGCAATATCAGGCTATAAAGTAGTGGCCTTGACCGGGCCGGTTTTGCTCCTTGCGGCGAAATTCGTAAACCGTTATAATGCAAAGCTTTTCTACTTATCAAGGATTCCGCTTTCCATGCCGACTGTCAGATTGAAGGAAAACGAGCCATTCGATGTGGCGTTGCGCCGCTTCAAGCGCGCTGTCGAGAAAACCGGTCTGTTGACCGAGTTGCGTGCGCGCGAGTTTTACGAGAAGCCCACCGCCGAACGCAAGCGCAAGCATGCCGCCGCGGTCAAGCGCCGCTACAAGCGCCTGCGCAGTCAGATGCTCCCTCCCAAACTTTACTAGCCGGTATTTTGTATGCAGGTTTCACTGGGCAGGCCTTGGCGCCTGCCTTTGTCGTTTCTGGGGCAATCAACTGGATGGAGTGAATATGTTGCTGCGCGAAAAAATCACCGAGGATATGAAAGTCGCGATGAAGGCGCGCGAAACCGAGAGACTCGCCGCCATTCGCCTGCTGCTCGCGGCGCTCAAGCAGAAGGAAGTCGATGAGCGCGTCACGCTTACCGATGCCGATGTGCTCGGCATCATCGACAAAATGCTCAAGCAGCGCAGGGATTCGATCGAGCAGTATCAGGCAGGCAATCGCCCCGATCTGGTTGCCAGGGAAGAATTCGAAGTGGGCGTGCTGCAAGGCTACCTGCCGGCGCAGTTGTCCGATGCCGAGGTTGGGAAAATTCTCGAAGATGTCATCGTCCAGACCGGCGCGCAAGGCGCCAAGGACATGGGCAAGGTCATGAACGCTCTGCGGCCGCTGGTGGCGGGACGCGCGGACATGGGCAAATTGTCGGGAATGGTCAAGACCCGGCTGGCAGCTTAGGAGCCGAGAAATGATAAGTTGGACAATTATGGGTGCGCTTGCGGGATGCGATGCAAGACGCCGGGCGCGCCGCATGGCCGCTCCCTGCAAGTGACCGGCAACGCCGCAGCGCGCCCGTCAGTGCGGCCAGAATGTTCAAGTTATTATTTCTCGGCTCCTTAGCCCTATAATTCGCGGGATGATCCCGCAAGACTTCATTCAGCAGCTTCTGGGTCGCGTCGATATCGTCGACGTGATCGACCGGCACGTCAAGCTCAAGAAGGCAGGCCAGAATTTCTCGGCATGCTGCCCCTTCCACAACGAAAAAACACCCAGTTTCAGCGTGAGCCCGGCCAAGCAGTTCTATCATTGCTTTGGCTGCGGCGCGCATGGCACCGCCATCAGTTTTCTCATGGAGTATTCGGGGCTCGGCTTCATTGAGGCGGTGAAGGAACTTGCCGAGGGCGTTGGCCTGAGTGTTCCCGATGACGGCAGGCGCGAAAAGTCCGCCGAGCAGATGCAGCAGGCCTTGTCGCTGGGCGAGGCGATGCACAAGGCGCTCGATTTTTACCGCGGCGAGTTGAAGCGCGCTCCCAGGGCGATCGACTATCTCAAGAAGCGCGGTGTCAGCGGTGAAATCGCCGCCCGCTTCGGCCTTGGCTATGCGCCGGATGACTGGCAGGGGCTCAAACCCGTTTTTGACGATTACTCCGCCACTGCGTTGAAGGATGCCGGGCTCGTTATCGACTCCGAAGAAGGGCGCCGCTACGACCGCTTTCGCGATCGCGTAATGTTCCCGATTCTCGATGCGCGCGGCAATGTCATCGGCTTTGGCGGGCGCGTCCTGGATCAGGGTGAACCCAAGTACCTCAACTCGCCCGAGACGCCGCTTTTCGAGAAGGGCCGCGAGCTGTATGGCCTGTATCAGGCGCGGCGCGCGATACGCGATCAGGATGCGGTGATTGTCGTCGAGGGTTACATGGATGTGGTCGCGCTGGCGCAAAGCGGCGTCGAGAACGCCGTGGCGACGCTCGGCACCGCCACCACGCCGGTGCATGTGCAGAAACTGCTGCGCATGGCGGACAGCCTGGTGTTCTGCTTCGACGGCGATGCGGCGGGCCGCAAGGCGGCGTGGCGCGCGCTCGAAGTGTCGCTGCCGGTGGTGAGCGACGGCAAGACCGTGAGCTTTCTGTTCCTGCCGCAAGAGGACGACCCGGACACCTTCGTGCGCCGCCTGGGCAAGGATGCTTTTCTGGCAGAGCTCAAAAATGCCCGGCCGCTATCCGCGCTGCTGCTGGGCGAGATGGCTGCCAGGGTCGATCTCAAGAGCGAGGAGGGGCGCGCACGTCTGCTCAACGAGGTTGCACCCCTGATCGGCCAGATCGAGGCGCCTGCCCTTGCGCTCATGATCCGCAAACGTCTCGCCGAATTGATCGGCGTGACGCCGGAAGAACTGCGGCGACTGTTGCCCGGCAAGCAACGCCAGTCCGAGCCGCGCGAGACACCGGCAAGACGCAGCCCGGTGGCGCGCACGCTGGAAAGCAAGCTACTCGCGCATCTGCTGGCGCGACCCGGCCTTGCCGCCAGATTCGACGTGCCGGTGTCTGAAGGCGCCCCGCCGGCGCTGCGCGCGCTCGACGAACTGGTGCATTACATACGGGATCGCGAATTCGATGTCTCACCGGGCATGATCCTGGAGCATTTTCGCGGCAAGGAAGCGGGGCAGGCGATTTCCGAAGCGCTCGCGCAACCTGTCATGGCCGAGGCGGACGCAGCGCGCGCCGATCTCGAAGCCGAGTTCGACGATTTTCTGGCAAAGTTGCGTGCAGGGCTGCGCAAGGCGCGCCGCGCCGAGCTCGCGGTGCTGGCGGCACAAGGCAGCCTTACGGCGGACGCGGCTGCCGAATATCGCGAATTGCAGCGCGGCGCCTGATCACAGGACAACTGTTCACATTTATGCGGCGATATGCAATGCTTAGGAGCCGAGAAATAATAACTTGAACATTCAGGCCGCACTGACGGGCGCGCTGCGGCGTTGCCGGTCGCTTGCAGGGAGCGGCCATGCGGCGCGCCCGGCGTCTTGCATCGCATCCCGCCAGCGCACCCATAATTGTCCAACTTATTATTTCTCGGCTCCTTAGCCGAAGAGTGACCGACTTTACACAAGGGGAAATCGCATGAGTCAAATCCGTTCGCTGCAACTCAAACCACTCAATGCTGCAAGCCTGGCCATTCCCGGCGGCGATCCGTGGCTGGTCGGCGCCGTCGATCCGGCCATCAGTGTCATGACCGATTTTCACGAACGTTCCGCCGTGACGGTAGCGGATCAGTCGCCCATCGATGCGGCCCTCGATCACATGAAGCATGCCGGGGTGCGCGCGGCTTTTGTCCTCGATGAAACGCGCAAGCAGGTGCTCGGCATTATCACCGCCTACGACATTCAGGGAGAAAAGCCGATCCGCCACCTGCAGGCGGTCGGCTGCACGCATCGCACCTGTTCGCGCGACGATGTGCTGGTGCATGACATCATGGAGAAGGTGGAACACTGGCAGGCGGCCGACGTCAAGGATGTCGAACGCGCCACGGTCGGCGAGGTCATGGAAACAATGCGCGCCACCGGGCGAACGCACATCGCCGTCGTGGAAAAAGTCAATGGTCAGGGCGAGCGTCTGCGCGGGCTTTTTTCGGCGGCCAAGATCATGCGCCTGCTCAGGGATTAAAAGTCTCTGTCGAAACCACGGATGAACACGGATAGATTCCCTCGCGAGCGAATCTGTGTTTCTCTGTGTCCATCCTTGGTTGCGGCTGGTTGGTTACGCGATGAGCGGCATGACCACATCCAGCATCGCCCTGCCGAGCACGAGGTGCTGCGCGGCGTCGAGGTGAACGCCATCGACTTCGCTTGGCGCAACGACGCTGGCACTGTCGAAGAAAGAGCAACCGAGTGTAGCGGCGACCGCGCGATAGGCGTCAGCCAAACCCGCGCACTTCGCATCCGCGCCCGCGAACTTGGGCGCGATTTCGCCGCGCGGCGTCTGCACGGGCGGCGGCGCGACCACCAGGACAGGCGGCGCCGGCATGCCGGGTTCGATGGGCGCCTGGCGAATGGCGTTCACCAGCGTGGCGATTCCCTGGGACGAGTGCCAGGCGTTGTGCGCGTGCATCGACTGGAAATCGTTGACACCCAGCATCAGGATCGCCAGCGCCAGCGGCGAGTGGCATTCGATACGCTGCGCCAAACCGTTCGAACCATTGCGGCCCGGTTTGAACGGGTCCTCCCATACGGTGCGGCGGCCGTTGAGACAATCCTCGAACACACGCACGGCAACGCCCTTGCCACGCAGCAGATTTTCCAGCACGCCCGGCCAGCGCGCATCGAATGCCAGGCGCCGGCGCGTGCCGGGGATGATGCCCCAGGTGAGCGAATCGCCATAGACCAGTATTTGTTTCATATTCCCACCGTCACTACCAGTTCGCGGTTCTCGATGGTGACGCGCTTGAGCAGGAGTTTCGCGAGCGCGTGTTTGGTATCGGCTGGCCGCAACGCATAAATGGGATGTGCGGCATAGTAATCGGCGAGCGCCTTGCCCAGGGCGGAAACAGCCATCTGCGCATGCTGCGGAGGAATTCCCTGGACGGCAAGATGCTCGATCACCGGGCCGGCAAGAAAAAACTCTCCCCTGGCAGGGTCATACTTCACGTCTCCGGACACGTCGATCGAATCGCCCAGCGGCCGCGCTTCACCGCCCAACTGCATATTGAGCACGATGTCCATGCCCGCCGCGACTCTGTGCGAACCGTTCACGAGCTTGATGCGCGGATTGGCGAGCGCGACCTGGAACAGGAAAAAGTAAGTCCTGGTGACCGGAAGCCTGGCGTTGAGTTTCTGTTGCAGTTCATGCTCGGGGATGCGGATGGAAAATTCCCTGCCGGAAAGGAAAAATGCCGCACCCAGCGCAACCAGAACCAGTGCCGCGACAAACGCGATGCCCGCTTTTTTCATGACCAACCCTGATTACTTGTTTGGGCGCTATGCGCTCACGCGCTGCAGCGGCGCCTTCAGTGCCTCAGTGAGCGTGTTGAGGCTTTCGCCGAGGTGGGCATGATTTTCCCTGGAGAGCTTTTTGCTCTTGAGCGCTTTGCGCAATTGCGCCTGAAGTTGCAGCGCATTCTCGCGTTGCAGGCTGCGCGCATCGGCAGGCATGCCGGCCGAGGGTTTGATGAGCGAGGCGGATACGCGCCGCAGATGTTCGCGCTGCAGATTGCGCCGCAGGCTTGAAATGTCGCGGCCCGATTTCAGTTCGCTCCAGACGGCGTCCTGCACGGTGTCGTAAAGTTCCGACAGCTTGAGCACCTTGCCGCTATCGCTGACCTTGTCCTGCGAGTCGAGCAGGCGCGCGGCGACATGGTCGTCGTACAACTGATCGAGAACCGCGCGCTGCACGTTCAATACCGCGCGCGCGATGCTGATGTCGGGGTTGTTGATACCGCCGTCCCGGTTACGCTCGAAGTGATCGATACCGATGTGGCTGACAAATTCCGGTTTGAACTTGAAACTGTCGGCCTGGAGCAGATCGCCGGTGATCACCTTGAGCGCCTCGCGCTGGCGTTGCGTGGGCGTCGGCTCATAGAGCGGCCGGCCGCTCCCGGCGCGGTCGCGAAAATGGCGCACGCCGCCAACATACTTGGCGGCGAGCGGCGCCACGCGCGCGAGCTGGGCGAAGCCGCTGGCGAGACTGCGCGTGAGGCGCTCGTAACTTTCGCCGGATTTCAATTGCATGTTCTCCAGCCGGTTCCACAATTCGCGCGACAGTTTCATGCGCTTCACGTAATACTCGATCGGATCGCCGCCGAGATCGAAGCGGTTTACATCGGGGTCGATGCCGAGCAGGACGTTTCCGTAACCCGCGTCCTCGTCGGTCGCGAAAGCGAGCAGCGGCTCGGTCGAACGCGCGGCGATTTTGGCGAGATCGTCCTTCTCTTTGGCGGCATCCAGATTCCTGTAGGCATACTCGATCGCCCAGAAATCGTACGGCCCGAGCGTGCTCATCACATACTCGCCCTGCTTCTCGCCCTGCGCCGCCAGGTTGAACGGCGTGTAATCCATCACCGAGCCGGTGATACCGTTTACCTTGGTGAAGGCCGGGTCTTCGAGCTGTTTCAGGCTGTAAATCGTGGAAGAGCGGAAGTTGTGCCGCAAGCCGAGGGTATGCCCGACTTCGTGCATGACCACATCCTTGACGTAAGCCTGCGCCAGTACGTCGGCTTCGGGGCTGTCCATGTCGATGCCGCGCGCTTCGAGGAGGTCCATGGCGAAATGCATCTCCTGCGCTCCCTCCGCCATGTAGTTGCAGGTGAGGAAGGCCTTGTGCGCCCTGAGCGGATCCGCACCCAGGTTCGCATCGAATGTCTCGGGGCGGCCGATGTCCTCGGCGACCAGCCGGCGCGCGCCGCGCGCGAATACGTCCGACATGCCGATATCGGCATCGAGTATTTCGCCCGTGCGCGGGTCCATCTGCGACGGCCCGATGGCGAAGCCGATGTCGGCGCCGGTGAACCAGCGGATCGATGCATGACGCACGTCCATGGTGTCGAAATCATCCTTGCCGGTCTGCTGCTTCACCGCGAGCGCGCCGCGGATGCCGGCTTTCTCGAAAGCCTTGTTCCATTCGAGCACGCCTTCCCCGGCGGACTTGCGGTATTTCTCCGGAATGTTCTTGTCGAGCCAGTACACCACGGGCTCCTTCGCATCCGACACGGCTGCGCCAGGGTCTTTCTTCTCGATGCGCCAGCGGTTCACATAGTACGCGCGCAATTTGGGCTTCACATCCTCGGTGTAATCGACGCGCGAAGTGACAAAATGTCCGAGGCGCTCATCGGCGATGCGCGCGGCCATCGGCTGCGCGGGAAGCTTGAGGAAGCTGTAATAAAAACCGGCAAACAGACTGCGCGGATCGGGCACGGAGCGCGGCGGCGGCGGCGTGGGAGCCGGAGGCGGCGTGAGTGGCGGTGCAGGCAGTTTCGGCACGGAGAAATGTGCGCTTATCAGCAGGCCGGTCATGGTCTCGCTGTTGTTCACACGGCTGAAACTGGTGTTGCGCGTGTCGAGCGCGTAAGGCACGCGGAAAGCAAGTTCGAGGCGCGTCAGGTATCCGGGAATATCGGCGAACAAAAGCGCGTTGGCCTCGACCAGCACACCCTTGGTGTCGGGGTGCGGCAGGGAGACCACCGGCGCGCTTGCCAGCAGGCTGTCCGAAAACGATTCCGAAACGAACTGCGCCTGCGGTGTGCCGGGTTTGGCGAAGAACTCGGTATTCTTGGCGATCAACTGCATGTGATTGCCGATTTTCCTGAAATGCACCAGCTCGGACCCGCCCATCTGGCTGCCGTACAGGCCGCGCTCGCCGATACTTTGCGGAATGTTGTAACTGAAGAAAAACGGCGTATCGAGTTGCTCGGGGCGGATTTCCATCCACACTTTTTCGTCTTTCCGGTAGAGCCTGAACAGTCCAGGGATGTCCTTGGCGTCCTTGATCACTTCCTTGAAGGGTTTGGGCGCGGGCGTCTCGGGCGGGCGCGCCGGCGTTCCGGGCACGCCCGACACCACCGGCGACCCCGGCGAGGGCGCAGGGGGAACGGGGCCGTTCTGGGCCTGGGCGAGGCCCGTCATGATGCACAACAAAGCCAGTGGAAAAGTCTTCAGATGCAATGCGAAAGAAAAAATTCTACGCAACGTCATGGTCGCCTCTCGAAAAAATAGCGGAACGCTGCTTAGGACAGCGCTGCCGCTAATTGGTTTTGTCGGGTAAGGATTGTGCTTGCCGCGGGTTCAGCGCGCGGCCGGCTGGCGCGTCCTGTCAAGCACCGTCATTGCCGAGGACACCATGCTCGCCACATCGGATAGATTGCCCGGGATGATGAGTGTGTTGCCTGCCTTGGCGAGATTGCCGAAAGCCTCGATGTAAAGCTGCGCCACCTTGAGGTTGGCGGCCTGCAACCCGCCTTCGCTGCCGATGGCCTCGGCGACCTGGCGTACCGCCGTGGCGGTCGCTTCGGCGACGGTGGTGATGGCGATGGCTTCGCCCTGCGCCCTGTTGATTGCCGCGGCCTTGGCGCCTTCCGACTTCAGCACCGCAGCCTGTCTTTCGCCGTCGGCGATGTTGATGTCCTCCTGGCGCACGCCTTCGGATTTGGCGATCACCGCGCGCTTCTCGCGCTCGGCCGTGATCTGCGCCTGCATCGCGCGCAGGATCGATTCGGGCGGAGTCAGATTCTTGATTTCGTAGCGCAGCACTTTCACGCCCCAGGTGCGGCCCGCCTCGTCGAGCACGCTCACGACGGTGTGGTTGATGTCGTCGCGGCTCTCGAAGGTGCGGTCCAGCTCCATCTTGCCGACCACGGAACGCAGCGCGGTCTGCGCGAGCTGGGTGATCGCCTGAATGTAATCGGACGAACCGTAGGACGCGAGCTTGGGGTCGGTCACCTGATAGTAAATGATGCCGTCCACGGCAAGCTGGGTGTTATCGCGCGTGATGCACACCTGTTCGGGAATATCGAGCGGCACTTCCTTGAGCATGTGACGATAGGCGACACGGTCGATAAAAGGCACGATCACATTCAAACCCGGTTCCAGCACCGTATGGAATTTGCCTAGGCGCTCGATCACCCACGCATTTTGCTGCGGTACGATGCGAATACCCTCGATGATCAGCACCACCACCGTCGCGACGAGGAAAAACGGAATCGCGAAATGGCTGGTGCCCGGATAGGCGAACATGATGAGGGAAATGATCAGAACGATGAAGATCTTGGCGAACATGGAAGACTCCTTTTTCTTCTCTGGAATGTGCAGTGCGGCAGCGGCTTGCATGGCCGCCGCCGCCAGTTTGAACAGGTCCGGCGGTTTAGGGCTGGGTGGTTGAGACACGGAGCGTTTGTCCTTCCTGGCCGACGATATAGAGAGCGTGATGAATGGCGCTGGGCTCGCCCGAAACCACGAGCGCATCCCAGGTGCTGCCGCGGTATTTCACACGCGCCAGTCCGCTTGGCTTGTTGACCCATTCCTCGAAGTTGGCCATCTGGCCGACATCGAGCGAATTGGAAAAAGCGCCTTGCGCCTTGCGGTTTGTTTGATGCCAGCGGTAAACCCAGCCGGTTCCCGCGAGCGCCACGATGCCTGCGACGACCACCTGCGCGAGCAGTGCGCCGCCCAGCCAGGCGACAATCGCGCCTGCGAATGCGCCAAGTCCGAGCACAAGCAGATAAAACGTGCCGGTCATCAGTTCGATAATCACCAGCGCGAATCCGGCGATGGTCCAGACCAGATAATCCTGCATGAAGCTCTCCCTTGTTGGGGCATGGCGAAATCAAATTGCCGCCATGCAGAAAGTGCCTTTCAGGTACGCCATGCCGGAATATGTTTTACGCCCGCATGACTTGAGCGCGCATTATACGCCCGCCGGACATTGTGGTTGGTATGCTTGAGCGGCTAGCCGGGCGCTGGGCGCGAATACCCGGAAATACGCCTGTTTTTTCTAAGGCATTCCCCTATATGCGCAACCCTCCCATTCGCGTATGATTCTTACTTAGGGAACCTCTGAACAAGTCTTGGTTTGTCATTCCCGCGAAAGCGGGAATCCATGTTTTGTAAGGAAAAATGGTTCCCCGCTTTCGCGGGGATGACTCTTATTCAGAGGTTCCTTCGATAGGACCTTTCCCGATTCAGCGTGCCACGCCATAGCCAAGGCGCGCGATTTGTCCCCTGGGTAAAGCGCCGTCCATGCACCCGATTCGGGTGCGACGAAGAGGAGCAATTGTTACCAAGGAGGTGCAATTGTTATGCGTTTTCCAAATATTGGCGCCGGCTCCAATCGCGATGGGGGAATTACTCTCCCAGCCATCTCATAAACCACGGTTGCGAGTCAGGATGACGAGGCCCCCCCCCCCCGCTTCAAGGGACATGCTTGCCGGGGCGGGAATTATTCGATCTGCCCACTGTATCTTGCCGTCGCGCCGCTAAACGCCCGCGCTCCCGCGCTGAAGGTCGCTTTTTCCCGCAAGCATTGCGCCCGGAGCGTCGCGCTTGTCCGCAGCGGCGCGGGTAGCTCTCCACCTCATCGGTACATACGAATGTGCCAGCCGCAAGCCAGCAGCTTCGAGGTGAGCAATTGAGCATTCGCACCCGGCTTTTGCTCCTGATTCTATTCGCGACGCTGATCCCCGCGCTGGTGGCCGGATGGCAGTTTGTCGAACGCCGCGACGCTGCGATCGCCGCCGTGCGGCAGGATCTGGCCGCGGCGGCGCGACAGGTTGCACAGGACCTCAACGATACGGTGCGGGCCACGGCGCAGCTTCAATACGGCTTGTCGCGGGCGCGCGATCTGGACACGCAGGACCGCGCAGTCTGCTCCGCCTTTCTCGCCGATGTGCTCAAGGAGTATCCGCAGTACACCGGCTTAATCACGATCAAACCGGATGGCGAACTCTATTGCGATTCGCTGCACACCGGCAGGACACTGAATCTCGCGGACCGCCGTTATTTCCGGGAAGCGCTCAACGCAAAAAACTCGCTCGTCATCGAGCCTGCCTTTGGCCGGCTGACCGGCCTCGCGGTGCTGCAGGTCGCTTACGCCGTACGCCGTGAAAGCGGCGAGCCGAAATTCGTGCTGCTCGCGTCGCTCAACCTGGAAAAGATCATGCAGTCGCGCGCGCAGGCGCTGCCAAGGCAAAAATCGATGATCGCGCTCGTGGACGGCAAGGGAACCGTTCTCACCTGGCATCCCGGCGGAGAGAAACTGCGCGGCACGTCGATCGCCGATTCGCCGCTGTTTCGCTTTGCCCGCGACTCCAGGGGCGAAGAGGTGCGCGAGGATATCGAGTCCGGCGGCATCTCCCGCATCTGGGCGGCCAGTGCATTGCCCGAGTTTCCCGCGGCCGGGCTGCACGTTCTGGCCGGGATATCGAAGCAGAATCTGCTCGCGGCGGCGAATCGCAACCTGGAGCAGGCGCTGGCGACCCTGGTGATTGTTTGGCTGCTGGTATTTGCCGGGGCCTGGATGCTGACGCGCGGAAAAATCGACCGGGAACTGTCCGAGGGCGAGCGCATCCGCGAGATCAATGCGCAGCTCGAACGGCGCGTTCTGGAACGCACGGCGGGATTGGAGACCGTCAACCAGGCGCTGAATCGCGAAATCGGCGAACGCAAACTGGCAGACCAAAGGGTCCAGGCGCAGAAGGAGCGCGCCGAGGCGCTGCTCGAAACCGCGCCGGACCCCATCGTGATCGTGAACCGCGAAGGCCTGATTGTCATCGTCAATGCCCGGACGGAGGCCGTGTTCGGCTATGCGCGCACGGAACTGCTCGGCCAGCCAGTGGAGCTGCTGATGCCGCAGCGCCTGCGTGCGGCGCACGTCGCGCAACGCGCGCCGTACCAGGGGAACCACCCCCAGGCGCGCGCCATGGGCACGGGCCGCGATCTGTTCGCGCGCCGCAAGGATGGCAGCGAGTTCGCCGTGGACATCAGTCTCAGCCCGCTCGCGACGCCGGAAGGGACGCTCATCATCAGCACGGTGCGCGACGTGACCGAGCGCAAGCTGGCGGAGCAACGAATGCGGGGACAGTTGGAGAACCTTAACCTGCTCGATCGCATCACGCGTTCGATCGGCGAGCGCCAGGATATGCGCAGCATTTTCCAGGTGGTGGTTAGAACCCTCGAAGACAGCCTGCCGGTCGATTTCGCCTGCATCTGTCTTCATGACCAGTTGGCCAACACCCTCAGGGTCGCCTGCGTCGGCGCGAAGAGCGAGGCGCTCGCCCGCGAGCTGACGATGGAAGAGCGCGCCTCGATCGAAGTGGACGACAACGGGTTGGGGCGCTGTGTCCAGGGGCAATTGGTGTACGAGCCGGACATCGGCCAGGTGCGCTTCCCGTTCACCGGGCGTCTTGTCCAGGGCGGAATGGGTTCACTGGTCATGGCGCCGCTGCGCTCGGAAAGCCGGGTATTCGGCGTGCTCGTCGCCGCACGCCGCAAGACCCAGGGTTTCAGCAGCGTCGAGTGCGAGTTCCTGCGGCAGTTGAGCGAGCACATCGCGCTCGCCACCCATCAGGCACAGCTCTATGGCGCATTGCAGCAGGCCTACGATGACCTGCGCCAGACCCAGCAGGCGATGATGCAGGAGGAGCGCCTGCGCGCGCTCGGCCAGATGGCGAGCGGCATCGCGCACGACATCAACAATGCGCTCTCGCCCGTGTCGTTGTATACGGAGTCGATGCTGGAAACGGAGCTCAATCTGAGCGCTCGCGCTCGAGGTTATCTGCAAACCATTCAGCGCTCGGTCGAGGACGTGGCGCAGACCGTCGCCCGCATGCGCGAGTTCTACCGGCCGCGCGAGGCGCAGCTTGCGCTCACGCCCGTGCAAATGAACAGCATGGTGCAGCAGGTCGTCGAGTTGACTCGCGCCCGCTGGAACGACATGCCGCAGCAGCGCGGTATCGTGATCCGGGCGCTGACGGAACTGGCCCCGGATTTGCCGAAGATCATGGGAGTCGAAAGCGAAATCCGCGAGGCGCTGACCAATCTCGTTTTCAACGCCGTGGATGCCATGCCCGAAGGCGGCACGCTGTCATTGCGCACCCGGATTCTCGATGCCGGTACACAACGGGCGACCGTCATCGTCGAGGTCTCCGACACTGGCCTGGGCATGGACGAAGTCACGCGCCGCCGCTGCCTCGAGCCTTTTTTCACCACCAAGGGGGAGCGCGGCACCGGCCTGGGTCTGGCGATGGTGTTCGGTGTGGTGCAGCGGCACAGCGCCGGGCTGGAAATCGAAAGCGCACCCGGCGCCGGCGCTACCGTGCGGCTCGTTTTCGCCGTCCCCACCGCAGTCGTGGCGGAACACGGAGAGGCGCCGTCCGAGCTTGAAGCGCCGTCGCGCCTGCGCCTGCTCTTGATCGATGACGACCCGATTCTCCTGAAGTCGCTGCGCGATGCGCTGGAGACCGATGGTCATGTCATCGTCGCGGCGAACGGCGGCGGAGAGGGAATTGCCGCATTCCGCGCCGCGCTCGATCGCGGCGAGACCTTCGCCGCGGTGATCACCGACCTCGGCATGCCGTACGTCGATGGACGCCAGGTCGCCGCCGCCGTAAAGGAAACTTCGCGCGCCACGCCGGTGATCATGCTCACGGGCTGGGGCCAGCGGCTGGTGGCGGAGGACGATATCCCGGCGCACGTCGATCGCGTGCTGGCGAAGCCGCCCAAGCTGCGCGAATTGCGCGAAGCGCTCGCGCAGCTCTGCCGTCCGCAGCCCCCCGAGGCGATTGCATGAGTCCCGCTCCCCTGGCCAGAATACTCATCGTCGACGACGAAGCCGCGCACATGCGCGCGCTGTGCGACACGCTGCGCGACCAGGGTTACGAGACTACGGGCTTCGCCACGGGAGACGGCGCTCTCGCGGCGCTGCAGGAGAAAAAATTCGATCTGCTGCTGACCGATTTGATGATGCAGGGCATGAATGGCGTCACGCTGCTCTCCGCGGCCCTGAAGCTCGATCCCCAACTGGCCGGAATCCTCATGACCGGCAAGGGCACCATAGAAACCGCGGTGCAGGCGATGCAGGCGGGGGCGCTGGACTATATTCTGAAGCCTTTCAATATGAGCACGCTTCTGCCGGTGCTGGCGCGCGCCATCGAGGTGCAGCGCTTGCGGCTCGAGAACCTGGAGCTGCGCAATACGCTGGCGATCCACGAGCTCAACCAGGCGATCGCGCATACGCTCGACCCCAACGTCCTGCTCGACAAGATCGCCGATGCCGCGCTCGCGCAATTCGATGCGGACGAGGTTTCGATCATGCTGCTCACCGATGACGGCAAGTCGCTCTTTGTCGCGGCGGTGCGCGGCGAGCGGCGCAATACGCTGCTCGGCGCTCACATGCCGGTCGGAGAAGGTATCGCGGGCTGGGTGGCGGCGAGCCGCGAACCGCTGATGCAGGAAGGCGAAGTCAGGAATGCGCGCTGCATGCCGGCGTATCCGCGCGCCGAAATCAAATCGGCGTTGTCCATGCCGATGATCACCCGCAACAAACTGATCGGGGTGCTCAACGTCAATTGCATTCATCAACTGCGCACCTTCACGTCCGGGCAGGTCAAGGCGCTGAGCATTTTCACCAACGCTGCCGCGGCGGGTATCGAGGCGGCGCGGCTGCATGAAGCGCTGCGGCTGCTCAACGCCGGCCTCGAGCAGCGCGTGCACGAGCGCACGCGGCAACTCGAGACGACCAACAAGGAACTGGAGAGTTTCAGCTATACGGTGTCGCACGATCTGCGCGCGCCGCTTCGCGCGATAGAAGGTTTTGCGCGCATCCTGGAAGAGGATCATGGCGCACGCTTCGACCACGAAGGGCGGCGCGTGATCGGGGTGATTCGCGATAACGCGCAGCGCATGCGGCGCCTGATCGACGATCTGCTCGAGTTTTCGCGGCTGGGGCGCAAGCCGATTGCCGCGGCCGCGATCGACATGACGGCGCTGGTGCGCGAGACCATCGACGAGCTGAATGCGCAGGACGGCGCGCGCCTGCATGCATTCGAGATCGGAGACCTGCCCGGCGCTCTGGGAGACCGGGCGCTGCTCAAGCAGGTGTGGATGAATCTGCTCTCCAACGCGATCAAGTTCAGCGCCAAATGCGCGCAGCCCGCGGTCGAGGCCGGCGGTCGCGGCGAAGGTAAGGAGCTGATATATTGGGTGAAGGATAACGGCGCGGGATTCGACATGCGCTTTTGCGAAAAACTGTTCGGCGTTTTTCAGCGCCTGCACGCAGCGGACGAATTTCCCGGCACCGGGGTGGGGCTGGCGATCGTGCAGCGCATCGTCGTGCGCCACGGAGGGCGTGTGTGGGCGGAATCGCGCCCCGGAGAAGGCGCTGTTTTTTACTTCAGCCTGCCCAAACGGGAGTAAACAATGACCGATCCAGAGCAAGCGATGAAATTGTTTGGCCGGGGTTCCGCGACCGGCCCGGAACCGGCCATGCGCGCTCGGGCCTTTTCATGACCGGCCGCGCCGACGCCATGCGGGTGCTGATTCTCGAGGACGTCGCCGAGGACGCCGAACTCGTGCTCAGGCAACTGAAAAGCGACGGCATCGAAACCACCTCGCGTTGTGTCGCCACCGAGGGCGAATACCTCGCGCAACTCGATGCGTTTCTGCCGGATGTGATTCTTTCCGACTATTCGCTGCCTGGATTCGACGGCATGCGCGCGCTCGAGCTTGCGCGCGAGAAGCGTCCCGATACGCCTTTCATATTCGTTTCGGGAACCATCGGCGAGGAACTCGCCATCGAATCGCTCAGGTGCGGCGCGACCGACTACGTGCTCAAGACCAACCTCGAACGCCTGCCCTCCGCGGTGCGCCGCGCGCGCCGCGAGTTCGCCGAACGCGAAGCGCGCCGCGGCGCCGAGAGCGAGTTGCACCTGCGCCATCGCGCCATCGAGGCTTCGGCCAATTCCATCATGATCGTCGATTGTCAACAACAAAAACATTCGATTGTCTATGTCAATCCGGCTTTCGAACGGATCACCGGTTATAGCAGGGAAGAGGCGCTGGGCCGCAGCCCCGCTTTTCTGCATGGCGACGATCGCGATCAGCCGGGACTCGCAGGCCTGCGCACGGCGATACGCGAGCAGCGCGACGGGCGCGCGCTGCTGCGCAATTACCGCAAGGATGGCAGCCTGTACTGGAACGATTTGCACATAGCGCCGGTGCGCGATCCGCAGTCGGGGCTGACCACGCATTTCATCGGCATTCAGTACGACATCACCGAAATCATGCGCTACCAGGAACAACTGGAGCGGCAGGCGAATTACGACGATCTGACCGGGGTCGCCAACCGCAACCTGCTGCGCGACCGGCTGCAACAGGCCTTCGCGCTCGCGCGTCGCGAGAAGAGCAGCTTCTGCGTAATGTTTGTCGATCTCGACAACTTCAAACTCATCAACGACAGCCTGGGTCATGATACTGGAGACGAGCTGCTCAAGATGGTGGTGGCGCGTCTCGGTGTGCTGCTGCGCGAGGGCGACACCATTGCCCGCCTTGGCGCGGACGAATTCGTGCTGATTCTGTCCGAGAGCGAGGGCGAGCAGGGCGCGCTGGCTGCAGTGCAGCGCATCAAGTCGGTATTCGATACCTCGTTCCGGCTGAGGAGCGGCGACTTTCACATCACATGCAGCATCGGTATCGCGGGCTATCCGCGCGACGGCGCCGACGGCACAACCCTGATGCGCAATGCCGATACCGCGATGCACCGCGCCAAGGCGCTCGGGCGCAACAACTTCCAGTTCTACTCGAGCGAGATGAACGAGAAATTCAGCGAGAATCTTCTCCTGGGCGAGGCGTTATGGCATGCACCGGAACGCGACGAACTGTACCTGGATTACCAGCCGCAGTTCGATCTGGCGCGCGGCGAAGTCGTGGGTATCGAGGCGCTCGCGAGGTGGCGGCACCCCGAGCTCGGGCTGGTTTCACCGGGCCGCTTTATTCCGCTTGCCGAGGACAACGGCATGATCGACACCATAGGCTACTGGGTCATGAAGACGGCATGCGCGCGCAACAGGCAGTTGCAGGATGCCGGGTTGCCGCCGGTACGTGTCGGCGTCAATGTCTCTTTGCGCCAACTGCGCCACAAGGGTCTGGTGAGCGTGGTAAGGGAAATCCTGCAGGAATGCAAACTGGCGCCGGAGTTTCTCGAAATCGAGATCACCGAATCGGCGGCGATGCATGAGGCGAACGAAGTCATCAAGGTATTCAGGGAGCTCAGCGATCTCGGCGTGCAGATCGCCATCGACGATTTCGGCACCGGCTATTCGAGTCTTTCCTACCTGAAACGCTTTCCCGTGGACCGGCTCAAGGTCGACCAGTCTTTCGTGCGCAACATGACGACCGACCGGGAGGATCTGGCGCTGGTCAGAACCATTATTGCGCTGGGGCACGATCTCGGATTGAAGGTCATCGCCGAAGGCATCGAGACCACGGAACAACTTGAAGCGCTGCGCAACCTCGGCTGCGACGAGGGACAGGGTTATTTTCTGGGGCGTCCGCACGCCGGCGATTTGCTGGAGGCGAGAATGCAAAGCAGGTATTCCCGAATTGATTGACGCTTGCATACAGGCGAGGTGACGAATGTCCGGTACGCTGAAAATCGATCCAGGCAAGGTGCTGTCGGGCCGCGCGGAGATTGCATCCGCTGCCGAGGTGCGACCCGTGCCGGGTGTGGCGGGCGCGGATCCGGCCGGTGCGGCGCCGGTGCGCATTCTGCTGGTCGAAGACTCCCCGGACGATGCTGAACTGGTTCTGTTCGAATTGCGCTCGACACCTTTTGAAATTGTCTCGAAGCGCGTGGACAGCGAGAACGGTTTCATCGACGCGCTGCTGATGTGGCGCCCGGATGTGATTCTTTGCGATTACACCCTTCCCGGCTTCGATGCGCCGCAAGCGCTCGATATTCTTGAAAAAACGCAGCTCGACATCCCCTTCATCGTCGTCTCCGGCGCGGTGAGCGAGGAGGTCATGGCGACGCTGCAACGCGGCGCGACCGATTATCTGCTCAAGAGGAATCTGACACGGCTGCCGCGCGCACTCGAGAACGCGCTTGCGCAAGCGCGCGCGCGCGACGAAAAACTCGCCGCCGAGGCGGCGTATCGTGTCGCGGATTTGCAGCGCCGCAGCATCCTGAATACTCTCAATACGCGCATCGCCCTCCTCGACGGGAGTGGCGCAATACTCGCCACCAATCGCGAATGGGTGCTGGGCGAATGGGCGCAGCCGCTGCCCGAGATGGGCAGCAATTATCTCGATTTTGTGCGCATCGCCATTCCGCCCTGGAATGTCCCGGGCGAGAGCATCCCCGAGCGTATCCAGGCGGTACTGAATGGCGGCGGCCGGCCGTTTTCCTTCGAGTACGAGGATTTCACCGGCGGTACGAGGAAATGGTATCTGATCCATGTACTGCCGCTCGAGGACAACGAGCGGGGCGCGGTAGTGCGCCAGGACGACGTGACCGACCGGATGCTCTCGCACGTTGCCCTGCAGACGGCGATCGAACGCCAAAGCGAGCTCTCCAGGAAGCATATCGCCGTGCAGGAGAACGAGCGCCGCGCGCTATCGCTCGAACTGCACGACGAAGTGGGGCAGTCGCTGTCGGCGCTGAAGGCAAACCTGTTGCGTCTGGCCGATCATGTGCCGGAGGCGCAGCAGACTGCCCTTGCAGACTGCCTTGCCGCATCCGAAGCTGCCTTGTCGCGCGTGCACAAGCTTTCCCAATCCCTGCACCCGCACCAGCTTGAACAATTCGGTCTGATGGAGGCGCTGCGCTGGCTCGTGGACAGGCAGACCGGGGCAACGGGCATGCGTATCGAACTGCGGGCGGAAAGCATGCCCGGCGATTTGCCCAAGTTTCTCCAGACAAGCTGTTTTCGTCTTGCCCAGGAAGCCCTGACCAATGTTCAGCGGCACGCGCAGGCGCAAAGCGCTTCGATCGCGGTGAAGGTCAGCGGGCGTTTGCTGCAACTTTCGATCAAGGATGACGGCAAGGGTTTCGACCTGGCCACCGAATACGACCGCGCCGCCAGCGGCGGCAGTCTCGGGCTGCTCGGCATGCAGGAGCGTGCACAGTTGGCGGGCGGCCAGTTGCGGATTCGCACCCATCCCGGGCAGGGGACGACAATTACCGCGATTTTCCCGCTTTCAGACGAGCAAAACCCGGACGAGAAAGTTGGCGCGCAGCAAGTGACTTCCGCACAATGACCTGGAGCCATCCGTTGTGGATCGCGAACGAGTGAATTTCGCGATGCTGCGGATGTCGAGTTTATTCATGAGGTTCGAGTGGCGCTTCTCGACCGTCGCCTGCAAGTACAATGTGGATCTCTCCTCGCAACTCGTCGTCCACCGCACCCTTCATAGCCGCGTGGGGCATAAGCGTCGCCACCGTGCACAAGGCGCTGTGCCCGTTATCAGACCCACTGAGGACTTTGGCCCGGAATTTGCTACAGCTTCATCTGCGCCCTGAACGCAGTGCACAGCAACGTGCGATTCTCGACGGGCATGACGATGTCACGGTTGCGATATGTCTTTTCCCGATCTTGTAGGAGCCAAAGGCCAGGAGTTAGCGATGCCCACACCCGCGCCGGGCGCGGCCCGGAAGTCAAACGTTCCGACGCTGGGTTCGCCGCGTTCGCTACCCCCGGGCATTGTCAATTTCGTAATAATTTGTAAATATTTGCGTGTTAAGATGACTGACGCAAGCTTGGAACGATTTCAGCTAAGAAGTCGATTTCCAACAAAAAAACCAAGAATAGCATCATGAATATTGTCACCCGGCACTTGTTGCTGGGGCACAAAGCCGCTGGACGGGGGACTTACTGCACTTCTTTGCCACAGACTCTTCGGGAGGGTCATGACAGGTAATCCGCCTTCAAATGCTGTGCGTGTCATTTCGCGATTGCAGGATTCACCAGATTCCGAACCGATCCATCGAGCCAAATGGGAATGGGAAGGCGCTGTCGATTGTATGGCGCAACTTATTCTCGTACTCGATTCGGGAGGTAAAGTCATTCGTGCCAATCGCGCGACTGAAACTTGGGGTTTTGGGAAAGTCGAGGATGCTCAAGGCGTTTCCCTGCATGGTCTTCTGCACCCAACTTGCTCTTCGGCCGATTGCAGTCTGGGAAAGTATTGGGAAAATGAACGTCTCAGTCTTTCGCAAGGCTATTCCAGCCAATTTGAATTCGTAAGCCAGGGCGATGGGCAACATATCAAGATCGATGTCAAGCCGGCATGCCCGTCCCTGAAGAAAAAGGAGGGCGTAACCAACGTGTTTGCAATTGCGGTGATCGATGATGTCACCGATTCAAAATTGATCGCATCCCGCTTCAAACAACAAGCGAATGAGTTGGAGGATCGCGTTCGTGCCAGAACGGAACAGCTTGAAAGAACAAACTGCCGGCTTGTAGACGAAATCGAGAGTCGCAAACGCATAGAGCAGCAGCATCAAATAGTTGAAGCGGCATTACGTGAATCGGAAGCCGAACTCCGGGCGCTGTCCATGAAAATTATTGTGGTTCAGGAACTGGAGCGGAAGAGGATTTCGGGAGATCTTCACGATGGATTGGGACAATCGCTCAGCCTGGCGAGGTATTGCGTTGAAGATGCCAGGAGAATGATCGATCAGGGGTTGCTGGATGAGGCGGGCTCTCTGCTGACGCTATTGCTCAGAAAGCTTGCGGATGCCATGAGTGAAGTGAGGCGCATCACCATGGACCTGCGCCCATCCCTGCTGGACGATCTTGGCATTCTCGCGACAATTTCATGGTTGACCCGTGAGTATTCAAGTGCATACAAGGATATTCAGTTGCACCAAAATATTGCCATACAGGAAGAAAATATCC
>Ga0315281_10000848_pt1 | contig 44106 bp, 30 predicted proteins | sample YL17G07_0_MG_FD_204540 | JGI IMG/M metagenome (GOLD analysis project Ga0315281, IMG submission 204540) | Sediment microbial communities from Yellowstone Lake, YNP, Wyoming, USA - YL17G07_0 | ecosystem: Environmental > Aquatic > Freshwater > Lake > Sediment | place: USA: Wyoming | collected...
AGCCGTCGCATAGTACGGACTCGACATCACATGGATGAATCCGACCATCTGCGAGTGGATGTTGCAGTAGACGCGAACCAGGCCGGGTGTCTCGAATTTCGCCGACTTCGACGCGCCGGACTTGTAGAGGCCCAGGTCGAACCGGTTGGCTCCCGATACGGAGAAAACATTGTGAAAAATCGGGTCGACGTTCGGAAAATTGACTTCGCTGCCGACTGGAACGACGAGGACCGCCGGGCCGAATTTCTTGTCTTTCGATTTCATCTCGAATGATTTCACTTCGGGTTTCTTCTTCGGCGCGGGGACGGCCGCCCCCCCTTCGAGCCAGACGACGATTCCAGGACTCTCGATTTTCTTGCCGTTTTTGTCGAGAACTTCGACTCTTCCGTTCACCCCTCCGGCCCGGGCGGATGGAGTGAAAAGAATCAGTGCGGCGGCGACGGCTGCCGCCGAGAGAATTTCAAGAGCACGACAGACGGGTTGCTTCATCGATGGGCCTCGCCAGACTTCTCGTCAGGAATCGTCACGTCGGAACCGTTTCGAAGGACAGGTGGGAAGGATAGGAGATTTTCTTCCCATCTCAAAGAACTCCGAATTCTTTTCCGACTCTTGCGAAAGCCCCGAGGGCCAGATCGAGATCCTCGCGGGTGAGCGCGGCCGAAATCTGCGGCCGCAGCCGCGCCTGCCCCTGGGGAACGACCGGGAATCCAAAACCCGAAACGTAGACCCCTTCCCGGAGGAGCGCCTTCGACATCGAGATCGCGAGAGCCGTATCGCCCACGATGACCGGGATGATGGGATGGATGCCGTGGGGAACCTTGAATCCGAGCTTGCCCAGATTCTCGCGAAAATAGAGTGTGTTCTCGCGCAGGCGCCCCATGAGCCCATCAGGATCTTTTCGGAGCAGTCGAAACGCCGCGAGCGCGCCGGCCGCGACGGAGGGGGGAAGCGTATTGCTGAAGAGATACGGCCGGCTCCGCTGGCGAAGGATTCCGACGATCTCTTTGGGACCGGTGGTGAACCCTCCGGAAGCCGACCCCATGGCCTTGCCCAGAGTCGAGGTGTACACGTCGACTCTCCCCCAGATACCGAGCTCTTCGGCCGCACCCCGTCCCGTCTTGCCGACGACGCCGGTCGCGTGAGAGTCGTCGACGACCAGAATGGCGTCGTAACGGTCGCAGAGCGCTCGAATCTCGGGGAGAGGCGCCAGCTCCCCTTCCATCGAGAAAACTCCGTCGGTCATGACGAGACGAAAGCGCCGCGCTTTCGCAGCGTTGAGCTTCGTTTCGAGATCCTCGAGAGAGTTGTGCTTGTAAATGAACCGCTCGGCCTTGCACAAACGGATTCCATCGATGATGGAGGCGTGGTTGAGCTCGTCCGAAAGGAGCGCGTCTTCGGCGCCGAGGATCGTCCCGAAAAGCCCCTCGTTGGCCGCCCAGCAGGACGAGTAGAGAATCGTGTCCGCGGTCCCGAAGAAATCCGAGATCTCCCGTTCGAGCTCTTTGTGAAGATCCTGAGTTCCGCAGATGAAACGCACCGAAGCCAGTCCGTTTCCCCACCGGTCGATCGCGTCTTTTGCGGCGCGGTTCACTTCGGGATGGTTCGCGAGCCCGAGGTAATTATTCGAGGTCAGCATCACGACTTCGCGGCCGCCGACCTGGACCCGGCGACCCTGCGGTCCTTCGAGCGGAACCTCCTCCTTCAGCGTTCCTGAAGCGGCCAGCGCCTGGAGCTCGGCACGAAAGTGTTCAACGAGAGTCATGAATCGCTCCTTCTATCCGACGGAATCGACGAGCCCGGCCGACAGGATAGCAGCGGCCGGCGCCCTTTTATTTCTTCCGGCCGTTGGGCCAGAACACGACCTTCATCGCGCGGCGGTTTTCGAGCAGAGCGATCGCGTCGTGAAATTTTTCGAGCCCATCGAACTCGTGCGTGACGAGAAATTCGACGTCCAGCCCGGCTTCGAGCAGCGGCAGCATTTTGTCCCACGTGCCGTACATTCGCCGGCCGATGATTCCCTGGAGAGTGATCCCCTTGAAAATGACGTCCCGGCTGTAGTTTTCGAGGAGAAGATCCTTGCTCGAGGGGAGACCGAGCAGCGACGCAAATCCACCGGCTTTGAGGGCGGCGAGCCCCGTGTTGATCGCCGGAGGTGCTCCGGCAGTCTCGAGAAGAACGTCCACGCCACCGGAGTTTTCATCCCGGATTTTCTCGAGAAGCCGCCCGCCGTTCTTCCGGCCGTCGAGAATCGAAACGTTCCGCAGTTTCTTCCTTTTCACCCACCCGGCCGCCGCGGCGAGCCCGCCGTCGGCGACTTCGAGAATGTAAACGCGCGTCGCACCCTGAAACTCCGCAATGGCGGCGCACATCGCACCGATCGGGCCATAGCCGGTGACGAGAACCGACCGCCCGGACAGGTCGGTCACCTGGGTCGTATGGACGGCGTTTCCGAGTGCGTCGAGGAACGCGCCGATTTTGGGTGGAATGATTTTCTCGTCGATGGGAATGACGTTCGACGCCGGAACGACGACGTATCCGGCGAAACAGCCGTCGCCATCGAGCCCGAGAATTTTCGTTTCCCGGCAGATGTGCCCCTGCCCGATCCGGCACTGCGGACACTGGCCGCAAACGACGTGCATTTCGGCCGAGACGTAGCTCCCCGGTTCGAGGTCGGTGCGTCCCGGGCGGGGACCGAGCGACTCGATGATCCCGCAGAATTCATGGCCGTAAACTCGAGGCGGCGAGACCCTCCCCTGAATCGAGGAGTGCCAGCCGTAGATGTGTTTGTCGGTTCCGCAGACGGCGGTCGCGAGAACCTTCACCAGCGCTTCGCCGTTCCTCGGTCTGGGAACCGGAACTTCGCGAACGGCGGTGAAGTCGCGCCCCGCCCCGCGGCCGGTCTTGACGACGGCTTTCATCGTGCTCGGCATCGAACGTCACTCCCCGGCTTCGTCATCACGAACGAAACCGCCCTTCCCTTTCGATTCGCGAGAAACCGCTTTCGGATGAACGTACTTGTCCACCACCGCCCGGGTTCCATGGACGGCGAGCTGATCGAACAGGAACGAGAACTTGTCCTCGAGTGCTTTCCCGATCGCCTCGCGGACCTCCGGCGGGAGCGACCACATCCGTTCCTTGAAGGGTCCGATCGCTTTCTTGCGCGCTTTGTACAGGAACTGGTCGTCGGTGTCGCTCGGCTTTCGTTCGTCGGCGCAGTTCTTCCGGCACCACTCGTACATCTCGGCTTTGAGCTCCGGGGGAAAACGGGGGTGCTCGTAAACCATGTTCTGGAACTCCGTCGCCAGATGAACTTCGGACGCGCCGGATTTGGGGAAATGATGAAAAGCTTCCGCGGGAAGAGTGGAAGCGCCGTGCTGCACGGCTCCGGAGATCCCGTATTCCTTCCGGGCGATTTCGGAAATCCGGCGGAGACATTCGAAATCGATCGAAACCTTCGCGACCGAGCCGTCGGGAAGGACGACTCCGCCATGACTCGTGCCGGTCTGGATCGAGACTTTCGAGATCCCTTCCATGCCGGCGGGCAGGAGCTTCAGGTATCCGTCGATGTACGCGCGAAATTCTTCCGGCGTCGAATTCGACTTGCCCACTTCGCCGATCTCGCCGCCGATCGAAATGGTCACTCCGGCCGGCTCGTGCTCGCGAATGTATTTCGTGAGACGGGCAGCGTTCGTGTAGTTCGATTTCTGCTGCTCGTCCAAAGACGGGAACGACAGGTCGACGAGCGTCGACGTGTCGATATCGATGTTCAGAAATCCCGAAGGAATCGCCTCGTCGATGAGACCCGTGATTCCCGCGAGCTCTTTCTCGGGGTCTTCCTTGAACTTCTTCGGATTGGTCTGGTAATGATCCCCCTGAAGAAACACCGGACCTCGCCATCCTTCCTTGATCGCCGCCGCCAGAACCACCGCCGCGTACTCCGCCGGGCGCTGCTCGGTGTAACCGATTTCACTCCGGGCAATTTCGAAAATGAGGGCCCCGACCTCCTTGGCGTTCGCCGCGCGGAATACCGCGCGGCTCGTGTCGTAGGTGATCGCGCGGATGTTGATCGCAGGAGTCGTGAATCCGCCCGCCTCCCCTCTTCCCATCGCGTGATAGAGCTCGGCGATCGACCAGGGATGAATGCAGAGGGCCTCGGCGAGGGAGCGGATCTTCGAGCGGGCGGCGTCTTTCGCCGAAGAATCCTTCGCAAAAACCGCCGTCCAGACGAGGCGGTCGATGACGCCCCCCCGAAGCGCTGCGGCATCACGAACCGTCGCCTTCGTCCCATCGAACGACGCGACGGCGGCGAGCAGGGAATCGATCTCGGAAAGGGCCAGGACGGTTGAGGTCGAGGACGTTGGCGGCATGGGCGTCTCCTTCAAGGATGCCGGGAGCGGTCGCGGGCATCTCGCGAAACCACGGAGGAATCGAATTTATTGAAGCGAACTCTCGCGCGAACGACCTGGATTCTATCGAGCCGCCGTCCGGTCGGCCACCAAGGGGGCTCCGCCCGAATCGCTCAGTTCCAGAATCCTTCGAAATCCCCTTCGGAAACCTGCTCTTTGGCCACCGCGCGCCCCACCGCCGCAAGCTCGCGCACCTGGTCGCCGGCGTCGAGACCGCGCAGCGCTTCGGCGTCGATGGTTTTCGGCAGACCGAGCGATCCGTGAAGCCGGTCGGAGGTGAGCGACGTCGTGTACCGGTGATAGGTCAGAAGCGCGAGGCGCGCTGAACCGTCGGGCGGCGCGAGCGCGTCGGCGGAAGGGGCGCCGTGGCTCCCGAGCTCCTGGTCGATTCGCGCGCCGCCGCGTGACCGGCTGATCATTCGGAGGAGCAGATTCTGCTGAACGTTGGCGTCCTCCATCAGCGTGTCGATCGCGTGGCCCGCCCATCCGATGAGAGTCGTTCCCGCCGCCGATCCGGCGGGGAGTGTGGGCGCAGCGAAACCGGTGCCGACCGAAACGAGCAGCACGTTTTTCTCTCCCCGGGGCCAGCCGAGGCCGTATTGCGGGTCGGTCGCTTCCAGAAACAGCTGCAGCGAAGGATTGTTGAACATGCTCATGCCGCCATCGACGAATTCGTGAACCACCGGTTTGCCTCCCCCGGACGCCGGAGCGATCTCCAGCGGAACCGGGGCGAAATAAGTGGGCGCCGCCGACGAAGCCAGAATCAAATCGGCGACTTTGCGCGAAGCGTCGCTCGCCCGGTACTTTCCCTTGGGATTGTTCGAGAAAAACCAGGTCTCCCCGGTCGTGATGTTCTTCGACACGACGAGAAGAAGGGTTCTGAAATCCGGGGAACCGAGAGCTCGATCGCCAAAGACATTCTTCAATTCGCGAACCAGCGGCGCCGAGTCGTACTTGTGCCAGAGACGGGCGAAAAAAGTCTTCTTGAAGAGGTGCGGTCCCCGCTCGAGGTAAAAATCGCGGAGTGCCGCCGCCGAAAGCCCCATCGCCACACCCGCAGCCAGTATCGACCCCGTCGAAGTTCCGCCCACGAAATCGAAATAGTCGCCCAGACAAGTGATCTTCGGGTCGCGCCGCTTCAGCGTCTCCTCGATTTCGACCAGAATTTCTGCGGCGAGAACTCCGCGAATTCCGCCACCGTCGAGCGAGAGAAGGCGCCTTGGGCGCGGAGACGCGGGGCGGTCGGAGAGAAGCATCGCCGTGGATTATCCGTTATTTGGGTGGGGGGATCGGAAAGTGAAGCCGGGCCGCCGAGGCGAGACCTGACTCTCACCCACGAGACCTGATCCTCGGATCCCCTGAAGCGGAGTCACCAAGGCCACCAGAGCTGGCTCTCTTTTTCTGCCCCGCGGGCTCGGGAGCTCGGACGGGTCGCGGTACAACTCGGTCGCCGCGCGCGGGCGCGAGATTGCGGCAAGTTGTTAGGCCTTGGGCGCGCGCGACTCCCTCAAACAGTCCCGCTTGCGCCCGTCCTCACTCCCCGCCTCACGCAAGTGGATCCTCGGGCCTCTCTTGAGGAGAGCCTCACCCGCGGGGCGGGGGTTATTGGGCCCCGATACAAATCAAAAGTAACGGTAACACCGAGACCAACGACTCCTACTTCCAGCTCTCATCTTTGATATCCCCAAACAACCCCAGCCCGCCGGAGGAGCGCCATGAGCGGGGCGCCAGGTCCGCGATCGAGAAGGAGTGCGGCGGCGGCGACAGGGAGAACGTTGCGCCTCGTGGTTCGAACGCGAGCAAGTCGCGGGAGGGAGGGGGCGGCAGACGACTTGCGAGTGTAAGAACCCCGCCGCCGCACTCCCCCACAGATCCAGCGGAGCCAAGCCCCGCGATTGGCAGCGACGAGGCGGGCTCGAAAAAAAATCCTCGGCCCCTCTCTTGCCGTGGAACCCCGCCGTGGTGCCCCCGGGGGTCAAACAATCAACATGAAACCCCGCCCCCCGCTTCCCGTAGAATCGGCACATGAACACACCTGCCATTCTCGTCGCCAACGACATCGTGAAACATTTCGGAACGGTTCGCGCCGTCGACGGCGTTTCGTTCAAAGTCCGAAAAGGGACGATCACGGGCCTGCTCGGCCGAAACGGCGCCGGTAAAACAACGGCCCTCCGGATGATCACCGGGATTTTTTACCCCGACCGGGGGACGGTTTCGCTCTTCGGCTCGACCGATGGGATCGAAGGAGTCCGCGACCGGATCGGCTATCTGCCGGAAGAACGAGGCCTCTACAAGCAGATGAAGGTGATTGAGCAGCTCTTGTTTCTCGCCGAAATCAAATCGAAAAAACAGGCCGACTCCAAAATCTCTGCCGAGAAATGGCTTCGGCGGCTCGAGATCTGGGAGAAAAAAGATGCCAAGCTCGAGGAGCTTTCCAAAGGGAATCAGCAGAAGGTCCAACTCATCGGCGCTCTGCTCCACGATCCCGAGTTCATCATTCTCGACGAACCGATGTCCGGGCTCGACCCGGTCAACGTCGTCCTGGTGCGCACGATCCTCCGGGAGCTCAAGAGCGAAGGGCGGACGATTCTCCTCTCGACGCACATGATGGGCGAAGCCGAGAAAATGGCGGACGACATCGTGCTGATTCATGGCGGCAAGGTGGTCCTGGCCGGCGACCTTGCCGAGGTGAGGTCGAGCTTCGGCAGGAACACGGTGCAGGTCTCCTTCGACGGAGACGGCTCGTTTCTGCCGTCGCTCCCGGGCGTGACTCGCGGAACCGTCGTGAACAACAGCGCCGAACTGGCCCTCGAACCCGGTGCTGATCCGCAGAAGATTCTCGCTGCCGCGATCGGAAAAATTCAGATTCAGAAATTCGAGGTCGCCTCGCCTTCGCTCGAAGATATCTTCATCAGCAGGGTCGGCGAACCGGCGGCCCTGGCGCAGCCTGCGGAGGTGGCACGATGACGAAACTTTTCGCGGTCATGAAGCGGGAGTACCTGCAGGCGGTTCGGAAAAAGATGTTCATCATCATGACGATCCTCGGACCGATCCTGATGACCGGGCTGATGGCGGCAATCACTCTTTTGGTCTCGAGAGGCCTGGGGGAGAAGCGGATCGCCATCGTCGACGGAACGGGAAAGCTCGAGCAGACGATTCGTGACGGAATGAAAAGCCGCGACGTTCGCGATTCGAAATCCAATCGAGCCGCCGAGGCCGCCGATCCCCTGGCCGGCAAAAAGAAGGCATCCTTGAGGAACAAGGGGAATTTCGAGATCGTCTATTTCGCCGCGCCGGAGGGAGCCGATCTCAAGGAAGCGGCGAAGCCTCAGCTCGACCGGCTCCGCCTCGAAGACTCGAAGAAGGAAGAGCGGCTCGACGGAGTCTTGCTGATCCCGGCCGGCATTTTCGAAAATCCCGACCTTCCGATCGGGTACTACAGCCGATCCTCGACCGATCTGATGGCGCAGGAGCGATTCGCACGAGTCGTCGGCCGGGGCGTTTCGAGCCAAAGACTCATCGGCCGCGGCCTCGACCCCAACGAAATCGACCGGCTGCTCAAGGACGTTCACGTTGACGGCATTCAGCTCTCGAAATCGGGCGAGGAAAAAAAGGGAGGGGAGATGAACTTCATCATCGGGTTCATCTTCGTCGCGCTCCTGTTCATTCCAATCATGATCTACGGAAACGAAATCATGCGCGGCATCGTCCAGGAAAAAAACGACCGCGTCGTCGAGATCCTGATCTCTTCGATGACTCCGATGGAGCTTCTCTCCGGAAAAATTCTCGGCCTCGCCGGAGTCGGGCTCACCCAGCTCGCCATCTGGTTCACGATGGGAGGAATCCTCGCGGGCGGCACGGGAGCGGCCGCGATGGCTGCAGGAATCAACACTTCGCAGTTCCTCCGGATCGACGTCCTCCTCTACTTCCTCCTGTTCTTCGTGCTCGGCTATCTCATCAACGTCTGCATCTACGCGGTCGCCGGCTCGATCGTGAACTCCGAGAAGGAAGCTCAGCAGATGATGGCGCCGGTCAGCATGGTCCTCATCGTTCCGTGGCTGCTTCTGACCCCCATCATCATGAATCCCGAGTCGACTTTTTCGACGGTCCTGTCGCTGATCCCGCTCTACACGCCGATCACGATGTTCGTGCGGGTTCTCGTCAGCGAGCCCCCGCTTTGGCAGGTCGGACTTTCCGTCCTTCTCTCGATCGGGACGATCTACGCTCTCTTCTGGCTCACGGCGAAAATCTTCCGGGTCGGAATCCTGTCGTACGGAAAACGCCCGACCGTGCCGGAGCTGTGGCGGTGGGTGAAGGTGGCCTAGGCGCGCGGGTGGCGCTCCTCACAGCGAGGCAGTAGCATTCGACCGGATCGAGAGATTTTTTTCCGGACTCTTTCTCAACACGACAGGGGACCTCAACATGCCCAACAGATTTCCGAGCGAAGCGGCACTTCGCGACGGCAGGCGGCTGCTCATTCGCCCATTCACGCGCGACGACACGGCGTCACTCACCAGTTTTTTCGGTCAGTTGCCGACGGAAACGAAGCGTTTCGCCTGGGACGAGATCACCGATCCCGAGCTGGTGCGGGAGTGGGGAGAAAACCTCGATTACTCGAAAGTGCTGCCCCTCGTGGCCCTCGACGGAAAGAAAATCGTGGCCGACGCGACCCTCCATCGGCGCGACGGAAGCCCGCTCCGCCTCGTCGGGAGGGTGAAGTGGCTCATCGACCCGGCTTACCGCGGACAGGGGCTCGGGACGATCCTGATTCATCACTTCATCTCGATCGGAAAATCGAACGGGCTCAGGCACCTGACCTGCATGCTCATTTCGGACCTCGAGGCGGATGCGGTGAAAACGCTCGAAGGACTGGGATTCAAGGGATACACGATTCCGGGCTACGGAACCGATCCCGACGGCAACCAGCACGACATGACGATGATGGTCCTGAAGCTCGACTAGGTCCAAGACGTGCCGGTTTTCCTGACGCGGCAAATCGCTTTCAACCTCGCCCGGCGGCTGCACAATCCGGCGCTTTCGGACGAGGAAAACCGGCGAATTTATGGAGACGCGAACAATCCCCACGGTTTCGGCCATAACCTGATTCTCGAAGTGACCGTCGGCGGCGAGATCGACTCCGGCGACGGCATGGTCATGAATCTGGTCGATCTGGAGCGGATTCTCCGCGCGGAAATCCACGACCCGCTCGACCACCGAAACGTCAATTACGAAGTGGAGCCGTTCGATCGGATTCCACCGACGGCCGAAAACCTGATCGCCTGGATGTGGGAGCGGATTGCGAAGGCGCTGCCCGCGCGCGCGCGCCTCGCGCACCTGCGCCTGGAGGTAACCTCGGACTTTCGAGTCGACCTGGGCAACCCCCAGATCGCCGGCACGTTCTGAAAGCCCCCCCACCCATGTCGACCGGATGGCGGCGCGAGGGCGCAACGAGACTCACCCGCGGGCGGTTCATCGCCTCGGCCGCAGTGGCGCTCTTTTACGCCGCGGCTTTCGCGGCGCGGCTGTTCGCCCGTCTTTCCTTCGAGATCGGAGACTTTTCTCCGGGTGCGATTTCCGGCGGGTTGGCGATCGTGATTCATCTGCTTCTGGCCGTCCTTTTCATCGCCGGCGCGGCCGGGATCGAAACGCCTCGCCTGACGATTCTGGGCGTCGTGGTCTTCGCCTTTCTTTCCGGGTTTCAGATCTGGAGGCTCGTTGTGCCGTTCCGCTACGTCATTTTCGGCAGGCTTTGGCCGGCGGGCGGAACCGATGTCGAAGTGCTCGTCGACCTGACGATTTTCGCGGTCCACTGGAACGCGTGGCTGGTCTCGCGGCGCGAGAGAGTCGATTGATTCGTCAGCGGTTCGGCGGGACGAGAAGGTGAAGAGCGCGCGCTTCGACGGTAATCTCCACGGGCGTCTCTGAAACATAGTCCCCGTCGAGCTGAACGGCTCCGGCGCCGGAGGCCCCGGCAGCGCGAATCCGAATCCGGTCGGCCCGGCGCAGGGAAACTCCGGGCAGATCGAGGTGCCTTCCGCGCACGAGTGCGATCAGAGAGCGAAAAAGGTCGCGCGGCCCGGAGTTCTCGAAGATCACGACGTCAAGCATTCCGTCCGCCGGATCCGCCTCGGGCGCAATGGCGAAGGCTCCTCCGTAGAGGCGGCAATTCGCCACGACGACGTCGGCCGCTTCGATCGACACCCCGCCGATTTCGACGACGACCCGCGGTCGATCGTTGCGAAAAACCTTAGCCAGCGTCGTGCCCAGAAACCCAGCCCGGCCGAAATGCCGCTTGGCCCAGCGCGGAGCATCACGCACGATTTCCGCGTCGATCCCGACACCCGCCATCAAGAGAAACAACCGCCCGTTGGCGCGCCCCACGTCGAAGGGACGCGGCGTCGCGTCGACGAGAACCCGAACCGCTTCGACCGGATCGAGCGGAATCGAAATCTCCCGGGCGAGGACATTCGCGGTTCCTGCAGGAACGATTCCCAGCGGTGTCGCCGTTCCGACGAGACCGGCGGCGACCGTCGCGATCGTTCCGTCACCGCCCATCGCGAGAACCGCCGAAACACCGCCTTCGTTTGCCGCGCTTTTCGCTCGCTCGGTCATTTCCGCCGGGGACGACGGCGCAAACGTTTCCAGCTCGATGCCGCGCCCCGCCAGATCTTTCCGCACCTGTTCGATCTGAGAGCGCCGATTCCGCTGTCCAGCGGCGGCGTTATAGAGAAGGAGCCAGCGCCCCCCGGTTCTTCCGCTCAAGGTTCGCCGGAACCGAACAGGCCCGGTTCATTCCCGGCCGAACCCGGAAGCCCGAGGAGTTGATAGGCCTTCTGGGTGACGACCCGTCCGCGAGGCGTTCGCTGAAGGAATCCGGCTTGAATCAGGAACGGTTCGTAGAGATCTTCGAGAGTGCCGCGATCCTCGCCGAGCGAAGAGGCGAGGGCGGCCAGCCCCACCGGCCCGCCGCGAAATCGCTCGATGACGGCGCGAAGGATCCGCCGGTCGACTTCGTCGAATCCATGCTCGTCGACTTCGAGACGGGCCAGCGCCCGGCTCGCAGCGGAGGCGCTGATCGTCGCGCCCCCCTCCACTTCGACGAAATCCCGAATCCGCTTGAGCAGGCGATTGGCGACGCGAGGAGTGCCGCGGCTGCGGCGGGCGATTTCCCTCGCCCCTTCCGGTTCGATTCCGATTCCGAGAATCTCGGCCGAACGGCGGACGATGACGTCGAGCGCCGCCTCGTCATAAAAATCGAGCCGGTGAACGATGCCAAAACGGGCGCGTAGCGGAGGAGTCAGGAGGCCCGCGCGCGTGGTGGCGCCGACGAGCGTGAATCGAGGAATGTCGATTCGAACGGTGCGGGCGCCGGGGCCCTGGCCGACGATCAGGTCGAGCCGGAAATCCTCCATCGCGGGATAGAGAATCTCTTCGACCGTTGCCGGGAGACGGTGAATCTCGTCGATGAAGAGAACCTCGCCGGGTTGGATGTTCGTGAGAATCGCGGCGAGATCGCCCGCCTTTTCGACGACCGGCCCGGAGGTGACTCGAATGCCGACCTCCATCTCGTTGGCGATGACGTGAGCGAGTGTCGTCTTTCCCAGCCCGGGCGGCCCAAAGAGAAGCACGTGATCGAGCGGCTCACGGCGTTTCCTGGCCGCCTCGAGAAAAACTTTGAGATTCGCTTTGACCTTGTCCTGTCCGATGTATTCCCGAAGAAACCTGGGTCGCAGCGACAACTCGTCCGGATCTTCACCGGTGTGAACGGACCCTTCGAGGAGGCGGTCGGAGTCGTCGCCCGTCATCGACCGAGCCTCGCCAGAGCGTGCCGCAGGAGGGCTTCGAACTTGGGATCTTCACCGAGCTCTTTCTCGGACGCCGCGACCGCGGCTTCGGCATCCGACCGCCGGTAGCCGAGATTGGCGAGGGCCGATGCGACGTCCGCCGCCGCCGCACCCAGCGGCTCGCCACCGGGCATCCCGAGCGGCGAGCCGGGTGGCCCCAGCTTGTCGCGGAGCTCGAGAACGATTCGCTCGGCGATTTTTTTTCCGATGCCGGGGATTCTCGTCAGCCCTTTCGAATCTCCCTGCGCGACGGCGCTTCGAAGCTGCTCGGGACGGGCCCCCGAAAGAACGGCCAGGGCGACCTTCGGCCCGACACCCGCCACGGCGATCAGCCGGGAGAAAACCCGTTTCTCGTCCTCGGTGAAAAAACCGAAGAGCGAGATGGCATCCTCGCGAACGTGAGTGTGAACGAATAATTCGACGTCTCTTCCCTCACCCGGGAGATCGGCGTAAGTCGACAGGGAAACGGCCAGCACATATCCGACCCCTCCGACGTCGAGCACGAGCCCTTCGGGGGTTTTTCGAACGATCCGGCCGCGGAGATATCCGATCACCAGCCGGGAGGATAGCGGAAGCCGGGTGCCGAACGCACCCTGCCCCGCGGTGATCGCGGCCGAAGGGGATAAAACAGCGACCGGGACGGCTGGCCAGCGGCTTCAAAAAGAACTAGAATTCTCTGGTTCCGGTTTCCCGGCAAAATTCATTTTCGGATTTCTTTGACAGGAGGATCTCGCGATGACGAGTCGTTTCCAACTCAACATTTTCGTCTCGCTCCTCCTCTCGTCGATCCCTACCGCGCCCCTGTTCGCGGCGGAGGGATCGACAAGAGGTGGAACGGAGGCCGCTGAAGACTCGGTGGCCAACTGCATTCCCGAACCGGAAGAAGTTTGCGTTCGTCCAGGCACTCTCTGGAACGATCCCGCTTCGGTCTCCCTCGATTCCCACCTTCGCGCCATCGCGGAGTCGGTCGCCGACCACCGGGTGTCGCGGCCGCTCCTTCGCCTCCTCGCCGATGCCGTCGACCGGCAGAGCGGGAGCTCGATCGAGGCCGAGGGAAGCTCGGGAGGCACGAGCCAGAAGCACAATCCGATTCCGATTCCGATCGAACCCGAACAGTCGCAGACTTCGTCCTCGATGCCCAGCGCCGGATCCTGGCTGCCACTCGGACCGACAAATCAGCCGGGGCGAATGACGGGGCTGGCGCTCGATCCGGCCGTTCCCGGAACGGTCTACGCTTCGGCGGCCGATGGCGGGTTATGGAAGTCGTACGATTCCGGAGGAACCTGGACCGCGATCGGAGACGGGCTCGAAACGCTCGCCATGGGAGCCATCGCGATCGATCCGACCACGCCCAGAAACATCCTCGCGGGAAGCGGCGAAGGGAACAACTCGAACGACTCGTTGAACGGAACCGGGCTTTTCCGATCGACCGACGGCGGCGGCAGTTGGACGAAATCGACATTTGCGGGGAGCGTGCCCACGGGCGGCACACCGACGAATATTCGGGTCATCCAGTACGACCTCCTGAACCCCCTCAAGGTTTACTGCGCCGGTGACGGCGGTTTTTATAAATCGATCGACGGCGGCGTGAACTGGACCAAGATGAAGGGCGGACTCCCGTCCGGCACCCCGTCCGGCACCGACCTGCTCATCCATCCGACCAACGACCAGATTCTTTACGCGGCCGTGGGCGTTTTCACCGGGTCCTCGCTCAACGGAATCTACAAGTCGACGGACGAAGGAGCGAGCTGGATCAAGCTGACGGCGGGGCTTCCCTCGGATTGGGGAAACATCGGCCGCATCAGTCTCGCCCTTTCGAAATCTCAACCCCAGATCCTCTTCGCAGGATTGCAGGACGGGCTTTCGGCCAACCTCTACGCGCTGCGCGGTCTTTACAAATCGACCGACGGCGGCGCGACCTGGACGCTTCTCCCTTATTTCGACTATTGCACGGGCTCCACGGGGGCGCAGTGCTGGTACAACAACAACATCGCCGTCGACCCTTCGAACTCGAGCCGGGTTTATCTGGGAGGCATCGACATTCACCGTTCGACCGACGGCGGCAACAGCTGGCTTCGCGTTTCGGACGGCACGGCCCCGATCGGCTCATCGGCCTACGTTCATCACGATCAACACCAGCTCCTCGTTCCATCAACCGGCGTCCTCTGGACCGCCTCCGACGGCGGCATCTCGCGATCGACCGACAGCGGCGCCACCTGGTCACTTTTGCGAGGAACGATGAACCTCGGAGAGAGCCTGGAAACGGCGCAATTCTATTCCGTGACTCTGCACCAGACCGACCCCAATCAGGCGCTGCTGGGCGGGCAGGACGTCGGAACCCAGCGCTTTGCCGGAGTTCCTCAATTTCAGACCGTTTATGGCGGTGACGGCATTGACGGTTTCGCGACGATTTTCGATCCCGTCGACAGCACGATCTCTTTCGGCGAGGACGTCCATCTCCAGGTGAAGCGCTTCACCAACGGCGGCGCAACGGTCACGGCCCGGCGCCCGACTCTCGGCGCGAGCGAAGGAGCCAGATTCAACGCCCCATTCGTCATGGACCCTCTCGATCACAACTTCCTCTACTGCGGCAGTCAGAGAGTCTGGCGGGCCAATGACAACCTCGTGACGAACAGCTGGGTTGACCTCAGCGGCTACTTCCCGACGCAATCGGAGGGGGCTGGTTCGACTCTGTCGGCTCTCGCCATCGCCCCATCGAATCCAAACCGAATTTACGTCGGATCGTCGGGCGGCTCCGGTTCGCTTTTCACGACGATGCTGTATACGACCACGAACGCCCGAACGAGCTCGCCCCCGGCAGCCTGGGTTTCCCTGATGAAAGCGCCTCTGCCGACCGACAAGACGATCTCCCGCATCGTCGTTCATCCGACGAACGAACAAACCGTTTACGTATCGTTTCGAACCACGACCAACGGTTCCCGCATCTTCAAGACCACCGATGCCGGAGGAACCTGGGTCGCCGCTTCCTCGGGCCTCCCCCTCCTTTCCGTCAATGCCCTCATCATGGACCCGACTTCGCCGTCGACCCTTCTGGCAGGGCTCGACTCTGGCCTTTATCGAACCAGCGACGGCGGCGCCACGTGGTCGAATTTTGGAACGTCGTTCGGCCTCCCCGCGGTTCGAATCGACGACATCGCATTCAATCCAACCACCGGAGTGCTCCGGGCGGCCACCCACGGTCGGGGCATGTGGCAGTTCGTGGCGAGCGCGTCGAATCCGAAGGAAGCGGCGGCCGATCAGCAGATGAAAGCGAAACGCAACGCCGACAATTCGATTCAGCTCACCTTCACGCCGGCCTGCGGAGCCACCCAGCAAGCCGTCTACCGCGGAGTGCTCCCGATCGCCGCAGCAGTCACCTGGTCCGGCCAGGATTGCGCCGTCGGCGCGACCAGCCCAGCCGCCTACAACCCGCCCGAGGGAAACCTCTACTTTGTCCTCGTCGGTGAAAGCGCAACGCTTGCCAAGGAAGGGAGCTACGGGAAAGACAGCGGCAACTTCGAGATTCCACCGAAAAGCCCCGGGTGCTTCGGCCAGGATCTGACCGGAAGCTGCCCCTGAAGAGGGGGCGAACGTCACGGCCGGCCCGGCCGGATGTACCGCGCTCTTGATGACAACGAAAAGCCCGCCTCGCGGCGGGCTTTTTTGCTTTAAGGGTTCAACTTTCGCTGCCCTGCCATCGACGATTTCTCAACTGATCGCGTCGAGAAACGCCCGCAGACGCTTCGCCCGGCTCGGGTGCCGAAGCTTTCGAAGAGCCTTCGATTCGATTTGGCGGATCCGTTCCCGGGTGACGTTGAAGCTCCGTCCCACCTCCTCGAGAGTGTGCTCCGCGCCGTCGCCGACGCCGAAGCGCAGCTTGAGCACCTGTTCCTCGCGCGGCGTCAAAGTGCGAAGAATTTTCTGAGTGGTCTCGCGAAGGTTCTGGGTGATGACCTGGTCGATCGGGGAAACCACGCTCTTGTCTTCGATGAAATCTCCCAGATGCGAATCCTCTTCCTCTCCGATCGGAGTCTCGAGAGAAATCGGCTCCTGGGCAATCTTCATGATTTTCCGGACTTTCGAAACCGGCATGTCCATCCGTTCCGCGATTTCTTCGGCGAGCGGCTCGCGGCCGAGCTCCTGGACGAGCGCGCGGCTTGTTCGCGTGAGCTTGTTGATCGTCTCGATCATGTGAACCGGAATTCGAATCGTCCGGGCCTGATCAGCGATGGCGCGGGTGATGGCCTGACGAATCCACCAGGTGGCGTAGGTCGAAAACTTGTATCCCCGGCGGTATTCGAACTTCTCGACCGCCTTCATGAGCCCGATGTTCCCCTCCTGAATGAGGTCGAGGAACTGAAGCCCCCGGTTCGTGTACTTTTTGGCGATCGAAACGACGAGACGGAGATTGGCGACGATCAGCTCGTGCTTGGCGCGGTCCGCCTCGTGCTCGCCTTCGTTGATCTGGCGAATCGTTCGTTTGATCTCCTCGTGAGACATTTCGAATTTCTTCTCGAGGTCGCCGAGGATCTTCTTGTATTTTTCGATTCTCCGCTTGTAGAACTCGCGACGAACCGGGTTCTTTTCCTTCTTGATCGCTTCGATATCCTGCCGCACCATCTGTTCGGGAAGCGAGAACTGGCGGTTGATGTCCTTCAGGATGTCGACCATCCGGTTTCGGACGGCCGGCGTGAATTCGATCTTCCGGATCAGCTCGGCGATCTCCTCGACCTTTCGATCGACGTTCTTGTGCAGCTGGAGATAGGTTTTCGACGTCTTCGAAACCGTCGCCATCTTGTCTCGCATGGTTTTCGTGTCGCGATCCAGAACGCCGATCTTGTCGAAAATCGCGAGAACTTCTTTCAGCTTTTCCTGGCTCCGGGTCGCAGGAATTTCCGGAGCATCGTCGTCGTCCGACATGCGAACGACTTCGGTGATCGCCCGCGAATCACGCCGGACGCTCTCGTTGATCCGGAGAATTTCCTGAAGAATGATCCGGTTGTTCGAAAGGGCACGGTAAACTTTTTCTTCGCCCTGCTCGATCCGGCGCGCGATGACAACCTCCCCTTCGCGGTCGAGAAGTTTCACCGTTCCCATTTCCCGAAGGTACATCCGCACGGGATCGTTGGTCTTTTCGGCGAAAATGGGTTCCGGAGTCTGCGCCTCCTCCGCCGAATCGGGCTCGGGAACGGCCGTGGCGCGCTTGTCCTCCGGCTCGACCGTGACTTCGGGAGTCTTTTCGAACTTCGACGCGTCCTCGACGATTTCGATTCCGTAGTCCGAGAATCGAATGTAAATCTCGTCGAGCTCGTCGGCGTTGTTGGTCACGTCGTCGGGGAGCGTGTCGTAGATCTCGTCGTAGAGAACGTAGCCTCGCTCCCGTCCGAGAGTGATGAGGTTTCGCACTTCGGCGTATTTTTCTTCGACGCTGTTTTCGCCGCTGCTGGGGCGAGGTGCCCCGACTCTTGGCTTGGTGAGAACTGGTTTTGCTTTCAAGACTTCTCTGTCCCTTCGTCGGCGCTCGCTACCTGCGGCAGTCGCCTCACCTTTTGAAAACACTCAAATCTTTGGCTCGTTCCCCGAAATGGGAGACCAGGGATCATTCCTTCCGTACCGGCACCGGTCGGCGCAGCTGACCGATACGGCGGGTCAGCTCCAATTTCGCCTTGAGAAGGGAATCTATCCGTGCCGGATCGCTTCCGGAGGATTGAAGCCGATGGATTTCTCCTTGGAGGGTCTCGCCCAGTCGTTCGAGACTTTTGCGTTGAAGAAGTGTGACGTGACCTTCGAACTCACCCGCTTGTTCTTCCGGACCAGCCGTCAATGCAATCGCCGAAAGTACTGCGACCGTCGCATCACTGTTAAGATGGGGGATAAGCTGCCGAAAATCAAGGGGTTGGTCGATTAAATTTTCAGAGACCAGAACACGGTAGATTTCCTGGTGTTCCGAGGTACTAAGCTCTTTGTCCTCTAGCATTTGGGCTGCGGATTTTCTTCGCTCCTTGCTCTCAATCATGAGCGCAAGCAATCTTCGTTCCCCTGACAATAATTGAGTGTCAGCGCTCGGTCGGAGGTTGTTTGGGTGTGAACTTACGCTCAGCTTCCGGTCCGGCAGCTTCTCCCAGAGGAGATTCGAAGGGAGCGACAATCGATCGGCGAGCTTCTCAACCCAGGCGAATCGGAGGACCCGGTCGGGTTGAACCCGGAGCACTTCGAGAATTCGGTCAGCGGCGGCGCGACGGCCGCCGGGACTCGTCAAGTCCGCTTCCCGGCTCACGAGAAACTCCACCGGATCGAGGGCGCGAGCAAAGGTTTCTTCCAGGGCTTCTCGTCCTTCCCGTCGAAGGAGGCTGTCGGGGTCGTCGTTCTTCGGCAGCACTGCGACGCGCGCGTCGAGATCGCGCGCGAGCAGGATTGGCAATGCGCGAGCCGCTGCATTCTGACCGGCGTCGTCGCCGTCGTAGCAGACCACGACCCTGGGGGCCAGACGCCGGATCGCATCCGCGTGGCCGTCCGTGAAGCTCGTCCCGAGCGACGCGACGACGTTGCTGATTCCGCGAGACCAGACGGAAATCGCATCGAAGTAGCCCTCGACCAGAAGAGCCCACTCCTGTTTTCGAATTTCAGACCTGGCGCGCTCGAGATTGAAAAGCATTTTCGATTTGTTGAAGAGAGGAGACTCGGGAGAATTCAAATATTTCGGCTCTCCATCTGCCAGAATCCGCCCCCCGAACCCGACGATTCTCGATTGAAGATCCCGGATTGGAACGGTCACCCGGCCTCGAAAACGGTCGTAGATCCGATTCTTCTCGACATTCCTCGCCGAGACTCCGGCCTCCTCGAGCGCAGCGTCGTCGAAATCCTTCGAGAGCGCTCCCGTGACGCGATCCCAGCCTTCCGGCGCCCAGCCGAAGGCAAATTCTTCGATGGTCGCTTCCGAGAGGCCGCGTCTCTCGAGATAATCGCGTGCGGGAGAATCCGACGCTTCAAATTCCTGCCGGAAAATCTGCTGCGTCCGTTGAACGATCTGCCGGAGGAGGTCGACCCGGTCCATCCCCGGCCCGCGGGGGCCCTTGCGCTCCGGGATCGAGACGTGAAATCTCCGGGCGAGACGTTCACAGGCTTCGAGAAAATCGATTTTTTCGAATTCGATCAGGAACTTGAGCGCATCGCCGCCGACTCCACATCCGAAACAGTAATAAAGTCCTTTGCTTCGATCGACGTGGAACGACGGCGTTTTTTCACCATGAAACGGGCAGAGCCCCTTGAAGCTCTTCCCGGCTTTTTTGAGCGAGACCGTGTCCGAAATGACGTCGACGATGTCGATCGCCGAGCGAAGGTCGAAGAGAAATCGTTCATTGAAATCGTAGTCGGTCATTGATCGCCGCGTTTGCGGCTCCATTCACGCATCGAGCTTCACCACGGTCGCCCCGCCTCCACCCTCATTCGATTCTCCCGGACGCGTCGAAACGACCGCCCGGTGCTTCCTCAGGTATTCGGTCACGCCCGCACGCAGCTTTCCGGTTCCGTATCCGTGAATCACTCGCACTTCCGGCCGACCCGCCAGGAGCGCTCGATCGAGGTAGTCGTCGAGCAGGTCGATCGATTCTTCCACGTTCTTTCCGATCAGGTTGATCTCCGCCGGAACCGAATCCTCCGCGCGGCTCCCCTGATAAGACGCGTGACCGGATCGCGGAGTTCCCGAAACTTCGGACGACGACTCGACTCCGACGAGAGAACTGATCTCCACGTGCATGGTCTTGCCGGAAACTTCGATCGAGGCTGAACGCCCTTTCGATCCGCCGATCGACCGGAGAATTCCGACGGAACCCACCCCTTCGAGTCTCACGCGGTCCCCGACCTTCAGCGAGGGCCGCACGAGAGAGTGGCTCGGCAGACCGCTTTCCACCGCGACGGCAGCGGCGCGTGCTTCGCTGAGAATCCCGGCTCGAAGCCGGTTCGCTTCCCGATCGAGACTCTTCTGAGACGCGCCTGCCAACTCGGGGATCCGCTCTTTGAGCTCGGCGATCCCCCGCGCCAGCACTTCGTCCACAACACGCTTGAGCCGGTCCATCTCCCGGCGAAAGGAGAGCCGGTCGCGCCGCGAAGCCTCGACCAGCGATTTTCTCTCCGATGCCAGCTGCTCTCGTTCCTCTTCCCGCTCCCGCCGAGCCGCGGCGGCGGCCAATTTTTCCGCTTCGAGCTCCGTTCGCGCGCGCTCCAGCGCCGCCTCAGCCCGTTCGCGCGCGACCCAGCCCTCACCCAAAAGCGATCGCGCCCTTTGCAGAACTTCATCCGACATTCCCGCGCGCTCGGCGAGGGAAAGGGCGAAGCTCCGCCCCGTCACACCGGGAAGAACGCGAAAGGTCGGCGTTCCCGAAGAAGTATCGAACTCCATCGCCGCGACCGCAAATCCGGAATTTTGCGCTGCGTAACTCTTCACGAAACCCAGATGTGTCGTCACGACGGCGATCCCGCCGGCTGCGGCCACCTGCTCGAGAATCGCGACGGCGAGGGCGCCCCCTTCATCGGGGTCCGTCGCGGATCCCAGCTCGTCCAGAAGAACGAGACTCGCCGGGCCCACCGACGGAAGCATCTCGCCGAGCCTCGCCATGTAGGAAGAAAACGAGGAGAGGTCGGCCAGCAGATCCTGCGCGTCGCCGACGTGAGTGATGATCCGGTCGAAAACCGGAAGCGTGCTCCCCTCGTCGGCCGGGATGAAAAGCCCGCACTGTGCCATCGCAGCGGACAAGCCAATGATTTTCAGCGTCGCGGTTTTCCCCCCCGCATTCGGTCCGGTCAACACCAGAACCCTCGTCGTCGGATCGAATTCGACGTCGACCGGAACGACTCGCCGTTTTCCCCGCTCCTCCTCCTCTCCGAAAGCCCGCCGGCGAAGCGGGGCGAGCCGTTCGTCGAGAAGCGGATGGCGCGCCCGGCGCAGCTCGATCCGCCGGCTCCCATCCTGGTTGGCGATTCGAGGGCGCACTCCCTCGGTTCGCCGGGCAAAGAGTCCGAGGGCCTGAAGGAGATCGAGCAGGATCGCGGCTTCCTGGCCGTCGATGATCTCGGAACGCCGGGCCGCGATGAAGGCCGTGGCTTCCCGAAGGATTCGCGCAATCTCTTCGGTCTCTTCGTCCCGCAGAGACGCCAGCTCGTTGTTCATCTCGACGATCGCGAGGGGTTCGACGAAAAACGTCGCGCCGGTCTGCGACCGTTCGTGGAGAATCCCCGGAATCCTCCCCTTGTGCTCCGCCTTCACCGGCAGACACGTGCGGTCGCCCCGCTGAACCACGGTCGCGTCCTGGAAAAGCGACGGATCGGATCGGAGGATCGACAAGGCCTTGCGTGCGATGTCCTCCCGCCGGCCGGCCAGAGCCCGGCGGATCCTCGCAAGCTCGTCCGACGCATCGTCGCGAAGCCCGCCATCGGCATCGAGCAGCTTCGCACGCAACCGCTCGAAATCCGAAAAGTCGGGAAAGAGAACGGCCCGGCCGCGCAGAACCGGCCAGGCGGACGGGGTGTCTCCCTCGGCGGCGGGAAGGGCGGAAAGCCGGCGGCGCAAGCGAAGAATGCATCCGGCAACTCCAAAAACCTCGCGCAGCTCCGCGAGAGTGAGCGCGGCGCCATCGCGCGCGAGAATCGCCAGCGGCTCGTCGAGCGCGGTCAGCCCCGAAAATTCGAACCGCCCCTCCTTTTCGAGAAAACAGACCATTTCGCCCGTCGCCTCGAGCCGCTCGGCAACTTCGCCGGCGTGAGACGAAGGAGTCAGCCGGAGAACTCGCTCGGCGCCCGGCTCACTCACCGCGAGAGTCGCCGTCAGCGCCAGGATTCTCGGGAGCTCCAGCTCGTCGAGGCAATTGGAATTCATCGAAAAAGCCCCCAAAAAAAACGACACCGCCCGGAGGCGGTGTCGGGGATCACTTGGTTTCCGGGAAGCACTCTTACATCGAGGTCTTGCGCTCCTCGGCCATTTTTCGGAGGGCTTTCTTTCGGGCCTGGATCGCTTTGCGTTTTCGCTTGGCGCTCGGCTTCTCGTAATGCTGGCGCTTCTTGAGCTCAGAGAGAATGCCCGCCTTTTCGCATTTCCTCTTGAAACGCCGGAGAGCGTTTTCGAACAGTTCGTCTTCTTTGACGTGTACGAGCGGCATGTCGGCTAGTCCCCCCCTTCTCCCTGTGGGAATCGTTCTCCCGGCGGCACCGGGAAACTCTCATGTTACTCCCGGTCGGGTTTGGGGTCAAAGCCGGTTTTTTGGGGGGGACGAACGCGGAGCCTTCCGCACGATCCGGTCGATCTTCGCCGCCATGGCCGCGGCTCCGAATCCGTTGTCGATGTTGACCACGCTCACCCCGGGCGCGCAGGAATTCATCATCGCCAGAAGAGATGCCAGCCCGCGAAATGACGCGCCATAACCGATGCTCGTCGGAACCGCGACGATGGGAAGCTCGACCAGACCGGCGAGAACCGAGGGGAGGGCGCCCTCCATCCCCGCCACAGCGACGATGACCCGGCAACCGGAGATCTCGGGCAGTATCGAAAGGAGCCGGTGGAGGCCGGCCACTCCGACGTCGTACCGGCGGACGACGCGGTGACCGAGGAATTCGGCCGTCACGGCGGCCTCCTCGGCCACCGGGATGTCCGTCGTTCCCGCGCTCAAAATCGCAATTCCCCCTCGCTGGGAAGTTCTTCGCCCCGTCCCGAGAACGAGACAACGGGCCGCCGAATGGTGAACCAGCCCGGGATGGCGGGCGATCAACTTTTCCGCGACGGCACCATCCACCCGGGTCACGAGCAATCCCTCGCCCCGGCTTGAAACTCTTTCGACGATCGCTTCGATCGTTGACGCCTTCTTTCCTTCACCGAACACCACCTCGGGAATACCGGTTCGAAGATGCCGGTGATGGTCGTACCGAACTTCCGGAGGAGTTTTCGACCTGCCGCCCGGCAACAGCGTTTCGAACGGAAGACGGCCGAGCTGGCGGGTTGCCTCGTCGACACTCGTCTTCCCGGAGGAGACGTCACGCAGCAGACGGCGAAGCGAGATCGGTTTCATCGCAAAATCTCCAGGCCGGACGTATACCATAATCGAATCACGCGCCGGGCCCGGCCGCGCGCGGCGCGCGCCACCACTCATGACCCATCAGCATTCCAACCGCAGCCCGACTCGATTCCGCCTCGGCGCCGTCTTTCTGCTCACCGCACTGGTGCTCGCGGTGGAAGTCGCCGGCGGAATCATGAGCGGATCGCTCGCACTTCTGGGCGACGCCGGCCACATGCTGACGGACCTGACGGCCATCGGAATTTCCTGGCTCGCTTCGAGACTCGGAGAAAGGCGGGCGGATCCGAACCGAACCTACGGCTACGCCCGCCTCGAGATTCTCGCCGCTCTGGCCAACGGACTCCTTCTCGTCGGCCTGGCAGGCGGGTTGATCGTCGAAGCCGTGAAGCGAATCGCCGAACCCTCACACGTTTCCGCCGGCATCATGCTGTGGGTCGCAATGACCGGGCTGGCGGCCAACGTCGCCGCCATCGCCCTGCTTCATCGCGGGAGGGAAAATCTGAATCTCCGATCCGTTTATCTTCACGTTGCCGGAGACACGATCTCGTCGTTCGCGGTGATTGGCGGAGCTCTTGCTCTCCGGGCCGGCGGCCCCGAATGGATCGACCCGGCCATCACGCTCGTCCTCGTGATGCTCGTGATCGTTTCTTCCGTCCGCCTGATCCTCGAGTCGACCGAAGTCCTCCTCGAGGCCGTTCCGCGGGGCATCAGCTCCGAAGCCGTTCGTCAACGAATCCGCGCCATTCCTGGCGTCGCCGACCTTCACGACCTCCACATCTGGTCGATCACTTCCGACCTGCACGCCCTCTCCGGACATCTGACCCTCGACCCCGGCCTGACAACTTCTCCAGATGCGGTTCTTCGAGACGCACAAGCCGTCTTGTCGAGCGAGTTCGCAATCACCCACTCGACCCTCCAGCTCGAAGGAGTCGAATATGCGGGCTGCGATCAGACGCACGACTAGGCGCGGGAGCGACAAGTCCCTTAGTTTCTTGGATTTGATTGACTTGGATTCGGTGAGGGTCGCATAATAGCTAGCCCCAGTTTGAATACTTGGATGACGGGGACCCCGAAGAAGCGCCGGAGAATCCGAAGAAAATGTCGAGCAGAGACGAAGTCGTCAAGCAGATTCGAGACGCTGCGGAACGAAGCGTCAAAGCGCGCATCGAGCCGCTCCAGCAGGCCGTCGATGAGGTCAAGGCAACTCTCGCCGAGCTCGGCGATCGAATCGCCGGGATACAAGCCGCCATCCCTTTGGCGAACGAGATTCTGCCGGAGGGCCCCCTCGGCGCACTTCTCGAACAGATCCAGCCGCCGCCAGCGGCTCCCGTGCCGGCCTCCGGCGCGGCAGCGGGCTTCGATTGGATTGCCTACAAAGAAGGAATTCGTTCGATCGACTCGGCCAAGACGCAGGTGGAAATTCTCAACGCTTTCCTGGCGGCCGCGAGCCATTTCTCCCACCGAATCGGTCTGTTCGTTCTCAAGGGAGACCGAATCGCAGGGTGGAAAGGAAAAGGGTTCACCGATTTCGGAGGCTCCGACGACGTCGTCAAAACAATTTCTCTCGTTCCTTCGGAAGATCCGCACGTAGGCCGTCTTTTCAGCGAAGAAAAAACCATCTTCGTCTCGCCGTCGGGAACCGAGCCTCTTCTCGGCCGGCTTCCTTCGCCGCGCCCGGCGATCGCCGCACTGATTCCGATGGCGATCAAAGACAAGGTCGCCGCTTTCGTCTACGCCGATCACATCGAAGGAGGGACGAGGAAGGTGGAGTTTCACGCCATCGAGGTCCTCACGCTCCTCACGACGCTATCGATCGACACTCTTGCAACTCGCAAGAAGGTTCCGAGCCCGAGCCTCACCGCGTCCTCCGAAGTTCCGCCGCTTGGATCTTCGATTCCGCCCGCTGTTGTCCCTGCGCCGAGAGACAAACCTGCGCCTGCACCGGAAATTGAAGACGTGGATGCCGAGCCCACGATCACTCGTGCGCTGCCTCTCGCTGTCGCGCTGCCTCCGCCTCCTCCCAAACCAACCCCTCCGGCGATCATCGAACCGGCGAAGCCCACGGGTCCTCCTCAGTCGATCGCACCTCCGTCGCAGCCGAGAATCTCGATCACGATCCCGGCCGCCACGAAACCGGGTATCGAGGAGCCCGCGCCGAAACCACCGGTTCCTCCGCCGCCGCCGCCGGCTCCTCCCAAACCCTCCATGCCTCCGCCGCCGGCGATCCCCTCTTTCGAATTTCAATCGACCCCTGAGGAAACTTCCGCGCCTCCGCCACCGAAACCCGAGCCTCCTCCGGCGCCAAAAACCGAGGAACCAGCCGGAAAAGCGGCCAGTCTGCTCATGGCGGGAGAAGCCGGCGGGAAATCGACCCAGTTCATCCCTCCTGCGCACCTCGCGAAGAAAGCCCCCGGTCCCATCGGCGGCGCACCCGTCGTTCCGGCAGGGATGACGCCCGAAGAAGCCAAGAGGCATGACGAAGCCAAGCGCTTCGCTCGACTTCTCGTGTCGGAGATCAAGCTCTACAACGAAACAAAGGTCAACGCCGGCAGACGCGCGGGAGACCTTTACGACAAGCTCAAGGACGACATCGATCGAAGCCGGCAGATGTTCGACGACCGGATTACGGAAGACATTCGCTCCAAGACAAACTATTTCTACGACGAGCTCGTTCGGATTCTCGCCGACGGAAAACCGGAGATCCTCGGCCTCTAGCCTGGCGGCGGCGAAAACTTCGCCTGCGCCGGCTGCAAGTGATGACGATGCGATTCCGATTCAAAAGCTCGTTTTTTTTGGCTCCGCTTTCCGCGCTGTTTCTCGTTTTGTTTCCGTCAGCGGAGCTGGGGCCCGGACGCGCCATCGCCGACGCGACCGTCGAATCCCGAAACGACGAACATTTCGCGTTTCGATTGGCCGGCGCGGTCGACCAGCTCGCCAGTGGACATCCGGACGGGCTGGATCTGCTGCGCCAAATCGCGAGTGAATCGGAATCGGGGGCGTGGGGCGGACGAGCCAACGTGCGAATCGCAAGCGAAGCCCTTCGCTCCGGCCGACCCGACGAAACGCTCTGCCGGCTCGAGCCTCCCGCTTCGCCTCCGCCCTCCGAGCTCGAATCCTTCGCGGAGTCTCTTCGATGCGCCGCGCTCGTCGCATCGGATCGCCGGGAAGAGGCGGCAAACCGGCTCGCGATTCTTCTCGCCGTTCCCGATCATCCGATCACGGCCGAGCGCCTCTCCCTCTCGCTCCTCGATACCTCCACTCCCGGGATTCCCCTCTCGGCCCCATCGGCGCGGCAACTGGCGAGAGCCCTCGGTGAAAAAGCGTCGACCGACGAATTTCGCGGCCGGGCTTTTCTCGGCTCGCTTCTTCCGCTCCTGCGCAGTTCGGAAGATTGGAGCGGCTATCGCGATACACTGGTCTCCACGCTCGTACGGGCTCCCCTGTCGGTTCTTCGAACGAAAGCGATTCCTCGCGACACGCGAACGACTCTCGATCTCTCGACCGTTGCGAAGGAACTGAAGGCGCCGGATCGGCTGGTTCGAGCCCGGGCCTTCGCCGACGCCTCCGAAGTTCCATCCGCCCTCGCCGAACTGGGAAAAATCGACCCGACCTCGAACGACCCCCTCACCCTGGACGAAGCGCGCGCCTTTGAGGCCGAGCTCTTCGTGCGGACTGGAAAGATCCGGGAAGCGCTCGCGGCGACCGAGTCGCTGGAGGCGGCCGCCCCCGCCATCTCCGATCGACTCACCCTCGCCCGGGGACAGGCGCTCCTCGCTTCGTCGACGAAAGAACTTCCCCCGCGAGTCTCGAAAGGAAAACACCGGAGGCGCCGGGGCGAAGGAATACCGCCCCAGACGGTGGTCACCGGATCGCGACGCGATGAGGCCCTTCGACTTCTGGCCCGGCTGGACCGGGTCGAGACCGCAGCTCAGGTTCGCCGTGCCGCGCTTGAAGCCGAGCTTCGCGGGCAATGGGGCAGCGGCGACGCCGCGGCCGCTCTCGAGACTTTCTCGAAGAAGGAAAAGTTGTTTCCTGAATCGACGACGCTCCGCGAAGAGATCTGGAACCGGGGATTTTCTTTCTTTCGCGAGGGGGATTATCAAAGCGCGCTGACGTTTCTCGACGCGCTCTCATCGGCCGCCGATCCCGGTTTCTCGCGGCGAGGAGCGTATTGGGCTGCGCGTTGCCGCATGGCCCTCGGCCAGCTTGACGAAGCCGCCTCCGCATTCACGAAAATCGCGACGGTGCCTGCCGTCGACTTCTACGCCCGGCATGCGGCGCGCCGCCTCACCGAGCTGGGGCGGGCAGTTCCGGCTGCAGTCTGGACGCTCGAATCGCCGGACAAGGCCGACACCGCCGGGTTGCCCAAACCCCTTCTCGCCCTCGAGCGGATCGGTCTTTACGCGGAGGCCCTCGATCAAATTCCGGACCGGCCGAATCTTTCTCACGCCCTGCGGGTCAAACGAGCGGAGTTATTGGCGCGAACGGGAGAGCGGGACCGGGCGATGGTGCTTCTCAGGCAAATTCATCCCGAAATCCAGACGGCCGGTGCCGGGGCGCTTCCCGAAGGGGAGCTTCGCCTTTTCTATCCGCTCGCCTACGGAGATCTTCTCCGCTCCTCGGCCGAGCGTTACCGGATCGACCTCCCCTCGCTCGTCGGACTCGTTCGCCAGGAGAGCGGATTCCGTCCCATTGTCCGCTCCACGGCCGGAGCACTTGGTCTCATGCAGATCATGCCGTCGACCGCGAAGCTTCTCGGACGGCGAATGTTCGCCGCCGCTGTGAGCAAATCGCGGCTCAACGAAGCCGACCTGTCGATCGAGATGGGATCGTTCTACCTTCGTGATCTGATGGATCGGCTGGGAGGCGATTTCGAGCTGGCGCTCGCCGGCTACAACTGCGGACCGGGGCGCGTGGCTGCGGTCAAGAAGCGCTGGCCCCATGGCGACACGGATCTCTGGGTCGAGTCTCTTCCGTTCGCCGAAACCCGCGACTACGTGAAAAAGATCGTCCTGTACACGTCGGTGTACAAGAAGCTCTACCCCGACCTGACGGAACCGGTTCGCGACACGCCCCCGGCGAGCGCCGGCGGACGCTGATCCGGGTCGGGTTTTTTTCTCCCTCCGAACTTCCACGAATTCCCGTTTCGAAAAACGAGGTAGACGCTCGAAGCGTCGACCTGCGGGTCGTCGAGCCAGCGTTCGATCGCTTGCCGCTCGAGATAGGCCGTTTGCGGCGTGACGAGCTGATCGAAGGCGACATGGTGAAAGAACGGGAACCGCCGCTCGGCGATCCACAGACAATAACGGTAAAGAGGAACCCAGGCCACGAGACGCTGCCAGCGGCCGAGGAGGCCCGACAGGCCCCGAAAAAACTTTGCGTACAGGAAAAACGGCACCGCAAAAGGAAGGGCAAATCCATACTTGGTGATGCGCCAGGGAAGGCGGCAAACCGCGCGGCGAATCGGCTCGACGAGAAGCCGGATCACTCCATTCCCCTCTCTGGCATAGACCCAGCCGTGAAATCGCCCTCCTGGTTTGGTGTGTCGAAGCATGGCTCGAAAGCCGGCATCCGGTTCACGAAGGTGATGCAGGACGCCGATCGAATAGACGAGATCGAAGAGGCCCAGCTCGACCGTCGTGAGATCCCCCCGGTGAAGATCGACGATTCCCGGAGCCAAACGGGACAGGTTTCGCCCGGTCTTCTCGAGGGTGTCGCCCAGCTCGACCCCTGACAACCGGGACGGACCGAAATCACCCATGTGAAAAAGCAGAGATCCATTTCCGAAACCGAGCTCGAGAATCGATTTCCCGAAAAAATCCGTTGGTCCCAGCGGCTCGAACCATTCGAGGAACTGTTCCCGCGTGTAGACCGAGCCATCCCGCGCCGAGTTCCAGGAGCTCGCGAACGCCTCGGCCGTCGCCGTGTCGATGGGTTCGCCGAAGGAGCTCACGAGGTGATCCTATCGCCGGAGGACATCGAGGACACAACTCCACCCGGCTTCTTTGTTTTCAGACCCGGCCGGGTCGCCACCGCGAAGAGCTGGGCGCCCTTCCGCCGGGAGTTGAACCGGAAAGCGAAACGGAGAGCCGCGCACGTCAAGTTTTCGCCGGCGCCGTAAGGGCGGTCTCCGAACCGGCGCATCATCGCGTCCGGATTCCGGTTCGCGAGCCACTTCGAAAGATCGTGAAATGGAAAACCGCAATTCCAGACTCTCGCCGGAATCCACCCCGTCTCCTCGAGAAGACCGAACATTTCGGAGACGGCGAAATGCCGCAGGTGCCCCACTCTCCGCTCCGTCTCACGCACGGGCCCGCTCTGTGTCGAAAGAAGGAGCCTTCCGGTTCCCGGCGCAGCCAGGGCGAGAGCGTTGGCGAGAAACGTCCGCGGATGCTCCACGTGTTCGATGATCTCCGACGCGACCACGACGTCGAACCTTCCGGCCGCCTCTCCGGCGATGGCGTCCGGGACGTCGAGATCGGCGGCTCGCCAATCGACTTTCCCGCTCCCGATCCGGTTGGCTTCGATCTGCGACTGGGACAGGTCGATTCCGGCGAGCGAAACTCCCGGATACCGTTCCGCAATCTCGGCGAGGAGTTGCCCGCCGCCGCACCCCAGATCGACGAGGCTCTCGAACGGATCCTCCGCCATCAGATCGAGGAACGCCGCCATCCTCGCCCGGGGCGCCGCCATCTTCCGCCAATAATCCTGTCTCCCCGGCGACAGGGCCTCGTAAAAGTCGCGGTTCAATTGCGAACCGGGGCCGGCCGCGTGCGGCGGTCCGATCGGCGTTCTCGACTCAGCCATTCGGGAGCACCATCGATTCCGCTGCAGGTGACTGGGCGCCCTCCGGTTTTGCGGCGGCGAAGGACTCGAACCAGAGAGTCAGCGAAAGCACATTGAAGAGCCGCTTCCGGTGGTCCCGCCGTCCGCTCCAGTGCTCTGCGAGAAGGCGCGCGACCTCCGACTCGCGCAGAAGGCCTTGAGAGCGAATGCGCGCCGGGGACAGAGTGTCACCGAGCAATTCGCGAAGCTCGCCTCGAAACCATTTCCCCAGAGGAGCGCCGAAACCTTTCTTTCGCCGCCCGACGACCGATTCCGGGAGGCGGCCGGCCGCGTGGAGCTTCAGAATGCGTTTCCCGCCGCCCGGCCCGAGTTTCCGGTCATCGGGGAGCGACCGCGCGAAACGAACGAGATCGGGATCGAGAAACGGAACGCGAACCTCGAGCGACGCCGCCATGCTCGCACGATCGACTTTCACGAGACAATTGTCCTGCATGTAAAAACGCTGATCGGTCCGGAGAAGTTTTTCGAGGGGAGTCGCATCCGGAATCGATGCCGACGGCTCGTGAATCCAGTCCGAGAAAGAGGCTTCTTCCGACGCCTCGTACCTCACGAGAATTCGAGACAACTCTTCGGGCGCAAAAGACCCGAGCCAGCGCATGTTCCGGGCGATCGGATCGGAATCGAGACCGGCCAGGAACTTCTTCACCTTGAAGTCGAAGGAAAAGTTGTCGTAGCAAACAGGAAGGACTGCATCGGCTGCACGGGCCAGACTGCGCCGCATCGAAGACGGCAGCGGCGTGAGCCAGCGGGCCGCCCGTGCTGCACCGTAAGTCGGATACCCGGCGAATAACTCGTCGGCCCCGTCTCCCGACAACGCAACCTTGACGCTTCGCCGAGTGAATTTCGCCAGGAGATGAGTCGGGAAAATCGAACCGTCGGCGAGCGGCTCGCTGACGACTTGGGAGATGTGCGGAAGCAGCTCGAGCATCGCCTCCGGTCGAAGAATCTCGGTGTGATGATCGCTTCCGATCCTCTCCGCGACTTCCCGCTGGTACTTCGATTCGTCGAACGAGGGATCTTCGAAAGCGATCGAGAACGTTTGAATTCTTTTCGGAGCGGACTCCGCCGCCGCCGCCGCGACGATCGCCGAATCGACCCCGCCCGAGAGGAGAATCCCGACGGGAACGTCGGCGACGAGTTGGCGTTCGACCGCTTGCCGGACGAGCCGGCCGAACTCGTTCACGTCTTCCTCGAGGGATGCCCTCCTCGGAGCCGCCGGATCATCGAGAGTCGAATACCGCCGCGCCGTTTTCCGGCCGGCTCGGTCGACATGCAGCAGATGACCTTCCCGAAGCTTCCGGACGTCCTTCAGGATCGACCGGGGAGCAGGAACGTAATCGAGTTGCAGGTAGGCTTCCAGCCCGGCCGGATCGATCTCGCGGGAGACGACCCCGGTTCGAACGAGCGGGCCCAGCTCGGAGGCGAAGAAAAGCCCGGCCGGCGTGTCGGCGTAGTAGAGAGGTTTGACGCCCGAGGGATCGCGCACGAGAAAATCGTCGCCGCTCCGTTCGTCGTGGAGACAAAACGCGAAAATCCCATTCAAACGGTCGAAAGCCCGCTCACCCTGAAGAAGATAGAGATGGATGACGACTTCGGTATCCGACGTCGAGAGAAATTCCGCCCCGGCGCGAAGGCACTCCTCGCGAAGCTCGCGATAGTTGTAGATCTCTCCGTTGAAGGTGATGACCGCTCTCCGCCCGGCGTCCCACAGCGGCTGGGAGGCCGCTTCGGAAAGGTCGATGATCGACAGCCTGCGGTGCCCGATCACGCCCGTCGACATCCGGACGGTGCCGGCGCCGTCGGGCCCCCGGTGCGCGAGGAGCCGGCCCATGACCGCGAGCTCGCCGGTGAAATCGCGCGCGGGATGAAGAACTCCGTAGATTCCGCACACGGGTTCAGCGATCCGAGCCCGGCGATCCCACTTCGTCGATCACGCGGTAGTGCCTCTTGCCGCCGACTTTGTGGAGAACGCGGATGTTGATCTCGGCGAGAAGCCCGGACATGAGGCAGATGAGCGACGCAACGAACATCAGCAACATGAAAAAAATCATCGGCGTGCTCTCGACCCGGCCGAGAAAAAACGCGCGGTACGCGACGAAACCGAACGACGTGCATCCCAGAAAGAAAAAGAAGAATCCGATCTTCCCGAAGAAATAAGCGGGCTTCGACCCGTAGGTGTTCAGCATCTTCACGGTGAGGAGGTCGATCAGAACCTTGTAGACCCGCCCGAGACCGTATTTGCTCGTTCCAAAACGCCGCGCCCGGTGCGAGACCGGCATTTCGAGAATGCGCGCGCCCTGCGCCGCGCAGTAGGCAGGGATGAATCGGTGCATTTCTCCGTAAAGTTGAACGCTTTCGAGGTAGATGGCCCGAAAGACTTTGAGCGTGCACCCCACGTCGTGAAGCCGAAGCCCGAGAACGTGGGTGATGAGAAAATTTGCAGCGACACTCGGCACGATTCGCGAAAGAGTTCGATCTTTCCGGTGAGCTCGCCAGCCACAGACGACATCGGCCCGCCCCTCCACGATCGGCGCGATCATTGCGGGCAGATCATGCGGGTCGTTCTGGAGGTCGCCGTCCATGAACGCGATCAGCTCGCCCCGCGCGACATCGATTCCTGCCGCCATCGCCGCCGTCTGCCCTTGATTGCCGAGGAATCGAAGAGCCCGGATCCAGGGGCGGGATGAAGCCAGCTCTCGAATTTTTTCCCAACTTCCGTCCCGGCTTCCATCGTCGACGAGGATCAACTCCGAGCCCCCCGGAATCGACGGACGGACGAGCTCGATCTCGGCCACGAGTGGCTCCAGATTTTCGATTTCGTCGAGGATCGGAACGACGAGGCTCAACTGGACGCGCATGCTATCGGGCGACATTCTCCTCCTTTGGACGTCTCGACGGGAAGATGATCGCGCACAGAACTGCCAGAAGAGCCAACGCGCTCACCGCCCGCGCACCTCCCAGCGGCGGGAACGGTCTCCAGCGCCAGCCGATCTCGTGACGCCCGGCCGGCACCCTTTGGGCGGCGAGGCCAGTCACCGGTTCCGGAAAGATCGGGGTCGGGGCTCCATCCAGGGTCGCCTCCATTCCAGGAAATGCCCAGGAATGCCACACCACCGTCTCCGCCGAAGAGAGCACGACATTCAACCGCCTTTGGACGCGCCGCCATTCGAGAACGGTAACGGCGAGCGGAGTGCCCGTCAACGTCGCAGCCGGACTCGAGCGCAGCGGAATCAACGCGCGCGGCTCGCCGCCGACCAGAGCGGACAAGGAACCCGCCGGAAGAGAAGAAGGGATGAACCAGATATCGGCGAGGTTGGGATTGGCGAGCCTCCCGTTCCCGCTGAAAACTCCCGCCTCCACCACCGCGGCAGAATCAGGGAATGAAAGCTCAGAGGCGCGCGAAAGCGGCGGAAGACGAGGAGATCCGCGCCAGGGCATGGTGCCGGTCCCGAAGAAGGGAATCGACACGAGAACGACGGTGGCGAAGAGGATCCACCGGAAGCGGGCCCGCGGAATTTGCGCCAGGATCGCCGCGAGCGCCAGAGTCATCGGCGCCGCCACTCTCCACGGAAACTGAAGCTTCGAGAACACAGGAATCTTTTCCCAGAGAAGCCCGAGCGGTCCGATCGTTGAAATCGTCGCGATCACGGCGATCCAGAGCCAGAAAACCGAATTCCGGCTGCGGCGGACTCCTCTTGGAACCAGCACGAATGCGACGAGTGTCACGGCGAAAGTCACAACGAGAGCCGCGGAAACACGAACGTTGAACGGCGGATTTTCCGAATCGGGATTGAACAGCGTGTTCATCGCGGGACGAAATGCGGTGGCGCTCTCTCCGAACCAGAGATCGCTTTGAATATAGCGGCCCGCCAGCGCCTGCGGAACGAGAACGAAGGAGGCGAGAAGCAACCCGAGAATCGCCCCAGCCGCAACTTCGACCCTTCGGGCCCGGGGAACCAGAACGAGCCACCAGGCGGCGATGACGAGCCCGAAAAGAACGGCAAGGGGAAGATTGGTCAGAAAAAGGGCAGCCAGCACGAGCGAAACGAGAGCCGCTCGAAGCCGTGCCGGCATCTCCACGCGAACGATCCAGAAGAAGAGCGGTGGCCAGAGAAATGCCCAGTGCTCGGCCAGGGCGCTCCTCTCATAGAGATCGACGAACCGGTAGGGAGCCAGAACATAGACCAGCGCGGACGCGAGTGCGACCTCGGTCTTCCCTTCAGCCGCCAGCCACCGCCGCACCGCCAGCCCGGAAAGTGCGTGGGCTACGACAGCGGCCACGCCGATTGCGATTGGCAGGGGAATTCCGGCGAGCCGCCACAAGGCATTGACGACATTGACGAGCGGCGGATAAAAAAGAAGAACCGGCCCGCCGTATCCATGATTCAGATCGACGGCCCACGCGGGAAGGAAAATCCCTTCCCGAAAATTCGCCGCCGTCTGCTGTGCGTAGATCAGGTAAGAGGTCGTGTCATGGCCGGCCAGCACGCGTCCCGTAAGCAGCGGATAACCCGCGACGATCGCCGCGGCGGCAATCAGAACGTCGTCTCGAAACGCTCGACTTCGATGGGACCAGCGCACGATCACCACGATGAGAGAGGGCATCGCAGCTGTCAAGACGCCAGCTGCGCGCAGGTCGCGAATCGCCCCTCCGGCACTTCGGATTTGACTCGCCTCGCCCGCCGGCGATATCATTCATTCCGGTTCTTTGCATGTCTCATCGCGAGTGGCGGAGGGAACAGGCCCGACGATGCCACGGCAACCGGTCCGGCAATGGGCGCACAGTCCCTTCGTCAGACGTCCGGTGCCAACTCCTGCGGGGCGGCTGGCCCCGGAAGATGAGGTGAACAGCAAGATCCTTCGGACGACCCTCACGAAGGTTCCCTGATTCCCCGGAAATGTTTTTCCGAACCTCTTCGAACGCGAAGAGGTTTTTTTTTGCCACGGGCATCGAGCGGTCGGGAGACGGCCAGACGTGAAACGAAACGATTTTCTCGAAAAAATCCGGGAACGAGTCCTCATCGCCGACGGAGCGATGGGAACGCTTCTCGTCTCGCGCGGCCTTCCCGCCGATCATCCAAAATCGCTGGCTTGCCTCGATCACCCGGCGCTCGTCCGAGAAGCGCACGAGGATTACATTTCCGCCGGCGCGGACGTCATCGAGACGCTGAGTTTCGACGCGAACCGCGTGAAACTCGGTTCGATCGGCCGGGAAGAGGATCTCGAGCGAGTCAATCGAGCGGCCGTCCGTCTCGCGCGCGAAGCGACGTCGGGCGAATATGTATTCGTCGCCGGATCGATCGGCCCGCTCGGAGCCCTCGTCAAACCCTATGGCTCTCTTTCTCTTTCCGCGGTCCGATCGCATTATCGGGAGCAGATTCGCATTCTGCTCGACGAAGGGATCGATCTTCTGATGATCGAGTCGATGACCAGCCTGCTCGAAACGGTGGCTGCGGTCGAGGCAGCGCGCGAGCTCTCGCCCCAAATCCCGATCGTCGCCCTCCTCACGTTCTTCGCCGACGGCCGCACGAGGTTCGGCGAATCGGCGGCGCGCGCTTTCGGCGAGCTCGCTTTGGCAGGAGCGAACCTCGTCGGCGCCAATTGCACGCTGGGCCCGCAGGAAACCCACGACGTCCTGAAATCCGCGGCAGCCAGCTCTCCGGTCCCTCTCGCCGTGATGCCGAACGCCGGCTATCCGACCCAGGTCGCCGGGCGCAGCCTCTACCTCTCTTCTCCCGAATACGTCGGCACGTTCGCGCCCGCGTACGCAGACCTCGGAGCGGTTCTGGTCGGCGGATGCTGCGGTACGACACCCGAGCACATCCGAGCCGTCAAGGCCCAGCTCGGTGATCGCCGCCCGGTGCCCGTTCCTTCGCCACGAATGGAAATCAGCGTCGAGACTCCCGCCCCTCCGCGCCGTTCGAACGAGGCGGGCCCGGAGTCCTCTCCCTTTCGCCGCAGGCTCGGGCGCGAATTCCTCGCAACGGCAGAAATCGAACCTCCCCGGGGTGTGGCCACCGAGGGAGCCATCGAGGCCGCGCGCGCCCTCGAGAAAGCGGGAATCGACGCCCTCACCGTCGCCGAAAACCCGAACGCCCGCCTTCGAATGTCCGCCGTGGCGCTGGCTCACGTTCTCGAACGCGAGCTGGGAATCGAAACGATCGTCCAGGTCACCTGCCGAAACCGGAACATCCTGGGAATCCAATCCGAGTTGTTAGGCGCTTCGGCGCTCGGAATCCGGGCGATTCTCGCGCTCACGGGAGATCCGGCCACGATGGGGGATTATCCGCAGGCCACCTCGGTGCGCGACGTCGATGCTCTCGGCCTGATGAGAATTGTCCGCGGCCTCAATGACGGCGTGGACCAGTCCCGCGCCACGATCGGCCAGCCGACCGACTTTCTGATCGGCGCGCTCGCCAATCCGGCCGCCCCCGACGCCGAAGGGGAGCTCGCGAGGCTCCAGGCGAAGATCGAAGCCGGAGCGCAGTTTTTCCAGACTCAGCCGATCTTCGATCTCGAAGCGGCTCTCCGATTCCTGTCCCGCCCCGAAGCGAAAAAGGTCCCGATGCTCGCGGCCGTCCTTCCGCTCCGGAATTATCGACAGGCCGTTTTTTTCGCGAACGAAATCCCGGGCATGGTCATCCCGGCGCACATTCTCGAACGGATGAAACAGGCCGCCGCTGCCGGGGATCCGGAGGCCGAAGCCGCTGAAGCGCTGGCGATCGCCCGGGAGCTGGCTGCCGGGCTGGCGCCGCACGTCGACGGGATCCACGTCGTTCCGGGCATCCGGCTCGACGCCGCCGGCCCCATCCTCGCCGCGGCCCGGGCCGCACGTCCGTCACCGCCGCAGACCGGCGCCCGAACCGAAACCCGCTCCAGCGATTCCCGCCAGCCTTCATGAACATGAAAGTCAAATCGACATTGAACGAACGAGCTCAGCTTCTTCTGGAAGTTCTCTCCGAACGAATTCTGGTCTTGGACGGAGCCACCGGAACCGCGCTTCAAGGAAAAAACCTCACCGCTGCGGATTTCGGCGGGGAGGCTCTCGAAGGGTGCAACGAAAATCTCGTCCTCACACGCCCCGACGTGATCCGATCCGTTCACGACGAATACTTCGAAGCGGGCGCCGACATGGTCGAGACCGACACGTTCGGAGGAACGCCGGTCGTCCTCGCGGAATACGACCTCGCCGCGAAAGCGCACGAGATCAACCGGCGGGCCGCAGAGATCGCCCGGGATTCGGCCCGGGCCCACGAAACGCCCGATCGCCCCCGTTTCGTCGCCGGCTCCGTCGGACCGACCACGAAATCGATCACGGTCACCGGAGGAATCACCTTCGCCGGGTTGATCGAGAATTTCAGGGCTCAGTCGATCGGACTCCTCGAAGGGGGAGTCGACGTCCTGCTCATCGAAACGGCGCAGGACACCCGGAATCTCAAGGCAGCCCTGCTGGGCGCTCGCCAGGCCTTCGAAGAAACGGGAATCGAGGTTCCCATCATGGTGTCGGCAACCATCGAGCCGATGGGAAGCATGCTCGCCGGACAGACGATCGAAGCCCTCTACGCATCGGTGATGCACGTTCCTCTTCTCTCCGTCGGGCTCAACTGCGCGACCGGCCCGGAATTCATGACCAGCCATCTGCGCAGTCTTTCGGCGATCGCCAGAACTCGCATTTCCTGCTATCCCAACGCCGGCCTCCCCGACGAGAACGGGCAATACGGCGAGACTCCGCAGATGTTCGCCGCAGCCATTTCGCGATTCGCAGACGAGGGCTTTCTCAACATCGTCGGCGGATGTTGCGGAACGACACCGGCTCACGTTCGCGCCCTCGCCGACGCGGTTCGCGGAAAAACGCCGAGGAGAATCGCCGATCACCAGCGGACCCTCCTGTCGGGAATCGATTTTCTCGAGGTCGCGGACGACAACCGGCCGGTGATCGTCGGCGAGCGGACGAACGTTCTGGGAAGCCGAAAATTCAAGAAACTGATCGCCGAAGAGCAATTCGAGAAAGCCGCCGAGGTCGCCCGCGCCCAGGTGAAGGGGGGCGCCCAGGTTCTCGATGTCTGCCTTCAGGACCCCGATCGCGACGAGACCGCCGACGTCACGCGATTTCTCGAAAAACTGATCCGGATGGTCAAAGCGCCGCTGATGATCGACTCGACCGACGCGGCCGTGGTCGAAACCGCCCTCACCTATTGTCAGGGAAAGGGAATCATCAACTCGATCAACCTCGAGGACGGCGAAGAACGATTCAAGAGGGTGGTCCCGATGGCGCGAAGCTTCGGCGCGGCCCTCGTCGTCGGCACGATCGACGAGGATCCCCAGCAGGGGATGGCCGTGACCCGGCAGCGAAAGCTCGAAGTGGCGCGGCGAAGCTACGAGCTGCTCACCGAAAAATACGGCGTGCCACCCGAAGACATCATTTTCGACCCGCTCGTGTTCCCCTGCGGAACGGGGGATCAGAACTACGTCGGAAGCGCCGCCGAAACGATCGAGGGGATCCGCCTCATCAAGAGCGAATTTCCCGTCGCGAAAACCATTCTCGGAATTTCGAACGTGAGCTTCGGCCTTCCCGAAGCGGGGCGCGAGGTTTTGAACTCGGTTTTTCTCTATCACTGCACGAAAGCCGGTCTCGATTTCGCGATCGTCAATTCCGAAAAGCTGATGCGTTATCCCTCGATTCCCGACAACGAAAAAAAACTCTCGGAAGACCTTCTCTGGAACCGCGGAGAAGATCCCGTCGCCGCGTTCGCCAATTACTTCAAGACGAAAACACCCTCGAGCCGGGCACCGGTCGAACGGGCCGGCACGGCGCTCGAGCGGCTCCCTCACTACATCATCGACGGTTCGAAAGAGGGGCTGCCGGCTGATCTCGAAGAGGTGCGGCTCGCCGGCATGAAGCCTCTCGAAATCATCAACGGCCCGCTGATGGCCGGCATGGCCGAGGTGGGACGTCTCTTCAACGCCAACGAGCTCATCGTGGCCGAGGTGCTCCAGAGCGCGGAAGCGATGAAAGCCTCCGTCAATCACCTCGAGACGTACATGGAAAAGACATCGGACAGCGGAAAAGGGAAAGTCCTCCTCGCGACCGTGAAAGGGGATGTCCACGACATCGGAAAAAACCTCGTCGACATCATCTTCTCGAACAACGGCTACACGGTCGTGAACCTCGGCATCAAGGTTGCGCCCGAAGCACTGATCCAGGCCTGCCGCGAGCACCACCCGGACGTCATCGGGTTGTCGGGCCTGCTCGTCAAGAGCGCGCAACAAATGGTGACGACCGCCCAGGACCTGACCGCAGCGGGAGTCGCCCCTCCGATGCTCGTCGGAGGCGCGGCCCTTTCCGAAAAATTCACCGACCTGAGAATCGCCGCCGCCTACAGCGGTTTCGTGACCTATGCCAAAGACGCCATGAGCGGACTTTCGCTTCTGAACCGGATCGTCGATCCCTCCGGGCGGGCGAAGCTCGACGCCGAACGCGAACAACGCCGGCTCGCAGTCGCTGCGGCCGCCACCGGAGCCGACACTTCACCTCTCGACGTGCCGGCCGTTCGAAGCCCGCGAATCGAAGTGATTCCCCCTCACCCCGCCCCCGATTTCGACGAACACCGGATCGACGCCCTCGATCTGCGCGAAGTCTGGGGTTACGTCAATCCGCAGATGCTCTACGGAAAACACCTCGGACTCCGCGGTAACTTCAAAAAACTTCGGGAGAACAGCGACGAAAAAGCGCGCGAGCTCGAAGAGCTGATCGAAAAGATCCAGGACGCCGGATGGATGCGAGCCAGGGCGCTCTACCGTTTCTTTCGCGCTGAATCGGACGGGAACTCGCTCCACATCCTGAACGGCACGAGCGGGCGGGAACGAGCCGCCACACTCACCTTTCCGCGTCAGCGCTCCGGCGAACGGGAATGTCTCGCCGATTTCGTCCACCCCGCCGGTGAGGGCGAGCCCGACACGATCTGCCTTTTCGTTACGACCGCGGGAGAAGGAATCCGCGCACGCGCCGAGCAGCTCAAGCACGAAGGTGAATACCTGCTCTGTCACGCGCTTCAGGCGCTCGCGGTCGAAACCGCCGAGGCCGCCGCAGAATGGCTCCACCGGCGAATCCGCGAGACGTGGGGATTCCCCGATCCGCCCGAGACCTCGATGATGGATCGTTTCCAGGCTCGCTACCACGGCAAGCGTTACAGCTTCGGCTATCCCGCGTGCCCCGATCTGGCCGGACAGGACGTCTTGTGGCGGCTCCTCCGGCCCGAGAGAATCGGCGTCGAATTGACGGAGGGGCACATGATGGATCCGGAAGCGAGCGTGTCGGCTCTGGTCGTTCATCATCCGCAGGCCCACTACTTCGGCGCCTGAGGGCGTTCGCGCTGACGCGCTCGCCCCGGGCGTACAATGACTCTCTCGAAAGCGTGCGAGCCCGCCTTTCGATCTCCATCCGGCTTCGGCGCCGATGATCGACTCGACACGAAAGGATTCAGGCGAGCCTCATGCACTTCGACGATTTGAGCCCCTACACGTTCACGAAAGACATTTCGGACGGAAAAGCCCGGCGTAACGTGGGATGGCTCGCAGGATGGGCGCCGTTTCCGAAAGCCGAACCGGCCCCGGCATTTCTGGCCGCGCTCTTCGCACTCTCAAAAAATCCGGTTCGCAAAGGACCCGGCGCTCACGTCTGCTGCAAACCGCATCAGGACGCCGGCACGGGGATGACCCGGGCGAGCCTGGGGGATGAAGAGATCCTTCTCGGGGCAGCCGAAATCGAAGTGGCCAGCCCCGATGGCAGCTGGTACGTCGCGCCCGACCTCATTTACCACTACGTCAAAGAGCATCGCTATGCGCCGCCGGATGAATTCGTCCGGGCGTGCCTCGGTGCCTGATCGAGTCGGGACCGACGCGCCCGTTTCAGCCGAGCAGTGCGCGGAGCGCCGGGGAAAGCGTGATCGACTTTTTGAGACGGGCCCTGGCCTCCGGCGGCATCTGCTTGATGAGCTCTGACGCGGTGCTCTTCGGAGTTTTCGGATTTCGAACGACCGCCTCGAGAAGCTCGGGGCTCGACCTGAGAGATTTCATCGCTCCCAGGCTCTCGAGAACGCCCCGTGGCGCCAGCGGAGAGGTCGCGATCTGCATCGCCGCGGCCTGATCCAGATTTCCGGAAGCAATCAGCTCGCAGAGCGTCGCGTCGTCACGGAAAATCTGTTCCCACAGATCCTGAAACACCTCCGTCCCTTCCCCGCGAATGAATTCGATTCGCTTCCGCACGGGCATCGCCCAGTAACGCTCGACGAGCCGGTCCTTGGCCATCTGCTTGAGCTGCGGATTCACGATTTCGGGATCCCGCATCACGGCCAGTAGATCCGCCGGCGTCTCCATGGACTTCAGGATCGCGATCGCACCGGGACGAGTCACCACCAGGTTGGACAGGAGAGCGACGAGGACGTCCCCTTTCTTCTTCCACTTCGGACTTTGAAGGATCAAGTTCACCTGGCCGGGAGAAAAGTCGGTAGCACGAACGGCGACGAGCGCGTCCGTACAATTCGGGTTTTCGAGAATCGCGGCCGTGAGCCGTTCATCCTTCATCCGGAGAAGAGCTCCCAGTACGTCCAGCCGGTCCGTCATCGAAGCGAGCGAAAGTTTTTCGGGCGCCGAGAGCTTGAGGAGCTCCGCTCGCTCTTCGCTGCCGAGTTGCGGAAGCTTTGGACGCAGAGCGGCGGGACGTGGCGGAACGGGCGCAGGTGAAGGAGTTTCGGCCGCCGGCGGCGGACCCTGCGAGCCCTCCGGCTCCCACGCAGGAGTTGGTTCGGACTCACCGAAGGGATGAAGCTCCTCGATGACGATGAAATCGCCGGAAGGGTTCGGCGGAGGAGGAGAAAGAGTTCGACGAGGCGGCGATGGCGGTTTCGGGGGCGGAGGCGACGGGGCAGCCGGGGGAGCCGGGGGAGCCGCAACAGGCGCGTTTTGCCGCGGCGGAGAAGGCGGAGCCGCTGGCGAAACCGGAACAGCCGGCTGACCCCGGAGCCGATTCCTGATTTCTTCCACGTCGAGATCTTCGACGAGCGGGACGATCTCTCCTCCGATGATGACGTATTGCGGCTCTTCCGAAACGGGAGGCAACGGCGGCGGGAGCGCAGGCGCGGATTCCCGGACGGGCGGCCGCGGCGAAGGCTGCGGAAGCTCCGGCTCAGGCGGCACGACCGGGGGCGGGGCGATCGGAGTGTCGACGACGCCGGTTGTTCGTTCGTCGTCGAACCCGAAAAACGAGAGCGGCGCCTCGACGGGTCTTCCTTCGTCCGGCGAATCCTCGAAGGCCGCCCCTGCGGCTTCGCGCGCCTCGACGGTCGTCTGCAGATCCGCGAAAAGAGCGAGAAGGGTCGGATCGATTTCCGGAGGAGCGGCGGAGGAAGCGTCCGCGGGCGGAAGGCCGGCCGCCGCCCCATCACGCGGAACAGATTCCGCTTCCGGTCCGGCGGCAGGAATCGGACCGGGGGGCAGCGCGGGCGAAGCTGCAGGCGCATCGTCCGCCTTCTTTTTTCCGGCAAAGCTCTTGAGGCGCTTTCGAACGAAGAGCCGGTCGGTTTCACCGAGCAGCGCAATCTGGTTCTTGATCTCATCCTTGATTTCGGCTTTGTCGTCGGCGCCGAGGCCCGAGTGATCGAGGTCCCGCACGAGCTCGAAAATGGCGAGACCGGCCGCGATCCTGGATCGCGTTTCGGAATCGGTCACCGGATTTCCGAAGAGCGCTTCGCGAACTTCCCAGTGATCGAACCAGGCAGGAACCGAAATGAGGGACCTGAGAACTTCTTCCGACGTGGCCCAGCGGCCGATCGTGGCGACCAGCGCAGCGTGGGTTTGCGGCTCCGGATGCGCCTTGAGGGCGCGCAGGAGTTTCAGGAACGACTCTTCCTGATCCATCCGCGCACTCATGGCGGCGGATCGGGTCTCATCGGCGTCGAAAGGCGCAGTGGTCCGGGTTTCGGTCATAGAGTCGAAGGCGGGGTGAACCCTCCTGAAATGATACCTCTCCCGCAAAAACCTGCCAGCAAAGCCGAAAACGGACGAACTCTGAACGTTCGCGTTTCCGCGCGAAGGGTCTCCCGGAAACCGGCACGGAAGGCGGGGCTGGAACGCAGGAGACTGGCCCCCGCCTCAATCCTCTTCGGCTCATCCCTTCCATTTTCGTGTAAGAATGCCCACTTCATCGCTGAAGCCTCGAGAGGAGCGTTCCATGTCGACCCGAACCGAAATTCTTTCCGAGCATGCGCTGTTCAGCCACCTTGAACCCAAGGAGCTGGCGGTCGTCGAAAAACTTTTCGTCGAGCAGTCTTGCCCGAAAGGGACCGTCGTCTGCAAGGCCGGCGACGAAGGGGACGCTTTCTACATCATCGTGAGCGGGGAGCTCGCCGTGTTCGGGCGCGCCGACAGCGACGAACCGACCGGTTTCATGGGGCGCGGCGCTTCCTTCGGAGAGATCTCGCTTCTCCAGGGCGGCCCTCGAACCGCGACCATCACCGTTTCGCAGAGGGCGCGTCTTCTCGTGCTCAACAAGACGTCCTTCGATCAGTATTTCGCCGAGAACCCTCGCGCCCTGGCCTATTTCAGCCGCATCCTGATTCAGCGCCTGCTCTCCGCGCACCGTTCGAGCGGCGCACGAAAGGCCACCACGACCATCAGCGTCGCGAGTGAAAAGGGGCTGCGCGGAACGACGATGATCGCCACCTCTCTGGCCGGGCTTCTTCACGATTTCACCGACCGCGCCGTCCTTCTCGTCCGCGTCAAAGCCTCGACCGACGGGCCGGTTCGAAAAGCCGCCAAGAATTCCGCCAAGATCGTCGACCGGGCAGACGAGCCTTCGATTCTCGAAATCGAACTGGATCGAACACTGGGCCGGGACGGGTTCGGTGAACGCCTATCGGACATTCTTTCGGATCAAACCAATCGCTTTCCCTT